>ERZ1090865.112-NODE-112-length-53288-cov-12.128717_pt1 | contig 53288 bp, 57 predicted proteins | sample MGYA00478478_ERZ1090865 | MGnify/ENA primary metagenome ERZ1090865 (study PRJEB33644, sample SAMEA5815715) | chicken gut metagenome | biome: Chicken; feature: Gastrointestinal Tract; material: Caecum | place: Ireland | collected 2019-01-01 | study: A study of the... | reverse complement strand
GAATCATCAGAAGAGCACTTGGAGGTTATCTGCTGCAAAAAGGGTAAAAAATAACGGAGTAATGAGAGCGTAAACTCTACATTACTCCGTATATTTTTCAGCTCATTGACAAATTAACTTGCCCTTTTGGACAAGTTAATTTGCCCCAAAACACAGACTCAGTGCTTGATGGCAGCAGCCACTTCAGCGGCAAAGTCTTCGTTGCGCTTCTCCAGGCCTTCGCCCTTGATGAAGTGGGTGTAGGCAACAATCTGAATATCGCCGCCCAGGGCCTTGGCAGTGTCGGCAACATACTTCTTGACATCCATGCCGCCGTCCTTGATGAAGGCCTGATCCACCAGGCAGTTCTCCTTGTAGAACTTGCCCAGCTTGCCGATGGCCATCTTCTCTTTGATAGCGTCGGGCTTGTTGGCAGTCTTGGGATCGTTGGCCATCTGAGCCAGAATGATCTCCTTCTCCTTGGCGATCTTGTCAGCCGGGACAGCAGCCTCGTTCAGGTAGCTGGGGTTGGCCGCAGCGATCTGCATGGCAATATCCTTGCCGAACGCAGCGAACTCAGCCTTGGCAGCCACATCGTCGCTGGTCTCGAACTTGACGATAACGCCATGGGTGCCGCCGCCATGCACATACGCAGCGCAATGGCCCTCGTAACGGGCAAAACGGCGAACCTTGATGTTCTCCTTGATGACCAGGATCAGAGCCTTCAGGGCGTCATCCACAGTGCCCTCGCCCATCTTGCAGCCCATCAGAGCCTCCACATCGGCGGGGTTCTGCTCGGCAACAACCTTGGCCAGCTCCTTGGTGAAGTCAGCGAACTTCTCGTTCTTGGCGACGAAGTCGGTCTCGGCATTGACTTCAACCACAACAGCGCAGTTGTCGAAAGCAACGGCGTAAACCATGCCCTCGGCGGCGATACGGCCAGCCTTCTTGCTGGCGGTGGCCAGGCCCTGCTCGCGCAGGATCTCGATGGCCTTCTCGAAGTCGCCGTCGGCCTGGGTCAGGGCCTTCTTGCATTCCATCATGCCGCAGTCAGTCTGGCGGCGCAGTTCCATAACGTCTTTTGCAGAAACAGCCATATTCTCTTTGTCCTTTCTGTCTTACGCGTTTAACTTACAATCAGGCCTCGGTGCTCTCGGCAGCTTCCGCAGCGGGAGCCTCCTGAACGCCCTGCTTGCCTTCCAGAACGGCATTGGCCATGGCGCCGGAGATCAGCTTCACGGCACGGATGGCGTCGTCGTTGCCGGGGATCACGTAATCGATCTCATCGGGATCGCAGTTGGTATCGACAATGGCAACGATGGGGATGTTCAGCTTGCGGGCTTCAGAAACAGCGATGCGCTCCTTGTGGGGGTCAACGATGAACATAGCCTTGGGCAGGCTCTTCATGTTCTTGACACCGCCAAGGTACTTGTCCAGCTTGGCCATCTCGAGCTCCAGCTTGACAACTTCCTTCTTGGGCAGCAGATCGAAGGTGCCGTCAGCCTGCATGTTCTTCAGCTGCTCCATACGATCGATGCGCTTGCGGATGGTGCGGAAGTTGGTCAGCATGCCGCCCAGCCAGCGGGCGTTGACGTAGTGCATGCCGCAGCGGGTGGCCTCGTCGCGGATGGACTCCTGGGCCTGCTTCTTGGTGCCGACGAACAGGATCTCGCCGCCCTCAGCAGCGGTGTCGCGGACGAAGTTATAGGCCTCATCCAGCTTCTTCACGGTCTTCTGCAGGTCGATGATGTAGATGCCGTTACGCTCGGTGAAGATGTACTTCGCCATCTTGGGGTTCCAACGACGGGTCTGATGACCAAAGTGAACGCCGGCCTCCAGGAGCTGTTTCATAGATACGACTGCCATAGTTTGTTTCCTCCAATAAATTTAGTTTTACCCTCCGCATGGCGTTTTATGTTTTCTAACCCTCTTTTCTATCGAAAAAAAGGCACAAAAAAACAACGCAATGCGTGTGTATTGCCGTAGTATAATACCACACGCATTGCGAAATTGCAAGCATTTTTTTGCAAAAAATACCAGTGTACGGAATTTATGCGAAATCCGTTCCCTCTTTGGTAAAAAGGTGGGTCCGAAGCACCCGGCACTGCCATGCCGGCGCACCGCCATGGGCTTTCAGGTATTCCATCAGCAAAGACGGATTCAGATTCAGCGCTTCCCCAGAACCGCAGGGCAACTGAATGGTGAAGTGAATCTGGCCGTCCCGGGTTTCATAGTCGATATGCGGCAGATGCTCTTTCAGGTTGAGTGTCTTCTGACCGCGCTTTGTCTTTTTGGTGACCTCAGCGGTTTCCTCCTGGTTATAGAAGTCCACCGCGGCCGCCGAGTCAGCCGGCATGGTGATCTCATAGACTGCCGAAGCGATCTCCCCCACCTTTTCCTGCGCGGGTGCCACTTTGGTAATCCTGATCCCCCGGGGCATCAGCGGCTGCAACGCAGCTTTCCAGGCCTCCGCATCGATGGTTTCCTGTTCTGTTTTCACTTCGCAGCTTTCGCAGAGGCTTTCCTGCTCCAGGGACAGCGGGCAGGAAAAGGAAAGGTAAATGTGCGGATTAAAGCCCTGGGTATACCAGACCGGAAGGCCGCTGATCTTGAGCAGCCGATGAAACACCCGCTGCAGATCCAGCAGCGAGATGTAAGCGGATTCCCCGCGTTTTTCAAAGAAGATTCTTACTGTAGTCAAAGCAGGGTCCTCCCAGCAGTTTGTTGGCACCGCATCCGCTGCACTGACGGTTACAGGGCTGCGTTGTCTCGGCCTTGAGCGCTTTCTGATATTCGCGCACCAGATGAGCGTGGCTTACGCCGACATCGAGATGGCTCCAGGGTGTGATCTCATCAAGACCGATGGCACGGTAATTGTAGAAGTCCGGATCCAGGCCGCAGGCAGCAAAGGCAGCCATCCAGCGGTTATAATCGAAATATTCCTCCCAGGTGTCAAAGAACGCCCCATTCTCAAAGGCGGTTTCGATGACGCGTCCCAGACGCCGGTTCCCCTTGGCAAAAACACCTTCCAGTACGCTGGTGGCGCTGTCGTGATAGTTGACCTTGATCTTGCGGGAATGCACACAGCTGAGCAGATACTTCTGTTTTTCCCGCAATGTTTCGCGGCGGTCCTGGGCACAGAACTGGAACGGCGTATCGGGTTTGGGTACGAAGCAGGCAACGCTGATCGTGACCTGTACGCCCTTCCCTTTGGGACGATTGGGGATCTGATAGAACAGATCCACCACTTTCTGCGCCGTATCGGCGATGCCCTTGATGTCCTCCATGGTTTCGGTGGGCAGCCCCATCATGAAGTAGAGTTTTACCGAAGTATACCCTTCCGAAAAAGCAATGCGACAGCCTCGCTCAATCTGTTCCCAGGTGACATTCTTGTTGATGACATCCCGAAGCCGCTGGGTGCCGGCCTCCGCGGCAAAGGTCAGGCCACTTTTGCGCACCTTGGTCGTCTTCTCCACGAGGGACTGGGAGAAATTATCCACGCGCAGCGAAGGCAGCGAAAGGCTGACATGATCGGCCTCGGCCCAGGAATTGAGGTTGTCCAGGATTTCCTCCAGCCGGGAATGGTCCGAGGTGGACAGACTGGTCAGGCTCAGTTCATCGTACCCGGTGTTATGGCAGAGATCCCGGGCACAGTCGCTGATCAACTTCGGGGAACGCTCCCGGAAGGGGCGATAAATCTGGCCTGCCTGACAGAAACGGCAGCCACGGACACAGCCGCGCAGTACTTCCACACTGGCACGGTCCTGCACGGCGCCCACAAGCGGGACCACAAAGTTTTTCGGCGGCGCGTAGTCATCCATGTTTTTGACGATGGCCTTGGTAACGCGCTCCGGTATGCCGGGACGGTTGGGTCGAATGGCCTCTATACGGCCGTCCGGCAGATAGCTCACATCATAGAACGACGGGACATAGACGCCGGGGATTTTGGCCAGTTCCAAAAGCAGGTTTTCCTTGCTCCAGCCCAGCTTTTTGCCCTGTTCTACAGTGGCACAGATATCCTGCAGCATCTGTTCCCCTTCGCCGAGCTGCATCACATCAAAGAAATCCGCCATTGGCTCGGCGTTGCATACGCAGGGGCCGCCGGAGATAATCAGCGGCCAGTGCTCGTCACGATCGGCAGCGCGCAGCGGGATACCGGCCAGGCGCAGCATGGCCAGCACATTGGTATAGCACAGCTCGTACTCCAGCGAGAAACCCACAATATCAAAGGAAGTCAGCGGATCCTTGCTTTCCAGACAGTACAGAGGAATGTCCAGCCGTTCCATCTGTTCTTTCATGTCTGTCCACGGCATGAAAGCCCGCTCACACCACCAGTTTTCATGGCGGTTCAAGAGATCGTACAAAATCTTTTCTCCGAGAAAAGACATGCCGATCTCATAGGTGTCCGGAAAGCAGAACGCCATCCGCACATCCACTTTCTCCTTGTCCTTGTATACGCTGCCCGGCTCGCCGCCCGTATAGCGTCCGGGCTTTTGCACAAGGCTGAGCGCCTCTCTGAATTTCGGGGAAAATTCCGCCATATTGATAAACCGTCCTTGTCATTGTTTCGTTTATTGTACCCCATGCGACGCGGAAATGCAACCGTTTACGTCCAATGCCAGAAAGAATGCAGCAGTCTTTGACCGTCCAGCCCGGGCAAAGGCAGAAGGTTGGCACACCCCACCAGCAAATTGGTGCTGGCAAACCAGTAACCGGCATAGCTGTAATGGGTCATCTGCATCCAGCCCAGAACGGCACAACAGCACAGAAGATTGGCCAGCGGACCGGCAGCTGCCAGCAGGAATTCCTGCTGTGGTGTCATGGAAAGTCCCCGTTGCAAAAGGCAGATGCCAAAGGGTGAGAGTTCCAGGTCGGGCCACCGGTGCCAAAGGCGATAGTACAGAAAAAGGTGACCGCCTTCATGCAGCAGCGCGCAGAGCAGTCCGATCCGTACGATTCCCGTTCCATCCAAAGCCAGCGCAAAAGTCAAGAAAAACAGAAGCGGCAGCGGCGCACGAAGATGGATGCGCGCTTTACGCTGCGTTTTGCAATGCTTCGGACGGATCATAGCGAATCCCCTTGTGCAGCAGCTCAAAGTGGAGATGCGGTCCGGTGGCGTTGCCGGTTTCCCCCACCGTGCCAAGACAATCTCCGGCAGATACCCGCTGTCCGGTGTGCACAAACAGATACTGCATGTGGGCATACAATGTTTCATCCCCATTCGCATGAAGGATACGCACGTAGCGGCCATAGCTGCTGTGTACTCCAGCACAGCGCACCACCCCGTCAGCCGCCGCCAGAATGGCGGTCCCCTCCTTCGCTGCCAGGTCATTTCCCAGGTGGAACTCCGACCCGGAACCACCCATGGGATCGGTACGCCAGCCATACCCGGAGGTTTCGGTACAGGCACGACCCGCCAATGGGAAACAGATAGCGAAAGACGGCAGATAACTTTCTTCCCGCGCGCCGGAAGGAACCTGTTGCGCTTTTGCATGGGTCTGGCGTACAGCGGTTTCCGGTGTGGCGGTTTGGCTCTGTGCCGGCATAAACTTCTGCACGGTGTTTGTAAGGGTCTGTACAGCCTGTTCGGTGAATTTGGAAAGCTCCCGGTTTTCCGACAAGAATGTGTTTTGCTCTGGCATCATGGCTTCCCGGAAGGCGGTGCGAAGCGCAGGCAGAAACGGAAGGTCCAGCATTTGGGCCAGGAGCACCAGTGCAAGGAACGCCAGCGACAACAGCAGCTGGCCCCAAATCACATAGTCTCCGTCCGATTGACTGACTCTGCGTCGGCGACCGGATGACGGGCTGCCGTGCTGCGGCGGTGGCGTCGGTGCGGCATTTTCCCACATTTTCAAGCCCCCTTTACGCATCTATACGCGGGGAGGGCAAAAAATATCCGCCCCGACAGTGTGTTGCCGGGACGGATTGCAGGCTTTCTACTTAGTCTTTACGCGCCCAGTGCGGCGTGCAGCATGTTCAAACGGTCTTCCAGCATCTTTTTGGGCTTGGCAAACAACCCCAGCCCTGAAACCTCCATGGTGCATTCCAGACTGGTGGAATCCCCGCCCCCAAGAAGGATGGCCGTGAAAGTCCCGCTGATTTTACCTTTCTGGAAGGTGCAGCTCAGGCAGCGCGGTTTTTCCTTCCGGGTGAAATGCAGTTCCGTGGTGCTTCCGTCGGTATTGTGTTCCCTAACGTGAAGCCCGTCGTCGCTTTCCTCGTACTCGCGCACATCCTTTCGCCAGCCGTGCAGCGTGGGTTTGGTCAGATACAGCCATACCTTGGCAGGGTCGCAGGAATAGCTTGCTGTTACAACGCAGGTTTTCATCTTTGGAAGCTCCTTTTATTTTTTGCCGCGGCTGCCGCGTCCAAACAGATTCTGCCACAGACCGGAGCGGGACGGGCGCAGCGAAGTTGCCTTGCGTCCTGCCGGTTTGGCAACAGCCTTTTTTGCAACGACTTTGGTAGTCGGCTGAGGCTTGGCTTTCGGCGCCTCCATCTCGAATCCGTCCTTGAAATACCCGAACATGGCCATCTGGCTGTCCACCGGGAACTGGCCAGAGGCCGGTTTCACTTTGGTGTAGGTGCCGTCGGGCTGCATTTCCCGTGCGTTGACGGTATCCCGCAGCTGCAGATCGAGAATGCCGCGCAGCTTTTTGGCGATGGACGGATCATCCACCCGGACACCAACCTCCACACGACGCTCCGTGTTGCGGGTCAGGAAGTCGCCAGACGCAATATAGATCCGCATATCTTCACCGCTCCCGAAGCAGTAGATACGGGAGTGCTCCAGATACCGGCCCACGATGCTGCGGATATGCACATTTTCCGTGCGGCCCGGCACCCCGGCCTTCACACAACAGATACCGCGCACAATCATATCCACGCGCACACCCGCACAACTGGCTTCGCTGATCTTGGCGATGATCTGGGGATCGTTGATGGAGTTGTTCTTTAGAATGATGGAAGCCGGTTTGCCCTGCATGGCCAGTGCGATCTGGCGGTCCATCTCTTCCAGCAGGACCGACTTGAAATGAAGCGGTGCCACCAGCATGGTGCTCACTTCACTGGTCAGGCGCTGCAATGCCATGTTGTTGAAGACGGCACTTGCCTCCTCGCCGATTTCCTGGCGGGTGGTGATGAAGGAAAGGTCGGTATACTGCTCGCTGGTCTTTTCGTTGTAGTTGCCGGTGCCGATCTGGGTAAGATACTGGTATTTGCCGTCCACACGGCTGGTGATCAGCGTCAGTTTGGAATGTACTTTGTAGTCATCAAATCCGTACAGAACCGTGCATCCCGCATCCTGCAGCTGCTTGGACCAGTCAATGTTGTTCTGTTCATCAAAGCGGGCGCGCAGCTCTACCATGGCCACGACTTCCTTGCCGTTCTCGGCCGCGTTGATCAGGGCGCCCACAATCTGGGAGTCGCTGGCCATGCGGTAGAGCGTCATCTTGATGGACACAACGTTCGGGTCCGCGCCTGCCCGCAGAAGCATGCGGATAAACGGGCGGATGCTCTGGTACGGATAAGCCAGCAGTACATCGTGTTTGCGGACTTCTGTATACAGATCATATCCGGCCGGTGCCTGCATGGGTTTGGCCGCGGGGTAGAACATTTCGGAATGGTCTCCGTCGTTGGCGATGCGGCTGGCCAGCTTGAACAGGCAGCCGGTGTCCAGCGGAGAAGTCTGTACATAGCAGCGGGATGCGGGAACCACCAGTTTCTCCCGCAGGAATTTGCTGATCTCCTGGGGAGCTTCCGGCCAGAACTGCAGGCGGACCGCAGCCAGCTTGCGCCGCTTTTTCAGAAGTTCACTCATCACATCCCGGAAATCAATGTCATGGTCCATCATGCCCTCATCCACCGTGATGTCGGCGTTGCGGGTCACGCGGAACAAACACTGTTTCTGTACAGTGCTGGTGCTGAAAATGGTAGAAGCGTACCGGGCCACCAGTTCCTCTATGAACGCGAAGCAGGTCATCTCCCCGTCCTTGACAAAGAGAACACGTTCAAATCGGTTGCTGACCGGAACAATGCCGTAACTGACGCCGTCCCCCTTGTTGTAGAGCTGGGCAATGTAATAGATGTCTTTGTTGTTCAAAAACGGGAACGGATGCCGCGAATCCACAATCTGCGGGCTGAGCAGCGGCAGCAGTTCCCGCTGGAAATAGGTTTTCCAGAAATGATCCTGCTGCTTGCTCAGCTTGTTGAAGTCCACCTTTTTGTAGCCCGCGTCCGCCAGCAGTTCCACCAGGTGCTGAAAATATTTGTCACATTTGGCCTGCAGCTCGGCTACCCGCGGGGTGATGGCAGCGATCTGTTCGGCGGCCGTCATATGGGTGACGATATCCAGCTTGTTGTTTTTCAGAAGCGTCTGATCATACAGCGAACCAACACGCACCATGAAAAACTCATCCATGTTGCTTCCAAAAATGGCCGCAAACTTCAGCCGCTCCCCAAGGGGAACGTTTTTCTCCTTTGCAAGTGCAAGCACGCGGCTGTCAAAATCCAGCCAGCTCAGTTCGCGGTTGATAAAAATGCTTTCCGGCTTTTCCAAGTCTTATTCCTCCCGTCACAATGTTTCGGTATCAGAACTGTCCACACGGGGAAGTGGCGTGAATCCTTCCGTCTGCGGCGGCAACGCGTTTGAATTTTCCTTCCTGGTCGCCCAAAAAGAGCAAAAGATTCTTTACGCCGCATACCGGGTGCTATGGATTCGGTGCGCTCGCCTCCTGATTGGCCTCGAAGTCGGCCGGTTGATCCGAATTCGAAATTGCAGGAACACCCGTCTGCGAGGCGTAGAAGGGCATCGCACCAGAAAACTGCCATACCGGCGCAATCAAAAACAGAGCCCCCCACACAATGGCAACCAGTGCAGCGATCGTACACAACATAAGATATGCAATGGAGGTGCGTTCCGGCTTTTCTGGCACAACAAATCCCCCGTTCTGATCATTGCTTGTATTATACCATGACGCAGGAAAAAATGCACCCGAAATCCGCACCTTTTACAGAAAATATACCGCTTACTGACATCATTTTGTCCGATGCTGCACCGGCAATGGTTCTGCATCCACCATAATCACGTCGGCACCGATGTTTCGGATGGATTCCCAGGGGATCAACAGATCCTCCTCGTAGCCCAGCAGGCCAAATAAATGGCTGCGCCCCCGAAGAATCACCGACTGGAGTTTGGCGGTGTGTTCATCGAACAGAAGGTCATCGATACGTCCCAGATTTTCGCCGCTCTTCATCTGAATCACGTCTTTTTCACTCAGATCGTGAAGTGTCAATTGAATCCCCTCCCCAACACAATGTTCCGGCTTATTCTATGCGCGGAAAAAGCAATTGTTTCTTGCGGCGTTTCCGTGTATAATAAAAAACAAATCATGCACGGGATCCGGGAGGGTTTTATGTATCAAAATATTATTTTTGATTTCGGCGGTGTGGTGGTGGACTACAACCCCCGAAACTTTTTGATGGACCGCTTCATGAACAAGCATGCGGAAGAGATCGTCTATGATCTGACCTTTGGCAGTCAGGAGTGGCAGGATCTGGACCGTGGTACCATTACCCGGGCGGTGGCTAACCGCACCATGATGGAAAACGCTGCCCATGTGAACCGGGAATTCGAGGTGCGGACAGTGATTGAAGAGTGGTCTTCCATGCTGCGAACCAAAAAGACCACCGTCAAGATCATGCGGGCGCTGAAGAAATCCGGGTACCGGCTGTATTATCTGACAAATATTCCGGTGGATATTATGGATGAGATGCGGCAGCGGGACTGGTTTTCTCTGTTTGACGGGGGGATTGCCTCCTGCGATGTACATCTCTGTAAGCCGGAGCCCGAAATTTATACCACACTGATGCAGGAATGCAACCTTGCCTATGACGAGTCCATCTTCGTGGACGACAACAAGATCAATGCGCAGGCTGCCTATAACCTCGGTATCACCGGGATTCTGTACAAGAATCCGAAATCTTTTCTGCGAGCCCTGGGAGCCTGTGGTATCCAGCTGAAATAAACGCGAATGAAGCCCGACAGGACGATTCCCTGCCGGGCTTTTTTCAGCAGCTGGAAGAAATCTGCTCCTTGATCCGGTTCAGCGCCCCCTTCTCCAGGCGGCTGACCTGCGCCTGGCTGATGCCGATTTCCCGGGCAACCTGCATCTGGGTCTTGCCGCCCAGATAGCGCATGGCTATGATCTTCCTTTCCCTGTCGGAAAGGGACTTTACGGTATCCCGGAACATGATATCACTGATCCAGCTTTCCTCCCCGGTGGCATCGTGGAGCTGGTCCACAATGGCAAAACTGTCTTCACCGTCGGAATAGACCGGCTCGTACAGACTGGCAGGTTCCACCACAGATTCCAGCGCCATGGCAACATTTTCCGGAGAGGATCCCACTCGGGCGGCTATTTCGGATATTTTGGGGTCCCGTCCGTTTTCCTTCTGCAGCGCCTCCCGGGCACGCATGGAGTGAAAGGCGAGGTCCCGGATGGAGCGGCTGACCCGGACGGCGTTGTTGTCACGCAGAAAACGACGGATTTCCCCCACAATCATGGGCACGCCGTAGGTGGAAAATCGCACCTGCAGAGTTGGATCAAAATGGTCGATGGCTTTGATAAGACCGATGCATCCTACCTGAAAAAGATCATCCAGGTTCTCTCCGCGGTTGGCAAATTTCTGTACAACGCTGAGTACCAGACGCAGGTTTCCCTGGATCATCTTTTTCCTTGCTTCCCCGTCACCGGAGCGGGCAGCCCGTATCAGGGCACTCTTTTCCGCCTCGCTCAGAACCGGCAGCTGTGAAGTGTCCACACCGCACAGTTCCACCTTGCCAGCATACATGGAACCATCCTCCTTCCCGTCGATGAGGAGTATGGTCCGATTCCCGAACCAGCAAACAGAAAAACACACTGGGAAATTCTGCCGCACGGCCTCTCCTGAAAACGCATACCATGAGGGCAAAGGAGGGACACTCTATGGTTGAATCCATCTGGTTTGTGATTGTGCTGATCCTGCTGGCGGCGGTATCGGTAGCGCTGGTACTGACCATCGTACTGCGCGCCGAGGTACACTCTTCGGGGCGTGAAACCCGAACCCAGTACCTGACCCCCAATTATTCGGACGTTGCGGGATTCCGGTTGACCGCATATCCGAACAATGAGCTGGTGATTCTCCAGCGGCTTTGGCTCATAGAAGATAGCATTGCCGCCTTGGATTACAGCATTGTGCCCGGACGTTACATGACACTGTTCATCGCCAAGCGCGGGAAAATGCGTTTCCCGGACAGTTTCTACGCCGACTCGTTCGAGAGCGTGGAACAGTACGACATTGCGGGTATCACCGTCACCCAAAGCCAGAAAGCGGGCCGTCGGGCCGGTGTGTACTGGACGCGCGGTGATTTTGAATATCTGATCTATTCCGAGGAGCCGGAGATGAATATGATGAACGGGCTGACCTATTATTTTGTGAACAACACCCGGGCGGAGGAATCCTAACCCACCGTTTCCAAGTCCCGGCGCAGCCGTTTGATGATCCTTTTTTCCAGTCGGGAAATATAGCTCTGGGAAATGCCCAGGGCATCCGCCACTTCCTTCTGGGTATGCTCCGATTCGTGGTTGAGGCCGAAGCGCAGTTCCATGATCCGGCGTTCCCGGGGGGCCAGGCGCCCCACCGCCAGACGAAGCGCAGCCCGTTCTGCGCTTCGTTCCAGCTCCTCCCCCACCTGGGGCTGATCGCTGGTCAGTACATCCATCAGCAGCAATTCGTTGCCGTCGTTATCGGTGTTGAGCGGCTCATCGATACTGGCATCCTGACGGCGGTTGGAGCTTTTGCGCAGATACATCAGGATTTCATTTTCAATGCACCGGCTTGCATAGGTGGCCAGTTTGATGTTTTTGGAAGGCTCGAAGGTATTGACTGCCTTGATCAGCCCGATGGTCCCGATTGAAATCATATCCTCGATGCCGGCGGAGGGCGTTTCAAACTTTTTGGCAATGTACACGACCAGCCGTAGGTTATGTGTGATCAGAAGATCCCGGGCAGCACTTTTCCCGGCACAGAGCTCTGCCAGAGCCTGCTGCTCCTGCTGGGGCTCCAGAGGCGGCGGCAGTGTATCGGCGCCATTGATGTAGTGGAATTCCTGCGGTGAGGCCAGCCGTAGCCAGAGCGCCCGCAATGTACGGCTCACAAGTTCTCTTGTCTGCATAAATTTTCTCCCCTTCATGTCTATAAAAAGTCATTCCCGTACAGTGCTTCATACCGGTCGCTTCCGAAAGACTGGGGCGCAAACGCAACGGCGCTGCGGCCCAATCCCAGCACGCCATGTGGCGTGATCATGCCGATTCCGTTGACCACAAATCCAGGCAAAAGGCCGCGGGAAGATGCCGTGTTGCAGGGAATCAGGTGAAGCCGGGTGCCGGATGGCGGTTTGCCCGGAGACTTGCCGGAAAACCAGCCCTGAAGAAATTCCCGGACGGAGGGAGGCAACCGGTTTTGGGCGTCGGGAAAGCTTACCACCAATACCGGCAGACAGGTAATGGGATCGGTCAAATGACACCCCGTATCCAGCGACGCCCGCAGATGAATCAGCAGTCCGCCCAATTCCAGTTCCAGGCCCACCGTCTCCACCGTCGCTTTACGCCTGGAAAAGCAGCGGGTGCCTACTTCCACCGCCGCACAGCATAGGCCCGACAGAACCACCAGGAGCAGCGGCGAAATACGGAGATAAATGGCAAGATTTCCTGTCTGCAGGATCTGCGTACCGGTTTGCAGGATCACAACCAGGACGAGACCTGCCAGTGCAATGTTCAGCGCAGCATACCAGCACATTCCCGTCACAAGTCTTCGCTTGTTTTTCCAACCGAAGGTGATGGCGGTAATCATCAGGGCCGTTGCGACTTTGTAGAGCAGCTGCACCGCATAGGCCTGTTCCGGCGCGAACAGAATGAGGGAGGACAGGGCTGCCGCACCGCTTCCCAGAAGCATTCGGGGAAAGCCGGCATGCTGGCCGCTGAGCAGTCCTGCCGCCAGCAGCAAAAAATAGGCTGCCAGGAAATTGACGAGCAGCAGCACGTCCAGATAGATTACCGTCTTCAAACCCGCGCCTCCCCTGCTTGGCTTTATTACCAGTCTATGAGGAACTGCGAAAGAAAATGCGCAAACGGTGAAAGGCGCAAAAAAGTGACCTGTACCGCCTGGTACAGGTCACTTTTTTGGTTTTTATTTCAATTCCACAACGGTTACGCCGCTTTCGCCTTCGCCATAGCGGCCGAGGCGGAAACTCTTGACGGCCTTGTGGGTCCGGAGATGCTTCTGGATGGCACTGCGCAATGCGCCGGTACCGTTGCCATGGATGATATACAGCGTCTGCTGCCCCCGCAGCAAGCCGCTGTCCAGGAACTTGTCCACCTCTGCAAGCGCTTCCTCCACGGTATACCCCAGCAGATTCAGTTCCATGCTGGTTTTGCGGTCTTTGTCCAGCTGTACTCTCGTGCTGGAACGACGAGGCTCGCGCTGGGGACGTTTTTCCATCTTGTCAGGGGCACGCAGGCCGGTCAGAGGTACTTTGGTCTTCATGATGCCAGCACGCACTTCCACCATGCCATTGCGGTCCGGGCGCGCCGTTACGGTGGCCAACTGATTGAGTTCTGCGATGACCACTTCCTGCCCGATCTGCACTTCCTTGAGCGGTGTGTACTTTTTCTGGACGGGTTTTGTGTCGGTGCGTTTGAGGAGCGTTTCTGTGTCTTTGCGTGCAATTTCGCGGGCACGGATCGCGCGCTGGGCCGCATTGGTCTTTTCATCTTTCTGGATACGGCGAAGCTCGTCGGTCAGGCTATAGGCTTCATTCTGCACCTTCTGGATCAGTTCATGAGCCTGACGGCGGGCATCCTCCAACTCCTGCTTCCCCTGCTCGATCAGCTGATCCCGCTTCTTCTCGGCGCTCTCCAAGGCATGCTCCGCCTCATAGCGGGCCTTTTCTGCTTCGTCCTGAGCGCTCTTCAGCTGCAGTTTCAGATCATCCAGCTGCGCCAGCACGCTGTCCAGACGCTTGTCGTCGTTGGACATGTGGTTGCGGGCGGCATCGATGATTTCCTGGGGAATCCCCAGCTTGGCACTGATCAGGAATGCGTTGGACTTTCCGGGCACACCCACGCTCAGCTTGTAGGTGGGCATCAGCGTTTCCACATTGAACTCGCAGCTGGCGTTCACGACCCCCGGTGTCTCCAGGGCGTAGACTTTCAGCTCAGCATAGTGGGTGGTTGCCATCAACAGACTTCCCTGCCGGCGCAGCTGCTCCAGAATACTGACAGCCAACGCGGCGCCCTCCGCCGGATCGGTACCGGCACCGAGCTCATCGATGAGGGTCAGCGTGCCATGTCCGGCGTGCTGAAGGATGCTGCTGATCCGTTTCATATGTCCCGAGAAAGTGGAAAGGCTTTGCTCAATGCTCTGCTCGTCGCCGATGTCCACGAGATATTCCCGGAAATTACAGACAATGCTGCTTTCATGGGCCGGGATCAGAAAACCATGCTGTGCCATGGCGTTGAGCAGACCGGCCGTCTTGATGGATACCGTTTTGCCGCCGGTGTTTGGGCCTGTGATGACCAGGGTATCGTATTCCTCCCCCAGGGCAATATCCACCGGTACCACCTGCTTTTTGTCGATGAGCGGATGACGTGCCCGGTTCAGCCGGAAGCGGACGGTATCGCTGACCGTCGGCATGAAAGCATTTTGCTCAACGGCCAGACGGGCTTTTGCCAGCAACAGATCGATCTGCAGCATGGCCTCGTAGCTGTAGGAGAACTGTGGCTCCAGGGAGCCCACCTGCACCGAGAACGCAGAGAGAATCCGGGTGATTTCTTCCTGTTCCTGGGCGCGCAGCTGCATAATCCGCGCGTTGGCTTCCACCACAGCGGTGGGCTCCACGAAGATCGTGGCGCCGGTGGACGAAACATCGTGGATGACGCCGCCCACCTCACCGCGGTACTCGGCGCGAACCGGCACCACATAGCGTCCATTGCGCAGTGAAACGACGGCGTCCTGCAGGAATTTGTTGGTGGTGGAATTTTTGATGATGTTATCCAGTTTGGTGCGGATGGAATCTTCAGTTTGCCGGATCTTTCGGCGCAGGTCATGGAGGGTGACACTGGCGGTATCCGCCATTTCCTCCGGCGAAAGGATGCTCTCGCTGATCTGCTTTTCCAGGACCGGCTGCGGCGCCAGCGCGTAGAACAGATCATCCGTGGGCAGCATGTCGTGTTCACTCAGACCGTACCACTGGGAAAGTCCTGCAAAATTGCGCAGCGTGGCTGCGATTTCCAGCAGCTCCCCCATGGAGAGGATCCCGCCCTTCTGGGCATGGGCGGTAATGCGCCGCACATCGGAAACGCTTCCAAAGCGAGGACTTCCGTTCTTGATCAGAAGCGAGTTGATGGCGTTGGTCTGTGCAAGCGCAAAACGCTCATCTTCCGGTGTGGTACAGGGCTCCAGTGCCTGCATCATTTCCTTGGTTTCACGGCACGCACAAAGCTGTACCGCCCGTGCGATGATTTTATCCAGTTCCAGTGTGGTTTTATAAGCGGTATCCATACAGGGTATAGCTTCTCCTTATTCCAGTACAGTCTTCAGAAAATCCAAACTTTTCAGTCCATGCTCCAGGTGCGCCAGCACATACTGCTCACTGACCCGGGACAAATTCTTCAAGCTGGCCGGTGCCAGGGTGAAAGAAAACAATTTTCGGTCTTCGGCCAGACAGATATGACGCAGTGCATACAACGCCCCGGTATCCAGATTAGGAATATGCCGGGCCTTCTCGGCACAATCGGCGCACAAGAGATTTCCCTCCACGGGATCAAAATAGAACTCCCCGCCCTCATACCGGCCACAGCCCGAGCAGGCCAGAAGGTCGGGCTGGTAGCCGGCCATACTCATGGACCGAAGTTCATAAATAGTCTTGAGCTGCCGCAGCGGCAATTTCTTCTGTCCGATCATATACAAGCTGTTCAGCAGCAGCCGGAGCTGCGCATCAGCCTCGGGGGGCGCCGGAGAGAGGGAAAGCGCTATCTCTGCCATATAGGTAGCCAGACTCATGCCTTCCACGCTCTCGGATACGCCGTAGAATACTTTTTTGACCTGGGCCGAATCCACAAAATATTGGCTGCGACCGCTCGACAGGCTGAATTCCGAATAGCAGAACAAACCGCAAGCGCTGAACAGTTTGTTTTTCAACCGCAGGCTTCCCTTGGCGGAGGCAGACACAACGCCCAGTTCAGGGGTCAGCAGCGTCAGGATCTGATCCGCTTCCCCCAGCTTGACCTGATGCAGCACCAGGCCCGTCGTTGCAATCTGCATCTTCATCCTCCCGCAGCGCACATTGCTGCGCCTTGAAACTCAAGTAATCATAAATACTTCCGGTTTGCAAAAAACGAGCCCAATCCCCCGCTGAACCAGTCATGCCTGCCGCCCCCTTCCGTTGGGGACATCATACCACAGCACACACGGAAAAGTTGTCCAACGAGGGCACCGGGGAAACGGTCAGGGCTTGGCGAACCCAAGGGTATTCAGGAGGTTTTCATTGTCACGCCAGTCTTCCCGCACCTTTACCCAGCACTGCAGATTGACCTTAACGCCCAGGAGTTCTTCAATATCCAGCCGGGCCGCCGATGCGATTTTTTTGAGCATCTGGCCTCCCTTGCCGATAATCATTCCTTTATGGCTCTTGCGCTCACAGTAAATATCCACATCGATATCAATCAGGTCCTTGTCGGGACGTTCTTTGAAGCGCTCCACCACCACAGCAATCCCGTGGGGAATTTCGTCCCGCATGAACAGAAGTGCCTTTTCACGCACCAGTTCCGCCACCAGTTCCTTCTCCGGCATATCGGTGAAAGCATCATCATCGAAATAATGCGGCCCCTCGTTGCCGTAAGGCTTGAGGAGGGCAAACAGATCGTCGCAGCCGGTTCCATCCTTGGAGGAGACCGTGACCACAGAATCAAAACAGCCGAAATCGGCAATCTGACGTTTGCGCTGTTCCAACGCCGCAAAACTGTCCAGCAAGTCCACTTTATTGATGACCGCAATGGCCGGACCGCCCTTTTGCAAGGCCTTGATCATCGTCAGCTCGGAATCCGTAAAATCCCCCTGCGGCTCGAAGAGCATCAGGGTCACATCCACATCCTTCAGACTGGCCGCGGCCGTCTGGGTCATACGGGCGTCCAGCTTGTTGTGTGCTTTGTGGATGCCGGGGGTGTCCATCAGTACATACTGTACAGGCCCTTTTGTGATGACGCCGGTAATCCGGCTGCGTGTCGTCTGCGGTTTCTGGGTTACGATAGCTACCTTTTCCCCCACCAGGTAATTGGTCAGGCTGGATTTTCCCACATTGGGGCGGCCTACCAGTGCCACAAAAACACTGCTGGGCATTTCAGGAATCGGTTTTGCCATTCGTTGATTCACCTTTCTGTGTTGCAGAATTATAACGGAAAATAAAGAAATACGCCGGGATCAAGGCCGCTGCACAAACCACGCCAATCCAGGGCGACTGGCGCAAAGCATTTCCAATCGCATTCAGCCGCGGCAGGAACAGGCATCCCCCTACCGCCAGTGCCCCCAGGGCTACGATCAGAACCGCACCGGCTGCCATGTCTTTGGCGGCACCGGCGCTCCACCAGTGGGTGGTGTCCGGCTTGTCCACGGCTCGCTCCACCGCGGAATTCATCAACTCCATTCCCAGCACCGCCGTGATGCAAAAAGCAAGCAGAGCCCATTCCATGCAGGATAAATCGGCAAGCATGCCAAGAATGACGGCATAGCAGGCGGCACAGAGATGAAAACGGAAATTCCGCTCTTCCTGTACGGAGGCCCGAATCCCGTTCCAGGCATAGACAAAGCCGCGGCCGAAGCGCTTGATCTCAGACCTCATCGCTTGTATAGGAAACCGTGCGCGGCAAGCCCAGCTTGATCAGCACCGCTTCCTCCTTTTCCCGCATGCGGACCGCTTCCAGCCCGCTGGCCTCATGATCATATCCCAGAAGATGGAGCATGGAATGTACGGTCAGGTAGGCAACCTCCCGCTGCAGGCTGTGCCCATACAGCTCGGCCTGTTCCATGGCGCGCTCCATCGAAATGACGATGTCGCCGAGAATCTTGCAGCCGTTGTCCTCGTCAATGTCATACTGGCCGTTTTCTCCCATGGGAAAACTCAGAACATCAGTGGCCGAATCCTTGTCCCGGTACTGTTTGTTCAACTCATGAATCCGGTTGTTGTCGACAAAGGTGACGCTGATCTCAGCCGAACCGTCAAACTTCTCAAAATCCAGAACCGCATTACAGCTGCGGCGAATGAGAATTCTCAGCCCGGACGGAATCTTGACAACATTCTGGTCATTGGTAATCAGGACCTTATTGGACATAGGGTATCAACCTCCTGTTTCTGGCTTTTTATTGTCTGGCCGAACGCTCGGCCGCCTTTTCATACGCTTTGACGATCTGCTGCACCAGTCTGTGGCGGACTACATCCTTTTCCGTCAGACGTACCTGGGCAATGCCGTCCACATCCTGCAACACCTGCAGGGCATCCACCAGGCCGCTGCGAACCTTATCCGGAAGATCTACCTGGGTAATATCGCCGGTAACCACCACTTTGCTGCCCACGCCCATACGCGTCAGGAACATTTTCATCTGTTCAGGGGTGGTGTTTTGTGCTTCATCCAAAATGATAAAAGCATCATCCAGGGTACGGCCGCGCATATACGCCAGCGGCGCCACCTCGATGATCTGTTTTTCAAACAATTTCTGAAAAGTCTCTGCCCCCAGCAGGTCAAACAGTCCATCATACAAGGGACGCAGATACGGGTCCACTTTATTTTGCAGATCGCCGGGCAAGAAGCCCAGCTTTTCGCCCGCTTCCACTGCGGGGCGGGTCAGGATGATCCGGCTTACATCCTTGGATTTGAATGCTTTGACAGCCATGGCCACCGCCAGGTAGGTTTTTCCTGTTCCGGCGGGCCCCACACCGAAAGTGATGGCGTGATTGCGGATAGCGGCCAGATACTCCCGCTGTCCCAGCGTCTTGGGATGAATGGGGCGTCCTTTTGCGGTCACGGCCACAAAATCATCGGTCAGCTCACGAAGGCGTTTTTCCTCGCCGTCGCGGGCAAGGCTGATGCAATACCGGATGGTCTGCTCCTCCAGAGGGGTATGATTCTGCATCAGAGTGACCATGCCGTCTACCGCATGGGCCGCTGCCGTCACATCTTTTTCTGCGCCGGTGAATCTCAGCTCCGAACCACGGCACACGGCGGTGACGCTGAACTCCTTCTCCAAAAGATGAATGTTCTGGTCGCAGTTGCCAAAAATAGCGGCTGCCAATTCAATGCTGTCCAATTCAATGGAACGCTCTGCCAAATTTCATGCCCTCCGTGTATCGAATATCATAGTAACCCATTCAGATTATATCACAATTTTTGCCAAAAGAAATTGGATATTACAAACAAAATTTATCCGTATCTTTTGGCATTTGCTGCCGTCTTGACCAAAAAGAGGCACCACCGACTAAGAGATTGCAATGTTCGCCACAAATTGGTAGGTCACCGATGTGACAACCGCGTCAGACAGCGTCTGCGTCTGGTAGTGTTCAGCCAGGATTTCGGCATCCGGGAAAGATTCCAGCAGCTGCTGGCGACAGCTCCTTCGTGCCAGTGCCTCTGCCTGTTCCGGAGAATAATACAATGTCAGAACGTTGCAGCCCCACGCGGTCTCCCTTTGCAGGCAGCCCGGCAGGCTCAACCGTCCCAAACGCAGCGGTATCCATTCTATGCGGTCAGCTTCTGTGACATCTTCTTGGTGAAGGGGCCACACACCGCCCAGAAAATACAGTGTATCCCGGACGGTGGCGACATTTCCCGGAACCGTCGCAGTCAGGGAAAGCGGTTCGGAGGCCGTAAATGTTTCTTCACACCGGGCCAGAATTTTTCCCGACGCGCCCTGCAGAATCTCCCGTTCCTCCCGGTCCAGTCTCACGATATCCACCAGCAGTTGTCCGGCTTTTACCGTCTGCCCCGGGACAACGCAGGCGAAACCGCTTTCCGCTTCCACCGCTGTGATCACTCCGTCTGCTTTGGCATACAGCGGGCGCAGAGGCGGATCTTCCCGGATGGTCTGCGTATGTGCTACCGTATCCTCGATAAAAAGGCATCCGCCCGTAAAATTCAAGCTGACCCAGCCGAACAGGTCGCTTTGCGCCAAAGCGGCTGCTTGTGCATCTTCCAATGTGTCCTTTTGTAAAAATGTGCCTTCGCAGATCCCGCATTCTGCCAGGAGTGCCCGCATCCGCTGGGAATCCGTTTGTTCCAGCGTCCCAAAATCGATGACCCAGACAAAATGCGGCAGCAGGTTCAGAAGCAGCACAAACAGAATGGCGCCCGCAGGAATGCCGGGCCGTGCCATGCAGCGTTCCAGAAAACGCCCCGGACCGTGGCGACGAAGGATGGAGAACTCCCATCCGCCCTGTTCGGCCATTCGGCGCAGCGTGGAGTAATCCCGTCCGAATCCCTGGGCGACGCAGCCGTTCTGTTTCCATCGTATATGATCAAGCTGCAGCCCCCGGGCGGTGATGCGGTTCACGTAGCGCTGCGGGTCGGCACCACGGATTTGAAAACGGATGCGGTCCGCAGCCCAGAAGTTACGCTTCATTGCCCTGCTCCCCCCACTTGCTGCGGAACGAGATATCTTGTATCCTCCCCGCCAGAATCAGCCTTTTTCCGCTGAAGGATTCTATCCGAAGTTCTGCCCCATAAAATGTTACCAGAAAGTTTCCCATATCCAGGCTGATCTTATCCGGCTGAAAATCCAATACCTTTCGGCACCCATCCGTGGTCAGATAGCCACCCCGGAGAGAAAATTCCGGCAAACGATAGAACGCCGCGGAGGGCTGTGCCAGCAAATCATGCATTATTGGTCTGCCTGCCTGTGTCTTGCGGAATCGCTTTCTGCGGATCTTCTGGCTCTTCATGCAGATGTTCTCCCCTTCCCGGACCGGATCATCCCAATATACGCCCCCGGAGGTGGTTTCTATGTGTAAACGCAGGAAAATGGTCTTTTTACCCGTGGTGCTCTGTTGCCTGTTGGGAATCCTCTTTCTGAAAGAACCCGTACTGGCCGCGGAGGGATTTGCAAATGGTCTTCGTCTGTGTACAAGTACGGTCTTGCCTGCGTTGTTTCCCTTTTTTGTACTGACCGATCTGTTGCTGACCTGCCCATTACGGAATCGTATTTTTCGGCCGGCAGCACGGCTCCTTGGCCTGGAAAATGAAATCGCCATCCCGGTCCTTGTGCTTTCCTGGGTGGGAGGGTACGCGGTTTGCGCCAAAATGGTGGGAAATCTGCGAAAGAATCGGCTGCTCAACGCCCGGGATGCTGCGCTGGTAGTTCTGCTGGGCTGCTGCTCCAGTCCCGGCTTTGTGATCGGCTGCGTAGGTGGCTTGCTGATGGGAAATGTGCGGCTGGGCATCCTTTTCTTTTGGCTGCAGCTTGCGGCAAACCTGGCTGCTGCCGCATTGTGTATTGGATTATTACCGCGGAAGACCGCTCAATCGGTATCTCCAAAAGCCACTGTCCCCGAATCGCTTTCTTTCTCCAACGCCATCGGCAATGCGGTCGGAAGCTGTTTGCAGGTATGCGGCTGCGTGCTGTTTTTCCGCATGACAGAAGCCGTACTGGTACCGTTTCTTCCTCAAACGGCACTTACCATACCCGTGATGAGTGCTTTTTTGGAGATCAGCGCAGGCTGTTCGGATTTTGCCGCGCTGGGCGGGCGTTATGCGCTGTATGGATGCTGCACTTGCCTGAGTGTGCTGGGGCTTTCGGTGTGGGCGCAGATCTCCTTGCTGCTTCAGGGAGCGGTGCCGCTGCGTTTGCTGCTTGTGCATCGGACGGTTCATCTGTTTGTATTTTTGGCGATGGTTGGACTTTTGGTGCGTTTTCTCCCCGGAACGGTAGTGGTATACCGCAGCATGGCGGCACGCGTTGTCACCACACAGCGGTTGCCATGGGACGCCGCAGTTCTCGTCTTTGCATTCCTGTGCGCTTCCCTTTACAAGGTCAGGCAAAACTTCTATAATAAATGAGTATATTTGACGGGGTTTGGGGTGAGGATATGTTTAAAAAGAGCTATTACGGAAGTAAAATTGCACCGGCCTGCTCCTACTGTTTGCACGGCACTCCGGCATCCGATCCCAAGATGATTCTATGCAGGCTGAAAGGCGTGGTATCTCCCTATTATTTTTGCCGGCGCTTCCAATATGATCCCCTCATGCGGGTGCCGCATCGCCAGGTGCTTCCCGAGCTGGATCCCAAAGATTTTACGCTGGAGTAAAGGAGTTTTGCATGGAACACCCCAAACAACCCAAGCGGGAAAGTCTGAAAACCTTGTGGCGAGAGAAAAGAGCCGTCACGCTGGTCTATATTTTCCTGCGCACCTCGGTCCTTCTTGTGTTGCTTGCGCAAATTTTCAATCGGAACTTTGAAAATGTTTTTCTCTGCGTCCTGACGCTGATTCTCTTCACCATGCCTTCCCTGCTGGAACGCAAACTGGATATCGATCTTCCCAATACGCTGGAGATCATCATTCTGCTGTTCATCTATGCGGCAGAAATTCTGGGAGAAATCGGTGCCTACTATGTGACTTTTCCCAACTGGGACACTGTGCTGCACACCATGAACGGCTTTCTTTGCGCAGCCATCGGCTTTTCCCTGTTGGATATCCTGAACCGCAACAGCCGCGTCAGGTTCCATCTTTCTCCCCTCTATCTGGCCATTGTTGCGTTCTGTTTTTCCATGACGGTGGGAGTTCTGTGGGAGTTCTTTGAATGCGCCATGGACCAGTTCTTTTTCTTTGATATGCAGAAGGACACTATCGTCCATGGCATTGGTACGATTCTGCTGGACCCCACCGGCGGCAATCATCCAGTGGTCCTTCGCAATATCACCGATGTGATCGTTGTGCAGGCAGATGGCACCAAAACTGCGCTGGGTCTGGGCGGCTACCTGGATATTGGTCTGATGGATACAATGGAGGATCTCTTTGTCAACTTCATAGGAGCGCTGGTATTTTCCATTATCGGATATTTTTATGTGCTCAGTCGCGGAAAAGGGAAATTTGTAAAACGGTTTATTCCGGTGGCCAACGACATCGTTTCCCAGGAGAACACCACAAGCGGGGAGGAAACTTCTTTATGAATTTTATTCTTGTATCACCCAATTTTCCGGAGACGTTCCGATGGTTCGCCATCCGTCTGAAGGAAAATGGTGTCACGGTATTAGGTCTTGGTGATGCCTCCTATGAGGAACTCCATCCGGATCTGAAGAATGCCCTGACGGAATATTACCGGATTGCGGATCTGGGCGACTATGATGACATGGTACGTGCGGTGGGGTATTTCACCTTCCGCTACGGAAAAATTGACTGGATTGAATCCAACAACGAATATTGGCTGGAGATGGACGCCGCACTGCGTACCGCGTTCAATATCACGACCGGTCCCAAATCCGATGCTATTGGGGGCTGGAAGAGCAAGCTGGCCATGAAGGAGACCTATCAGCAGGCAGAAATTCCCTGTGCCCGGTGTATTCCCGTCACCACACAAAAGGCCGCCCTTGATTTTATCAAGAAAGTCGGATATCCGGTGGTGGTTAAGCCGGATAACGGCGTGGGGGCCAACGACACCTATCGATTGGAAAACCCGGCCGATGTGGAGGACTTTTTTGCGACGCCCCCGCATGTGCCATATGTAATGGAAGAATATGTTCCGGGTGTGGTCACAACCTACGACGGAATCTGTGATTCCAAGGGTCAAGTGCTCTTTGCCGTCAGTCATATCACTCCCAACTCGATCATGGATATGGTCAACAAAGGGGTGCCCACATACTATTACATAAATGATCACGTTCCGGCGGATGTGGAGCGGATCGGACGCAAAACGTTGCAGGCCTTTAGCGTGACACGCCGATTTTTCCATCTGGAATTTTTCCGGCTGACGCAGGATAAGCCGGGACTCGGTCCCAAAGGAACGCTGCTTGGCCTGGAAGTGAATATGCGGCCGGCCGGCGGCTTTACCACCGAGATGATCGATTACGGCCAGAGCGTGGATGTCTACCAGATATACGCAGATATGGTGGCTTATGACGCATGCCGGCATACCTATATTGGCCCCAAGCGTTTTTGCGTCTATGTGGGACGCCGTGCGTATATACAGTATGCGTATTCGCTGGATCAACTGTGCCGTTCCTGCGGGTCCCACCTGTGCCGCATGGGTGAGATGCCCCCTGCCCTGGCCGGCGCCATGGGGGATGAACTCATGATCTGCTGCTATGACAGCAAAGCGGAAATGGAACAATTTGTCCGCAAGGCGTTCACTCTGCCCGCCTCCGACCATTAAGTGATTCGGTTCTGTAAAAAACAATAATCCCGCCCGGGATCTTTTCACAAGATCCCGGGCGGGATTTTTATGGTAGTATCGGCAAAGCGGTACAGGCGGATTAGTACATGCCGCCCATGTCACCGCCGGCGGGGGCTGCCGGAGCCGGCGGTTCCGGCAGATCAGCAACCAGGCTCTCGGTGGTCAGCACCATGGCTGCAACACTGGAAGCGTTCTCCAGAGCAGAACGGGTGACCTTGGTCGGGTCGACGATGCCGGCCTCGATCATATCCTCGACGTACTCTTCCTTCTGGGCATCAAAGCCATAGTTGGCCTTGTTGGCCTTCAGGATGTTGTCGATGATCACGCTGCCTTCCAGGCCAGCGTTGGCAGCAATCTGACGCAACGGAGCCTCCAGAGCCTTGCGGACGATTTTGGCACCTGTGCGCTCGTCGCCTTCCAGGGTATCGACGATCTTGTCGACAGCGGGAATCGCGTTGATGGTAGCGGTACCGCCGCCAGCCACAATGCCTTCTTCCACAGCGGCCTTGGTGGCGTTCAGGGCATCTTCGATGCGGAGCTTCTTATCCTTCATCTCCACTTCGGTAGCAGCACCGACCTTGATGACGGCAACGCCACCGGCCATCTTGGCCAGGCGCTCCTGCAGCTTCTCGCGGTCGAAGTCGGAAGTGGCGGTAGAAATTTGGCTGCGGATCTGCGCAACGCGATCAGCAATCGCGTTCTTATCGCCGTTGCCGCCCACGATGGTGGTGTTCTCCTTGGTCACCTTGACCTGGCGGGCAGTGCCCAGCTGCTGCATGGTGGCATCCTTCAGCTCATAGCCCAGGTCGCTGCTGATCACGGTACCACCGGTCAGGATGGCGATATCCTGGAGCATTTCCTTGCGGCGATCGCCGAAACCGGGCGCCTTGACGGCAACCACATTCAGGCCGCCGCGCAGACGGTTGATGATCAGGTTGGACAGAGCGTCGCCTTCCACATCCTCCGCGATGATCAGCAGCTTGCGGCCGGACTGGATCACCTGCTCCAGCAGAGGCACGATATCCTGGAAGACGCTGATCTTCTTGTCGGTGATCAGGACGGAGCAATCTTCGTAGACAGTCTCCATCTTCTCGGTATCCGTGACCATATAAGGAGTCACATAGCCACGGTCAAACTGCATGCCTTCCACGACCTCGGTATAGGTCTCGGCAGTGGTCTTGTTCTCTTCGATGGTGATGACGCCATCGGCAGTGACCTTCTCCATGGCGTCGGCGATCAGCTGACCAATCTCAGCGTCGCCAGCAGAAACGGTACCGACACGGGCGATATCCTTGCTGCCGTTAACCTTTTGGCTGTTGGTCTTGACAGCCTCCACAGCAGCGGCGACAGCCTTCTGCATGCCGCGCTTGATGTCCATGGGGTTGGCACCGGCGGTCACGTTCTTCATGCCCTCGTTGACCAGAGCCTGCGCCAGAACGGTCGCAGTGGTGGTGCCGTCACCGGCAGCATCGTTGGTCTTGGTCGCCACTTCGCGGACGAGCTGGGCACCCATGTTCTCAAACGGATCCTTCAGTTCGATCTCCTTGGCGATGGTCACACCGTCGTTGGTGATGAGCGGACTGCCGAATTTCTTGGCCAGCACCACATTGCGGCCCTTGGGGCCCAGGGTAACCTTCACGGTATTTGCCAGCTGATCAATGCCTGCGCACAGCGCCTTGCGGGCTTCGGCGCCCTGTTTAATCTGTTTAGCCATAAAGCATTTCTCCTTTGTATATCAGAAAGCGTTCTGTTCAGAAAATCATTCCACCACGGCGAGAATATCGCTCTGACGGACGATGGTGCACTCCTCACCGTCAACCTTGACTTCGGTGCCGGAATACTTGCTGGTCAGCACTTTATCGCCAACCTTGACAATCATCTGAACTTCCTTGCCATCCACCATGCCACCGGGGCCGACAGCCAGAACTTCGGCAACCTGCGGCTTTTCCTTGGCGGAGCCGGACAGGATCAGACCACCCTTGGTGGTTTCTTCTTCCTCGACCAGCTTGATGACAACGCGGTCTGCAAGAGGTTTGATTTTCATAATGAAAGATCCTCCCTATTAAAAGATTTCTCTTTTTGGATTTAGTTTAGCACTCCGTTCTCTTGAGTGCTAAACATATAATAACCACTTTCGTATAAAAAATCAAGGGGTTTGGATATAAAATTTTTATGAACAATCAGATTTTTGGAACGGAACACGCCTCCCTTGGATTCGCCGGGCAGGTTTTTCTCCCGGGGCCTGCACTGTTCACTTCCTCGGGGGCATCAGATCCCTATAACACAAAAAGTGCCGCAGCGCTATGAAAACGCTGTGGCACTTTTTATCTGGAGCTAGTAGTCGGACTTGAACCGACGACCTGCTGATTACGAATCAGCTGCTCTACCAACTGAGCCATACTAGCACGCAGAAGCAACACTACTATTATACCGATTTTTGCCGGCAAGTCAAGTCCCTGCCGCAAAAAAGTACAGTGTTGTCTGCATATTCTCAGCAGCTCACTTTGATCAGCTGTGCATAGCCATGCAGGCGTACGGGAACAGAGTCTGCCGGCAGGAACAGGCAGTCTCCGCGGAAAAACGGCAACGCGTCGCTACCTTCAGGGAAGGCCACACCGCAGCCATCTACGCACAGTAAAACCTGGAAAGAGTTGGTACCGGTGGAGACACATGCCATCCGGCGGATGCGTTTGGTGTTGATGAGCATCCGCTCCACCACGAAATACTTGCACCGGCACAAAAGCTCACTGGCACAGCCGGGTGTGTACCGTAAAACCCGCATCGGCTGCCGCGGGTTCTCGCCGCCATCCAGCCGGGCCACATCCAAAGCGCGATCAATATGAAGGGTACGGGGCTTTCCGTTTTTATCTACCCTGCCGTAATCATACATGCGATAGGTCAAATTGGAACTCTCCTGGATTTCTGCAATCAACGCGCCTGCGCCGATGGCATGTACGGTTCCGGCCTGGATGTAAAACACATCGTCTTTGTGGATCTGCACGCGCCGGAGGTAGTGTTCCACCGTGCCGTCTGCAAGGCTTTTGCGCAGGGTTTCCCGGTCAATGGGCCGATTGAAGCCATAGATCAGTTCCGCGTTTTCCGACGCGTCCAGCACATACCACATCTCATTTTTGCCGGACTGACCATCTTCGTTCTGCATGGCGTATTCATCGCTGGGATGTACCTGTACCGACAAATCTCTCTTGGCGTCAATGAACTTGATGAGAACCGGCAGTTCTCCGTCAGCCGACTGCGGATGCGTCCCCAGATACTCAGGATGGCTGCGCAGCACGTCCCGCAGCGTCTGCCCGGCAAAAGGACCGCTGGCCACGGTACTCAGGCCGTCCGGATGGGTGGAGCACTCCCAGGTTTCCGCCAGGGGCTGAAGATCTATATCCTTGGAGAAGTCATCGTTCAGGCGATTGCCGCCCCACAGATAATCTTTGCCTACAGGGCGAAGCAGAAACGGATTATTTTTCGAGAGGGAATTTTTGTTTGTCATGCACACTGATCTCCTTGCCCAACTGCACCTCAATCAACTTGAGTTCGGTATCGGCAATGATGGTATGACGGCACCCGGCTTGCATGGTAACCACATCACCAGCCTGCACAGGCTGCTCCATACCGTCCACAATAGTCCGGCCCTTACCGGCAATCACCGTCCACACTTCGTCGCGGCGGCTGTGGCTGTGGTAATTCATCTGATGACCAGGGTTGAGCGTCACTTTGATGGTCATGCTCTCGTCTTCCACATCCAGCACGCGGAAACTGCCCCAGGACTTCTCGGCAAACATGACCTGCTGATTGATGGCATCCACATAGGGCTTGATATAGCTGGACTGTTCCTTATCGGAAACCAGAATTCCTTCCGGGCTGGCCGAAACCACCACGTCTTTCAGGCCCATGCAGAGAACCGGCACATCCAGCTCATTGAGCACATGCACATTCTGGCAGCTGTCATTCAGGATAGCCTTGCCGATGCTGGCGTCCTCCATTGCTTCGGTCAGGGTGTTCCAGGTGCCCATGTCTTTCCATTGCCCGGCAAAGCGCATCACCTGAATGTTGGGTTCCTTCTCCACCACTGCATAGTCAAAGCTGATCTTCTGCAGCGTTTCATACTTGGCAAAAAGATCCTGATAGTCCGTGAAGTCCAGCAGTTCGTGAGCACGGTCCCATACATACTGCAGCTTATAGGCAAAGACGCCTCCGTTCCAGAGGGCCCCTTGGGCAATATAGGCAGCAGCAGTCTGGGCGTCAGGTTTTTCCTTAAAAGTTTTTACCTTGCTGACGGAGTCGGCCGTTTCCGGGATGATGTAGCCATACTTTTCGCTGGGATAGGTGGGCTCGATTCCCATAAGGGAAAGATTGGCGTTTCCCTGCGCAGCCAGATCCGAAAGCTTTTTCAGTGCCTCAAAGTAATCGTTGTTGACATAGGGATCCACCGGGCAAACCACGACGGGCTCCTCCAGCCCCACACCCTTTACATCATGCAGATACGCCGTGGCCAGGGCAATGGCCGGGAAGGTATCGCGGCGGCAGGGTTCCACACAGACGCCCACCGCATCCCCCAGTTGGTTATGGATGGAGCTGACCTGCGCCTTGCTGGTGGCGATGGTAACGGTTGCATCGCGGTCCACCTCGGTGATCTGGCGGTAGACACGCTGTACCATGGATTCATATCCGTCTGCCGTCTTGAAAATCTTGATGAACTGTTTGGAACGAATATCGTTGGACAGCGGCCACAGGCGCTTGCCGGAACCGCCGGAGAGCAAAATGATATGCATAGTTTTCTCCCTCTTCTGTGAATGAACCGATCAGCGTTCAGCCCGCATGGGATTGTGGAGGAAATCTTCGTATGCCAGGCGCAGGCCGTCTTCCAGCTCGGTCTTGTAGGTCCAGCCAAGCTTGGTCGCCTTGCTCACATCCAGCAGCTTCCGCGGGGTACCGTTGGGTTTGGTGGGATCCCACTCGATCTTTCCCGTATATCCAACCACTTTGGCCACCAGTTCCGTCAATTCCTTGATGGTCAGTTCCTTGCCGGTGCCGGCGTTGACGGTTTCATTGCCGGAATAGTTGTTCATAAGGAAGACGCAGAGATTGGCAAGGTCATCCACATACAGGAACTCACGCAGCGGACTGCCATCGCCCCAGCAGGTCACGCTGGGAAGATTCTGCTCCTTGGCCTCGTGGAACCGGCGGATCAGCGCCGGAACCACATGGCTGTGGGTGGGATGGTAGTTATCGTTGGGACCGTACAGGTTGGTGGGCATCACGCTGATATAGTCGGTACCGTACTGCCGGTTCAGGTATTCGCAATACTTCAGGCCGCTGATCTTCGCCAGGGCATACGCTTCGTTGGTCTTTTCCAGGGCGCTTGTCAGCAGGCAGTCTTCCTTCATGGGCTGCGGCGCCATACGCGGGTAAATGCAGCTGGAGCCGAGAAACTCCAGCTTCTTGCATCCGTTCTTCCAGGCGGAATGGATGACGTTCATTTCCAGGGTCATGTTGTCGTACATGAAATCGGCCAGCGCTTCTTCATTTGCCACAATACCGCCTACCTTGGCCGCCGCAAGAAAAACATACTCCGGTTTTTCTTCGGCAAAGAACTTCTCCACGGCCTCCTGGCGGCAGAGGTCCAGTTCCTTGTGGGTGCGGGTGATGATATTGTTGTAGCCCTGCCGCTGAAGTTCCCGCACAATGGCACTGCCCACCATACCGCGATGGCCGGCCACATAAATTTTCGCATTCTTTTCCATCATAATCGATTACTTCTTTCCGTTCTCTGTCTGTTTGCGCAAGAAATTATTTGACGACGCCCTTTTCCAGGTATTCCGCAAGATTGGTCTGGATATGCTCTTCGGCACGTTCCACCGCAACCTTCTTCATATCGTGGTCCACCATAATCCGAACCAGCTCCTCGAAGCTGGTTTTGGTGGGATTCCATCCCAGTTCCGTCTTGGCCTTGGTGGGGTCACCCCAGAGATTGACCACATCGGTGGGACGGTAGAAATCGGGACTGACCTCCACCAGCACCTTGCCGGTGGCGCGGTCAATGCCCTTTTCCTCCATGCCATCGCCCACAAAATCCAGTTCAATGCCGGCATCGTGGAAAGCAAGCTGGCAGAACTCCCGCACCGAGTGCTGAACGCCGGTGGCAATGACGTAATCCTCGGGTTTATCGTGCTGCAAAATCAGCCACATGCACTCCACATAGTCTTTGGCATATCCCCAGTCCCGCAGGCTGGACAGGTTGCCCAGATACAGCTTGTCCTGCTTGCCCTGGGCAATCCGCGCGGCAGCCAGGGTAATTTTCCGGGTGACAAACGTCTCGCCGCGGCGCTCGGATTCATGGTTGAAGAGGATTCCGGAGCAGCAGAACATGTTGTACGCTTCCCGGTATTCCTTGACGATCCAGAAGCCGTACTGCTTGGCAACAGCATAAGGGCTGTAAGGGTGGAAAGGAGTTTTCTCGTTCTGGGGGACTTCCTCCACCTTGCCATACAGCTCACTGGTGGATGCCTGGTAGATGCGGCAGGTCTGGGTCAGACCGCAGAGGCGCACAGCCTCCAGCACGCGCAGCACGCCGGTGGCCACCACGTCAGCCGTATATTCCGGCACATCAAAGCTGACCTGCACGTGGCTCTGTGCGGCCAGATTATAGATTTCGTCGGGACGCACGCTGCCAATCACTGCCATGAGGCTCATGGAATCTCCCAGATCGCCGTAATGCAGATGGAAATGGGGATGCCCCTCCAGATGGGCGATGCGCTCCCGGTAGTCCACCGATGAACGGCGGATGATACCGTGCACGTCATACCCTTTTTCCAGCAAAAATTCGGCCAGATAGCTGCCGTCCTGCCCGGTCACGCCGGTGATCAATGCCTTTTTCATACGTTGCTTCACCTTTCTGCTTGATCGAATCGCACAGAACAAACCATGCGTTTTATCATTTCTGTTTGCTATTTTAACGTGATTTTCTTTGTCAATACAGAGAAAATCTTGCAAAAGACTAGCATTATATTGACTTTTTTCGTATACTGTAAACAGGACTGCGAGGTGATTGGTTATGGATACCCCACTGTTTGACGGCAAGCTGGTGCATTCCAGCCGTATCATTTATACGCCCTCCCCCTTTGCCAGAGCAAGCCTTTTGCATCTGCAGGAAGTGGGCAGTCTGCAGGCCCGTCAGCCCCATGACAGCGCCCGCAAAGATCTAGCTTCGTATCTGTTTTTCCTGGTGGAGCATGGCTCCGGTCTGCTGGAATATGAGGGTGTATGCCAAACGCTGAATGCCGGAGATTGCGTTTTTCTGGATTGCCGCAAGCCGTATCTCCACCGTACCGGCAAAGATCTCTGGACTTTGCGATGGGCACATTTTTTCGGCCCCAACATGGGGGCCATCTACAAAAAATACCAGGAACGGGGCGGCCAGCCAGTGTTTCGCCCCCGGAGCCCGGAACACTTTGCGCAATTGCTGCAGGAATTGTATCGGCTGGCATCTTCTGATGATTATGTGCGGGATATGCAGATTTATGGCAAACTGGTGGAGCTGCTGACCCTGCTGATGGAAGAGAGCTGGCACCCCGGAACGGCCCGTGTCACCCATGGCAAGAAGCAGAATCTGCAGGAAATCAAAGAATATCTTGACACACATTTCACGGAAAAAATCACATTGGATCATCTTTCCGAAAAATTTTATATCAACAAATTCTATCTGACCCGCGTTTTCAAGGAACAGTTCGGGCAGTCAGTCACAGCCTATCTGGTTCAGCTGCGCATCACCCAGGCAAAACGGATGCTGCGTTTCACGGATCATAATATGGAGGCCATCGCGCAGGACTGTGGGCTGAGCGACGCCAATTACTTTACGCGCCTCTTCAAAAAAGTGGAAGGTATTTCGCCCGGCGAATACCGTCGTCAGTGGTAAGGATGGCAGCATTTTCCATCGCATCAGGACCACCTTGTTCTTGACAGGTTCTGCAATCCATGGTATGGTAATGCCAATAAAACACCGTGTGGATTTTTACAGTGTTATGCTACTTTTCGCCACACAATGGTTCCCTATGAGCCATTGTGTGGCTTTTTTGTGCTTTTAACGAAAGGATCGTACCAATGAATGCCACCTTCATGAAAGAAAAGCCTGTTTTTCCGCTGTTGACTTCCATGGCCCTGCCAATGGTATTTTCCATGCTGGTCAATGCCTTGTACAATATCGTGGACAGTCTTTTTGTGGCGCGTATCAGCGAAGACGCCATGACGGCTCTTTCGCTGGTATTCCCGATGCAGAATCTTATCAATGCCATTGCTATCGGTTTTGGGGTAGGTATCAGTGCCCAGATTGCCCTGCATCTCGGTGCCGGTTCCCAGCAACGCGCGGATACCGCCGCCACCCATGGCATGCTGTATTCCCTGCTTCATGGAATCCTCATCACTGTGATCAGCCTTGCCATCACCCGGGACTTTCTGGCGGCGTTCACCCAAAACGAGACCGTCCTCCAGCTGGGCACCACCTACGCCAGCATTGCCTTTTCCTTCTCCACCATCGTCATGGGAGCCCTCGCGTTCGAAAAGATGTACCAGGCCGTCGGACGTATGAAGATCACCATGTGCGCCTTGGTAGCCGGGACCATCTGCAACATTCTGCTGGATCCCCTGTTGATTTTTGGAATCGGCCCCTTCCCTGCCATGGGGATTGCCGGCGCTGCACTGGCCACCGGCATCGGACAGACACTGACACTGTGCATCTATATTCTGTACTATCGCACGCAGGATCTGCCGGTGCATCTGCGCCGCAGCTGTATGCGTCCCAGCCGCAAGATGGATCTGCAGCTGTATGCAATCGGAATTCCCGCCATCCTGAATCTTGCGCTGCCCTCGGTTCTGATCTCCTTCCTGAATGCCGTTTTGTCCGTATTCTCCCAAAGTTATGTGGTGGTGCTGGGAATCTACTACAAACTCCAGACCTTTTTATATCTGCCCGGCAGCGGCATTGTCCAGGGGATGCGTCCCTTGATTGCCTATAATTATGGAGCCGGAGAATCCACTCGTGTGCGCAAGATCTACCGCCTTACGCTTGGGCTTTGTGCCGCCATTATGGCACTGGGAACGCTTCTGTGTCTGATCCTTTCCGAGCGGCTGATTTCCCTGTTCACGTCCAATCCGGAGACCATCCAGATCGGCCAGCAGGCGCTGCGCATTATCAGCTGTGGTTTTATCATTTCCGCCGTGTCCGTAGCCTCCTCCGGGGCACTGGAAGGCCTTGGCAGGGGCTTTGCATCTCTTATCATCTCTCTGTTCCGATACAGCATTGCCATCATGCCTTTGGCCTGGATACTCTGCCGCTGTTTGGGCCCCGCCGGTGTCTGGCACGCGTTCTGGATCACCGAGGTGATTTCCGCGGTCATTTCCGTAGTGGTATACCGCAGAAGTGTAAAACTTCCGTAAAATCGACTTTTTTGGCTTGTACCACGGTATCTGTTGCGGTATCATACAAATACATGCAGAAAAAGGAGACCGGAAGATGCCGCTGAATCTGGAGCAAATCAAAAAGAGTGAAGAAATCAACAGCTATATTCGCAAGGCGGACGAAAGCCTGTCGGCGCTGGGCTATACGGAACACAGTTACGCCCATGCAGGCAGGGTTTCCGCTCTGGCAAGCGAGATTCTGCGGAAACTGGGATACGAGGAACGTACGGCGGAACTGGCGGCCATCGCCGGCTGGATGCACGATATCGGAAACATTGTCAACCGGCACGACCATGCGCAAAGCGGTGCGATCATGGCCTTCCGGATTCTGGACAAAATGGGCGCTGCTCCCGACGAGGTGGCCACTGTCATCACGGCCATCGGCAACCACGACGAAGGTACCGCCTACCCCGTCAACGCTGTGGCTGCGGCGCTGATTCTGGCCGATAAAACCGATGTACGCACCAACCGTGTCCGCAACCAGGACCCCGCCACTTTTGACATTCACGATCGTGTCAACTATGCCGTAAAGGAAAGCCAGGTTCTCGTAGAAGGCGGCACGATTCTGCTGCGGCTGCGGATTGATACAACCTCCTGCGCATTGATGGACTACTTCGAAATTTTTCTGGATCGCATGCGATTGTGCCGTGAGGCTGCCAAGGTGTTGGGCCAGACCTTCGCGTTGGAAATCAACGGCCAAAAAATGATCTGATACAGGGCAAAGGACCGACTGTGAAAATGCACAGCCGGTCCTTTGTTGGTTCAGGCATCCACTACAAGTCTTGCAAAAAGCGTTTGCGTGTATGGGGCACGATTTGTATAAAGGTGGCCTCTTTTGAAAAATCACGGCTCCGATGCAGGCTGGAAGGTCACCGAAACCGTACCGTTCCCCAGCGACCGCGCCAGCCCGTCCGGAGCATCCACATGCCCGATTCTGGTATACTGGTAGTGCGTGGAAAAATCCTTGTAAAACAGCACTACGCAATCCGAACCGAAGAGTATCAGATCCCCCGTGTGAATCGAACCAACCGACTCCGGATCAGCAGGAAGGGTCTGGTCCAGGTAAACATATTTTTCGTTCCCGTTCAGTTCCTGCATATTGACTTGCAGGGGAAGAAGTTCCGAAAATGCCTGTGCGGTCTCGTTGTTGCACAGGGTAACGGTATAATCTGTCTTTCCTATCTGAATTTTCATGGATGGCATATCCGCATCTTCTCCTTCATCCGACCCGGCCTGCACCGGGGCAGCTGTTTCCTCCGTCTGCCGGAAAACCGATGACGTTTCCGACGCAACCGTAGGGACTTCATTCCGGGTCTGGCAGCCGGTCAGCAGAAACACTGCCAGCAGCAAGGCCAGGCCCTCAGCCAATCGCCTTGCCCGCTTCATAGGCTTGCTCCAGTGCCGGGTGCCGGGCGATTTCTCCCGACGCAGTCACGCCTCCGGCAAAAATAACTCCGGCCAGAGACGCCTTTTCAAAGCAATCGATCCAGCCCTTCAGCCCATGGACGCTCCCTTCCACGGTATTCGGTTCATTCTCCGCTGCACTTGCCAGAAGATAGACCGAGCAGAAGGTATAGTCCCGGGTATACAAAGGGTTGCAGCGATCCAACAGCGTTTTCAGCTGCCCGGAAAGCCCATAGTAATAGACGGGAGACGCAAAGGCAATCACATCCGCGTGGCCGATGGTTTCGGCAATGGCAACGGCATCATCCGATATCACACAGTGTCCGGTCCTCTGGCAGGCCAGACACCCCTGACAAAAGGATATGGATTTTCCCTTGAGGCTGATCATTTCCACAGTGTGCCCCGCCTCCCGGGCTCCGCGGGCAAAAGCCTGTGCCAGTGCGTCAGAATTGCTGTTTTTGCGCAGGCTGCTCGTTACGATAACCACGTTTTTAGGCATGTTTGGTATCCTCCTTTTCCTCAGCGCAGCAGAGATTTTTCTGCGTGCCGATCAGAATCTTGCCGAACGAGTGCGGATCATCCCGGATGATCTCCCCCACGACCGGCAGATAAATATGTCCGGCCAGCGGGTTCTTTACACTCAATACCGGCGTCGTGATTTCCGCTTCCACTTCGGACTTTTCAAAGCACAGATCCGTATCGATCATCTCACAGTCAATGAGCTTCAGATTCTTACAGTAACAGAAAGGCTGTGTCCCGATGATTTTGCAGTGTTCCAGCGTCAGGCCATCGGAATACCAGGCAAGATACTCCCCTTTGATTACGCTGTTGCGTACCGTCACATTTTTTCCGTGCCAGAAAGCATCCTTCGTATCAAAGCTGCAATCGGTAAAGGTTGCATTTTCGATATACTGGAAGGAGTATTTTCCCTGGAAATGCACGTGGTTCAGCTGAATATTGCGGGCGCGGAGCAAAAAGTATTCGCTCTTCGCGGTACAGTCCTCCATGCGGATGCCGTCGACGGACCATCCAAATTCCGGCGAATCGATGTCACAGCGCGCCAGGGAAACATCCCCACACTCCCGCACAGCCTTGATGCCATGCAGCTTGGTATCCGTGATTTCAACATGATGGGAATACCACAGAGCCGCCCGGCACAAGGGCGTCAGTTCACTGTCGCGGATGGTGAGACAATCGTCATGCCAGAACGGATACCGCAGGTTCATAAAGCAGTGTTCCACCCGCACATGCCGGCTTTCTTTCAAGGCGCTTTCGCCGTCTGCCGGGCCATCAAAACGGCAGTCCTGTACCACGATCCCGTCGCTTCCATACAGTGCGCGTTCTTCATCAAAGGATTGGTTTTCCAAAACGATCATGCAATCTTCTCCTTCCTGGAGCCTTTAGTCCAGTTCCCTGCGGAAAAATTCCGTGATGGCATCAAACGGGATCACATCCGTACGATCATAGAGATCTGTGTGAACCGCGCCGGGAATCAGCATCAGGTGTTTGTTATCGGTATAGGGGTTTCCCCGCATCATATCCGCGTAGGCGTCCCTGGTAAAATAGCAGGAGTGGGCTTTTTCGCCATGAATCATCAGTACAGCGCTGCGGATCTCGTTGGTGTAGCGCAGGATCGGCTGGTTCATAAAGGACATGCACCCAATCACATTCCATCCGCCGTTGGAATTCAGCGAACGGACATGATACCCGCGCGGGGTCTTGTAGTAATCATAATAGTCCTTCACAAAGAAGGGGGCATCTTCCGGCAGAGGATCCACCACACCGCCGCCCAGCGCATACGTGCCTGCGCGATAGTCTTCGGTTCGCTGTGCATTCAGTGCCTGCCGCTTGGCATAGCGGGCATCGGCAGAATCTTCGCCGTCAAAATACCCGTTGGCGTTGATGCGCGCCATATCATACATGGTGGACGTGACCGTTGCTTTGACGCGGGTATCGAGAGCAGCCGTGTTCAGCGCCATGCCGCCCCAGCCGCAGATCCCGATGATGCCGATCTTGTCCGGATCCACTTCCTCCAGCGTGGAGAGATAATCCACGGCAGCCTGAAAATCCTCTGTGTTGATATCAGGGGAAGCCATATACCGGATATCTCCGCCGCTTTCTCCTGTAAAGGACGGATCAAAGGCCAGTGTCAGAAACCCGCGTTCCGCCATGGTCTGGGCATACAGTCCGGATGCCTGCTCCTTTACCGCGCCAAAGGGGCCGCAGACAGCGATAGCCGCCAGCCGTTTTCCTTTAGCGTTTTTCGGGGTATACAAATCTCCCGCCAGTTCGATGCCGTATCGATTATGAAAAATCACTTTCTTATGATCCACTTGTTTGCTCTCAGGGAACGTTTTGTCCCATTCCTGCGTTACAATCTTTGCTTTTTGCATGATACTTGCCTCCGTTCCTGTTCGTCCTCCTGCCGCATGATGTAGACAAGGTGGTCCAAACAATCGATCTTATACTGAATGCGGTGAAGCTTCTGCAGAAGTGCCGCCTTTTGACAGGAAAGCAGCCGATACTGCTCACACCTGCACTGCCTCACCTCGAGATCCAGGTATTGCGCAACCACCGGCATCGTACAGCCTGCATCTTTCAGATTGCGCCGAATCCGAAAGGCTTGCTCCTCGCTGATCTCTTTCATGGGCGGCCTCCTTTCTGTCCCTATTCTAGTTTTCTTTCCCCAAAAGAGCAAATACTTATTTTTTCGTTTATGATATTCTTGAAAGGCATATCACAATCGCGTATACTGGAGGAAAAGGAGGCGAACATTTCGTATGGAGATTCGCGTTTTGCGCTACTTTCTGGCTGTGGCGCGGGAAGAAAGTATCACCGCCGCCGCAAATTTTTTGCACCTTACACAACCGACCCTCTCAAGGCAAATCCACGACCTGGAAGAGGAGCTGGGGCAAAAGCTTCTGATCCGGAAAAGTCATCGCATAGCCTTGACGTCGGAAGGAATGCTCCTTCGCAAGCGCGCCGAAGAAATTCTTTCCATGGTGGACAAAACGGAGTCCGAATTCCGCTCTCTGGAAACCACCATCAGCGGAGATGTATATATCGGAAGCGGTGAAACGCAGGCAGTCCGCCAGATTGCAGGGATCATTCAGCGCCTTCAGCAGGATTACCCCGCCATCCATTACCACATGCACAGTGGCAATGCACAGGATATCACAGATCGTCTGGACAACGGTCTGCTGGACTTCGGATTGCTCATCCAGCCTGCCGACATCACCAAATACGACTCCCTTGTGCTGCCTGCCAAGGACGTATGGGGCGTCATTATGCGCAAAGACAGTCCTCTGGCTGCAAAGCCTTTTGTGCAGAAGGAAGACCTGCGCACGGTACCATTGCTATGCTCCCGCCAGGCGATTCTTTCCCAACGGCACGGCAACGCCTTTGCCTCCTGGTTTGGCTCCGAGTTCGAAAAGTTGAACATCGTTTGTACCTACAATCTGATTTATAATGCCGCCATTATGGTGGAGGAAGGCATCGGATATGCGGTCACCCTGGACAATCTCGCCAACACTTCCGCCAACAGCGCCCTGTGCTTTCGCCCGCTCTCTCCGAAGCTGGAGTCGGGTCTGAATATGGTCTGGAAGAAATATCAGGTGTTTTCTCCCGCAGCGGAGATTTTTTTGCAGCGCCTTCAGGAGGCCTTTGCCACCTGAATGTTTTCGTGTACAATCTGTCGGACGGAATGCGGGATGTCAGCCCAATGCTCCAGCACGGGAACGCATAAAGTATAAAGTCTCTCGTGTAACCTGGGAGCGGTCGCCAGTCCCTTCGAATGCACGGATATCTCCTTGACATACATAAGTGGTTTTACGTTTTCGCATCGAAAGTCGGTGGTCATGGAATCCATCTCCAACTGTATTGTCCTTCGCAAAATAAAAATGGGCGCTCACAAAAAGCGTGAGCGTCCATTTTTTCTTGTGAAAATATTTTGGCTTACCGTATTGTTGTGTCTTCCCGCACAAAGACATAGGTGGATTTATCGGATCGTTCCGGTGAAAAAGCAAAGTGCATCCGATCAAAGCCTTGGAGTTCTTCCGGCTTTTTCACCTGATGTTCTGCCATATAGCGCACCATCTCCCCGCGGGCCATCTTGCACAGCGTGGCCTTCTCCACGATTTTGTCTGCCTTTTTCTCTCCGAAGATACAGCTTACAAAACGAACAGAATCGGGCAAATAGCGGGAAATACAGACGCTGTATTCCTTGGAAGCCAGATTCACAATGCAGTCTGTCTGTGCAAACAGGGATTTTGCCAGACAGTCTCCCCAAAATGCGTAGACATCTTTAGCTCCGGCCACCGGCAGTTTTGCCTGCATCTCCAGGCGGTAAGGCGTAACCCCGTCAAAGGGGCGCAACAATCCATAGAAGCCGGAAAGAATACGCAGATGCTGCTGTACGTACGCCAGTTCGTTTTCGCTGAAAACGCCCGGAGCCATATAGCGATACTGGATTCCCTCGTAACTGAGGATGGCCGGGGTAAGATTCCTGCGCAGGTCCATCTTTTGCAAACGTTCCACATTGAGTTGCGCCAACTGATCATTGCACTTCCACACGCGCTTGATTTCAGCGTAGGACAGGGCGCGCAGCCCCCGGTACAGTTGCTCGGTTTTGTCCAGAAAATCCGGAAGATCCTGCCAGGGAAGACTGTCACAATCCACCTTCATCTTTTTTGCCGGCGAAATGATGATTTTCATACTGTTGCTCTCCGTCATGGCCCCGCGAAACTTGCAAGGGAACGAGGTCAAAACCGGTTATTGTACCGCGGCAAGATAATCCAGGATCTCGGCCGCGTTGGTATCCGGCTTTACCTTGGGCATGGCTTTCTCGATGTTCCCCTGGGGATCGATGATATAGGTGGAACGAACCACGCCCATGCTCACTTTGCCGTACAGTTTTTTCTCCTGCCATACGCCATAGGCTTCGATTGCCTGCCGTTCCGGATCCGAGAGCAGAATAAAGGGCAAATCATATTTTTGTGCAAACTTCAGGTGCGAGGCCACGGAATCCTTGCTGATGCCAATCACAACCACATCCTGGCGGCGGAACCCGTCAAAATTCTGGGCGAAGGCGCACGCCTGCCGTGTACATCCCGGCGTATTGTCGCGGGGATAAAAATACAAGACCACGCGTTTTCCTCTGAAATCAGAAAGACTTACCTCTTTGCCATTCTGATCCGGCAAAGTGAAGTCCGGTGCTTTGGTGCCAACTTCCAGCATATCTATGCTCCTTTCCTGATAATGCATTCAGTATACGCATCGACCGGCATCCCCGTCAAGAGGCAATATCGCAAAATTCAGACACGGTTCTGGCACCATATCATTTCATTGATCATGCCCAGTACAAACAGGTGCGCGGGATAATACCAGTAAAAAAGTTTTTTGGCTCGGATGCGTCCTTTGCCCTGTCGGTCATACAGCAAAATCGGAATACAGGCTGCTGCGCAAAACAGTGCATTCACGAAATTCCCGGCCAGAATGCCATAGAATACGACACTCCACAACGCGAGGAATAACGCCTGCTGTACTTTGTCAGAAAGAAACGCAAATCCGACAATCAGCACGACGCCCATCAGTCCCGTGCCGTAATCTGCGGGAAGCCCATAGCCCATCAGAAGAATCGGCGCAGCGCAAAACAAAAGAAGTCTATCCGCTCGCTTCCACCTTTCCCGGCAGGAAAGGACATAAAGGCAAAAGAATGCCACAAGAAACGTATAAAAAACGTTTGTATGCTCCCCCAGAATCCAGAAGCCCCGTACCTGCCACCGAACACCGGGAATCAGCGCTGTAACGGCTACCAGAAGGAGATCGCGCCGCAAATGCCTGTGTGTCACAAAACGCCAATAGATGCCCACTGCAACCGCCGCGAAAAACAAACAGGGCAACTCGATCCAAAACACAGAGGCTTTTTCAGTTGCGGGAATAAAATTTGACGCACTGAATGCCATGGTAAACGGGATCTGTGCTGCTGCCGCCCCCGCAGCAAGATTACCAAAATAACGGGTCCGATCATGGGTTTTATGCCACCCCTGTGCCAGACAAAACGCAAAAATAGGAAAGGATGCCCGGCCTAATGTGCGCAAAACAGCTGAATCCGCGGGCAACACGCCCCAGCCCTGCGGGCCAAAAACGAAGCCGATATGATCAGCCGTCATCAGCAGAAGCGCAAGGAGTTTAAGGAAAAATTGCGTCACTTGTAACTCTCCTTCGTAGTCCCGGGGGCAATCGTATTGTTGGCGGACCAGTTTTTTTGTGGCGCATTCTGTCAACGGCAGATGGCCTGAGCGTCCCACATCCAAAGGGACAGTAGACTTTTCCATGGCGCTTCCGGTTACAGGCAGAAGGAATATGCTCCACAGGACATAGTTTTTCGTCAATTCCGTCGTGATATCAGGAGTATGCTTGTCCGGGACTTGCTGGCGGCAACGAACGTTTTCTTTCCCCGGCCCTCTAGCTTTCCAGGAATTCTTTCATTGACTGCCTGGCGGCCGCAAAGTCGCGCTTACCCAGGCGGTAGAGCTCCAATGCGGATCGCTCCTCCATGGAATAGGTACTCATTCGGACGGGCGCAGATGGTGCAAATACAAAAGCCCGTCCCTCCTGTTCCAGTGCTCTGACTTCCTGCAAATTTTGGTTGTAGGATTCATGTCGATGATCGATGGCCTGCACGACCTTCGGATATTTGCGGCAGAACCGACTGTACAAAAAACGGAACTTTTGCGGTTTGCGCCGATAATCCCGGTTTTTGGACAGAATCACCACCAGCCGGTCACAGCCCTGAGACAATGCACGTTTTACCGGAATCGCGTCGGAAAGCCCGCCATCATAGTAGGGAATCCCTTGCAGAAGCACCGGGCGGCAAACCGCCGGAATCGCGCTGGAGGCCATCAGAAGCCTGTAGTCATCCTGATGCAGCATTTCTTTTCCGAAATATTCCGCCTGCCCGGTGAGCGCATTGGTGACCACCGCCTCGTATCGGGTGGGATTCTTCATGATTGCGGCATAATCAAGAGGGTCCTCGCCATCGGAGCGCGTTAAAGTGCCGTAAATATACTGCAGGCCAAAGAGATCCCCCGTTTTTAGAAAACTGCGCCAGCCAAAGTAGTGCGGCGAATGAATGTGCTTGGTAAAAAAGCGCAGATTGCGTCCCGATTGTCCCGCCAGATAAGACGCCAGATTTCCGGATCCTGCAGAAACACCAATGCAATAGTCAAACGAAATGCCATTTTCCAGGAAGGCGTCCAAAATCCCCGCGTTGTAGGCGCACTTCATCCCGCCGCCTTCCACCACCAGACCTGTGTAATGCTTCATACTTTTATCTTTCTCCCCACATCCCGGCATTTTTTTCTAACGGAAGATATGCTTGTTATCTCACCGCATCGTATATCCGATGCAATGTCGGGTTTACAGAATTTTCTTCCAATCACATAAGTAGTAGCATAGTAACACCCGATTTTCTTCTTGTCAACGTCCGGCTATACTCATTATTACAGCGACGGAGCGGTACCCTCTTTGCCCCACCTGTCAAGTATTAATACCAGACTGCCCTGTTCAAAAAGGGATACACGACCAGTGCCTGTGCCAATTGCCGACCAACGTAGTAATGGGTTCCCCATGATGGTTGCCCGCGATTCCAGGGGTGTCTTATGGTGGAGCATAATATGGTTCCAGAATGTATTTGCCAGATTCCATAATTCAATTCAAGGAGATTGACTCTTGCTCATCGGAACGTCCAGGCCATATGTGCGCAATCGCAAACTTTTTTCCCTGGCAAATACACAAAAAGCCGCGGGAACGAATCCCACGGCTTTCCAGCTGACCTTGACAGCCCTTGTTTGGTCCGAGTGGCGAGTTATGGAGATCAGTCCGCCCAATGGGGGTTCCGATAGATAGCCCGGCCTACACCGATCAGATCGGCACAGCCCTCCTCCAGGAGCTCTTCCGCCTGGGCCGGGGTGGTGACCCCGCCAGTCAGAAGAACCGGGATCTCCACCGCCTGCTTTGCGGCCCGGGACATATCCTGGAAATACCCCGGCTCCTGATGGCCCGGACGGACAAATCCATTCATGCCGCCGGTGAGGTGGAGCAGGTCTGCCCCGCTTACCGCCAGAATCCGGCAGGCCGCAGTGGAATCTTCCAGGGTGCTGCCCCCCCTCCTGGTAATCGCAGCCCCCCAGCCGGACCGCCACAGGGAAATCCTCCCCTGCCGCCTGGCGCACCGCCTGCAGTACCTCCCGATGGAACCGGGTCCGGTTTTCCATCGACTGGGAGCCATAGGCGTCGGTCCGGTGATTGGCCAGGGGCGAATAGAACTGATTCAGCAGATAGCCGTGGGCCGCGTGGATTTCTACCCCATCGAAGCCCGCCTCTCTGGCCCGCCGGGCGGCCTCGCCAAATGCCTGAGCCGTCTCCTGGATCTGCCGGACCGTCATTTCTGCAGGCAGTTCTTTCTGCTGCTTGGGGTGACAGAGGGCACTGGGGCCAACCGGTGTCTGCCCCGTTACCTGGGAAGAGGCAGCGGTGCCGGCATGGCTTAGCTGGGCAAAGATTTTCACCCCTTCCTGATGCACGCAGTCGGTCAAACGCCGCCAACCGGGGATGGCTGCATCCTCTGCCATGGAGGTCTGGCCGGGATGGGCTTTGCCCTGCTGGCTGACATAGCTGTGTTCAGTGATGATGAGGCCGATCTTGCTGTACCGGGCACGCTCCTGGTAATAGGCGCAGACCGCGTCGGTGATGCCGCCGGCTTCATCGGCTTTGGCGGTGGCCATGGGCGGCATCACCAGGCGTTTTTTCAAGGTCAGCCCATGGATGGTAATAGGTTCAAACAAACGCGACATAGATAAATCCTCTCTTTCGCAAATGATGGTGTTACGAACGGGCCGACTGGGAATTTGTTTTCCGCAGTTCCAGGAAATCGAGGGTCAAAGCCAGCACAAAAGCACAGGCATCCCCCACTGGGCCGGCCCACAGGGCGCCCTCCACTCCCAGAAACTGGGGCAGGATCACCAGAGCCGGCAGCAAAAACAAGACCTGACGGGACAAAGATACCAGGGTGGCCTGCACCGGCTTGCCGATGGCCTGGAAAAAGACGCCGGTGCACAGTTGGAAGCCGTTCAGGGCGATGAGGAGCAGGAAGATTTTCAGGCTCTTCACCGCAAACTCCTGGTACAGTGCAGACTCGGAGCCGAAGATGCTGATGATGGCCTCCGGGAACAGCTGGAACACCGCCGTGCCCAGGGCCATCACCACGGTGGCACAGCCCACCGCCAGGAAATAGGTTTTTCTGGCCCGGTCCATCTTCCCTGCGCCGTAGTTGTAGCCGATGATGGGCTGGGAGCCCACGGCGATGCCGATCACAATGCCGGTGATGATCTGGTTGATCTTCATGGTAATGCCCAGGGTGGTCATGGGGATCTCTGCGCCATATTTGGAGGCGGCGCCGTACTTCACCAGCACATTGTTCATCACAGCAATGACGATGGTGGCTGCCAGCTGCAGAAAGAAACTGGACACCCCCAGGCTACACAGTTTCAGGCAGAGCTTGAAACGAGGAATCAGGCATTCCCGGGTGAGGTGGATGGACTTGAAGCGCCGCAGATAGACCACCGTCAGAATGGTGGATATAATCTGGCCCAGCACCGTTGCGATGGCCGCACCGGTCACCCCCATCCCAAACACAAAGATAAAGAGGGGGTCCAGAATGGTGTTCAAAATGGCGCCGCTGAGGGTTGCCATCATGGCATAGACCGGACTGCCATCCGCCCGCACCACCGAGTTGAACCCCATGCTGAACATATAAAAGGGGAAGCCCAGCACAATGATGGAGCCATATTCTAGCGCATAGGGCATGATGGTTTCGGTGGCGCCGAAGAGGATGCATAGGGGCCGCAGCCACACAAAAGAGACTACGGTAAGCACCACGCTCACGATGACAGTCAGTGTGAGGGCATTGCCCACCCCCTGGGCCGCGTTTTTCAGCTCCTTCTGCCCCAGGCAGAGACTGAAAAAGGCGGTGGCGCCGTCACCAATCATCAGCCCCAGCGCTAGTGCAATGACGGTGATGGGCAAAATGACATTGGTGGCACCGTTGCCCAGATAACCCACCCCGCGGCCGATAAAAACTTGATCTACGATATTGTACAGGGTACTGACCACCATGGAAATGATACTGGGAATCGCAAAGGTCCGCAGCAACTTCCCGATGGGAGCAGAGCCTAGCGATTGACGCTTTGTCTGTTCCATCTCGTTCTCCTTTTCTCTTGATTGTCATGGCAGGCAATTTTGCCACACCAAACTATAAACTTTCCCATTATGGGAAAGTCAAGAGGAAATTTGCAAACGGACACAAAAAAGCACCGCGGGCGCCATGAACCGCCCCAGTATTTTGCGCTATTCAATACGTATTCAATACGAGAGCCGAAAAAGCGCTCCATGCCGAAAATATAGAAGTCCGTTTTATGATACAAACAAAGAAAAAGGACCGTGAAACTTACGTTTCACGGTCCTTTTTCAGCTGACCTTGACGGCCCTTGTTTGGTCCGAGTGGCGAGAGTCGAACTCACGGCCTCTTGAACCCCATTCAAGCGCGCTACCAAACTGCGCTACACCCGGTCGGAACTGGGCTGTCTCGAATCAGCTTGTTTATTATATTCCCATTTGCAAAAAATGTCAACACATTTTTTGATTTTTTTCAAAACTTTTTTCGAGACCTTTATTACCGCTCAACGCCTGGCCACACTGCCGCGAACAAGCGCCCGTTTCAGACGCGCTTCTGCAAGTTCAATCTCATGCTTATCGATCCCCTTCTGTGCCAGAATGGCTTCTGCACGGGCCTTGCTGCGCTCCACGCGTTCCAGATCGATGGCATCAGACCATTCAAAGGTCGTTGCAAGCAAACGACATTCTCCGCCGATCATACTGAGCATACCACCCATACAGGCGGCGCGGCGCACGGATCCGTCCTCTGCGATAATACGGGATTCCCCCATGCCGACCGCCGTACAGTAATCAATGTGACGGGCAAGCAGTTCAATCTGCCCGCAAATGGTCCGGCAGGACAAGGATTTCACCTGGCCATCAAAAGCAATTCCGTCCGGCGTAATAATTTTCAGCGGGAAAGTTGCCATGGACGCGCCCCCTTACTGCTTACCGGCTTTTGCAAACACGTCGTCGATCGTACCCGCAAAAAGGAAGGCACTCTCGGGGATGTCATCACATTCACCGTTCAGGATCATGTTGAATCCCCGCAGGGTTTCTTTCAGCGGCACATACTGACCGGGCATACCGGTAAACTGCTCCGCCACATGGAAGGACTGAGACAAAAAGCGCTGTACCTTTCGGGCACGGTTCACGGTGATCTTGTCCTCCTCGGACAGCTCATCCATACCCATAATGGCGATGATATCCTGCAAATCCTTGTACCGCTGCAGCACCTGCTGTACTGCACGGGCTGTTTGATAGTGCTCCTGTCCGACCACTTCCGGCGCAAGAATACGGGATGTGGAATCCAACGGATCCACAGCAGGATAAATGCCCTGAGAAGCGATATCGCGGCTCAGAACCGTGGTGGCATCCAGGTGTGTGAAGGTGGTGGCAGGTGCCGGGTCGGTCAGGTCGTCCGCCGGTACGTATACCGCCTGCACGGATGTGATGGACCCCTTCCGGGTAGACGTAATCCGTTCCTGCAGTGCACCCATTTCAGTGGCCAGCGTGGGCTGATAGCCGACAGCGGAGGGCATACGGCCCAGCAGAGCAGAAACCTCCGAGCCCGCCTGGGTAAAACGGAAGATATTGTCAATGAAAAGCAACACATCCTGATGTTTCACATCACGGAAATATTCTGCCATCGTAAGACCTGACAGGGCCACACGCATGCGGGCTCCCGGCGGTTCGTTCATCTGACCATAGACCAATGCGGTCTTGTTCAAGACACCGCTCTCCTGCATTTCGCCATACAGGTCGTTTCCCTCGCGGGTGCGTTCCCCTACGCCGGTGAAGACCGAGTAGCCGTTGTGCGCTGTGGCAATGTTATAGATGAGTTCCTGGATCAAGACGGTCTTTCCCACGCCTGCGCCGCCGAAAAGACCGATCTTTCCGCCTTTGGCATAGGGGCAGATCAAATCAACAACTTTGATCCCCGTCTCAAGAATTTCGGTGGAGGATTCCTGTTCATCAAAAGCAGGGGCAGGGCGATGAATCGGCCAGCGCTCCATATTTTCGGGAGCCGGGCGCTCGTCCACAGGTTCTCCCAACAGGTTAAAGACGCGCCCCAGGCACTCGTCGCCGACGGGTACCGTAATCGGCCCACCGGTATCTACAGCCTCTGTGCCGCGCACAAGACCGTCTGTTGCAGCCATGGCAATGCAGCGTGCCACATTGTCGCCAATGTGCTGCGCCACTTCCACCACCAGCGTTTTGCCGTGGTTCTGCAATTCCACAGCATTCAGCAAGGCAGGCAGTTCTCCGTCGGCAAAGCGAATATCCAGAACGGGGCCGGTCACTTGCACGACCTTCCCGATGTGTTTGTCTGGCATACCACACACTCCTTTGTGGGCTCTTAAGATTCCGCATCGGCGCCGGCCACGATCTCCGTGATTTCCTGGGTGATCGCAGCCTGGCGGGCGCGGTTATAATACAAATTCAGATGCTCGATCATTTCGCCGGCATTTTTGGTTGCGGCATCCATCGCCGTACGGCGTGCTCCCTGCTCACTGGCTACGCTCTCGCATAGTGCACCATACACAACACCCGCCAGATATTCCGGAATGATGTCATCAAACACCGTCGCGATGTCAGGCTCATAGAGCATCAGACTCTGCCGCTTTTTCATGTTCTTCGGCTTTTCGAACGGCAGCACCGGCAAAATCGTTGCGGTCTGCGTCAGCATGGATACGAACTGGGTAAAGCAAAGCCTGATTTCATCGAAGGCTCCGTCCAGGAACTGGCGGCAGACGATTCGGGAGATTTCAAAGCTGTCACTCACCGACAGGTCCCCTGCCTCGGCAAATGCCTGCGTAACGATGGGCACCTGATGCCGTGTAAAGAACTCGACCGCTTTTTTGCCGATGGGCAAAACCGTATAGTCTTGTCCTTCCGCGTCGGCCTGTACGGCCTTCAAAATATTGGCGTTATAGCCTCCGGCCAGCCCCCGGTCGCCGGCAATCACGATATACAGCCGCCGATGGGTATCCCGTTTGGCAAAATAAGGGCTGTCAAAATGGGTATCGGTCGCGGCAATATTGAACAGCGTCGCATAGAGAGTTTCAAAATACGGGCGGCTCCGCTCCACGCGTTCCTTGGCGCGGCGCAGTTTGCTGGAAGCTACCAGTTCCATGGCCTTGGTGATCTGCATCGTGCTTTCTACGCTTTTGATGCGCAATTTGATCTCTTTCATGGATCCTGCCACCAACGTCACCTCCCTTTATGACTCAGTTTTCTTTCTGAAACTTTTCCGTGAATGCAGACAAAACCGTCTTCATCTTTTCTTCCGTTTCCGCTTTCAGGTCACCCGTAGCGCGAATTGCTTCCATCACGTCCGCAGCCTCAGCATTTTCCTCCAGATACTGGTACAGTTCCCTCTCATAGGAGGCAATCTTCGGCACTTCGATTTCCTTCAGGTAGCCGTGCACCGTTGCATACAGGATGGCCACCTGTTTTTCTACCGGCACCGGGCTGTTTCGATCCTGTTTGAGGACCTCCACAATGCGTTCGCCCTGGGCAAGACGTGCTTTGGTATCCGCATCCAGGTCAGAACCGAATTGTGCAAATCCCTGCAGTTCGCGGTACTGCGAATAAATCAGTTTCAAGGTGCCGGCCACCTTTTTCATCGCCTTGATCTGTGCGTTGCCGCCAACGCGGGAAACCGAGATGCCCGGGTTGACCGCGGGGCGGATGCCTGCATGGAACAATTCCGTTTCCAGGAAAATCTGGCCGTCAGTGATGGAAATCACGTTCGTCGGGATATACGCCGCCACATCGCCGGCCTGCGTTTCAATGATGGGCAATGCCGTCAAGGATCCGCCGCCCTTCTCATCGCTGAGCTTGGCAGCGCGCTCCAGCAGACGGCTGTGCAGATAGAATACGTCACCGGGATAGGCTTCCCGTCCGGGCGGGCGCCGAATCAGAAGAGACAGCGCACGATAGGCCACGGCATGTTTGGAAAGATCGTCATAAATAATGAGAACATGGCGGCCTTTTTGCATGAAGTACTCACCCATGGCACAGCCTGCATAGGGCGCAATATACTGAAGCGGAGACAGTTCCGATGCAGTGGCGCAAACCACCGTCGTGTATGCCATCGCGCCGTTCTTCTCCAGGTTTTCTACCAGAGAGGCTACGGTGGATCGTTTTTGTCCGATGGCCACGTAAATGCAGAGCACGTCCTTGCCCTTCTGGTTGATGATCGTATCGGTGGCAATGACCGTTTTGCCGGTCTGGCGGTCGCCGATAATCAGTTCACGCTGACCGCGGCCGATGGGAATCATGGAGTCGATGGCCTTGATGCCGGTCTGCAGCGGCTGTTTGACCGGCTGACGGTCGATGATGCCCGGTGCCGGTGATTCAATGGCACGATAATCGGATGCTTCGATGGGACCTTTCCCGTCGATGGGCTGCCCCAGCGCATTGACGACACGGCCGATCATCCCTTCACCTACCGGAACCGAGACTACTTTTCCGGTACGGCGGATGCCGCCGCCTTCCTTGATACCGCTGTCATCGCCCAACAGAACAATGGACACACTGTTTTCTTCCAGATTCTGTGCCATACCGTAGGTGCCGCTTTCAAACTGCACCAGTTCACCGGCCATGCAGTTGTCCAGGCCAGAAGCACGGGCAATACCGTCGCCCACCATCGTGACAGTGCCCGTCTCGGACTGCTCAATGGCATTCTGGTAGTATTTGATCTGGGAACGAATGATGCGGGAAATTTGTTCGGGTTTCAGTTGCACGGTTTGTTTCACCACTCAATCTATAAAATGAGGCGCTATGTTTTTACAGGACCACATCGGCAATGTCATCGCGCAGCAACTCCAGACGGCGCCGTACAGTGCCATCCAGACGTTCCCCCGCAAGATCCAGGCGCAGCCCGGCCAAGACCTCAGGATCGATCTTTTCCGTCAGTTCTATGGTCTTTCCGGTTTTTGCCTGCAGGGCAGCAAGCAGTTTCTCCCGCTCCGGTTCGGACAATGGGATCGCCGATGTCACAGTGGCTTCCAGGATACCATGCGCTTCATTGTATTGTTGCCGATAGGCGTCCAGGCAGCCGGAAAGTTCCCCGATCAGATCAGCCTCGCATAACACCTTGAGGAAGTTAATCGTGTAGGGGTGCATTCCTTCAAACGCCTTGTCCAGTAAGGCGCAGCGCTCCCGTTTGGGGATGCTGGGCGTTTGCAGCAGACGCAGATAGGAAGGCTCCTGCCGGTAGCAGGCGTCAGCAACAGTCAGCTCCTTCAGAATAACATCCGTCAGAGATTCTTCTGCCGCCAGTTCATACAGGCTGCTGCCATAACGCTTTGCCTGTTCGGTCATGAGGCATCCCCCACATTCCGGATGAATTCATCAATCAACGCCTGATGGTCCGCCGCATGGATTTCGCGCTCAACCACCTTGCTGGCGATTTCCACCGCCATGCCGCCGATCTCGTTTTTCAGTTCATTGACTGCCTTCTTTCGTTCCTGCGCCATTTCTGCCTCAGCAGCGTTACGCAGCGCCTGCGCTTCCGTCCGGGCCGCATCTACGATTTCCTCCTCACGCTTATGCGCGCGGGCGGCGGCCTCCCGAAGCATGGCTTCCTGCTCAGCCTTGATGCTCATCAGATGGGCCTGGTACTCTTTTTCCAGCTCCGCAGCCTTTTGCTTGGCCTGTGCTGCTTCGGCATACATGGTATCGATTTCCTGCTGCCGGTCATCGATCATTTGTTTGACCGGCTTGAACAGAAAATGGCGCAGAACTGCAAAGGTGATGAGCATATTGCAGAACGTAAAAAGCGCAGTCCATGGATTCACGCCGACGAAGCTCTCAAACCCCGTCACAGGTCATCCCTCCTTTCGCCGTCTCCACATGATCTCAGAACACGAAGAGGAGCAGCAGAGAGATAACCAGCGAATAGATACCGGTAGACTCGGTAATGGCGCAGCCCAGGATCATGTTGGTACGCAGCACGTTGGTCATTTCCGGTTGACGGGACATGCCCTCCAGCGCCTTGCCAACGGCGTTGCCTTCACCGATTGCCGGGCCGATGGCTCCGAATCCGATGGCGATACCCGCTCCGATCGCGCAGGCGGCTTTTACAATTGCAGCTTCCATAAAGGTTTCCTCCTGTAATAAAGTACAAATCAGGCTTCTTCCGGCGGCGGGCATGCATTGCCCACATACACCATCGTCAGCAAACTGAAGACAAGGGCCTGAACCCCGCCGGAAAAGACATCAAAATAAAGGCTCAGAATGCCGGGAATACCGACTTCCAGATACGGCACGCCACCCAGGCCCAATAACGCCAGGACCCCTGTGGCGATAAAGACAATTCCGAAGATTTTTCGTGCCATCTTTTTTCCGCGAAGGCCGCTTGCCAGCAGCCACGCACCGATCACCAGCACAAGAGCGGAAACAAAGATATTCTTTCCCACCAGCCCCAGCAACGCAGCCGAAGCGGTGGCCAGCGCCGAGTACACCAGGCTGGTCAGGACACTGCCGCCGGCAATGTTACCGAAATGACGGAACGCCATGGAAATGGGTTGGGCAATCTCCGATACCAGATTCATGGGCGTCATGACCACAATCGGCTCGGTAAATCCTTTCAGCCATCCCAGCACGCCGTTGGCTTTGATGGAGCACCCCCAACAGAGGAAGCTGGTCATCAGTGCCCAGGTAACGGTGGTGGACAGATCCGCTGTGGCGGAACGGAAAATTCCCGTCATGCCGATATACGAACCGAAGATGGAAGAGAGGAACAAAGCGCCGATATAAGGCGTCCAATAGGAGTTGTGTTTGCCCATGGTATCTTCCACCATGCCGTAGAGCATGGATACGCCCTTCTCCACCAGCACCTGACGGCGGGAAGGCCGCTTCTGCAGATTTCTTCCCAGCAAGATGCCCACGATACACAGGCACACCATCACAAGAAAAGAAGAAACTACCGTCTGCGTAATCGGTATGCCGCCGAACAATGGGATGGTAAAATAAATTTTCGGGCCAGTCATAGGGCCGCTCCACCGCCTTCCTTGTCATTGCGGAAGAACTCCACCAGTTTCAGTACCCCCTGCGCCAACAGCAAAGGCAGCAACGCCGCAATGGGGTCGCACAGTTTCGCACGGAACAGCAAAATATAAATGGCAGCAAGAACCAGCAGCCGAATCACACTGGATGTCTGAATGGAGAGCTGGGCTCTCTGCGGGTCATTGTCGCGTGCCGCGTGGTCCAGCGCATTGGAGACCGTGATGCTCAACGACACAAAATTGCCGATGGACAAAAGCAGTCCCACGACAGCGCCCACCAGGACCGACCTTGTGAAGATTCCCAGCAGCGCATAGATTCCCAGCATGATTCCCACACAGATGATCATGGCAATCGTCAGCCGCGTCACCTGATGCAGGATGTCCCTGTGCTTTTGCATGCGAGGATATCTCCTTTCCATTAACCGTGGTGATTGAACGATACCGGTGGCGGATTCTTTTTTTCAGGGGTACGCCCCTGCCGTTCGATGGCCTTCAGGGAATAGCGCAAGCTGCTCACCGCGCCCAGTATCCCCAGAATCACGCCAACCGCTACGATCCATCCCCCGAGCGCAAAAGACTTTTGCAGCCAAACAGAAACGGCTACCAATAGTACCGGCGGTACGCAGACAGAAAGACCGAACTGTGTAAGCCATACCAGATGCCTGGTTATATCGTACAGATCTTTCATGTCCCCTCCTGCCCCGTAAGATCGCTCAATGGCTATAGTATACACCAGCGG
>ERZ1090865.110-NODE-110-length-53304-cov-33.888730_pt1 | contig 53304 bp, 36 predicted proteins | sample MGYA00478478_ERZ1090865 | MGnify/ENA primary metagenome ERZ1090865 (study PRJEB33644, sample SAMEA5815715) | chicken gut metagenome | biome: Chicken; feature: Gastrointestinal Tract; material: Caecum | place: Ireland | collected 2019-01-01 | study: A study of the... | reverse complement strand
AGAACCAGGACGTGCTGCTGTTCATCGACAACATCTTCCGCTTCACCCAGGCGGGCTCCGAGGTGTCCACGCTGCTCGGCCGTATGCCGTCCGCCGTGGGCTACCAGCCGAACCTGGCGGACGAGATGGGTTCGTTGCAGGAGCGCATCACCTCCACCCGCGGCCACTCGATCACCTCGCTGCAGGCCATCTACGTGCCCGCCGACGATTACACCGACCCGGCCCCGGCCACGACCTTCGCCCACTTGGATGCGACCACCGAGTTGTCCCGCGACATCGCCTCCAAGGGCATCTACCCGGCCGTGGACCCGCTGGCCTCCACCTCGCGAATCCTGGACCCGCGCTACGTGGGCCAGGCGCATTACGAGTGCGCCAACCGCGTCAAGGCCATCCTGCAGCGCAACAAGGAGCTGCAGGACATCATCGCCCTGATCGGCATCGACGAGCTCGGCGAGGAGGACAAGACCACCGTCAACCGCGCCCGCAAGATCGAGCAGTTCCTCGGCCAGAACTTCTACGTGGCCGAGAAGTTCACCGGTCGTCCGGGCTCGTACGTGCCCGCGGAGGAGACCATCGAGGCCTTCACCCGCATCTGCGACGGCGTCTATGACGAGGTGCCGGAGCAGGCGTTCTCGGGCATCGGCGGCATCGACGACCTTGAGCGTCGCTGGCACGATATGCAGAAGGAGTTTGGTGCGTGATGGCCGCTTCGAGCATGCAGGTGAACATCGTCGCCGCCGACCATCCGGTCTGGGCGGGGCAGGCGAAGTCCGTCGTCATTCCCGCATATGAGGGTGCGATGGGCATCCTGCCGGACCACCAGCCGATCCTGACCCTGTTCAAGGAAGGTGTGGTCACGGTCACCGACATGAACGACGAGAAGCACGAGTTCGAGGTCACCGACGGGTTCATCTCGTTCGATTCGAACAAGCTCACGGTCGCCGTGGAACGCGGTCGTGACGTGGTCCGCCGCGCCGGAGAGCAGTCCGAAGCGGAATAGAACGCCAACAACATCCCCGTATATCGGCCCCTCGCGCACAACGCTTGCGCGAGGGGCCGATTCGTTACAGGACCGCCTGTTCCCCGCACACTTTCCGCAGTCGCGAAGCGGCCGGGCGCGGCATGGGGTATGGTGGTGGCTTGTGCGAATCATAGTTGCCGATTGCTCCGCCGAATATTCCGGCCGTCTGAACGCATCCCTGCCACTGGCCAAGCGCGTGCTGCTGATCAAGGCCGACAACAGCCTGCTCATCTTCTCCGAGCTGGGCTCGTACAAGCCGCTGAATTGGATGGCCGCGCCTTGCACGATCAAGGAGATCGTCCCGGCCGGCGCGGACGCCGATGTGGACACCGCCGTCCCGAAGAAGATGCTGCGCGTCTGCTCGGACAAGTCCAGCGACATCCTGGAGGTCACGCTCCAGCACATCTACAGCGATGAATCCTATGACCTGGGCGAGGATCCCGGTCTGGTCAAGGACGGTGTGGAGGATCATCTGCAGCGCTATCTGGCCGAACAGATCGAGCGCATCGGTCAGGGTGCCAAGCTGGTGCGCCGCGAATACCCGACCGCCATCGGCCCGGTGGATATCATGGCCGTGGACGCGGAAGGGCGGCATGTGGCCATCGAGATCAAACGGCACGGCGGCATCGACGGCGTCGAGCAGCTGACCCGGTACTGCGAACTGCTCAACCGGGACCCGTTGCTGGCTCCGGTGCGGGGCATCTTCGCCGCGCAGACCATCACCCCGCAGGCCCGCGTGCTGGCGCAGGACCGCGGCTTCGAGTGCCTGATCCTGGATTATGACGAGATGAAGGGCACCGACTCGGACGAGATCAGGTTGTTCTGAAACACGGTTCGCACCACTTCAGTGTTCAACGAGAAGAACCGCGGAATTCCGCGGCTCTTCATCATATTATCCGGAGTAGTGCGCACCTAGGCGTCAGTAGGCCGCCAGGATGTCGACCACGAACACCAGCGTGGCGCCGCCCGGAATCGTATCCCCGGAGCCGGCATCGACGTAGCCCAGGTCGGGAGGCACGATCAGCAGCACCTGCGAGCCCACCGTCTGCCCGGTCAGGCCCTGCTGCCAGCCGTCGATCACGCCATCGAGCGAGAAATCGGAGGGCTCGCCGCGGTCCCAGGACGAGTCGAACTGCGTGCCGTCCAGCAGCCAGCCGGTGTAGTGCGCCCGCACCGTGTTGCTCTCCTGCACCTCCTTGCCCTCGCCCTTGATCAACGTCTGCACCACCAGCTGGTCCACGTCGCCCTGGCCGTTCATATCGATCGATGGCTTGCCGTCCTTGGCAAGGGTGACCTTCGGCAGATCGGCCGGGATATCGGTGACGGCCTCGCCCTCGGCGCGTGTCGGATCGGTGGATTGGGAGACGATGGTCCATATCCATGCGTACGGCTGACCGCTTTCGTCATTCGAACCGATCGCGAAGGTGGTGTTGATGGTCGCGTCGGCGATCAGCGAATAGATCGGGTACTGCGCCACCGTGTCCTCGGTCAGCAGCGTCGAACAATCGGGGGTGTTCTTCTCCCAGGAGCTGGCCATCTCGGATCCGTCGTTGAGGTTGATGGCAATGCCCTGCATGCACACGCGGTTGCCGATCTTGACCTTGTCGCCATTCCCCTTTTGGAGTACCGCGTATGCGTTGTCCTCAACGCTCATCGGGGCGTGGAATTTGATCGTCGGCTTCTGCCCGGGCTCGCCCTCGGCCACCAGTCCGGCGATCTGCGGCAGATCCTTCAACGCGTCGGCGGACGACTGCGAGGAATCGCCGGACCCGTTGGAATCCTTGGAATCGTCGGATTGGTCGCCGCCGTTGCACGCCGCAAGCGTGGCGCACATGACCAGCGCGCACAGCGCCGCGAGCAGCTTGTCGAACAGGGAAATCGATGTCTTCATATGCATGGCACCAACACTAGCGCCCCACCCTGATTTCCAGTCCTTTCCGAGCAAAGGGTTATGGGCTAACGGTAGAATGGGCGTTGCTATGACTGTTGAAGAACGTGAACAAGAAGAGCCGCAGACCCCGGCCGGCCCGACCCGCCATGCCAAGATCATGCGGGGCGTGGTCACGCCCGTTTTCGGGCTGATCGCCGTGGCCTGCGTCGTGCTCGGTGTGCTGAACGCCACGATCTGGAAACCCAGCCGCGAGATCGTGGCCACGGCCACGGTCTCCGGCACGCGCTACGTGGTCACCGATCCCGGCGTGCTGGGGTTGGTCGATGACCGGGTGTCGATGACGGTGAAAAGCAACAATGCCGAGGCCACGGTGTGTGTGGCCGAGGGATCGATGAAGGACATCACCGGCTGGATTTCCGGCAACCCCTACGTCCGCGTGACCGGACTGAGCGAGTGGACCGCACTGTCGGTGACCGACGCCGAGGCCCAGGGGTCGGATCTGTCCGGCGAGGGCGATGTGGCGTTCGCCGATTCTGACATGTGGACCACCGTGTCTTGCGATACGGGTGCCGTCACGTTGAAGACAACCGATGAGGATGCATCCCGTGCCGCTCTGGTGGATCTGGGAGAGGACGACGCCTCCGCCACCGTGACCATGGATTGGGTGCGCCAGAGCGTACCCGATTTTGCGATGCCGTTCTACTTCGCCGGCGGTATCTGCGTGGTGCTGGCGGTGCTGTGCGCATCGGTGTTCGCCATGTCGCCGCACAAGCGTCGCAAAGCGGTTTCGGAAGCCGCCGAGGTGGAGGCCGAAGAGCCGACGGAGGGCATGGGGCCGGGCAACGCCGTGGCGGAGCCGGAAAGCCGTCGCGCCCGCCGTCGCAGGCACGGACGCGGCAGAACAGTCGAACAGGTCGAGCCGTCTGAGGTCGAAGGGCCGAACATCGTCGACCCCGCGGCCCGAAACCTGGTGTCGGATCAGATGCGCTCCTCGGAGCAGTCCGGGGACGAGGGGGCTGGCGAGCAGACCTCGGTGATCTCCCCCGACGAGCTGGCGGCGTACTTCGCGCGCCTTGCCCAGGAGAGCGCCCCCGAGGCCGAATCGTCCGAGACCGAATCGTCCGAGGCCGGCGAAAACGACGATGCCAAGGAAGGGGAGTGATATGCGTTCACGAATCACGAAGCTGATGGCCGCGGTCGCGGCGTTGGGGCTGACGCTGGGATTGGGCGCGTGCGAGGGCCGGATCCCCGAACCTCAGGCGGCGCCGGCCGACGTGGACCAGATTCCCGATCTGACCGAGGAGCAGGAGAGCAAGATCCGCGCCTCGATTCTGGAGACGCTGGATCAGGCCACGCAGAATATGAGCGGTGACGGATTGTCGGCGCGCGTGACCGGGCCGATGCTGGACGTGCGCAACAGTGCGATCACGGTGGGCAAGGCCACCGGCGGTCTGGACAAGACCAACACGATCCCTTCCGACATGATGCAGACGGTGATCCCCGTCGATTCCGGATGGCCGCGTACGGTGTACACGATCACCACCACCACCGAGGATCAGCAGTCGCAACGTCTGCTGGTGTTCACGCAGGATTCGCCGCGTCAGAACTACAAGCTGTGGGGCGTGGCCCGTCTGTTCGCCGGCGCCCAGTTGCCGCGGTTCACCGTGCCCGAGATCGGCACCCAGATGGGTCTGCCGAATGACACGGGCCTGGTGGCCACGCCGCAGGAGGCCGTGGAACGATACGCCGACGTACTGCAGAACGGGGCGAACAGCGAGTTCGCCGACCAGTTCGCGGACGATTCGCTGCGCCAGACCATCGCCTCGGTGGCACAGACCGTGCAGGAGGGCATGGAACGCAACAACGGCACGCAGACGCAGACGTTCACCGTGGTCCCGGACGCCATCAAGATCATGCGCTCGAGCGACGGCGGCGATCTGGTGGTGGCGCAGATCAACTCCGAATGGACCCGCGCCGCAGGCGACGGTCGCGAATCGCTGCCCGCCTCGGACGAGGAGCAGGCCCTGTTCGGCGACGGCACCGCCACGAGCACGATGAAGGTCACATACGTCAACATCGTGGCGCTGTACGTGCCGCCGGAGGATTCCGGGGAACAGATCACGGCGGTCGGTGCGGAACGCAAGCCGATCAAGGTCGAGGCGATCTGATTCCGACCGATTTTTTGCCGATCGAACCCCGCCGGCGTGCGGGGTTCGACCATATCTCGACCGCCTTCGGGCGTCGCCTGCCGCCGCGGGAATCGTCCGTCCCATATGGCGACACGGCCGCTATGCCGTTGGGGAACGGCGCACGGCTTGACGGCGCGATGGAGTAAGTTGTGAATCAGTACGGTTCTTCGAGTTTGGAGGCACGATGGCAGGTCAGCAGCGGCAGTTCAATCCGGGTGTGTCCCTGGCGGGCGCGGTGGATCTGGAGGCGTTGAAGCATCAGGTCACGGCCGAACCGGGGCAGGCGGGAGGCGCGCCTGCGGCCGGTGGGTACGTCATCGACACCACGGAGAACACGTTCCAGGCCATGGTGCAGACCTCGGCCACGTTCCCGATCCTGCTGCTGCTGTGGCTGCCGACCGACGATCGCCTCTTCCCGATGGCCAAGACCTTGGGCGACGCGGTGAACGCGATGAACGGCCAGCTGCAGCTCTCCCGCATCGATGTGGCCTCGTTCCCCGCGGTGGCTCAGGCGTTCGGCGTCCAGGGGGCGCCGGCCCTGTTCGCTCTGATCAACGGGCGGCCGATGCCCTTGCTGCAGGGGGTGCCGTCGGATCAGGAGATGCAGCAGATCGTGGACGAGGTGCTGCCGAAGATCGTGCAGGTGGCGCAGCAGGCGGGCGTGACCGGCACGGCGCCGTATGCGGGCGATCCGGACGCCGGGCAGTCCCCGTCGTCGGAGCAGACGGTGCCGCCGGAGCACGAACAGGCCCATCGTCTGGCGATGGAGGGCGATTATGCCGGTGCCGCGGCCGCGTACGACAAGGTGCTGGAAGCCGACCCGAACGATGCCTTGGCCGCGCGCGAACGCGCGAAGGCGTTGCTGCTGGCTCGTTCCGCGGACGCCGATGTGCGTGAGGTGCGTGCCGCCGCCGCGGATCATCCGGAGGATGTGGACGCGCAGATGGCCGTGGCCGATATCGATATGATCGGCGGGCAGATTCAGGATGCGTTCGATCGACTGCTGGATTATCTGGCGGCCGGGCACCGGGACCAGATGGAGACGGTGCGCGTGCGTCTGCTGGAATACTTCGCCATCCCCGATCCGTCAGACGAACGCCTCAAGCGTGCCCGTCGCCGTCTGGCCACGCTGCTGTACTGACCCATCGGCGGGCGGAACGGACGTCAGCGCACCGTATGACGCATGCGGTTGCGGCCGAAGATCTGCTGGAATTGCGGACCTCGTTCGGCCAGCTCCCGCTCGAACTCGTCCTCCCAGGCCGAGTACGGTTTGGACGCCAGTCCGTCGTTGGAGAATCGCGCCTGATCGGTGACCTCGGTGATGCAGAACGAGGGGATGATCAGGTTGGTGACCGGTCCGCTGCGTTCCGCTTCGGCGATGACCAGCGGGGCGTTCGGGCCGCCGAACACGTCGATGTTCCACCCGTCCTCATCGATCCACACGGAGTAGCGGTTCTTGATGATGACGTCGCCGCCGCGCTTGACGAGTTCGACGGCGATGCGCGTATCGATCTCCCGCTCCGCCTCGTACCTCGTGCCGCCCACCGCCGGGCCCTTGATGGTGACGAAGGCTTGGGAGAACAGGTCACGGCAACGGTCGAGCACGTCGAGCGGGTCGGTGCTTCGGTCCATGGGGATGCGTGTTCTGCGGGTTTTCAGGCGAACGCGCAGCGCGTAGTTGTCGGAGTGCACGTAATAGCTCTGTACAATCAGCGTCGGCGTGTCGCCATCGTCGAGTTGGGGCGGCATTTCGCGGCAGAAGAAGCGACGCTCATACTCGAAATCATCCATGAACCCAGTCTAGTGCGAAACGCCGCGGAATTCCGGCAATCTTACGATATGTCCGAATATCGGACGGGTTTGGGGAGACTCGCCGGCGTTGCAAGACGCGCGGAAGTCATGTCGGCGTGTAAAGTAGAGGGGCACGGGTCCGTAGCTCAGTGGATAGAGCGTCTGTCTCCGGAACAGAAGGTCGTGAGTTCGAACCTCATCGGGCCCACCATGCAACCCCGGTGCGCGTTGATGACAAGTCTCCGCGCATCGGGGTTTTTGGTTTGCGCACGGTTGTCTGTTGTCTGTCCACGGCGCTGACGGCGTCGCGTCCGGAGCGTGAGGCGCGGCCCCCGCATCCCGGTGCCGGGGTGGTATCGTGGCTGCATCCACCGACCGGCGGCTGTGCCGGTCGGACCAACCGACCGACATACCGTAAGGAGGGTCATATGACCGCCATCGAAGAGATCGCCACCGCATCCGCCCCCGCCGCGCTGGGCGCCTACAGCCAAGCCGTCAAGGCCAACGGCTTCGTATTCGTCTCGGGTCAGCTGGGCATCGACCCGGCCACCGGCGAACTGGCCGGCGAGACCGCCGGGGAGCAGGCGGCCCAGTCGCTGAAGAACATCGCCAGCATTCTGGCCGCCGCGGGCACCGACATGACCCGCGTGGTGCGCGCCACCATCTATCTGAAGAACGTGGACGACTTCGCCGAGGTCAACGCCCGCTACGCCGAGGTGTTCACCGGCTCGGTCAAGCCGGCCCGCTGCGCGTTCGGCGGCAACGAGATCCCCAAGGGCGCACTCGTCGAGATCGACGCGATCGCGGCCCTGTGACGTCCGATCGCTCCGACAGGACCGTCCGATTCGACCAGATCCGACCCGATACGCCCGTGGACGCCGCCGTGCGCCTGCGGGCGTTTGCGCTGTCAGGCCGCCCGGTATCCTTGGATACCATGAGTCCAGAAGCGCTGAGTGAACTGATTTCCGCCATCGCCCATGACCTTGTCGCGCAAGGCAAGGCGGGCGATCTGACCGATGACCTGATTCCGCCCGTGGACAAGCTGACCGTCATGCGCCCGAAGGATCGCGCACACGGCGACTGGGCGTCCAACATCGCCATGCAGCTGGCCAAGAAGGCCGGCATGAAGCCGCGTGACCTGGCCGAGCCGTTCGCGGCCGCGCTCGCCGAGGCCGAAGGCGTCAAATCCGTTGAGGTGGCGGGCCCCGGCTTCATCAACATCACCCTCGACTCCGCCTCCGCCGCGGCCGTGGTGGACAAGGTCCTGGCCGAGGGCGCCGCGTTCGGCCGGAACGGCCACCTGGGCGGCGAGACGCTGAACCTGGAGTTCGTCTCCGCCAACCCCACCGGACCGATCCACATCGGCGGCACCCGCTGGGCCGCCGTCGGCGATTCGATGGCCCGCGTGCTGGAGGCCAACGGCGCCACGGTGGTGCGCGAATACTACTTCAACGACCACGGCGAGCAGATCAACCGCTTCGCCAAGTCGCTGGTGGCCGCCGCTCATGGCGAGGAGTGCCCGGCCGACGGGTACAAGGGCGCGTACATCGACGAGATCGCCCGTCGCGTGATCGACGAGGCCCAGGCCGACGGCGTGGACGTGCTGAACCTGCCGCGCGTGGACGGCGGCGTGGACGCCGACGGCAACCCGCTCGGCGAGGGCGACTCGCAGCAGCGCGAGGAGTTCCGCAAGCGCGCTGTGCCGATGATGTTCGCCGAGATCCGCGAGTCGATGAAGAACTTCCGCGTGAGCTTCGACGTCTGGTTCCATGAGAACAGCCTGTACGAGGACGGCGAGGTCGAGCGCGCGATCGCCGACCTGCGCGAACGCGGCGACATCTACGAGAAGGACGGCGCCACCTGGTTCGCCTCCACCAACCACGGCGATGACAAGGACCGCGTCATCGTCAAGTCCGACGGCAACTACGCCTACTTCGCCGCCGACATCGCCTACTACCGCAACAAGCGCCACCGCGAGTCCAACCCCGCCGACGTGGCCATCTACATGCTCGGCGCCGACCACCACGGCTACATCGGCCGCATGATGGCCATGTGCGCCGCGTTCGGCGACGAGCCGGGCCGGAACATGCAGATCCTCATCGGCCAGTTGGTCAACGTGATGAAGGACGGCAAGCCCGTGCGCATGTCCAAGCGCGCCGGCAACGTGGTCACGATCGACGACCTGGTGGAGGCCGTGGGCGTGGACGCGGCCCGCTACTCGCTGGCCCGCACCGACTACAACACCCCGGTGGACATCGACCTGGACCTGCTGGCCTCACACACCAACGAGAACCCGGTGTACTACGTGCAGTACGCGCACGCCCGCGCCTGCAACGTGGACCGCAACGCGGCCGACGCCGGCATCACCCACGAGGGCGCGGACCTGGCGCTGCTGGACACCGAGGCCGACGGCGAGGTGCTCGCCGCGCTCGCCCAGTGGCCGGCGCTGCTCTCGCTGGCGGGCGACCTGCGCGCCCCGCACCGCGTGGCCCACTATCTGGAGGACCTGGCCGCCACGTACCACAAGTGGTACAACGTGGAGCGCGTGGTCCCGATGGCCCTGACCGACCCGGAGGAGCGTCAGGACGACGCGGCCCGCGAGGCGCTGCGCATCGCCAAGAACCCGGAGCCGGCCCGCGCCGCCGCGCGTCTGAAGCTCAACGACGCCGTGCGCATCGTCATCGCCGCCGGCCTGGACCTGCTGGGCGTCGAGGCACCCGAGCGGATGTAACAATCGCGATGCGCCGTCCGACGGACACCGATCCGCGGGCGGCGCAATCGCATATACGGCACGTATGCCGGCACCACCAGCCGATGCCGGCATACGGCCGCAACGTAACATGAGTTGGAGAAGATATGGCAATCACCCCGATCTGGCCCGAGGCCACGGCGCTCGACGCCAACGGCGAACTGACCTTCCACGGGCGCACCGCATCGAGCCTGCTCGATGAGTTCGGCTCTCCGCTGTACCTCATCGACACCGACGAAGTGGCCGCCCGAGCCCGCCGGTTCGTGCGCGCCGCGGCCGACGCGTTCCACAACACCACTACGCACGTCAGCTTCGCCGGCAAGGCGTTCCTGTCCAAGGAAGTGGTCCGGATCGTCACCGAGGCGGGCATGCTGGTGGACACCTGCTCGATGGGCGAGATGCGCATCGCGCTCGCCGCCGGCGCCCCCGGACGCCGCCTGGTGCTGCACGGCAACAACAAGTCGGACGAGGAGATCGCGCTCGCCATCGAACAGGGCTTCGCCAAGATCGTGGTCGACTCCCCGGACGAGCCGGCCCGCATCGCCGCCATCGCCCGCCGGCTCGGCAAACGCGCCCGCGTCATGCTGCGCGTGACCGCCGGCATCCACGCGGGCGGCCACGAGTTCATCTCCACCGCGCACGAGGACCAGAAGTTCGGCGTGCCGCTGCTGCCGGCCGGCACCGACGCGTCGGTACTGGCCATCCTCGACGACCTCGACGGCATCACGCCGGCCGGCGCGAACGTCCGCGTCAAACCGGTCGAATCCAACGACCGCGCCCTGCGCTACGACGTGCGTTACCCGTACGACCTGCGCGCCGAAGACATCAACCCCGCCGACCGGGCGCTCGCCGCGGCGATGGAGACCGTGGCCGACGGCCCGGCGCTGGCCGTGCTCAAGGACATCCTCGCGCACGGCGACGATCTGGAACTGGTGGGCATCCACTCGCATATCGGCTCGCAGATCCACGACGCGGACGCGTTCGTGCAGGCGGCCAAGCGCATGATGCTGCTGCGCAAGACCTTCTACGCCACCGACGCCTACACGCTGCCCGAGGTCGATCTGGGCGGCGGCTACTCGGTGGCGTACACCGACGGCGAGGATTCGATGGATATCGACGTGGAGCTGCATCGCCTGGCCGACGCGGTGACCGCCGTCAATCGCGCGCTCGGCATGCCCGCGCCGGTGATCTCCTTCGAACCCGGCCGCTGGATCGTAGCCCCGGCCGGCGTGACGCTGTACCGCGTCGGCACGATCAAGCCCGTGCACCTGCCCGCGGGCACCACCGACGCGGCGGGCGAGCCGATCGACGAGCGCGTGTACGTATCGGTGGACGGCGGCATGAGCGACAACATCCGCCCGGCGCTGTACGGCGCGGACTACACGGCGCGGCTGGCGAACCGCGAGGGGGCCGCGGAGACGATGCTGGCGCGCGTCGTCGGCATGCACTGCGAATCCGGCGACATCATCGTGCACGAATGCCGTCTGCCCGCCGACCTGAGGCGCGGCGACATCCTGGCCGTGCCGGTCACCGGCGCATACGGCCGCACGATGGCCAGCAACTACAACCAGGCGCTGATTCCGGCGGTCGCGGCCGTGTCCGCTTCCGGCGCGCATGTGATGCTGCGCCGGCAGACCGTGGACGATCTGCTCGCGCTGGACGTGAGCTGAACCGCCGGCTGTGTCTCCCTTGCCATCGGCTGTTTCCCGTACCGCCGGTTCATTCCGTATCCCCGCCGCCCGGTGCGCATCCGTGCCCGGGCGGCGGAAGTATGAGACGCGTGCCCGGTAAATCGGCGGCGTTCCGTAGGATGGCAGTACACACCTGTCATCGCTAGGGAAGGACACTCGTGGCACAGCATAATGAAGCCCCCATCCGCGTCGGACTGTTGGGCGCGGGCACCGTCGGATCGCAGACCGCGCGTCTGCTGGTGGAACAGCGGGACGAACTCTCCCAGCGCATCGGCCGGGACATCGAACTCGTCGGCGTGGCCTGTCTGGATCCGGATGAGGTTGACTTCCCCTGGATCGACCGGTCGCTGCTGACCAGCGACACCATGGCCGTGGCCACGAACGCCGATATCGTCGTCGAACTGATCGGCGGACTCGAACCGGCGCGCACCTTCGTGCTGGCCGCCATCGAATCCGGCGCGTCCGTGGTGACCGCCAACAAGGCGCTGCTGGCCAAGTACGGCCCCGAGATCTACCAGGCCGCGGAAGCCAAGGGCGTGGACATCTACTTCGAAGCCGCGGTCGGCGGCGCGATCCCGATCGTGCGCCCGCTGCGCGAATCGCTGGTCGGGGACAAGGTCACCAGCATGCTCGGCATCGTCAACGGCACCACCAACTACATCCTCGACGAGATGACCACCAAGGGCCTCGACTTCGACGTGGCGCTCAAGGACGCGCAGGCCAAGGGGTACGCCGAGGCGGATCCGACCGGCGACATCGAGGGGCATGACGCGGCGAACAAGGCCGCCATCATGGCCACGCTCGGCTTCCACGCCAACGTCGGCATCGACGACGTGACCGTGGAGGGCATCACCAAGGTCACCGCGGACGACATCGCCGCGGCCACCGCCGAACACAAGGTGGTCAAGCTGCTCGCGGTGGTGGAGAACGGCGAGGCCGGCGTCTCCGCGCGCGTCTACCCGGCGTTGATCGATGAGAACCATCCGTTGGCCTCCGTACACGGCAGCTTCAACGCCGTGTTCGTCAAGGCCGAGGCCGCCGACGACCTCATGTTCTACGGTCGCGGCGCCGGCGGCGCACCCACTGCCTCCGCCGTGGTCGGCGACGTGGTCACCGTGGCCCGCCACATCGCCCAAGGCTGCACCGGCCCGGCCATCACGCTGTACAACGACCTGCCCAAGGCCCCGATCGAGGCCTCCAAGGCCGCGTTCGCCGTGCGTTTCGTCATCCATGACAAGCCGGGCGTGCTCGCCGCCATCGCGGAGGAGTTCGCCAAGCGCGGCGTGTCGATCAACGGCGTGAACCAGGACCTGAAACCCACGCTGCACGAGCCGGGCTACTCCGGCGAACTCCAGCAGCTGCGCCTGGTGACCCACCTGACCGACGAGGTCACGCTGCGCGAAACCGTGCAGGCCGTCTGCCGGCTCGACTTCGTGACTGGTGAGCCCTCCATCCTGCGCGTCCTGTAACCCACGGCACGGCCGCCCATCCTGCCGCAAGCCGGCGCAACGATGTGGCAGCGGGGCGGACCGGCCGATTCTCGTTTCACCATCGATCCTGGAACCAGCCCACCCCGACCCTCGTAAGGAGCACGTCATGAATCCTGTGACACGTCGCGTACATGTCCGCGTCCCCGCCACCAGCGCGAACCTGGGGTCGGGGTTCGACACGGTCGGTTTGGCGCTGGACTACCACGACGAACTCATCTTCACGCTGAGCGACGATCCGGCGGACACCGATGCGCACGTGAACATCGAGGGGGAGGGCGCGCAGACGCTGCCGCGCGACGAGACCCATCTGGTGGTCTCCACCTTCCGTCGCGCCTGCCGCACCTTCGGCCTGGGGCGGTTCGGCTTCACGCTTGAGGCGCACAACCGCATCCCGCAGGCGCGCGGCATGGGTTCCTCCGCCGAGGCGATCGTGGCCGGCATCGCGGCGGCCGCCGCCTTCGCGCAGGAGGGCGAGCTCAACCGTTCGGCCATCTTCGACCTGGCCGCCACCATCGAAGGGCATCCGGACAACGTGGCGCCGGCCGTGTTCGGTGGGCTGACCGTATCCTGGGACTTCTCCACCGCCGAGGGCGTCGGCTCCGTGCCGATCCCCGGCGGTGAACCGCTGCATGGCGGGTTCCACACCGTCAACTATCCGGTCGACCCGGCCATCACCGCCGCCGTGTTCGTGCCGGACTACGAACTGTCCACCGAAAAGGCGCGTCAGGCGCTGCCGGCCACGCTGCCCTACCGGGACGCGGTCTACAACGTCTCGCGCGTGGGCCTGCTGCCCGCGGCCATGAACCCCGGGGCGCTGGCCGCGGCCACCACTTCCTCGGACGGCTCCGACGCCGACGGGGGCATCGCCGCATCCGTCACACCGTCCGCGCTCGCGGCCACGGCGAACACCCTGCTGTACACGGCTACGCAGGACAAGCTGCATCAGCCGTATCGCGCCGCGTTGATGGAACCTTCATGGAACCTCATCGAACGTTTCCGTTCACACGGCTACGCGGCCGCCGTCTCCGGCGCGGGTCCGTGCGTGCTGGTGCTGCACTACGGCGACGCGCGCGAGGCCATCGATGCCATTGCGGCCGAGGATCTGGCCTCCGGCCACTGGCGCGTGCTGCATCTGCCCATCGATACCACCGGCGTGACCGTGGAACGCGGCTGAACGGATATCCTGTGCGGATCCGGAGTCGGGCGGCGCATCCGCCGATCTCCGGCGATATCCGGCGACCATGCGCACGGCGGTTGCGGTACAGTGGGCGGTATGACGATTCCACTGATCCTTGCCTCGAAGTCCGTCCCGCGCCGCAATGTGCTGTACTCGGCCGGCGTGTGCCCGACCATCCGCGTTTCGCATGTCGACGAGCCGGCCGCGTTGGAGCATGCCGCCGAACAGGCCGGTGTGGGCGTTGACGAGCTGAGCGTGAGACAGCGGGTCATGATCCTGGCCGAGGCCAAGGCCCAGGCCGTATATCAGGCGTACCGGAATGTGGCCGAGGCGGCCGCCGCCGCGACCGGCGAACGCGTGACCGCCTATCCGCTCAAGGCCGCGGGGGTGGGCGATGCGAGTTCGGTTCCCTCATCATCCGATCCGACCGCCGTCTCGACTTCCGCTTCGTCTTCCGCGTCCCCGGCGTCCGTTGCTGCAGGCGGCAAAGCCTCCGACATCACCCGCGATTTCTCCGGCGTGGACGTGCCCACAACCGTGGAACCAATCCACACGCCCGCGGATGGCGCCGGCAAGGGCGGTTCCGGCGTCAACGGCACCGATGCCGATGATACCGGCAGCACTGGCGCCAACGGTTCCGGTACCAACAACGCCTCCGCAATCCAAGGCCTGACCACCGCCGCGGTCGGCCCGCTGATCCTGGGTTGCGACTCGATGTTCCTGTTCAACGGCGAATGCCATGGCAAGCCCCACAGCGCGGACGTGGCACGCGAACGGCTCAGGGCCATGCGCGGCCACAGCGGCGAGCTGTGGACCGGCCACTGCCTGATCGACTTCGCCACCGGGCGCGTGGCCCGCGGCGCCAGCCACGCCATCGTGCATTTCAGCGATTATTCCGACCGCGACATCGAGCGCTACATCGCCACCGGCGAGCCGTTGGAGGTGGCCGGCTCCTTTACGCTGGAAGGCTTCGGCGGCGCGTTCATCGACGGCATCGAGGGCGATCCGCACGGCATCATCGGCCTGAGCCTGCCGTTGGCCCGGCGGCTGGCCGGCGAGCTGGGTGTGGAATGGACGGACCTGTGGAACGTGGCCCGCGGCGATCACGATCCCGCACCCAAAGCCGACGGCGTGACCAGCTCCGCCAGCGGTTCGGTGCCGCCCAAGGAGAACGTGCATCAGCCGGGCGACGGTTGGATCGACTGCGACTGCGGCCGCCGCCACTGGGGACTCAACGGCGCCTCCGGCGTGCTGCTGGCCCGTCGTGACGCCGTCACCGGCAAGGTGACGCATGTGGTGATGCAGCATCGCGCGTTGTGGAGCGCCGAAGGCGGCACCTGGGGCATCCCGGGCGGCGCCACGGCGGACGGTGAGAGCGCCATCGAGGGTGCGTTGCGCGAAAGCTACGAGGAGGCGAACATCACCCCCGAGGACATCGAGGTGGTCGGCGCCTACCGGGAGGACCACGGCAACTGGGCGTACACCACCGTGTTCGCGTTCGAGAAGCCCGGCCACACGGTCATGCCGCGCGCCAATGACGACGAGAGCATGGAGATCGAGTGGGTGCCGATCGACGAGGTGCCCAACCGCAGGCTGCTGACGGCCATGCGCACCGACTGGCCGCGCTTCCGCGCACGCCTTGACGCCATCGCCGAGGAGCCCGCGCGATGACGGTGGCCAAGGGCAGGGGCGGCAAGCGTCCGTCGATGTTCGAAGTGGCCAAGCTGGCCGGTGTGAGTCATCAGACCGTCTCCCGCGTGATCAACCATTCCCCGGACGTGTCCGAGGTCACGCGCGCCAAGGTGCAGGCCGCCATCGACCGTCTGGGGTACCGTCCGAGCAACTCGGCCCGCGCGCTCGCCTCGCAGCGCTCGCGCACGATCGGCCTGATCGCCGGCGGCCTGCGCTTCTTCGGGCCGATTTCCGCCATCTCCTCGATCGAGACGATGGCCCGCGCCCATGAGCTGTTCATGTCCGTCATGCTGGTGCATGAGGCGTTCTGCTCGCAGAAGGATTTCGAGACGCTGTGCGACACGTTCGACGAGCAGAACGTGGACGCGTTCATCTTCCTGACGCCCACCGACGCCATGTTCTCGGCCGCCTGCCACGCGCCGGTGCAGCAGCCGCGCGTGCTGGTCACCTCGACGCACGGCGCGGTGGACATCCGCACCGCCATGGCGGCCATCCGTCCCATGGATCAGCGCAAGGTGGCGCTGGTGGGCATCGACCAGTGGGGGGCGATGGCCGAGGTGATGCGGCTGGTCGCGGAATACGGGCATCGTCGTGCGCTGTATTTCGCCGGCCCGCAGGAATGGCGCGACGCGGGCACCCGATTGGCGGCGTGGCGGCAGTTGTGCGCGGAGCATGCCGTGGAGTGCGTGGTCGAGCAGTGCGAGTCCTGGGAGTCGGCCGAGGCGTATACGCGGATGAACCATGTGCTTGAGGATTTCGGCAGTCGTGGCGCCGCGTTGCCGTCGGTGGTGGTGACGGCGAACGACAGCCAGGCGGTGGGCGTGATGCGCGCGCTGCACGAGCATCGGCTGCGGATCCCGCAGGATGTGAGCCTGGTGGGCTTCGACGATATGCCCGCGATGGATAACATGCTGCCGCCGTTGACCACGGTGCGCCCCGATTTCGAGCAGTTGGGCGTGGCCGCGATGAAGCAGGTGCTGCATCTGCTGGGTGAGGGGCCGGAGCCGGCGTTCGCGGCGGCTTCGCACGGCGTGGGGCTGGTGCCGGCGAAGGTGATGCTGCGCAGTTCGCTGGGCCCGGCCGCGCACTGACGTCGACGCGGCTGTTGGCCGTCATGACGACACGGTCTTTAGCCTGTGTCCTGGAGGGCGTGTTGTCATGCAGCCGTGACAACACGGCATCTGAGGGAATCGATGGAGGGCGTGTCTTCGCGACCGGATGACGACACGGCTCCGTGCGGTTGGCTAGGGAGGCGTGTCGTCATATGGGCACGGCAACACGGGGTTGCGGCGCTTGGCAATCGAAATTTACAACGATGAAACAAGACACTCGCCGGGTTGAGATTCGAGGTGTCGGCGCGTATAATCTGGGCTATAAATTGTGAGCGCTAACACCAGCCGATGAAGGCGGCTGTTAACGTTCACGAACAACAGTAGTGCAGCGGACGGTACGGGCCGGCCGGGCAGGGTAAGGAGTCCACCACCATGGCAGTAATGCAGAACGATTCCGATCAGGTTGCCGCGATCGCGGAGAAGATCCGCGCGGGCAAGACCTCGCTCGGCATCGAGTTCGGTTCCACGCGAATCAAGGCCGTCCTCATCGACGACACCTACCGCACCATCGCCTCCGGCGATTACGGCTGGGCCAGCCATCTGGAGCACGGCCTGTGGAGCTACACCGTCGAGGAGATCTGGAAGGGCCTGCAGACCGCCTACGCCGAGATGGCCGGCGACGTGGAGGCCGCCTACGGCGAGAAGCTCACCCACATCGGCCACATCGGCTTCTCCGCCATGATGCACGGCTATCTGGCCTTCGACGAGGCCGGCGAACTGCTGGTGCCGTTCCGCACCTGGCAGAACACCAACACCCACGAGGCGCATGAGAAGCTCTCCGAGCTGTTCCAGTACAACATCCCGGAACGCTGGTCCATCGCCCACCTGTACCAGTGCGTGCTCGACAACGAGGAGCACGTCTCCAAGGTCGCCTTCTTCACCACCCTGGCCGGCTACGTGCACTGGAAGCTCACCGGCAGGAAGGTGCTCGGCGTCGGCGACGCCTCCGGCATGTTCCCGATCGATCCGACCACCCGCACCTGGGAGGCCGAATTCATCCGCCAGTTCAACGAACTGCCCGAGGTGGCTGCTCAGCCGTGGAAGCTCGAGGACCTGCTGCCCGAACCGCTCGTGGCCGGCACCCCTGCCGGCGAGCTCACCGAGGAGGGCGCCAAGCTGCTCGACCCGACCGGCACCCTGCAGCCGGGCATCACGCTGGCCCCGCCGGAAGGCGACGCTGGTACCGGCATGATGGCCACCAACTCCGTGCGCAAGCGCACCGGCAACGTGTCCGCCGGCACCTCCATCTTCGCCACCGTGGTGCTTGAGGGCAAACTCAAGGCCCTGCACCCGGAGGTCGACCTGGTCACCACCCCGGCCGGCGACCTGGCCGGTATGAGCCACGCGAACAACTTCACCTCCGACCTGAACGCCTGGGTCGGCCTGTTCGGCCAGTTCGCCGAGGCCCTCGGCCACCCGGTCGACGCGGGCACGCTGTATGGCACGCTGTTCCGCGCGGCCATCGCCGACGATGTGGACGCCAACTGCGGCGGCCTGCTCAACTATCCGTTCCGCTCCGGCGAGTTCCTGGCCGGTCTGCCCGAAGGCCGCCCGCTGTTCGCCCGCAAGCCCGAGGCCCGCATGAGCCTCGGCAATTTCATGCGCGCGCAGCTGTTCGGCGCGTTCTCGCCGGTCAAGATCGGCATGGACGTCATGACCAAGGACGAGCACGTCCAGGTCGATTCCCTCGTGGGTCACGGCGGCATCTTCACCACCCCCAAGGTGGCGCAGAAGATCCTCGCCGCCGCGTTCGACACCCCGATCAAGGTCATGGCCACCGCCGCGGAAGGCGGAGCCTGGGGCATGGCCGTGCTCGGCGACTACCTGTGGCACGCCGACGAGGACCTGGCCGACTACCTGGACAACCGCGTGTTCGCGGACGCCGAGTCGGTCACCGAAACCCCGGACGAGAAGGACGTGGAGGGCTTCGAGGACTTCTTCGCCCGCTTCCGCGCAGGCCTGCCGATCGAGCACGCCGCCATCGCGGCGATCCCGCTCGAGGACTGACGCCCCGACCCAAGACCTGATCCAGACCTGATCAATTAGAAAGGAAACATAATATGGCAACATTGGCTGATTACGGTCCCGAAGTCCGGGCCGAAGTCAAGCAGGTGCGCGAGGTCGTCGCGACGCTGCACGACCAGCTCATCAAGTGGAACCTGGTCGTGTGGACCGCCGGCAACGTCTCCCAGCGTCTGCACACCGCCGACCTCATGGTGATCAAGCCCTCCGGCCTGCGCTACGAATACCTGACCCCGAGCTCGATGGTCGTCTGCGACCTCGACGGCAACGTGGTCGACGGCTCCGAGGCCCCGTCCTCCGACACCGCCTCCCACTGCTACATCTACCGCCACATGCCGGACGTGTACGGCGTCGTGCACACGCACTCCACCTACGCCACCGCGTGGGCCGCCACCGGCCAGAACATCCCGTGCGGCCTGACGATGATGGGCGACGAGTTCGGCGGCGAGGTGCCGGTCGGCCCGTTCCGTCTCATCGGCTCCGAGGCCATCGGCGAGGGCGTCGTCGAGACGCTCAAGAAGTACCCGAAGTCCCCGGCCGTCCTCATGCAGAACCACGGTCCGTTCACCATCGGTAAGGACGCCGAGTCCGCCGTCAAGGCCGCCGCGATGACCGAGGAGGTCGCCCACACCATGTGGGCCGCCCGCCAGCTCGGCGATATCATCCCAATCCCGCAGGAGGATATCGACAAGCTTAACGACCGTTACCAGAACGTCTACGGGCAGCACTGACAGCAATCGAAATAAACCCAACCAATACAACAAAGGAACAATCACTATGGTTATGGCAAACCCGTTCGAGGGCAAGGAAGTCTGGTTCGGCGTCGGCTCGCAGGACCTGTACGGCGAGGAGGCGCTGCGCCAGGTCGCCGAGCAGTCCACCGAGATCGTCGATTACCTGAACGGCACCGGCACCATCCCGGTCAAGATCGTCCTCAAGCCCACGCTGAAGTCCTCCGACGGCGTCAAGCAGTTCATGGTCGAGGCCTCGGCCAACCCGAACGTCATCGGCGTGATCACCTGGTGCCACACCTTCTCCCCGGCCAAGATGTGGATCCGCGGCCTGGAGGTGCTCACCAAGCCGATGCTGCAGCTGAACACCCAGCATCACATGGAGATCCCGTGGGAGACCATCGACATGGACTTCATGAACCTGAACCAGGCCGCCCATGGCGACCGTGAGTTCGGGTACATCGTCTCCCGCCTCGGCATCAACCGCAAGATTGTGGTCGGCCACTACACCGACCCCGAGGTCGCCGAGAAGATCGCCATCTGGACCCGCGCCTGCGCCGGCTGGGATGCCTCCAACAACATGAAGGTCATGCGCTGGGGCGACAACATGCGCAACGTGGCCGTCACCGAGGGCGACAAGACCGAGGCCGAGCGCGTGTTCGGCGCCTCGATCAACACCTGGGCCGTCAACGAGCTGGTCGCCGCCTATGAGGCCGTCAAGGATGACCAGGTCAAGGCCATCATCGAGGACTACAAGGCCAAGTACGACGTGGCCCCCGAGCTGCTCGACGCCAAGTACGACTCGCTGTTCATCGCCGCCAAGGAAGAGGCCGCGATGATCAACATGATGAACGCCAACGGCTGCACCGCCGGCGTCGACAACTTCGAGGACCTGGGCGCCCTGCCGCAGCTGCCGGGCGTGGGCCCGCAGCGCTTCCCGTCCGAGTACGGCTTCGGCTTCTCCGCCGAAGGCGACTGGAAGACCGCCGTGCTGGTGCGCATCGGCGCCGTGATGGGCTACGGCCTGGACGGCGGCGCCTCCCTGATGGAGGACTACTCCTACAACTTCGTGCCCGGCCATGAGATGAACATGGGCGCGCACATGCTGGAGGTCTCCCCGTCCATCGGCACCATCGCCAAGCCGCGTCTGGAGATCCACCCGCTCGGCATCGGCGGCAAGGCCGATCCGGTGCGTCTGGTGTTCACCGCCGCCCCGAAGAAGGACGTGGTCGTGGTCTCGATGGCCGACATGCGCGAGCGTTTCCGTCTGCTGATGAACGTGGTCGACGTGGTCGAGCCGGAAGGCTCCCTGAAGGCCCTGCCGTGCGCCCGCGCCCTGTGGCAGCCGCGCCCGAGCCTCAAGGATTCGGCCGAGTGCTGGCTGCGTGCTGGTGGCTCGCACCATACCTGCATGACCACCTCGGTCGGCCGTGAGGCGTGGGAGGACTTCGCCCGCATGGCCGGCGTCGAGCTGGCCGTCATCGACGAGAACACCACCCCGCGCCAGTTCGAGCGTGAGCTCGAGCTCAGCGAGATGGTGCATCGTCTGAACAACCGCCACTGAGCGGCGGAACATGCATCGCCGTCCGGCTGTTATCCCTCAGCCGGACGGCTTTTTGGACTCTGATCCATTCGTGACTCTGATACAAGTGAAAACCGTTGGTAAATCAACGGTTTGGGAGTTGTATTACGGTCACGATGCATCACAGTTCGCAGGAGGCCGGGCGTGTGGAGCGCCCGGCCTCCAGCATTGGGAGGTCTTGGGGTCTATCTCATGGGGGCGATGTCCGGTACGGTTGCGTTGGATGCAGCTAAACGGGAATCTCACACCGGAAATGTTTGCGTTGCCATTATGTGTCGTACGATGATACGATGGGTTTGCCGAATGGTGCGTTGGTCTTGTCAATTGTCGACAATGACCGCAAAAACAAGGTGGTTGTACGCAACTGGCGAGCTCGTTCGCATTCGGTGCAGAGACATCGGCAAGGTGCCGGTGTGCAGTGTGTTGTGAGGAGGCACGTCTGCAAATGGTTAACGTAAACAAAAAAGTGGCGGCCCTCGTGGCCACCGCCGTTATGCTCGGGGGGGCTTCCGTAGCGGGCTCGGCCAACGCCGCGTCCGCCATACCGGATGACGCCGTAGTGGTGACCCCGAACCCGTGGTATGCGAACGGCCCGTTCGACGGCTGGGGCACATCGCTGGCTTGGTTCGCCAACGCCACCGGCAATTACGGCGAAGAGGGATTCGTCACGAATCGCGATAAAATCAGCAAGGAAGCCTATGCCAAGGCGCTTGAGAACGGCAAGCAGCTGCGCGAGACGTTCTACGAGAGCATCTTCGGCGAGGACGGCCTGGATCTGAACATGGCCCGGTACAACATCGGCGGCGGCAACGCCACCGACGTGGCCTACGGGTATCCGTTCATGCGGCAGGGCGCCGCGGTTCCCGGCTACTGGGCCGACACGATCGGCGGCGTGGAAGCCAAGCAGACCAACAAGGACCAGGTGGCTGAAGCATTCGATCCGTCCGACGACGCTCATTACGACTGGAATAAGGGCGCGTCCCAGGAATGGTGGCTCAAGCACGGTCTGGAGACCGGCGACCTCGACCATGTCGAGATGTTCGCGAACTCCGCGCCATGGTTCCTGACCAAGAGCGGCTACGCCACCGGCGGGTACGACTCCAATGCGAACAATCTCGCCGATCCCGAGAAGTTCGCCCAGTACATGGTCAAGGTGACCGACCATCTGGAGGACACGTACGGTTTCGAAGCTGATACGATCGAGCCGTTCAACGAGTCGGAGACCGGCTACTGGAGCACCCCCGGCACGATGGCGGATGACGGCTTCGGCCCGGACAACACCGCGCTGATCGAGCGGTACTGGGAGCGTTACTACAGCGACAAGGACAAGTCCGTCACTCCGTACAGCGATGCGGTCAAGAAGCCGCAGGAGGGCATGCACGTGGACAACGATGTGCAGCAGAAGACCCTCAAGGCCATGGCCGCCGCGATGGGCGAGGACGACCAGACCAAGCTGGTGGCCACCGACGCCACCGATTCCGGACAGATGGTCGATTCCTACAACCGGTACTCCGACGAGGTCAAGAATCTGCTCGACCAGTACAACACCCACTCCTACGGCACCAACAGGCAGCGCGTCGCCCGCGACATCGCGCAGACCGACGGCAAGGAGATCTCGCAGAGCGAGGTGGACGGTTCCTGGCAGTCCGGCGGCTTCGACCCGTACAACTTCGACAACGGCCTGGGCATGGCCGGCAAGATCAACGCCGACGTGTATACGCTGCAGTCGAAGGACTTCAACTTCTGGCAGGTGGTCGAGGACCTGTACAACATGTCCACCGGCAGCGAGGACGTGTACGGCAACCACGCGAATCCCGCCGGCGAGAACCTCAACTGGGGCACCGTGTTCATCAGCTTCGACTGCACCGTGGCCGACGAGGACGGCAACCTGTACTCCGAACGCGACGTGGACAACAACGGCGGCTCCACCGAAGGCCTGCAGTCCTGCAGCGTGCTCGTGAACTCCAAGTACAACGCCGTGCGCGCGTACACCAAGTTCATCCATGAAGGCGACTCGATCATCGCGAACAACCGCACCGGCGACACGATGACCGCCACCTCCGCCGACGGCCAGACCCAGACCGTCATCCACACCAACAACTCGCAGTCCGACCAGACGTTCGTCATCGACCTGTCCAAGTACGGCAACATCGCGGACGATGCCGCCGGCACCGTCTACCTGACCACCGAACCGCAGGCCAACGAGGAAGCCGAGCATTTCTTCGGTGCCACGCCGGAGTACATGAACAAGTTCAGCAACCAGGAACAGCCGGAAGGCTCCGTCGTCATCGACGTCGCCGCCAAGACCGCCACCGTGACGGTTCCGGCCCGTTCGATCGCCTCCATCCAGCTGACCGGCGTCACCGGCGTGGCCGATGGCGTGGCGGTCGAGGACGGTGGCGCCTACCAGCTGGTCGGACAGTCGTCCAACCGCCCGCTGGCCGCGGTCGAGGTAGGCGGTGCCGCCACCTCCCTGCAGGATGCGGCGACCACCACCGACGAGGCCCGGTCGCAGACCTGGATCCTCCACGACGCCGGCGCCCCGGCGAACCGTCCGACGCTGCACCGTTACGTGCTCACCACTCCCGATGGCAAGGTGCTGACCGCGAGCGGCGGCAACACCGTCCTGTCCGACATGGATGTGGAAACGGCCAAGACCACCGATGCGGCAATCTGGATCCTCAACACCGAAAACGGCGAAACCTACAGCCTGGTCAACGTCGAAGCCCAACAGGCGCTGGACTGCAACGGGCAGGCCACCGCGGCCGGCACCAAGGTCGGTCTATGGGAGTCCGGCGGCGGTGCGCACCAGGCCTGGTACATCCGCTCCGTCGAGGCGACCGGTGCCAAGGCCGTCGATATCCAGACGCCGGTTGGCACCGTGCCCGAACTGCCGGCGACCGTCACCCCGTACTACGTGTGGGGTGAAGGCCAACCCGTGGCCGTGACCTGGGACACCGCCGCGCTCGCCGACCAGGTCGGTGCGGAAGGCGTCGTGACCGTGACGGGAACGGCGACGGATGTGTACGGCAATGAGCTGCATCCGACGGCGAGCGTGTACGTCGGCACGTTCACCGTCACCGATCCGGTTTCCGTCACTGTGGGTGTCGGCAGCAGCCTCGCCGAGGTGCAGGCCGCCGCTCCGGCGACCGTGGATGCCCACGTGGGCGATTCCCCGGCGTTCGCCGAGGCCGTGACCTGGGATTGGTCGGGTGTGTCCGACGCCGACTTCGCCGCGACCGGCAAGCAGGTCGTGCCCGGCACCATCGCCGCCGGCGATGGCAGTGACACGACCGTCGCCGCCACGCTGACGGTGTACGTGACCGAGATCGGCAAGGGCGGCAACGCCATCAATTGCGCTGCCGTCAAGGCGTCCAGCGAACAGGGCAGCGACGAGTGGGGACCGTATCCGGCGTCCAATACCTGCGACGGCAACCTGGGCACCTATTGGTCCACGTGGCACAACGGTTGGACCGATGACGATCCGTGGCTGGAATATACATTCGATAAGCCCACGGCGTTGGCGCAGATTGAGGTTTATCCCGAACAGGCCACCAACGAAGGTCCACTTTCGCAGATCACCGTGATGTACCGCGATGGTGACCAGTGGGTCAACAGCGGTATCACGATGACGCCGTCTCAGGAGACCGGTGCCGGATTGCCTCCGGTCACCGCCGATCTGAGTGGCCTGCCTGCGACCACGGGCATCCGACTTGATCTGGACTACGGATCGGTGAAGGATCAGAGCACGTTCACCAAGGTGGCCGAGGTCAAGATGTATGAGGCCGCTCCGGCTCCCGCCGCCGACGCCACGCTGGCCGACCTGCGTGTGGACGGCGTGACGATTGACGGCTTCGACCCTGCCACGGACTCCTATACGGTCACGCTGGCCGGCGATGTCACCGAGTATCCGCACATCACCGCCTATGCCGCCGACAACGCGGCGACCGTGACCGTGAATCAGGCGTCCGAATCCAACGGCGGGAAGGCCACGATCGCGGTCACCTCCGCTGACGGCACGGCGTCGAAGACGGTCACCGTGGACTTCGGCTCGCCGCTGGCCAAGCTGGCCCGCCTCGATGTGACCGCGCCGACCAAGACCGAATACCAGGCGGGCGAGGACCTCGACCTGACCGGTATGACGGTCGTCGCCGTCTACGAGAAGGACGGCAAGGTCAGCGCCGAACGCACCATCGCCGTGGACGATCCGGAACTGGCCGTCAGCGGCTATGATTCCGTCGTCGCAGGCGAGAAGACGGTGACCGTGTCCTACCGTGGCGTCTCCGCTACGTTCACGGTGAGTGTCAAGGCGGCCCCCGTCGAGCCTGGTCCCGATCCGCAGCCGGCCCCGGGCGGGACCACCGAACCGTCGACCCCTGAGGCCGCCGGTGAAGGATCGACCGTCCCGAATACCGGTGCCTCGGTGCTCGGCGTCATGATCGCCGCCGTGGCGTTGGCGGCGGTCGGCATCGGCCTGGTCGCGCTGCGGGTCCGTCGCCGTGGCTGACGGTCTGCGTTGACCGTTCCCTGAACGCTGTCTCCTCGGATGTTCGGGCCCTGCGCGGGCCCGGATACACGAGCGGTTCCGGCCCTCTTTCGCACATCCGGTCCGGAACCGCTCCTCTGCCGCCCGCATCCTCCGCTGGAACGGAGCCATGCACGGCGGATGTTTCGACGCGGTCGGTCATGCGGCCGGCCGCGTCATCTTCCATGATATACAAGGAGCATTCATGCGATTGAGAAAGTGCGTGGCCGGCATCAGCGTCGCCGCCGCGCTGCTGGCAGGTGGTTTTGCGCCCACAGCCGTCGCCGACGATGAGGGGATTCCGCCGTCGGCCCTATCGGAGACCATGTCGTCCAACGGCGACGAATCGATGGATATCGCCACCGCCATCAACAAGATGGCGGTGGAGTCCGGCGACGGTGCTGCAACGGACGCGGAGCCCGCCGGCGAAACGGGGAACTCGCCGGTCAACGACCCCTCGGATACAGCAACCGGGCAACCCGACGCCGATGGAGAGGCGTCCTCGGACAGTGGGGCGACGGCCCGATCCACACCCGACGCGTCCAAGACGTCCGATACGGCCAAGGACCAGTTGAACGCCGTGATCGAAGCGACCGCGGACAACAACCTGACTCCGCTGGCCTCCGGATACCGCGCCGATGATTCCGGCACCGCGCCGTACGATACTTGGAAGGCGAACCCGGACGATCTGAAGGCCCTGCATGAGGCGCGTCAGGCGGCGCAGGCCGTGGCCGACTCGTCCGACGCCTCCGAGGAACAGGTCACGCAGGCCGCGCAGGACCTGCAGGCCGCGTTCGACGCCGTGCGGTTCATCTACCATTACACCGGCATCACCGGCACCAACGGCATGCGCATGTACGACAACAACGGCAATCTGATCCAGGCCCACGGCGCGGGTATCGTGAAAGCGAAGACCTCGACGCTGGCCGAAGCCGACCGTGCGCTTGACGAGAACGGCGACGGCACCGTGTACATCTGGTGCGGCGAGGACAAGACCGACCGGTTGGTGGCCCACGGTGTGCGTATCTACTACTCCGACGACCTGCTCAACTGGGTGGACAAGGGTTTGGGATTCCAGACCTACCTCGGTGATGACGACCTGGCCGACAAGATGGCCGGTGCCGATCTGGTGTACCAGCAGTACTACAACGTGGAGAATATCGCCACCGACCCGGATTATACGAACATTTACGGCGAGGACTTCTCCACATTCGCCGACGACGCCTCGAACTACAACATCGACAGCCCCCAGGACGCCCTCGACAAGCTCCTGTGGGATCTGAAGGCGCTCTACGGCGACGGCAGCAACCCCACGAAGACCAGCTGCGTGTTCGAGCGTCCGAAGATGGTGTACAACGAGGCCACGAACCGGTGGATCATCTGGTTCCACGCCGATGGTCCGCAGTACGGCAACGAGGACACGGCCACCTACTCCAAGGCCAAGGCCGGTGTGGCGGTGAGCATCACCGGCGATCCCGCCGGTCCGTACAAGTATCTCGGCTCGTTCCGCATGAGCCCGGGCACCAATTCGGGCAACCCCGGCATGGCCCGCGATATGAACGTGTACGTGGACGATAAGGACGCCAACGGAGACGGCGCCAATGATGCCTACCTGATCTATGCGAGCAACGAGAACCGCGACCTGACGATCTCCCTGCTCGACAAGACCTATACCAAGCTGGTGGTGCCCGTCGCGCAGCAGGTGCGTGGCACCAGCGTGGCCGATGGCGCGACCTACAACATCATCGCCACCGACAGCCGCGAGTCGCCGGCGCCGGTCAAGTGGAACGGCCACTACTACATCATCTACTCGCACACCACCGGTTGGGCCCCCAACCAGAACGAGTACGTGATGAGCGAAGGCGACAACATCCTGGGCCCCTACACATCCGAGGGATGTCCGTTCGTAGCCGGGGACGGCTATGAGCAGAACCCGTCGAACTCCTTCTATACCCAGTCCAGCTCCATCATTCCGGTGGATGAGGCCAAGGGCATGTTCATCTACTGGGGTGACCGCTGGTTCAACCCGGACACCGGCAACGACATCAGCCAGTCGCGCTACGTGATGACGCCGATCCAGTTCGTGGGCGACCAGCTGCGCGTGCTGCCGCGCGGCGACTGGACACTGGACGAACTCGACCAGTACCAAGCGGTGCGCGTGGTCAGCGAACTGCCGACCGAGACCGGTTCCATGACCGATCTGATGAACAGCCTGCCCGACACATTGCAGGTGCTGCGCGGCGATGCCACGGAACCGGTCGCAACCCCGGTGAAGTGGGAACGCTATTTCGGCGCCGACCAGCCGGCCGGGGAGGTGACGGTCAACGGCACGCTCACCGAGCTCAACAACGTGCAGGTGAGCTTCACCGTAACCGTGTACCCCAAGAGCACCGTGCTGTTCATGGACGCCGGCAGCAGCGCCGACAACGAGTCCGAATACTATGAGGCCATCCGCCGCAACGCCCCTGACCTGATCAATGGCGAGGTCAGCGATCAGCCGTATTCCGAGGGTGGCTGGGGGTACTCCAGCACGGTGGCTCCGGACGGCGATATGCAGCTGTACGGCACCGACAGCAACGACATCTACGAGACCGGCTGGTATGCGAACACGGGTAAAACCATCGAGTACAAGGCCGATCTGGCATCGGGCACCTACACCGTGACCGCCGGGTTCAAGGACTGGTGGGCGGAGTGGAACGATCGCACCGTGCATTTCGTCGTCTCGGACGAGAACGGCGAGCTGGCGTCCACCGATGTGTTCGCCGACTCCGGCAACGCATCCGATGCATTGACGTTCACGCTGGAAAAGGCCGCTACGGTGACGTTCAGCGCGCAACGTTCGAACGTGAACAGCCTCGACCCCGTGCTGAGCTGGATCAACGTGACCAAGGCCGCCGCCGACGAGGTGGTGTCGGTCGAACCGTGCGACGGTACTGTCGGATTCCTCGAAGGCAGCGACCCGGAGCTGCCCGCCGAGGCGACCGTGACGCTGGCCGACGGATCGACCGCGGACCGTGCGGTGACATGGATGCTGGACGACGTGGACGTCAAGCCGTTCGCGCTCACCCAGGTCAAGGGCGTGGTCGACGGCACGACGTTGCCCGCCACCGCCACCATCCAGATGATCCCCGAGAATCTGGAGTACTTCATCGATGTCAACGGTGGCGCGGACTCGCCGACCTATGCCACGGCGGATAAGCTGACGGAGCGGGAACTGGCGAATGCGGTGCCCGACCAGGCATCTGATGGCGTCTGGGGCAATGCGTCCGAGGACTACGGCACGGAGTACACGGGTGACGCCGATCCGTATATGTCCGGCATCTACGCCGGCGCGTCCGGTTCGAACAAGCCGCTGTCCTACCAGCTGACGCTGCCCCAGGGCGAGCATACGGTGATGCTCGGATTCCATGATTGGTGGAACCAGACACGCCCGACGAGTGTGACCTACCGCATCGGCGACGGCGATGAAGTTGCGCTTGCCTCGGTCACCGTGGATAGCGGCAACGTCGTAGCCGAAGGCACGATCACGGTTCCGGAGGGTGATCCGCAAACGGTCACGATCACGTTGACCTCGTCGCAGGGGACCGGCCCTGTGCTCAGTTGGCTGGCGGCCTCCCAACCAGAGAAGCAGCCCGGTGGTGAGGGCGGCGGTGAAACTGGCGGTGAGACCGGCGGCGAAACTGGTGGCGATAAGCCGTCCGGTGACGCGGAGCCGTCCGGCGATGCGAACAAGCCCGCCACGGTGCCTGCCGCCGGTTCCGCCGTGCTCGGTGTGGCAGCGGCGGCCGTGCTGCTGGCCGCAATCGCCGGGGCGATGACCATCGTGCGCCGCAAGCGCGCCTGACCTAAGGCTCAAGGCCTGATTCCTGGCCTCAAGCCCCCTGATGAGCCCGAGCCCCTCTTTGAGGCTCGGGCTCTTTGGCTATTAAGGACACGCCCGGACTCTGCGGACTCTGATCTATCGTGACCGTGATCTAATAATGAAACCGTTGATATTCCAACGGTTTTGACTTGTATCAGAGTCACAAAAGTGTCAGAGTCCGTACAGGCCGGGCGTGTCCATATGGGCGGGGTGTGTTCGCAGAAGCGGGGTGTGTCCGGCCTCCGCGGATCGCCAACTAGCGGCCGCCGTAGATCTCGTGGGCGATCACGTCGGCGAAGACCGTGGTCACCTTCGGACGCACCACCTTGAGCGACGGGGTCAGGCAGCCGTTGTCCTGCGAGAACTGCGTGTCCAGAATCGTGAACTTGCGCACCGACTCGGCGCGCGAGACCGAAGCGTTCGCCTTGTCCACATATTCCTGCACCAGATCGCGTACGACCGGCAATTCCGCCGCCTCGGCCAGCGGCAGATCCGCCGGCAGGCCCTGCGCGGGCAGCCACGAGGCCAGTCCCTCCGGGTCGAGCGTGATCAGCGCCGCAATGAACGGCCGCCCGTCGCCCACCACCACGGCGTGCTCCACAATCGGGCAGTCCATCATCGTGTGCTCCATCGGAATCGGGGACACGTTCTTGCCGCCGGCGGTGATGATGATGTCCTTCTTGCGCCCGGTGATCGTGATGCGCCCCTCGTCGTCGATCGACCCGAGGTCACCGGTCCTGAACCAGCCGTCCTCGGTGAACACCTCGGCCGTCTTATCGGGCAGGTTGTGGTAGCCGCGGAACACGTTCGCGCCCTTGAGCTGCAGCTCGCCTTCCTCCGAGATGCGCGCCGAGCAGCCCGGAGCCGGCTGGCCGACCGTGCCGATCACGTTGTCGTCCACACGGCACACGGTGAACGGCGCGGCCGTCTCCGTCAGTCCGTAGCCCTGGATCATCGGCAGTCCGATGCCGCAGTAGAAATGCGCCAGATCGGCGTTCAACGGCGCGCCGCCGCAGGCCACATACCGGATGTTCGGGCCGAGCGCGCCGCGCACCGTGCGGTACACCGACGCCTCGTACCCCAGATGCTCCGCCACCTGCTTGGGCGTGGGCCTGATGCCCGCCTGCTGCATCCGCGACCAGGCGCGCGCCGATTCGGCGGCCTTGAGGAACACGCGCCCCTTGAACCCCATGCCGGCCTTGCGCGAGGCCGCGTTGTACACCTTCTCGAACACGCGCGGCACGCCCAGCAGGTAGGTCGGCTTGAACGAGCGCAGGTCCGGCAGCAGCGACTTGGTGTCCGGCAGGAAGCCGACCACGCCGTCGTCCGACCCGATCGAGCAGTATTCGATGAACCGCGCGAAGCAGTGCGCCAGCGGCAGGAACAATAGCAGCCGCGGATGATTGTCCCAGATCACCTCCGGCAGGCATGCGAACCCGGCGCGCACGATGCTCAGGAAGTTGCGATGCGTCAGCTCCGCGCCCTTCGGCGTGCCCGTGGACCCGGACGTGTATACGATGGTGGCCAGGTCGTCCGCGCCCACCGACGCGATCCGCGCCTCCATCTCCTCGTCCGAAACGGCGACGCCCAGGCCTTCGAGCGCGCCGAGCGCGTTGCCGTCGAGCATGAGGATGCGCTGCAGCGTCGGGCAGTTGTCGATCACCGAGTCCAGGCGGTCGTAGCGCTCGCGGTTGTCCGCGATGGCGAGCTTGACCGTGGAATCGTTGATGATGCGTTCGGCCTGCGGGGCGGAGTCCGTGTCGTAGATCGGCACGTTCACCGCGCCGATCGCGGCCAGCGCGAAGTCGAGCACGCCCCACTCCCAGCGGGTGGGGGAGAAGATGGAGACCGCGTCGCCCTTGTGGATGCCGAAGGCGATGAAGCCCTTGGCGGCGGCCAGCACCATGCGATGGAATTCGCCGGTGGTGATCTGCTCCCAGCGGCCGGGGCCGGTTTTGCGCGTGGCGATGACCGTGTCCTCCCCGGTGCGTTCGATGCGCTGGGTGAGCAGGGAGTACAGGGTTTCGTTGCTGCGGACCTCGATGGATCCGGGGGTGGTGTATTCGGTGAGCATATGCGGTCCTTCATGGTGGTGCGTTGTGTGGTCGCGGCGGGCCCGCCTGTCGCATAATCCCGCTGTTGCAGCCGGGACACGCGGCGTGGCTGCGATGCCGCGTCGGAGCGATAGGCATGGTTGCGTGAAATGTTGCGTTATATATCCCATGTTACGCGACCGTAACCAGGATGGTTTGGCACGGAACGACAGTTTTCCCGCGTTTCTTTGGACGTTCCCGACAAAGGGACCGGGAACGTCCGGACCATGACGCGATGCGTCCGCCGCGTTCGGCGGATGTCGGATACGCGGATGCCGAATGCATCGTCGGGGGCGCCGGAGCATGTGTCCGATGGGGAAAATGGGTCTGGCGCGTACCCGGTGATTCCGTTAGGGTGGCAAGAAGTTCCAGAAAAGAGGTATGCGCCGTGTTCGACAAACGCCTGTTCTCCCTGACCCCGGGTATCGGCAAGCTGGTGGCCGCCAAGGTGGCGGCCCTGTGGTTGTCCCTGCTGGCTGACGTGCTGTTCGCGTTCATGATGGCGAACCTGCTGGTCAGCGTGCTCCAATGCGCCATCTGGACGGCCCAAGGGTTGGACGTCGTCGTGCCGGCGAACAACCTGCTGTTGGCACTGCTGACGCTGTTGGCGGTCTGCGCGGTCAAATACCTGACGTCGCGATCCGCCGCATCCTTCGGTACCGAGGCCGCCGAACGCGTGAAACTGGCTTTGCGTGAGCGCCTGTACCGCAAGATGCTGGCGCTTGGGCCGTCGTATTCCTCCCGTGTACGCACGTCCGACGTGGTGCAGTCCGCGGGTGAGGGCATCGACCAAATCCAGAGTTTCTTCGAACTGTTCCTGCCTCAGCTGTTCTACGCGGTGCTGGCGCCGGTGACGTTGTTCGCGGTGCTGATGCCGGTGAACATCCCCGCAGCCGTGGTGCTGCTGGCGTGTGCCCCGCTGATCGTGCTGGTGGTGGGCGTGGTGGCGATGAGCGCCGCCCGCGCGTTCAAGCGGTATTGGGGCAAATACACGGATATGGGTGCTGCATTCCTGGACAATATGCAGGGATTGGAGACGCTGAAGTCGTTCGACGCCGATGAACGCGCCGCAGCTGACATGGACGAGAAGGCCGAGGCGTTCCGCGTCATGACGATGCAGGTGTTGCAGATCCAGCTGCGCTCGCTGACCGCCATGGATGCCGTGGCCTACGGCGGCACCGCGGCCGGCATCGGCGTGGCGGTCTGGCAGTTCCTCGTCGGCGGCGTGGACCTGGCGGGGGCGATGATCGTGGTGTTCCTCTCCGCCAGCTTCTTCCTGCCGTTGCGCCAGTTGGGGTCGTATTTCCATGTGGCGATGAACGGCATGACCTCCACCAAGCGAATCTTCGCGCTGCTCGACGCCCCCGAGCCGGCGCGTGGCGATGCCGCCCTGCCCGGCGACGGTCGCAGCCTGACCGTGACCTTCAACGCCGTGGCCTACCGCTACGCCGATGCCGCCAATTGCGCAGATACGGACTCTGACACATCTCAGGTTCCCCTCTCCGCTGACGACTCCACCGGCACGGACTCTGACACATCGGCCGCAGCCACTGCGTTCCCTGCCCCCGCCCTGACGGACGTCTCGTTCACCGCCCGACCGGGCACGCTGACCGCCATCGTCGGCGAATCCGGCTCCGGTAAGTCGACGACCGCCGCGCTGCTGGCCGGCACGCTGGCCGGATATGAGGGGTCGATCACGCTGTCCGCAGGCGCGGCGATTAACGGCGCGACTCCTGATCCCGCGGAGCTGGATGCGATCGATCTGCAGTCCGTGGAGCTGCGTGATCTGAGCGCGGACGCGATGGTCTCCGTGGTGTCCCTGGTCTCCTCCCGCAGTCACCTGTTCGCCGGCACACTGCGCGAGAACCTGCTGATGGCCGCCCCCGAAGCCGCCGACGACGAACTGTGGGCCGCACTGGAACTGACGCATATCGCCGACTTCGTGCGCGAACAGCCCGAGGGATTGGACATGCCGATCGCCCCCGATGCGGCGAACCTGTCCGGCGGACAGCGCCAACGCTTGGCCATCGCCCGTGCGCTGCTGCGCAACACCCCGATCTACGTCTTCGATGAGGCCACCAGCAGCGTGGACGCCGAGAGCGAGGCCGTGATCCTGGACACGATCCGTGAACTGGCGCAATCCGTCACCGTGATCATGATCACGCACCGCATGGCGAACGCCGTGACCGCCGACCAGGTGGTGGTGTTCGACCACGGTCGGGTGGCCGAAACCGGCACGCACGCGGCGCTGATGGCGCGTGGCGGCGTGTACGCCGACCTGTTCCGCGCACAGCAGGTCATCGAGCATGTCGGGCACCGGTCCATTGCCGGCGCGTCGGTCGCGTCTGCCGAAATCGGTCCGGTTGGGGTTATCGGGACGCCCGCATCGGAATCCGTTACCGGTTCGGCTTTGGAGCATCCATGCGGTGAGGCCGAACCTGCCCCGTCTGCGTCCGGCGTTACGTCCGGCAAGGCCGACGCAGCCGACGGCACCGGCGCGCTGATCCGCCGCCTGCTGCACGAGGTCGGTCCGCTGCGTCCCACGATGATCGCCGCCTGCGCGTTCGGCACACTCGGCCATCTGGCCGCCACCTTCCTGCCCGTGCTCGGTGTGTTCGCACTGTTCGCCACTCTCGGCGAACCGGTGTGGGGCGTGACCATGACCGTGGGGCTTGCGGCGATGGCGGTGTGCGCCGTCATCCGCGGGCTGATGCGGTACGCCGAGCAGTATATGAACCACAACGTGGCGTTCAAGCTGCTCGCGCTGTTCCGGTCGAAGGCGTTCGCCGCCATGCGTCGTCTGGCGCCGGCCAAACTGGACGGGCGCGGCAAGGGCGACCTGATCGCCCTGATCACCACCGACGTGGAACTGCTGGAGATCTTCTTCGCGCACACCATCTCACCGGTGGTGATCGCCGTCGTGACCACGGTGGCGTTCGCTGTGGCGCTCGCGTTCCTCAACCCGTGGTTCGTGCCGTTGCTGATCGTCATGCATCTGCTGGTCGGCGTGGTGCTGCCGCGCCTGTTCGCGACCGGCGTGCGGTATCTGGGGCCGAATATTCGCCGCGACGCCGCCTCGCTGGATGACACGATGCTGGACGACATGCGCGGCTTGGACGAGATCATTCGCTTCGGCGCGGGCGAACGGCGTCTGGGCTCGATTCTGGAGCAGTCGCGTGAACTGTGGCATCAACGGGTCAAGCTGAGCCTGAACAACGGCCGATTCGGCGGCATCGGCGGGGTGATGGTGGTGCTGGCCACCGCGCTCGCCGGGGCGTTGGCCCTGGTACTGGCCTGGTATGGGCTGGCCGCCGTAGGCGGGGTTGGCGAGTTGTTCGCCGCCGTGGTGCTGATCGCCAGCTCCTTCGGCCCGACGCTGGCATTGAGCGCATTGCCGGCGAGCCTGACCCAGACCTTCGCCTCCGCGCGGCGACTGTTCGCGATTATGGACGAGGTTCCGGCCGTGGAGGAAACCGGCACATCAACGCCGGCGTACAGCGGCATGGCTTTGGAGCATGTGAGTTTCGCGTATCCCGACCAGATGGCGGGACATGACTCCAATCCCAATGCCGACCTTGACCAGGGCGCAAGCGGAACGACGCGGCGCGCGGAGGAGGACCATACAGCTGGCGTGTTTACGGATTTGTCGCTGGAGATTCCCATGCATGGCATCCTCGGCGTGCAGGGGCCATCCGGGCGCGGCAAGTCCACCATGCTCAAACTGCTGATGCGGTACTGGGATCCGCAAGCCGGCCTCGTGACAATGTCCGGCGAGGACCTGCGAACGGTGGATGCGCATCATCGCCGCCGCGTGCAGACCATGCTCGCACAGGAGACCTATCTGTTCGACGGCACGATCCGCGAGAATCTGCGCCTGGCCAACCAGGAAGCCGACGACGCCATGCTGCGCGGGGCGCTCGCCAAGGCGTCGGCTCTGCAGCTGGTCGATTCGTTGCCGGACGGCCTCGATACCCAGGTGGGTGAGTTGGGCGGACGCCTGTCCGAGGGCGAACGCCAACGCATCGGCCTGGCTCGCGTGTTCCTGCGCCATGCCGACCTGGTGCTGCTGGACGAACCCACCAGTCGCCTTGATGCCTTCAACGAGGCCGTGATCCTGCAATCCATCAACGAGCTGGCGAGCGAACCTCGCGGGGGTGATGGCGTCGGCGGGATCGGATCCGGCGACTTCGGGAACGACAAGGGTGGGCCGGATAGCGCCGGGCAAGGCGTTGCCATTGTACTGGTCTCTCACCGTGATTCCACGATGCGCGTGGCCGACACCGTCGTTCGGGTCTAGAACAACGAATCGAGACGTCTTGCCTGCAGCGGATACTGCAACAAATATAGCTTCAGATATTATAGTTTCATCTATAATATCTGAAGCTATAATAATTGCATGTCCAAGCATTGTAGCTCAAATCACGCCGATCGACCTAGCCGCCCGACATCATAGCGACATCATGGCGGAATGTGCGTCGTCCGTGGAAAAACCATCCTGCAATGTCTTGTGACGGAAAGCTGGCTGAAAAACCGAGGTCAAGGAGGCCGCTGTGTTTATAGACCGCAATCGCGAGCTTGCGGCCCTGGAACGCGAGTATGCGCGTGATCAGGCGTCGTTTGTCGTGGTGTACGGACGCCGACGGGTCGGCAAAACCGCATTGATATCACGATTCATCGCCGACAAGCCCGCCATCTATTATCTGGCCACCGAGGAGTCCGAGCCGCAGAACCGCGCCGTATTCCAATCATTGGTTGCCGATTACCTGCATGACGATCTCCTGCGCGACGCCCTGCTGCCCCGTTGGGAGCCGGTGTTCACCGCCATCGCCCGCTCCGCCGCCGAGGCACGAAGTAACGGCAGGCGTTTGGTGATCGTGCTGGACGAATTCCAGTATCTGGGTCTGGCGAATCCCGAGTTCCCGTCCGTTTTCCAGCGGATCTGGGACACCATCCTTGCCAAGGCCAACGTCATGGTCATTCTTTGCGGCTCGCTGGTGTCCATGATGGAGTCTCAGGTGCTTTCCTATGACAGTCCTCTGTATGGGCGTCGCACCGCCCAGATACAGCTCGCCCCGATTCCTTTCCGGCACTACGGCGAGTTCTTCCCCGGCCTGGGAATGCGTGAGCTTGTGGAACGGTATGCGGTGACCGGCGGCATACCGAAATACATCGAGTTGTTCGATGACAGCGGCGACATCTTCGAGGCGATCGAATCGAATGTGCTCAATCGCAGCGGCGTGCTGTACGATGAGCCGATGTTCCTGCTGCGTGGCGAGGTGCCGGAAGTCGGCACGTATTTTTCGATGATCAAGGTCATCGCCGCCGGCAACCGTAAGGCAGGGCAGATTGCCGCAGCGTTGCAGGTGCCGGTGACCGCGGTGCCTGGCAAGCTGCGCACGCTGCATAATCTGGGCATCGTGGAACGCGAGGTGCCGGTGACGGAGCGCAATCCGGAGAAGAGCAAGCGTGGCTTGTATCGGATCGTGGACACGTATATCGATTTTTGGTTCCGTTTTGTGCAGCCGAATCTGAGCTATATCGAATCCGGCCATCCGCAGGTGGCGATGGCTCGTATCCGGCGCAACTTTGTGGATAATCATGTGTCATACGTATACGAGGGCGTGTGCCGTGAACGGTTGTGGTCGATGGGGGCGGAGGGCCGTCTGCCGTTCACGCCGGAACGCGTGGGACGATGGTGGGGCGCCGGTGACGTGGAGATCGATGCCGTGGCGCTCAGTGACGCCGACCGTGCGATAGTATTCGGGGAATGCAAGTTCTGGAAGGAGCCGGTGGGGGCCAATGTGCTGCGTGTGCTGGAGGAGCGTGCCGGTGCGGTCGATTGGCATCGTGGGGAGCGCAAGGAAACGTTTGCGCTGTTCAGCGTGAGCGGATTCACCGATGAACTGAAGTCCATCGCCGCAGCCCGTCCGGATGTCGTTCTGGTCGATGACTCGGTTCCCGCGTGACGGCGATGCGTCTGCCGCGTCCTGGAGCATGGCTTGAGTATGCTGGGGAGGTGGAGTGATTGTCCGCGGCGCGGATGTTCGATGAAGGAGTTCTGATGAGCGAGCAGCACACGTCCCCTGTTCCGATGATTCGCCTGCATGACGGCACCGAGATTCCGCAGGTGGGTCTGGGCGTGCTGCGCATCGACGACGAGGGCGTGACCCCGGTGGTGGAGTCGGCGCTCGCCGCCGGATACCGTCATATCGATGGCGCCGCCGGCTACAACAATGAGGGTGGCGTGGGCCGTGCGTTGGTGAATGCCGGATATGCCACGGGGGAGCGTCGCCGCGATCTGTGGGTCACCACCAAGCTGCGCGACTCCGAGCAGGGGTATGACAGCGCGCTGAAGGCGTTCGACCGTCAGATCGGCCTGCTGCGGCTTGAGTATGTGGACATGTATATGATCCATTGGCCCACGCCGTTCGACTGGCGTTCCGGGGAGACGTGGAAGGCGTTCGTGCGTCTGCGCGAGGAGGGGCGCGTGCGCACGCTGGGTGTGTGCAACTTCCTGCCCGAGCATTTGGAGCGACTGCATAAGGAAACCGGCGAGTGGCCGACCGTGAACCAGATCGAGCTGCACCCCACCTGGCAGCAGCGTGAGGTCACCGCGTTCTGTCGGGAGCATGGCATCGCCGTGGAGGCGTACTCGCCGATGGCACGCGGCGCCGACCTGAATGCCGGCAACGGCACCATCGAACGCATCGCCGCCGCACACGGTGTCAGCCCCGCGCAGATCATTCTGCGCTGGCACATCGAGAACGGCACGATCATCATCCCCAAGTCGGTGCACGCCGAACGCCAGCGTGAGAACCTGGACCTGTTCGGCTCCGAGCTCACCCCTGAGGAGCATGCCGCCATCGACGCGCTGGACGGCCCCACCCGCGCCGGCCACGACCCCCTCACCTTCTCCTACGCGTGATGGGCGTCTTTGTAGTCATGAGCGGTATACGACCGATGGATGCTCTTCTGTCGAGATAACGGGTGCCGTCGGTTTTTGATTAGAGGCTGTTGTCTCGACTTATGCTGGTAACCTATAGCTTCTGTTCGGTTGTCGTATGCTATGACTCAAACCAGTGCATCACCCGTTCGCATTGCCGATCGATGCCGTGCTGTATGCGTTCAATAAGTTGACGGCGTTGCTGTGAAGATTGCCCGGAGCGATCCATGCCGTCGACCAGCTGCATTTCTTCCTCGGCTGTTGCCCGGAATGCTTGGGGCAGTTTCGAGGCGTAATGCTGCAGCGCGAAAAATGGATGAATTCGCTATCGTCGGATTTGTATGCCTGGGTGATTGCGGCTGCGAAACGATCCCAGTGCCTGAGCTCTATACGCTCGTAGTTGTATTCGCGCCCGATGCTCATCGCGAGTTTACGCTGTTTGCGTTGCGTGTCGTAGGGGAATAAGGATGCGATATCGTACAGCGGTGCCAGCATGGGCGATTCGCCGGCCGGCTCCAGTATGGCGTAGTTCTTCGCGTGAGCGTCCGTGCCTGCCATCAGGAAATTCAGGATCAGGGCGGTGTAGAACAAATGGATGTCGGTTGCGGAGAAGTGCTCGGTGTAAAGGAATTGAACTATTGCAAGTGCATCGGGTCCTCCGTCGCTCTGATATTTCTGCGCGGTCATGAATCCCAATGCCTGGCAGAAATCCTCTTGATGTATGCGTGCTACCTTTGGGATGCTGTTGTCGTCAATGATCTCGCGATCCCAACGGGTACTGATAATCGCTGGAACGTCACCGAACATGTGATACGTCGATTCCGCTGTGGGGACTCCCAAGTTGGATATGGTTTTCATGCATACGTACTCGTTGAATGATTGCTCGAGTAGGTTGCTGATGCCGGGTTTAATGATGTGGGTTGTGGCTTCCGCCCCGTGGGCTTCGTACCACTGGCCATTCTGTCTTCTCAGTGCGATTTTGTCTTGAGCGCCGTTGAGTGACCAATGTTCGTCATTCGCCTGCCATGATGCCCGTCCGTCTTGCCCCATGGCCTGCAGCCGCAATCCGATTTGCTGTTCACTGATGGGGACTAGTTCACTCGTACGGCGTAAGGTGTCGATTTGCGCCGGCGGCACGAATTGCACGCCGCCTGCGCAATCCAGTCCTATGACTGAAAGAAGGGCAAAAGGATTTCTTGCGTTGACTCCGTATTGACGGCCGATGCGTTGTCTGATATTGGGGTCGTCGGGGAGAACGCCGTCAATGTATGCTTCGACCGCTGCGCCCGTCCATGGGCTGGTTCGGTGGGGCAGTGCAATGGAAAGGTTCAGCGAGACGTCGGACTCGGGAAGATACGTGAATACGTGCCTTCCTTGGGTATCTTCAGACAGGATTCCCAGGGGATTCCCCTGCAGGAATACCAGTAGTTCTTTGCTTTTGGCGTTCATGATGTTGCATCGCTTTCGTCCGTATGAGTTGTGCCGTAATCAAGTTGTTTGGCGTTGCGCTGGACAGCTTGCTGCCGTTGTTTGAGCGCAAGGAGGGTCTCTACAAACGGTGAATTGGATTGCGGCGTCGGCGTATGATTGCCGGTATCGGTTGGTACTGCATCGGTCTGGACGACATATCCTAATTGACGGAGCAGGGCCATGTATTGCTGCAACGATGCGTTGTCCGACGTGGCTGCTGAGTACTCAGCGTGCAATGATATGCCGAGGGCGGAGCAGATCGTCAGACATTTCGCCAATCCGGGATTCTCTATTCGCCCTTGTTCTAGCTGACTGATCCAAGGCCTAGGGATTCCCGTTCGTGCTGAAAGCTCCTGCTGGCTGATTCTGAGTGACAGTCGTGCGTCTTTGACGATGACTGCAAAGTCCTTCGTGGAGGAGAGGATTCTCTGCTGTGTTGTTAGCTCTGCCATGATAATCGTCGGTTGTTTCAAAAGTCGAACATATTATTTTGTTTGATTATTCTAACATGTTTTGTTTCAAAAATCAAACATGACAAAGTGTTTGATTTTTGAAACACCGCTATCTTCTGATCTTGATTCGATTACTTCTTTGTGTCAAATAGTCTACTTACGAGTAGATTAACTGCGGCCCGCTGTTTGGGTATAGTGGGGCAGTATGTCTCGCACTCATCGTCGTCCTTCGCGCCGCGACCAGGCCAAATTCACGCGTAACACCGCACGGTATGTCAACAAACGCTTCAACGTGTCCAATCCGTTCGAGCGCGTGCTGATCCTGCTGGTCATCGCCGTCGTGGTGGGTGTCATGGTCGGCGTGGTGTTGCCGAAGATCAGCCCCGAGGTGGGGGAGCTGACCGGCGAGTACGTGGCCTCGGGCCCAGCGGCGGACGTGCTGGAGACGCTTCGCGTGGATGATGCGCAGAGCAAGGATGGCTATGACCGCGACCTGTTCGGATATCGCGAGACCGACGACGATGGCGACGGCTGCGACGTGCGCGACGAGGTATTGGCCCGCGACCTGGAGGACGTGACCTTTACGACTCCCGGCGGCTGCCAGGTGCAGTCCGGCGTGCTGCATGACCTGTACACCGGCAAGACGATCGATTTCGTGCGCGGTCCGCAGACCAGCAGCGCCGTGCAGATCGAGCATGTAGTGGCGTTGGAGAACGCCTGGCAGTCGGGCGCTCGCGATTGGGACACCGCCAAACGGTACAAGTTCGGCAACGACATGTACAATCTGCTGGCCGCCGATGGCGAGGCGAACAGTGAGAAGGGGTCGGCGTCCGCCGCCTACTGGTTGCCAACCAACGCTGATTTCCGCTGTGAATATGTGGCCCGGCAGATCGGGGTGAAGGACAAATACGATTTGAGCGTGACCACCCAGGAGAAGCGGGCCATGCTGTCCGTGCTCCGCTCCTGCCCCGGTCAGGAGGTGCCCGCCGAGTAGCCGTGCCGTTTAAGGAAAACGGACTACTCGTTTCCGATGACGTCATCGGAATTCAGCGACTGATCAATCAAGCCCGCATAGTCCTTGGGAGACAACGCATTTGAGGCGGCACCGAGCCGAGCGTTCTCCATCTGTTCAGCAGGGATCTCTCCCTCTCCCTTCGGCCCCATGCCGGCATCGATGCGCCGCATCATATCCTGCCACTCGGCGTATTCAACGCCCACATAGCTCACACCATCCTGGGAGAACGCGTATGAGGGGCAGCCGGCCGTATTGATGGCGACCTCATGCCCGTAGAATTGCATGCCGAGATCAACCAGATCCATGGTGGACATATCCGTGGAGATCATTGCGGCGAATTCCTGTACCAGCCCGGGAATCTCGGTAGCCGGCTGTTCAAGCATCTTCTTGAGAATGGCCGTCAGCACGATGCGTTGCGCCTGGGCACGCGAAAAATCACCGCCCTGAACCTGATACCGTTCGCGTGCAAAACCAAGCGCCTGTTCCCCGTTGAGCGTCTGTTCTCCGGCTTGCAATGAAACGCCGCCGTTCCCTCCGGAGAAGGATTCGGGCACGTTAACGGTGATGCCTCCAAGCCTGTCCACCAGCTGTTCAAGACCGTCGAACCCCACTTTGATGTAGTGGGAGATCGGCACGCCGGCAAAATCCGAAACGGTGGAGATCATGAGCGAGGATCCGCCCATGGCGTAGGCGGCGTTGATTTTCTGCGGTGTGCTGCCGCCATTGATACTGACCTGCATGTCACGAGGGATGGATACAAGGTCAACTTGCTTGTTCTCGGTATCAATGCGAGCCAGCATCATACTGTCCGAACGACCGTAGACCTCATTGCCGCGATTGTCCGAGCCGATGATGAGCGCGTAAAACGGCTTGTCGCTCCCCTCAACGGGGGTCAGCACCTCCGCAACCTGTTCCCGCTCCTCCTCCGGCATCGAGATCTCGGAATCCAAGGACCGCATGAAGAGCATGATAGCCGTTCCGGGAAGAACTACCAGCAAGAGCAGCAACACCGCCAGCACAATAACGACTGTGCGCCACGGATGCTTCTTGGAAGCAACATGTCTTGCGCTATGGCTTGGTGTTTGCGGGTTGTTGGTATGGGTCTTGCTCATTATTCATCCCCGAACGGTTTGTTGACGGATATGCTTGTTCGATCAGTAGCTATAGTAGGCAGACACGTAGTCATATGGGGGCATGGGGTATCTACCGGATCGAACTGCAACGACAAGGACCGGTGCCCATTCTTCCGTAGAATAGAGTAGACTTGATAAGTCATTGTAAAGGTGTGTGTCCGGCATACGGACGCAGCGGATATCGAGAACAAGGATTCCCATACATGCACATCATGTTCGTATGTACCGGAAACATCTGCCGCTCGCCCATGGGGGAGCTGCTGATGAGTCGCTACTTGGCAAATACGACGGTGCAGGTGACCAGCGCGGGAACCCGAGGTCTGCCCATGCACCAGATCGATCCCTCCAGCGCGCGGCTCATGGATAGCGTTGGCATTGATTCCAGCGGATTCCGGTCCCGCCGACTGACCCGTGAGATGGCTGAATCGGCTGATTTGATTCTGTGTTTCGAAGCCGCGCAGCGTAAGGAGATCGTTACGATTGCGCCGATGGCGGTACGCTACACATTCATGTTGGACGATTTTGCCAACATGTGTCGGTACAGCGCCGAACATGGTTTAGTTAAGGGATTGACCATTCAAGAGCGGCTGCAGTCGGTGATCGATGCCTCGTCGTTCATCCGTCCGTTGATTGCCGCGCCGAAGGATATCGCTGATCCGCATGGGCGGGAATTCGCCAAGTTCCGCCAGGCGGCGGAGGAGACGAATCGTGCGCTGCGTACGATTCTGACCAGTATGCGTAAGCATTACCGTGTGGAGCCGGCACCGGTGCGTCCGCAGATCACACGTCCCGATTTCGACTCGATCATTTACGCCAGCTGACGGCCGCAGCCTCGGCAATCTCGGTATGTTCCGCCGCTTTGTTCAAGGCTGAATGCCCCGTTCATCGGTGTCTCGTGCCACAATGGGTTTGAAACATCGACGGGGGTACGATTTGGACAACGATAGCGAAGAGATTGAGCGTTTTCTGGAGGAATTTGCCGAGCCTGATCAGGAACAGGTGACTGACGGACGAGCATGTCCACCCGCACAGGCGCGTACGCGCGTTCACCGTTATCTGGACGGATTGCTATGGATGGTGACCTTCGGTGTCATAGCGGTGATGGTATTGCGGATGATGCCGAACGGCTTGGATGGGAAGCGGTATATTCCGCTGATCGTGGCGTTCGTGCCGTGGATGGCGGTTCTCTCCGCGGTGATTCTGCTGATATCGCTGATTAGTCGTCGCCGCGTACTGGCCGTAATCAGCGCGTTGTGCCTGTTGACGCAACTGGTGTGGCATGTGGGATTCCTCTATCCACGCGTCTCGCTGTCGTCTGCGGCACGCACGGCGGTTACCGCCGCGACCGCATCCGTCGACGATCGGTACGCGCGCCTCATGACGTTGAATACGCGCAATGGACAGGCTGATGCTGCGCAGATCGTCCAGACGGTGCGCGAACAGCATGTGGAGGTGCTGGCGCTGCAGGAGCTGAACTCGTCAATGATTTCTCGTCTGAACGAGGCCGGTATTCGCGAATTGCTGCCTTACTCGGTTGTTGCGAGCACTTCCTCGTCCGACAACGGTGGGGTGAACGGGTTGTGGAGCGCCGCTCCGATGTCCGAGCGGACGGGCGATCTGATTCCCATCGAGGCTTCAAGTATTCCTGCTGCGAGTATTGATTTCGATGGTACGGTGATTCGGTTTGGCTCCGTGCATCCGTTCTCGCCGCGTCCCAGCAACCAGGGGCTATGGGATCGGGGACTGGGATCGATTAGCCAGCTGCGCGAGGATGATCATACGTTTGTATTGATGGGTGATTTCAACGCGACGTGGGATCATGCAAGCTTTCGGTATTTGTTAGGCGGTCGTTTTGTGGATGCCGGCGAGAACGCGGGGGAGTGGTTCCATATGACCTATCCGGCGAACAAGAAGTTGTTCAGCGTGATTCCGGTGCCGGCCGCCGTGGAGATCGACCACATCGTGCACGACCGCGGCGTGGTGGTCGGCGATCTGGACGCCGTGACGATAGCCGGCTCGGACCACAAGGCGCTGCTGGGCACGTTGGAGGTGCGGTAGAAGACTGTATACCCCCTATATCCAGCCAATGGGTATAGGGGCTGACACCGGAAGCTGCGTGACATTGCGATGCACGATGAACTGATAAAACGTTGTAGAGACATGAATTCTGGATTACTGGAGAGTTGCGTATGTGAAAGAACCATGAAAGAAGACATGACCACCCCTTAAGGGAGGGGTGGGGTGTAGAATCTAAGAAGCTGTTTAGGAACGCCGCACGAGGGAGGATTAAGGCTGTGGAAGGGAAGCAGTTAGCCGATAAGGGCCGTTATGTCCTGTCGGTTGTGGTTGGTCGGGGTGTGCGGGCGTGAGCCCGGTCCGGGTCTGAGGGGGTTCGTCTGATGAAGGGCATCGTTCTTGCGGGTGGTTCGGGCACGCGGCTGTATCCGTTGACTTCGGTGACGAGCAAGCAGTTGCTGCCGGTGTATGACAAGCCGATGATCTATTACCCGTTGAGCGTGTTGATGATGGCGGGCATCCGGGATATTTTGATCATCTCGACGCCGTCGGATCTGCCGAACTTCGAGCGGCTGCTGGGGGACGGCTCGCGGTATGGGGTGCGTCTGTCATATGCGGCGCAGCCGTCGCCGGACGGCCTGGCGCAGGCGTTCATCATCGGCGAGGAGTTCATCGACGGGGATGCATGCGCGCTGGTGTTGGGCGACAACATCTTCTATGGCAACGGGTTGAAGAAGCGTCTGCGTGCGGCGGTGGAGCGTGCAGGGAAAGAGGGCCGGGCGACGGTGTTCGGCTATCACGTGGATGATCCGGAGCGGTTCGGCGTGGTGGAGTTCGACGGGGACGGCAACGCGGTGTCGATCGAGGAGAAGCCGGAGCGGCCGAAGAGCTCGTACGCGGTGACGGGCCTGTATTTCTACGATTCGCGCGTGTGCGGGTACGCGAAACGGGTGGAGCCGTCGGCGCGTGGGGAGCTGGAGATCACCTCGTTGAACCAGATGTATCTGGATGACGGCAGCCTGTCGGTCATCACGTTGGGGCGTGGGTTCGCGTGGCTGGACACGGGCACGATGGAGAGCCTGTATGAGGCGGGCGAGTTCGTCCGGTCGGTGGAGCGCAGCCAGGATTTGCCGGTGTGCGTGCCGGAGGAGATCGCGTACGAGAACGGCTGGGTCGGCGTGGACGAGCTGCTGGACGCGGCCGAACGGTACGGCAAGTCCCTGTATGGCAGGCATTTGAGGAACGTCGCCGAAGGCGGGATCGTAAGGGAGGAACGATACTGATGACAGATCTGTTCGAGCCGAGGAACATCATCGTCACGGGTGGCTGCGGGTTCATCGGCAGCAATTTCGTGCACTACGTGGTTAACAACCATCCCGGGACACATGTGACGGTGCTGGACAAGCTCACCTATGCGGGTAATCCGGAGAACATCGCGGGTCTGCCTGAGGCTCGGGTGGAGCTGGTGGTCGGCGATATCTGCGATGCGGACCTGTTGGACCGTATCGTGCCTGGTCATGACGCAATCGTGCATTACGCGGCCGAATCGCACAACGACAACAGCATCGCGGACCCGGAGCCGTTCCTACGTACGAATGTGGAGGGAACGTTCCGCCTTCTGGAGGCCACGCGCAAGTATGGTGTCCGCTACCATCACGTGAGCACGGACGAGGTGTACGGGGACCTGGCGCTGGACGACCCGGCCAGGTTCACCGAGTCCACCCCGTACCACCCGTCGTCGCCGTATTCGTCGACGAAGGCGGCGTCGGACCTGCTGGTGCGCGCATGGACCCGCACGTACGGTCTGAGGACCACGATCTCGAACTGCTCGAACAATTACGGCCCGTACCAGCATGTGGAGAAGTTCATTCCCCGCCAGATCACGAACATTCTGGACGGTGTGCGCCCGAAGCTGTACGGCGATGGCCGGAATGTGCGCGACTGGATCCACACCGAGGACCATTCCAGCGCGGTGTGGACGATCCTGACTCGGGGCCGTATCGGCGAGACGTATCTGATCGGCGCGGACGGGGAACGGTCGAACATCGACGTGCTGCGCGCGATCCTGACCGCGATGGGCAAAGACCCGGATGATTTCGACTGGGTGAGGGACCGTCCGGGGCACGACCGCCGGTATGCGATCGACTCCACCAAGCTGCGCACCGAATTGGGCTGGACGCCGACCCATACGGATTTCGCGGGCGGGCTAGAGCAGACCATCCGCTGGTACATGGACAACGAGGCGTGGTGGCGTCCGGCCAAGGAAGCCACCGAGCGCAAGTACGCCGAGCAGGGACAGTGAGGCACGGTATGGATTTCGAGAAGGATCTGAAGGTCACGGGGACGAACATCCCCGGTGTGCTGGTGTTCGATCTGAGCGTGCATGGCGATAATCGCGGCTGGTTCAAGGAAAACTGGCAGCGTGCGAAGATGACTGGCCTGGGTCTGCCGGATTTCGGGCCCATACAGAACAACATCAGCTTCAACGCGAAGCGTGGGGTGACGCGTGGCATCCACGCGGAGCCGTGGGACAAGTTCATCAGCGTGGCGACCGGTTCCGTGTTCGGCGCGTGGGTGGACCTGCGTCCCGGCGAGAGCTTCGGCCAGGTGTATACGACGGTGCTGGACCCGTCGAAGGCGATTTATATTCCGCGCGGGGTGGGCAACAGCTTCCAGGCGTTGGAGGACGGTACCGCGTACACGTATCTGGTGAACGCACATTGGAGCGCGGAACTGAAGAAAACCTATACGTTCGTGAACCTCGCCGACCCGGATCTGGGCATCGAGTGGCCGATCCCGTTGGAGGAGTGCGAACTGTCGGAAGCGGACAAACAACATCCGATGTTGAAGGACGCGTTGCCGATGCAGCCGCGGCGCACTCTGGTAACCGGCTGCAACGGGCAGTTGGGCCGTGCCGTCCACGCGCTGGCGGACGAGCTGGGCCTGCCGGGGTTCGACTACTGCGACATCGACACGTTCGACATGGCGGACCCCGCCCAGTACGACCGGTTCGATTGGAGCTTGTACGGCACCGTCATCAACTGCGGCGCGTACACGGCGGTGGACAAGGCCGAGACCGACGAGGGCCGCGTGGCGGCGTGGAGGGCGAACGCGACCGGCCCGGCGCTGCTCGCCCGCACCTGCGCGGAGCACAACATCACGCTCGTGCACGTCAGTTCGGACTACGTGTTCGATGGGACGCGGGAGACGCACGGCGAGTCGGAGGCGTTCGGCCCGTTGGGCGTGTACGGGCAATCGAAGGCGGCGGGAGATCTGGCGGTGGCCGGTTGCCCGCGTCATTACATCCTGCGCTCCAGTTGGGTGATCGGCGAGGGGCATAACTTCGTGCGGACGATGAAGGCCCTGTCGGACCGGGTCGCGGACCCGGCGGATGCCTTGGGCGAGGTGACCGTGGTCGACGACCAGTATGGCAGGCTCACATTCACCTCGGACATGGCCTCCGCGATCTTCCACCTGCTTGATGCTCGGGCCCCGTATGGCACGTACGATCTGACCGGTTCTGGCGAGCCCGCCTCTTGGTGCGAGATCGCCCGGATGGTGTTCGACCTGGCCAACGGCAACGGGGACAAGGTCAGGCCCGTATCGACCGGCGAGTACTACGCGAACGCCACCGGCCCCATCGCGCCCCGACCCGCATACAGCACCCTCGACCTCAAGAAGATCGAAACCACCGGCTACCAGCCCACCAACTGGCGCGAATCGTTGAAGGCCTACATCGAAAAAGGAGCGACAGCATGAGCACAGCACAGCAAGCCGTCGGCTCCCAGTCGACACCGCAGCATGTATTCATCGTAGGCTCCAAGGGCATCCCTGGCAGCTACGGCGGATACGAGACGTTCGTGGACAAGCTGACCGAGTACCACCAGAACGAGCCGGCGTTGAAATACCACGTGGCCTGCAAGGCCAAGGAAACGGGACGGTTCTCTTATCACAACGCCGACTGCTTCAAGGTGAAGGTGCCCGATATCGGCCCGGCGCAAGCGATCTATTACGACGTGGCGGCCCTGAACGACTGCCTTTCCTATATCAAGAGGAATCGGATTCCGCATCCGATCGTCTATATCCTGGCCTGCCGTATCGGGCCGTTCGCCGCGCATTTCCAGCGCGCCATCCACAAGCTGGGCGGCAAACTGTACATCAACCCGGACGGGCATGAGTGGATGCGCGCCAAATGGAGCGCGCCGGTGCGCCGGTACTGGAAGATGTCCGAACAGATGATGACCAAGCACTGCGATCTGCTGATCTGCGATAGCAAGAACATCGAAAAGTACATCCACGAGGAGTACGGCAAGTACGATCCGCAGACCACGTACATCTCCTATGGTGCCGAGACGCGCAGGAGCAAGTTGACGGATGACGACCAGAAACTGCTCGACTGGTATCGGGAGAAGGGACTCGCGCCGAAATCGTATTACCTGGTGGTTGGCCGTTTTGTGCCGGAGAACAACTACGAGACGATGATTCGCGAGTTCATGAAGAGCAATTCGAAGCGTGACTTCGCACTCATCTGCAATGTGAGTGACAAGTTCCTGGACGAGCTCAAGGAGAAGACACACTTCGATCGGGATCCGCGTATCAAGTTCGTCGGCACGGTCTACGACCAGGAACTGCTGATGAAGATCCGCGAAAACGCTTACGGGTATTTCCACGGGCATGAGGTCGGTGGGACCAACCCTTCGCTGCTGGAGGCACTTGGCTCGACGGTTTTGAACCTTCTGCTGGACGTCGGCTTCAACAGGGAGGTCGCGGAGGACGCGGCTCTGTACTGGGGCAAGGAACCAGGCAATTTGGCCGGGTTGATTGACCGCGCCGACCGGATGGATGCTGCTGACATTGCCGAGCTAGGACACAAGGCCAAGGAACGCATCGCTGACGCCTACAGCTGGCAACACATCAGCAACCAATACAAGAACTTGTTTGCCACGGAACGTTAAGCCACGAAATGCAAAAGAGGAGTCGAGAATGAAAGATTTTAAGGAAATCCGTGTTGCTGTTGCCGGTACTGGTTATGTGGGGTTGTCGCTGGCGGTGTTGCTGGCGCAGCATCATCATGTGTGGGCGGTGGATATCGTGCCGGAGAAGGTGGAGAGGATCAACCGCCATGTGAGCCCGATTCAGGATGATTACATCGAGAAGTACCTGGCCGAGAAGGATCTGGATCTGGAGGCCACGCTCGATGGGGAGATGGCGTATGCTGACGCGGACTATGTGATCATCGCGGCGCCGACGAACTATGACTCGAAGAAGAACTTCTTCGACACGTCCGCGGTGGAGCAGGTGATCGATCTGGTGATGCGGGTGAACCCGGACGCGATCATGGTGGTCAAGTCCACGATTCCGGTGGGGTATACGGAGTCGATTCGCAAGAGGACGGGGTCGAAGAACATCATCTTCAGCCCGGAGTTCCTGCGGGAGTCGAAGGCGTTGTATGACAATCTGTATCCGTCGCGCATCATCGTGGGTACCGATCTGGGGGACGGGCGTCTGGTCGAGGCCGCGCACACGTTCGCCACTTTGCTGCAGGAGGGTGCCATCGAGCAGGATGTCAAGACCTTGTTCATGGGGTTCACGGAGGCCGAGGCGGTCAAACTGTTCGCGAACACGTATTTGGCGTTGCGCGTGAGCTATTTCAACGAGCTGGACACATATGCGGAGATGAAGGGTCTGGATACCAGGCACATCATCGAGGGCGTGTGCCTGGATCCGCGCATCGGCTCTCATTACAACAATCCGAGCTTCGGCTATGGCGGGTATTGCCTGCCGAAGGATACGAAGCAGCTGCTGGCGAATTACCAGGACGTGCCGGAGAACCTGATCCGGGCGATCGTGGAGTCGAACCGCACGCGTAAGGATTTCATCGCCGATCGCGTGCTGGCCAAGGCCGGCGGCTATACGTATGACGGTGAGTCCGTTGGCAACGAGTACGAGGCTGATGCGGAAAGGCCAGTGACGGTTGGTGTGTATCGGCTGACGATGAAGTCGAATTCGGATAATTTCCGCCAGTCGGCGATCCAGGGCGTGATGAAGCGCGTGAAGGCGAAGGGTGCGACCGTGATCGTGTACGAGCCCACGTTGGAGGACGGGAACACGTTCTTCGGCTCCGAGGTGGTCAACGATTTGGACGAGTTCAAGAGGCGTTCAGACGTGATCGTCGCCAATAGGTACAACGACCGGGACCTCGGGGACGTACAGGACAGGGTCTACACACGCGACCTCTACAAAAGAGACTAAATTAAAATGAAAGTATTACATTATGCGTTAGGGTTTCCTCCCTATCGATCGGGAGGATTAACACGTTACGTTATAGACGTTGCTGAAGAACAAAGTAGACAAAATATCGAAGTTTCTATGTTGTGGCCAGGGAGAATTTCCCGAAGCCATAAACATATTTATATTAGGAAACACCAAAATTATAAGCAAATTATTAATTCATATGAATTATGTAATGCATTACCTGTGGTATTAGATCGTCAAGTCAGTGATCCAGAAGCGTTTATTTGTTCTACCAACGAAGAATATTACATCTCATTTCTTAAAAAGATTATGCCTGATGTGATACATATACATACCTTACAAGGAATACATCAAGAATTTATAAACGCAGCTAGGTATTTGAATATACCTACAGTGTTTACAACTCATGATTTTTTTGGATTATATCCGATGAACGCAGTTTATCCAATGGATCATAATCTGTCTGACTATGAATGCTCAGTTATTAATAAAAATGCACCTTCTATACGTTATTTAAATCTTATGCAGTCACCAATTGTGAGATATGCGAAGAGTTCGATTTTTTTAAGGAATTTTTTTTCTAGAATTAGAAACCAAAAAAAACAAATAGATCAAAGCGATAATTTAGTTAATGTGAAAGTGAAACCATATCATATTTTTAGACAGTATATCATAGATTTAATTGAACAAATTGATTGTATACTATACAATAGTACGGTTGCCAAGAGTGCATATGAAAGATATTGCCAGCCACGTGCATCTATGTTTTTAAGTATCACGCACTCTAATTTACCACAGAAAAGACAGTATAGTTGGAAAAATGATAGATTGAATATAGCTTATGTAGGCGGAGACAGACCTTATAAAGGCCTTGATTTTCTTCTCGAAGCATTTAAACAATTAGAAAAATCCAAATACCAACTCAATATATATGGAGTAGCTGGCAAAAACACAAATAATATTTTATACCACGCTAAGTATAATAATTTCGAGGAGGCTATGAGAAAAACAGATTTGTTAGTTGTTCCCAGTCTAACTTACGAGTCATTCGGATTCGTTGTATTGGAATCAATTTCTTATGGACTACCTGTCATTATAAGTGATGTAGTAGGAGCCAAAGATTTATTTCTAGGTCATGAAGAATATATTTTCAAAAATGGCGATATTAGTGATTTAATATGTCATCTAAGTCAACCGATAACATCATATAACCCAATTAATATAGACGATAACTTCGACATCATTCAACATTGCCAAAGATTAAAAGAAATTTATCAACTATATATAGAAGGTAAACATGATATCATTTAGTGATAAAATAACAAAAAGAGACAAATTAATTATTTTATATAACGCTCTATTTAAATTTTTTCGCGGATGTTGGTATAGGTTCTTTTTATCACACGTAGAGGGACTATTTTTAGTAGGAAGACATGTAACCATAACTCATGCAAAACATATTTTTTGTGGTAAAAATGTAAAGTTTGAAGATTATTCCGAAATACACGGTCTTGCTTCTCACGGTTTACATTTTGGCAACAATGTAACCATTGGCAGGAACGTCATGATTCGTCCTTCAAGTTATTATGGCGGAGACTTAGGATTTGGACTCGATATTGGAGATAATTCTTCAATAGGACCTGAAGGTTTTATTGGATGTTCCGGGCCAATAATAATTGGAAAAAATGTAATGATTGGCCCAAAGTGTAGTTTGTTTGCTGAGAATCATATTTTTGCTGACACAAGCAGTACAATAAAAAGTCAAGGTGTAAGGCAAAAAGGAATTACTATAGGAGATGATTGTTGGATTGGAAGTAATGTAATTATTTTGGATGGTGTGCACATAGGGAATCACGTTGTTATTGGTGCAGGAGCGCTTATTACAAAAGATATACCAGATAGCGTTATTTACTTGGATAAGCGAATAAAGAGCATTCGAAATAGGTGAATTATGAAAATAGCATTTGTAATTCTGCATTATGAAACAATAAATGATACACGAAATTGTATTATGTCCTTAAAGAAGTATTGCAACCCCGATACATTTATTGTTGTGGTTGATAATGGTTCAGTCAATGGGAAAAGTGATTGCCTAAAGGCAGAATTTAAACCGAATCCGTATATACATTTCTTAAAATCTGAAAAAAATTTAGGTTTTGCTAAAGGGAATAATATCGGTTTTAAATATGCAAAAGATGTATTAAATGCTGAGATAATCATTTTGACAAACAATGATATTGTCTTCTCAGGAAATAATTTCGTAGATTCGTTAGTAAGTATATACCAATCATTAAAATTTGATATAGCTGGTCCAAAAATTATATCTTTAGTAGATAAAAAGAATCAGAACCCTGTACCTGTCTCTTATACACATCTGACGCTGCCGACGACTAGTCGAGTGT
>ERZ1090865.104-NODE-104-length-54795-cov-14.401461_pt1 | contig 54795 bp, 79 predicted proteins | sample MGYA00478478_ERZ1090865 | MGnify/ENA primary metagenome ERZ1090865 (study PRJEB33644, sample SAMEA5815715) | chicken gut metagenome | biome: Chicken; feature: Gastrointestinal Tract; material: Caecum | place: Ireland | collected 2019-01-01 | study: A study of the... | reverse complement strand
CCCCAGGAGACGAAGCTCCTAAGGGCAAGTAACATTACAACACGTAAACATTATAACACAGGTAAAAGGAGAAATGAAATGGGAAACAGAGAAAAAATCGAAGAGGCAATAAAAGTTGATGAAAACGAGGCAGGTAAATGAATAAGATAACACAGATCGCACCGGGGATCCAGCGCATCCAGTTCGAGACTTTTGAAGAGTGGCTGGATGCCAGGCATGGGATTGGTGGATCTGATGCAAGTGCTGTGATCGGGAAGAATCCTTATAAGACGAATCAGGAGCTATGGATGGAAAAGACCGGAAGAGCAGTTGCTCCAGACATATCTGACAAGGATTACGTTAAGTATGGACATGATGCAGAGCCGCTCCTCCGGGAGTTGTTTGCTTTGGATCATCCGGAATACAAGGTTGAGTACTTCGGAGACAACATGATCCGGAACGAAAAGTATCCATGGGCGCATGCCTCCCTGGATGGAGAGTTGACCGATCAGGATGGAAGAAAAGGGATCCTGGAGATCAAGACCACAAACATCCTGCAGTCGATGCAGCGGGAAAAGTGGAATGATCAGATCCCGGACAATTACTACATACAGATTTTACACTACCTGCTCGTTACAGAGTATGAGTTCGTAGAGCTCAGGGCACAGCTGAAATCGGTATGGCAGGGGCAGATCAGGCTGAATACCAGAGATTATCATATTGAACGGAAAGAAGTAGAGGAAGACATTGAGTATATAAAAAATCAGGAAGAAGCGTTCTGGCAGCAGGTGAAAACAGACCGGAAGCCATCGTTGATTCTTCCGGAGATATAGGAGGGAAGATATGGAATTAAAGATCTACAACCCGCAGGAAGATGGATTCCTGCAGTCTATTGACTGGAATTTCCAGGAACTTAAGAAGGAGATCACAGAGAAAGCAAATGATTATAAGAACCTTGTCTATGATATCGATGACGATGATCAGATCAAGGATGCCAAAAAAGACAGGGCGGATCTCCGAAAATTTAACACAGTCCTGAATGACAAGAGAAAAGAAATGAAAAAGCGGGTTATGGAGCCGTATACGAAGTTTGAGAGCCAGGTCAAAGAGCTGACCGGGATCGTGGATCAGGCGATTGATAATATTGATGCTCAGATCAAAGATTATGAGGAAATCAAGAGGAATGAGAAGCTCGAGAAAGTACGTCGAATCTATGAAGAAGAGATGGGTGGTCTGGACCGGGTCGTCCCATTCGAAAAGATCTTCAGAGAGCAGTGGCTGAATGTTTCTACCACATTGAAATCGATCAAGGAAGAGATCGCATCTATTTATCAGAAGGTCGATAAAGATCTGAAATTGATCAATACAGACGGAAGCGTGTATACGTTCGAAATGAAAGAAGAGTATCTGAAAAACTTCGATCTCCAGGATGCGATCGCTCTGAAACAACGCCTGGAAGAGAACGAGAGGAGAAAGGCTGACTTCGAAGCACAGAGAAAAAGAGAAGAGGAAGAGCGACAAAAAAGGATGAAAGCAGAAGCACAGCAGATCGCTTCTGCCGGAAAGAAGGCGCCGCAGGGATCAAAGGCAGGAAAAGCAGCAAGAAAAGAAACACCTAAAAAGAATGCTGAGACAGTAAAGAGGAAGAAGATCGTATTTGAGATCACTGCGAACGAGAGTCACTTTGACTACCTCAATCAGGTGCTCGCAGAGATCCAGGAGGAACTGAAAAATGCAAACGCAGGGATCCTCCGGATCGATAAGGACAGCGCAGAAGTGTTTTATGTAAATAAGGAGGATGCAGACAAATGGCAGTAAGAAACAGTTTAGCAAACAGACAAAAAAGAACGGGGTTGACAGCCTATCTCACTCAGGATGCAGTCAAAGATCAGATCAATCGAGTAGTCGGAGGAAAAAACGGCACGCGCTTTATCTCTTCCGTGGTGTCAGCAGTACAGGCAAATCCGCAGCTGCAGGAATGCACGAACCCATCGATCTTAAGTGCAGCACTGTTAGGAGAATCTTTAAATCTTTCTCCATCACCACAGTTGGGACAGTATTACATGGTCCCGTTTAACAACGGATCAAAAGGATGTAAGGAAGCCCAGTTTCAGCTCGGATATAAGGGATATATCCAGCTGGCGATCCGTTCCGGACAGTACAAAAAGCTAAATGTGCTGGCGATCAAGGAGGGAGAGCTGATCCGATTTGATCCGCTGAACGAGGAGATCGAGGTAAAGCTGATCGATGATGAGGAAGAAAGAGAAGAGGCGACAACGATCGGATACTATGCAATGTTTGAATATACAAACGGATTCCGTAAAGCCCTGTATTGGTCAAAAAGGAAGATGGAAGCCCATGCCTTAAAGTATTCTCCGGGATACCGCAGGGACAAGGATAAGGGCACAAACTTCACCTTCTGGTCCAAAGATTTTGATGGCATGGCATACAAAACGATGCTCAGGCAGTTGATCAGCAAGTGGGGGATCATGAGCATTGATATGATGACTGCTATGGATTCTGATATGGCGGTGATCCATGAGGACGGAACGAAGGATTATGTTGAGACCGTAACTCCGGAAGATGATGTGGTATCAGAGCAGGAAATGAATGAAGTAGAACAGAGTGGCGCTGCAGAAGAAGGGCAGCAGACATTCTTTTAAGCCAAGAAAGGAGAAGAAAGATGCAGCATTTTGATCTTGAGAAGTTTGCGCAGGGAAAGCTCTCTGCGCAGATCAACAAAGCATTGGAGCGTGTAACGGAAAACGTCCAGGATCCGAACACAGACCCGGAGAAAGTCCGGAAGATCGTAGCGACCATCACGCTCCGGCCGAACGCCGAAAGGAACTATGTGGCCACAGCAGTCGAAGTAAAGACGACCCTGGCGCCGGAGATCGGAGCCGTCACAGCCCTCAACATGGGCAGGGATTTAAGGACTGGAAAAGTCGATTGTGTAGAGATCGCAAACCAGATCCCAGGACAGTTATCCATAGAAGACATCACAGAGGAGACCGAAAAAGAAGACCCAGTGACGACATTTGATCCGGATACCGGAGAGATCTTTGAACCAAGCAACAATGTAGTAGATCTTAGGAGCAGACAGGCCTAAGAGGAAGGAGTACATATCATGAGTTATAACCTGAGAGATGCGATCGAGTATTTAGTAGATCTGGCAGATGATGCCAGGGAGCCGCACGTTGTTGATATCAACGGCAAGACATACTGTGATAAGGGGTTGAGAAGATATGACAGTGAAGAGATGGCAAGTCCTCTGACGGCATCCAGCCTTTCTTCTCTGCTGGATTATATCAATGGAAAATCAGATGAGTTGAGAGAATCTATGATCATCCATGTAGAGGGTCCAACGACTGTGAGTTTGTTGTCCGGACTTACCGAAGAAAGAAAGAGAGAATCTCTGTTTTATGTGAGGACCAATCCAAACGGATTTGAGTTTGATCATTACTATGACCAGGAACGTTTTATCATCAACATGCAGACAGCATTTGAGCAGACAAAAGAAGTTGCTCTCATCACTACAGTTGCCGGAAACGTAGAGAATAAGACCGTTGCCAACTATGGAGACAACGGCACCAACCAGAGCGTTACGATCAGTCGCGGGGTGGCAGGAAAAGAAGCTGTGGAAGTACCGAACCCGGTCGTATTGCAGCCATTCAGGACGTTCCTGGAAGTGGAACAGCCGGAAAGCAAGTTTGTCTTCCGTATCGGAGAAGACTCAGACGGAAAGCCATTGTTTAAACTGGTAGAAGCAGACGGCGGATTATGGAAGTATGACGCAGTCAGGGCGATCAAGGACTATATAAAAGATAACCTGGATCCGGAGTTTGCCTCTAGGATCACAGTCATCGGGTAGGTGACAGGATGGGACCAGTGAAGTTTACAGTGCCAGGGCAGCCGAAAGGCAAAGCCCGGGCACGGACTGTCCGGAGAGGCGGAGGGAAGAGTTTTTCCTATACACCGGAAGGAACAGCCCTGTATGAAAACCTGATCAAGACCTGCTATCTGCAGGACGCAGGGCATGTATTGTTCAATGATGGGCAGCCTCTGGCGGTGGATATCATCGCATTCTATGAGGTGCCAAAGAGTTACAGCAAGAAAAAGAAACAGGAGATGTTGGACGGCCAGCTGTATCCGACGAAGAAACCGGATATCGACAACATCGCAAAGTGTGTCCTGGACGCATTAAATAAGCTGGCATATCGGGATGATACGCAGGTCGTAAGGCTTCATACGGAGAAGCATTATGCCGAGATCCCGAGAGTGGAAGTAGAGATCAGAGAAATATAATCGGAAGGTGGTGTTCTAAGTGGGACGCAGGCCCAAGACAGGCCTTGATTACTTTCCGAAAGACGTCGATTATTATGACGATTTTAAGATCATGGATCTGATGAATGAATACGGCCCGTTAGGGCAGACCATTTATGACGTCATCTTATGCATGATCTATCATGAGGGATATTACCTGGAGGTTCCCAAGATGGAGCAGTTAGCGGTAAAAATAATCAAAACCATTGGGAACCGCTGGGTAAAGAAAAAAGACTTTGTGTTACATGTGATTCATTATTGTGCGGAGATAGGGCTGTTCGATCAAGCCCTCCTGAATCAAAATGTTATCACCTCTGTTGGAGTTCAGCGACGCTATAAAGAAGTGACTGTTAGGAACAAAGTCGATAGGAGCAAATATTGGTTGATTGATGAAAATGGTCAACCTCTATTAAATGCACCAAAAAATACTATTTCTGTAACAGAAACAAGTATTCCTGCAACAGAAATCCCGATAAATGTATCAGAAAAACGACAAAAGGAAAGTAAAGAAAATAAAAGTAGAAGATATTATGCAGATCCCGCCCTGGAGCGGGAGTTCCGCCTATATATTGATATGAGGAACCATACAGGACCAGAGCTCACAGAAGAACAGATCAGAGCTTTGAAAGAAGAACTGGACAGCCTTGGGGAAACGGATGAGGAGAAGATCGGAATCGTCCGGAAGGCATTTGCTTCGGGATGGAAGAGTTTTTATCCGCTCAGAAAGCGGCCAGGGAAGAGATCCAAAAAACAGGGATCGCATAATTTCATGCAAAGAGAACTTACAGATCAGGACTATGATGACCTGGAAAAGAAGCTTTTAAAAAAGCAGATGGAAGGAGGGATCACATTTGAGTGAGGCGTACAATGAAGCAGACTATCGCTCCGATCGGATCACGAAGGAGAACCGGAAGAAAGCATATAAGAAGATACAGATCAAAAAAGGGAGCAAAAGACACCTGATTATCGGTCTGCTGAGAGAAGTAAAAAGACCTTTGTCTGCGGATGAATCTTCCCTCATCCTATATGAGCGAGGGAAGGTAAAGACACCGCATCGCCAGGAAACGGCGCCGAGATTGTCGGAAATGAAGGATGACGGAATTGTGAGAGCGGTCGATACAGACATCTATGGACACTCCCTATACGAATTGACAGAAGCATGGAGATAGGTAGAGAGCCGGCCTGATCGGGAGACTGCCAGCAACAGTAAACCCACTAAATATAGTTGTTTTCAAGTGATTCTCAATCGGCAGGAATCCGAGATGGCCGCTTTGAGCGCACCAGTTTCATATACCACAGAAACTTGCGCATAAGGAACAATTGTATAAGCCATGAGCCTGCTGCCTTTGGCAGCGGGCAGAAAGGAGAAAAATAGTGAAAAAAGACATTGAAAAAGATATTGCATTTACTGCTCACTATTATGGTTATGAGGCGCAGAGCCGACAATTGATTGAGGAAATGGCAGAACTCACACAGGCAATCAATAAAAAATGGCGGGCGGAGAATACTGGATTGTATCGTGGATATTACGATGATATGAAGGCTATAACAGAGGAAATTGCTGACGTACAGATCTGTATAGAACAGGTAAAATTGTTATTAGGTATTACAGATAAACAAATTGAAAGTGTAGCGGAATCTAAAATAATACGAGAAAAGTCACGGATTAGAGAAGCAAGAAGAAAAACAATTTCTTAAAGATAAGTTCGAAAGGAGTACACAAATGGGGAAAGTAGATGCGCAGATGCAGGCAAGGATGGACGGCATGGCATATGCGCTTAAGATAGCAAGAGAAAGAGGAATTGACGGCTTAGAGAATGACATAAAGGCAAGAGGAATCTTGGGTGTAAATCTGGCAGTGGATGACAAAACATTCCAGGAAGCCTTTGAAAAGATGTGCACCATGCTGTTCCAGAACATGAAGACAGTAATCTTCCAAGTACTGATAGAACAGTTCGGATTCGGAGAGAAACGACTCAAGCGGGTACAGAAAGCATACACAGAAAAGACAGAGATGCTGTTTGAGTTTGACAGATACGGAGAACATTACGTGACATTTGAAGATATGGCAAAGGAACTGAAAACTAAATACCATATCGATGTTTCAGTCGAGGACGTGAAAGAAAATCAGGAGAGTTTTGATGAAAGACACAATCTTCGGATTCTGCCGAACATTATAAAGCTGTTGGAAATGGAAGGCGAAGAAAGTGCGGCAGAAGTCCTTAAGAAACATCTGCATGAGGAGGTATGTAAATGTTAAATGGGAAAAAGATGAAAGGCAGGATTTGTGAACTGGAAGGGAAACCGATAAGAGACCTGATCATGTGTCCGTGTGATGTACCGTTGACACAAAAATTTATGTGTGACGAAGATTGTGTTTATTGCGGGAAGAAAGAACCTGAGATCAAAACGGAATCCGTTAAGAAAAGTTAAGGAGGAAGGACGTGTTAGAGAAGATTTTGGAAGAGATAGAAGCACATGCAATAGAGTTTGAAACATTTGGAGTATCAGATGATTACATTAGCGTTGGATGGGTCAAGGATATCATCCGCAAACACATTAATAACGAAAATCTTGTTGGAGGTGTAGACAGATCAAGGTCAATTGATGAAAGCAGAACAAGAGGTTGGATTCCGGTGGAGGAACGGTTGCCAGAAGAAAAAGGCGTGTATCTCGTGACCTATCATCCGTGTTATTGGGATGATGTAGAATCAGAAATAAAGGTCGGAATTGACACCTTTATGGGAAAGACAGCATGGTCGAAGAGAAAATTTCAACGAGTAATTGCCTGGATGCCTCTTCCGGAGCCATACAGCCCGGAACCGCTCGAAAGGAGCGAGAGAGAATGAGCGAGATTAAATTAAAGCCGTGTCCGTTCTGCGGCGGAGAAGCAGAATTGTACAGTATGAAACGCGACAAAAGAAAAGTTTTAGGGATATATTACAAGATTGCTACAATAAAATGCAAAAGGTGCCCGGCAAAAATAGAGGTGGCAGGCCAAGATAACGATAGAGCTTTTAAGAATGCAGCGAAGGTATGGAACAGGAGGGCAGACAATGAGACTGATTGATGCTGATGAACTGATAAAACGAATAGGGAAATGGATACCAAAAGACCCATGCGGAAAAGAACAGACTATCGAAGAAGTGGTCGCGACCGATATCGCTGTATCTGTATGCATGGAAATTGAGGAAACTTCGACAGCCTTTGACAAGGAAAAGGTAATTGAAGAATTAAAGGGACAAATAGAATTGGTATCATACAATCCGATGACGGCTGGAAGATATATTAAAAAAGATCGAGTGATCAAGATTGTCGAGAAAGGCGGAATTAAATAATGTCATACATAGATTGTCCTTGCTATTCCTGCAACGACCGAACGACAGGAGCCAAAAGAGTAGCCTGTCACCCAGGGTGCGAGAAGTTCGCAGTCTGGAAAGCGAAACAGCAGAAGGCAAGGGAAAAGAAAAAGAAGGATAAGCCATACCGGTCTGATACGATGGCAAAATCCATCAAACGGAAACAGATGAACCAGAAGGCGGGAAGGAGATAAAGAATGGACACAATTTTATTTTTACTAGCATGTGGACTTGCAGTGCTTGCCTCCGGGCTGGCGAAGGAGAACAACGAGCTGAGAGAAACCATTAAACAGCAGGAGAAGATGCTCCGATTCCTGACCGAAACGGAGTTAAAACCATGAAAAACCCATGCAAGGCCTGTGCAGAATACTGCATGGGTCTGTGCTGGAAGAGGATAGAGTATCTGGAATGGTACAGCAGTTACTGTGAAAAAGTGAGGAAACAAATAAAAAATGTAAACAGGAGGGGAGAGCGTGGACAAGAACATACTGATCCAGTATTGCGACATGAAAGAAGAGATTAAAGATTTAAGAAGGAGAATCCATGAGTTAGAAAAGCAGATCGACAGGATAAAGGAAGAAGGAGCAGTAAAGGACACTGTGTCCGGAGGAATGGGAGGGACACAGCATTTTGTTGTAGAGGGATTCCCGGTACCGGAATATAACCGAAAGATGATGCTGCTGCGGAGCAGGAAAGCTATGCTGGAGGAGAAAGAAGCAGAACTGCTGGAGCTTACTAACCAGGTGGAAGAGTACATAGGCAGCATAGAAAAGAGTGAACTGCGAATCATGTTCCGGCTGTACTATATAGATGGTCTTACGTGGATCCAGGTGGCGCATCGGATGAACCGAATGTTTCCGAAACGCCGGAAAGCATATACAGAAGATGGATGCCGTATGCGGAACACGAGATTTTTTGAAGAAAATTGAAAAATGTTCGGTCATGTTCGCCAGAAAAGTGGTTAAATGTAGACTAGGACATGTGAGTAAAGATTGTTTGATTAAGTCTCTTTGATGGGTAATTTGTCTCGGGCGGCCTAGAGTCGCCCATCCCTTTAATTGTTTGATGATAGGTTTTGTCATATACATCTTCCTTAATTTTTTTTCGGCACCCAGAGATGGGTGCTGTTTTTTGAGATTATAAAAAATACGTATTCTAATTTGTTAGGAATTGCGCAGACAAGAAATAGTTGATTAAGTCTCTAAAATATATTGATTAAGGCGCCCTTCGCGGGGTGCTTTTTTCGTACCTATTGTGGGGTAACCTGATATACGTAATAGTTAAACTAGTTGAGGAGGTGAGCCTGATGGCAAGATTAACAGATAAACAGGATAAGTTTGTAGATGAATACCTGGTGGATCTGAACGCCACTCAGGCTGCAATAAGAGCAGGATATTCACAGAAGACAGCTTATAGGATTGGAGCAGAGAACCTCAGAAAACCTCAGATTCAGAAAAAAATCCAGGAGAAGATGCAGGAAAGGCAGCAGAGGACAGAAGTTACACAGGACAGAGTTGTAAGAGAATTGGCGACAATAGCTTTTGCAAAAGCAACAGATTATGCTGAAATCAGAAATGGAATTGTGTACATTAAGGATACGGAAGGTTTATCCGAAGATCAGATTCGGGCGATTGCCGGTATAAAAAAGGGAGCAAATAGTATAGAAGTCAAGCTGAATGATAAGGAGAAAGCCCTGGAACTCCTTGGCCGTCATCTTGGTATGTGGAATGACAAGTTGGATATCAATACCCCTGCATTAGATGATTCCATCAAAGAAATGGAGGAATACTTTGAACGGCGGAAAACAGGCGGTTCTGGACCTCCTGTGGAATGAACCGTATAAAATTGGACATTGGATCGGATTTAAAGACCTGACCAGCTTACATAATGAGTGGTTAAGGTCTTTTCTTTATGCCGAAAAAGATCAGACGCTCCTTGCTCATCGAGGTTCTTACAAGACAACAGACCTGTCTTTGTTCCTGGCAATCCACACAGTGATTAGGCCGAATGAGAATGTGATGTTTTTCAGGAAAACAGACGATGATGTGACTGAAGTAATGATACAGACACAGAAAATCATGAAATCGGGGTGCATGAGGCAGATCATTCAGACATTGTATGGAACAGGGCTGCAATTTGTCCGAGAAAATAATTCAGAGATTCATACGAATCTTTGTACATCTACCAAAGGTGTGTCCCAGGTAGTTGGTCTTGGTATTGGTACCAGTATCACCGGAAAACATGCAGACATCGTAGTCACAGATGATATTGTCAACTTGAAAGACCGGATCAGTAAAGCAGAGCGGGAGAGGACAAAGACGCAGTACATGGAGCTGCAGAATATCAAAAATAGAGGCGGCCGCTTTATCAATACCGGAACACCATGGCATAAAGAAGATGCTATATCAATCATGCCGAATGTCCGTAAATATGATTGTTATTCCACCGGGCTAATCACCAGGGATAAGCTGGAAGAACTCCGGCAGTCGATGTCAGACAGTCTTTTCGCTGCGAACTATGAGCTGAAGCATATTGCAGATAAAGATGCTATGTTCCAGAATCCACAATTTACCAAAGAGGAACAGCTTATTTATGGAGGCATGGCTCATATTGATGCGGCATATGACGGAGAGGATGGAACGGCATATACGATCATGAAGAAATTGCCGGATGGCCGGATCATTGGATTTGGGAAACGATGGGATAAACATGTCGATGATTGTCTGCCTCAGATCGGTGTTTACCACAAACGATTCAGGGCTGGTTCCATATCATGCGAAAAGAATGCGGATAAGGGATATCTGGCCAAAGAGCTTATGGGGCTTAGATATCATGTATATCCGTATAGTGAATCAATGAATAAATTCCTGAAGATATCAACGTATCTCAGGAAGTACTGGAAAAATATTATATGGTTGGAAGAGACCGATTCAGAATATATCAATGAAATTTTGGATTATTCCGAATTTGCAGAGCATGATGACAGCCCAGACAGCGCCGCCAGCCTGCTCAGAAAAATGGAGAATAGAGCATATTACAACCCGGTGAAAGGGGGAATATAGATTGTTCAGACTATCGAATGACGAAGAGCTGACTATTGAGAAGCTTGGAGAATTTATAAATAAACATAAATGGTGGATAGAACATAGATATCATCCATTAATGGATGCTTACATGACACGATATCCGATATTCGATCTTCCGCAGAAACCGGACTATAAACCGGACAAGCGTATTGCGGTGAATTTTGCGAAGTACATCACAGACACGATGAATGGATTCTTTATCGGAATCCCGATCAAGATTGATTGTGACGACCAGAACGTTGCTGAATATGTGAAGTATCTGGACCGGTACAACGATCAGGATGATAATAATGCCGAGCTATCGAAGATGTGTTCCATCTACGGAAAGGGATATGAGATGTACTACGTGGACGACAGAGGGGAAATCGGGATTACATACCTGTCCCCGGAGGATGCATTCATGATCTACGATGATTCGATACTAGAAAGACCGAGATACTTCTGCCGGATATACAAAGATGCGGATGACACGATGTATGTCAGTGTGTCCGACAGCCGTATTGTCCGGTATGCCAGCATGACTGGCGGTCTGCACTGGCTGCCGGATGAAGAGAAGGTTCATGGATTCGACGGAGTCCCGGCGACAGAGTATCGGGAGAATGAGGAAGAGATTGGAATATTTGAACCGGTCCTTACGATGATCAACGAGTACAACGAGGCGATCAGTGAGAAGGCAAACGATGTGGCTTACTTTGCAGACGCATACTTGAAGGTATTGGGGGCGCTGGTCGACGATGAGAGCCTTGAGCAGATCAGACAGAACCGGATCATCAACTTCCCGGGGAACATGGACGGAAACCTGGACGTTGACTTCTTGCAGAAACCGGACGGGGACTCTTCGCAGGAACATCTTCTTGATCGCCTGCAAACGCTCATCTTTCAGATCAGCATGGTGGCGAATATCTCGGACGAGAATTTCGGGTCGTCCTCCGGTATCGCTCTAAAATACAAGATTCAGGCAATGAGCAACCTGGCACTGACGAAGCAGCGCAAGTTCACATCTGGAATGAATCGGCGGTATAAGCTGATATTCAGCAACCCGGTGTCCGGAATGAAAGAGGATGACTGGGTGAAGTTGAACTACACGTTTACACAGAATATGCCGGCGAACCTCTTGGAAGAGTCACAGATCGCCGGAAACCTTGCAGGAATCGTTAGCCAGCAGACACAGCTTTCTGTACTGTCGTGCGTGGACAACGTACAACAGGAGATTGACCAGATTAAGCAGGACGAAGAGGACACTCTGACAGACGGGTATCCGATGAACAGGACAGTGGAGGTGCAAGAAGATGTCGTACTGGACGGACAGGCAGGAGCAACTCAAACAGTCAGCGGAGAAGAGTGAAGCGGCTCTTAAGAAGCGCCTGGAAAAGTTCTACGATGCTGAGTTTAAGCGACTTGACAAAGAGATTGCCGCATATTATCAGACTTACGGATATGACAACGTGATTGAATACAGACGGCTCCTGCAAAGCTTATCAGACGAAGACAGGACGCTTTTAATGGAGCGGATGGACGACTTTGCGGAGAAGTATCCGCAGTATGCAAACCTAATGCCGGTCAGGGAGTCGATCTACAAACTGGACAGGCTCCAGGGGCTCCAGTACTCCGTCTACATGACAGAGGCGGAGATTGCCGGGTATACAAACGAGCAGATGACGGAGTACCTCACAAATCTTTCCCAGAAGGGCGTTAATTACGGCATGGAGACGCTGGGGTTTGGAAAGAACTTCTATTCGATCAATTCGGACGTGGTGAAGCAGTTCGTAGACGTGCCCTGGTGCAATGGCGAGAACTTTTCTACCAGGATCTGGAATGACACCCAGAAGCTGGCGCAATATCTCACCCAAGATCTGGCCCAGGGGTTCGCCCGGGGCGACAGCTACGATAAGCTGGTGCGGAATCTCCGGCAGCGGTTTGGCCGGGTGAACCGGAAGGACGCCTATCGGCTGGTATACACCGAGGGAACCTACGTCATGGCGGAGGCCACCATGCAGCCGTTTAAGGACAACTTCGAGAAGTACCGTCTTTCCCCGGTTCTGGACGGGAAAACGTGCCCGATCTGCCGAGGGTTGCGAGAGCAGGTGTTTGAAATCTCCGAGCGGCAGCCTGGGGTCAACTTCCCGCCGATCCATCCCTGGTGCCGGTGCTCATGGGAGATCGTGGTGGATGACTGGGACGCTTGGATTGATGAATATGTGAGGAAACACGGCGGAAACCCGAATGCTGCGTCAGACGTTCAGAAACCGTCCGATGTTCGATGGAACAAGATTCAGCCAAAGAACAGACTGCCGTCAGTTGTTGGAGCTGTAGGAACCGTTCTCACAGTACCGGGCGCGGCTGAGATGATTAAATATCTGTTGGGTGGTGACGATCAGTGAGAAAGCTGTTATTTTTCTACGCCTCATGGTGTGGCCCGTGCAAAGTCTATGACCGGGAGATCATAGTCCCTCTGGAGGATCTGGTGGGGTCTGATCGGATCGAGCGCATAGACGCATGGAAAGAGCCACACAGGGCGGAGAAGTACCATGTCGAAAGATTGCCCACTGTCGTTCTTTTGGATGGAGAAACGGTACATATGAACCGCACAGGGGCGATCGATATTGATGAAGTGACTGAATGGCTGAAAGGAGGAAGTTATCATGGCAACGTCGACAATTAATCTTATTATTGTTTGCTTAACCCTGATTGTTTTATCAGCAATCTCGAGCAGGAAAAGGAAGTAAAGGCGGTGATCCAATAATCTCCCATCAGCGGGGAACGACCGAAATATGGAAAGGAACTGATTATGTTTAAGGATTTTAAAATTGATATTTTAGGAAGTATATATACAGTTTACTTTGTAGATAAATTTCCAGAACGATTAGAAGAGTTTGAAGATAACGCAGATGGACTATGTAATCGATATAATAAGGAAATTTTTGTCAAGCGATGTCAGGATAAAGATATAACAAAAGAGGGAAAAAAGCGGTGTGAAAAGACAACACTTAGGCATGAGCTTTTTCATGCGTATCTTTCGGAGAGCGGGTTATCAGCAAATGCTTCTCATTGTTATACATCGTGGGCAGAAAATGAAGAAATGGTGGAATGGTTTGCAATACAGGCGCCGAAAATATTTAAAACATTTCAGGAGGTGGGATGCATTTAATTATTGTGAATATTTGATAGGCGGAATCCAATTCTCCCACGGCAGGGAAAGCCGAACAGCAAAGGAGTGGTGCTATTTGATTGCAGTAAGCGTCCGATTGGACGGGATCACAATAGATGGTCATGCCGGATATGCGGAATCCGGAAAAGATATCGTCTGCGCCGGAGTAACGGCATTGACCGAAAACCTGATAGACTCGATCGAGAGTCTAACGAAAGACGAGATTCAATACGAGATATCGCCCGGCAGGGTAGATATACAATTCAAGAATCTGTCAGAAGATGGAAAACTTCTGGTGGATTCTTTCTTTTTGGGAATCTGTGGAATAGCGCAGGATTTTCCGGAACACGTAAAAATCATTTGACCGCAATGTCATTAAACTATCGCAATGGCACGGACATGGGACGGGCTGGGGCAGAAAGGATGAAAAATGAGATACAAATTATACAGAGCATTACAGATTTTCGCAGAGGGCGAAGGGACTGGTACACCGGGAGAACCCGGAGGGAACGATCCCGGCGCAGGAAGTGGAACACCAACACAGAAAGAACCGTTATCCTTTGATGATTTTCTTTCGCAGGAAGGAAATCAAGCTGAATTTGACCGTAGGGTGCAGAAAGCAATCAACACCGCTGTAAGCAACGCACAGAAGAAATGGCAGACCGTGACGGACGGCAAGGTCTCTGAGGCTGAAAAACTAGCGCAGATGACCAGTGAGGAAAAGGCTGAGTACAGGGCAAAGAAAGCGGAGCAGGAACTTGCGGATCTGAAGCGGCAGATTGCTCTTGGAGACATGGCAAAGACGGCCAGGAAGATGCTTTCGGAAGAAAACATCACTGTACCGGATGAAATTATCATGAATCTTGTGTGTGATGATGCAGAAAAGACAAAATCTGCGGTTGAGTCATTCGCAAAGGTGTTCAAAGATGCGGTTCAGGCTGCCGTTAAAGAGTCTTTGAAGGGAAATCCGCCAAAGGCAAGTACAGGCAGCACAACAACAGTAACCCGTGAACAGATTCTCGCCGTAAAGGACAGAGCCGAACGGCAGAGACTTATCGCGGAGAATCCGCAGTTATTTGTAAGAAAGTAAAGGAGACATGATATGAACAGAATTAAGAAACTTGCGAGAAGGCTTCAGCTTTTCGGAGCAGAACCGAATACAATTACCACACAGCAGTTTTCCATCAACCCGAGGGAAGTTGATTTCGTAACGTCTTTCGGGCGTGAAATCACAGCACTGACAGAGGTTATGGGGATTTCCAGACCGATCAGAAAGGCGAACGGAACAACCCTGACTGCCATGAAAGCAACAGGCGAGCTCCAGAGCGGCGTTGTTGCTGAGGGTGATATCATCCCACTGTCTCAGTTTGAGGTACAGCCGGTATCATTCGCAACGATTCAGCTTCTGAAATATCGAAAGGCTGTAACGATTGAGTCTATCGAGAAATACGGGCTTCAGGCGGCCATTGCCATGACGGACGAAGAGTTCAAGACTCAGCTGCAGGATGAAGTAATGGCGCAGTTCTACAACTTCCTGTTGACTGGCCAGCTCACATCTGAGGAGAGCACTTTCCAGATGGCTTTGTCTATGGCGATTGGAAGAGTGAAAGATGCATTTAAGAAGATGCACCGGCAGGCTACCGGAGTAACGGCATTTGTCAATACTCTGGACGTATACAACTATCTCGGCGGCGCACAGATCACAGTTCAGACAGCTTTCGGCATGGATTATGTTGAGAACTTCCTCGGCGCTGACATTGTATTCTTCTCCTCCGAAATTCCGCAGGGGCGAGTGGTTGCTACTCCGACTAATAACATCGTTGTCTACTACGTAGATCCCGGAGATGGTGAGTTTGCAGATGCAGGACTTGCTTATACGACAGATCCTCAGGTTCCATACATCGGATACCATACAGAGGGTAACTATCAGAGGGCACAGTCCGAGAGCTTTGCAATCATGGGCCTTACTATTTTCGCAGAGTACCTGAACGCTGTCGCAGTCGTTACTATCGCGGATTCACCGGAGCTTGCATCTATCACTGTAACACCGTCCGAAGGAACGTCAGATGGCACAACAAAGGCATCTGTATCCGGTAACACCGGAACAAACCTGAAATACAGACTCGCGGATGCGGCTGTACCTGTTGAGTATGGTCAGAACGTCCGCAACTGGTCAAACTTTACGGCTAATGCAGATATTCCGGCGACAACCGGTCAGACAATCACAGTAGTTGAATATGACGACTACTACAAGGCTATTGGTTCCGGATCGGCTGCTGTGACGGTAAAATCGGGGGAATAACACCCCCGGCCGAAACCGGCCTGGTCGGTTCGGGGGAAATCGGTAAGGCGATTGTAGGGAAAGAAGGTGAATGAGCATGGCATACGCACCAACAAATTGGAACGATGGCGATCTGATCACTGCAGAAAAACTAAATAAATTAGAGCAAGGTGTCCAGAATGAGCAGGTAGGTCCGCAAGGCCCGGAAGGACCAACCGGGCCCACCGGAGCAACTGGGCCGCAGGGTGAAACGGGCCCGGAAGGCCCCAAAGGGCCTGCAGGAAAAGGCGTGAAGACAATTGCTCTTGTGACTACGGGCGGTACTGTAACAGGAGGAACAGTAACGTTTGATGATGATTCGACCTCACCTATTACGGTGACTGCAACAGAGGGATGAAATGATGCTTTTGGATGGATTACTGAAAAGGTTGATTATCCGTTTGCCAGATGCAAAGCTTACCGATGTGCAGCTTGAAGAATACTTGCAGACTGTGAGTGATCGTCTTTGTTTGCGGCTGGGGGTTGACATGCTCCCGCCGCTTTTCGGTTCGATATGCGTAGATGCTACCGTAAAGATGGTGCGCCGGACGTACTACGAGGGAATCACATCCGAGGCGGTAGCTAATATCAACACATCATTTGTGGATGATATTCTGGCAGAATACGCCGGAGAAATTGACGACTGGAAGAGTGGACAGGCGGCAAGCGGAAACAGTAAGAAGGTGGTGACGTTCCTGTGATATGGAAACCATGTCAGCTACAGATCATTACCGGACAGACAGAGGACGCACTAGGTAATATGGTCGGCGGCGAATGGCAGACGGTGAAAGATACGTTCTGCCGGTTTACGCCGTGGACAGATCAACAGATTGCTATGGACGACCGGGATGTTACGAAAAACGAACAACGGTTTGCAATCCCGATATCCTACGATGATTTCCCGGAATGTACCCATGCCGTCATTGATGGGATACGCCAGGAGATCAAAGATAAAATGGATCTGACACCACGATACACTCAGATACAGGTAAGAGTATATAAGGAGTGAGCGTAAATGGAGATCAATATCAGATTATATGGTCTGGAGACGCTGGAGGCAGAACTGCGGGCAATGAACTCAGTACGATTTGATGCGGTTCAGAAAAAACAGCTGACGCAGCTTTTAAATCGGGCAAGAGGTCCTGGAGGGACGCCGGTTGATAGTGGGGAACTGAGAAAGTCATCTGGTGTATCAAAGGATGAGATGGGATATACAGTTGAATATGCGCTTCGTATATGTGACGCATATAAAACCGGGCAAAAACGGCGAACGCTAAGTTTGCGAGTTGCATAAACATGTAGAGTATGGACATGCGAAATAAGACATGGTATAATCTTAATGAGGTGATGACTATGCCATGTTTTAGAGACTTGACAGGTGAAAGATTTGGAAAATTAACAGTAATATGTGTATCTCGAAAAGTAAAAAGTGGGAAACGTGAAAGATATTATTGGCAGTGCAAATGTGATTGCGGAAGAGAAAAAGAAGTAAGAACGGACTGTTTAACTTCTGGTCTTGTGAGATCATGCGGGTGTATGAAGAAAGAGCAAGACAGAATAAACCTTACAAAATTTCATCGACACAAGCTAAGCCACACAAAACTTTGGGATGCATACTACGATATGAAATCCAGATGTTATAACGAGAATGATCATAGATACAATGACTACGGAGGAAGAGGAATAACTATATGCAAAGAATGGTTAGATAGTTTCGATTCGTTTGCGGAATGGTCTTTTTCCCACGGATTCAAAAAAGATCTTCAGATAGATAGGATTGATAATAACTCTGGATATTCTCCTGAAAATTGCAGATGGATAACACAAAAAGAAAATTGTAGAAACAGACGTAGTAATGTTATGGTTGAATATAACAGGAAAATGATTACGCTTGTTGAGTTTTCAGAAATATTAAATATTCCATACAAAACAGCCTATAGTAAGTATAGGAAATATGGTATAAAAAGAAGCGACTTGTAAATATGCCAACGCCGTGGTAATTTCACGGATAGCGAAAGGCTGTGAAACACCGTAGAGCGTACCAAGTGAATAAATATAATCTTGGCAAGAGTGCCCGGAACAAGAAAGGATCTGTAAAAACAGGTTCTTTTTTTGTTATGACGTACGCCGAACCGGGGATGAATAAACATCCCATAATGCGAGGAAACTCCCGGAAGTAGAGGATAAAAAGCCTTTACGATAACAATAGCACATGTAGAATATGGCCATCGCACGAGGAATGGCGGATGGGTGTCAGGCCGAAGGTTCCTGCAGCAGAATGTTGATACTCAGAGACCAATTTATAAAGAAGATCTGCTCAAAGAGATCAGAAGGAGGTGATGATATGGCATATCAGAAATTAAGTCCTGTGACGCTCATAGCGGCAATACAGGATAAAATCGAAGAAAATACAGGGATCCGGTGTTACGATGCTGTACCCGAGAATGCGGAAAGTCCTTTTTATTTTGCAGAGATTACAAGGATCCTGCCTGCAAATACAAAAACAATGTTCCGTGATAATTATACAGTTTGGATTCATTGCATTGCTGAAAAGAGTGAGTCTTCTGTGGGTGTGTATGATTTAATAGAAAAGCTGCAAGAAGCCTTAACAGAAGATATTACTCTTCCAGATCCATTTGAACTTGTAATGCAGACAGATGGCGGGGTTCAGACGATCAAGACAGATGAAACAGGAGAAAAGCATGCTGTAGAAACATTTGATTTTATGGTTTGCTATGGTTTTAAGTGTAAGATATAGGAGGCAAAATGAAAGAATTGAAATTACAGGCGTTTGCATTTGATAACAATGCTTATTGTGATTTTTCCAGCTCAGCGGCAAAAGCGGTGGCAGGAAAAGATATTTTATTAGCGGTGTATAGCATGGACGGTTCCGACTTATTAGCGATCAGCGGCCAGCAAGGGTTAACAATCAATCGCTCTGCTGACAGTATTGAGATTACATCAAAAGATACAGAAGGTGGATGGAAATCCAAAATTGCCGGGATGAAGGAATGGAGTATTGATAATGATGGTCTTTATGTACCAAATGATCAGTCCCATGCTGTATTGTCCAAGGCTTTTGATAACAGCGATCCTGTATGTGTTAAAGTGGTAAATGGAAAAACGAAGGTTGGCATGTTTGGAGGGCTTGCTGTTATTACAGATTATCCGATTGAAGCGCCTTACGATGATGCAATGACATATAGCCTAACTCTGGAAGGAATGGGTGCGCTTGTGGATTTGCTGACAAATCCGGTTAGTCCAGATACAATGCCGGTTGGAAATGGTGCATTGGAAACATTAACAGTGGTATCTGTAGCAGGCGCAAGCTCCGGACAGACAAACCTGTATGTAAATCCGACCAAGGATGCAGAAAATAAGTATTTTTATAAAACAGGAAAAGCGCCTTTGGCATATCCTGCTTATGGAGAGATTATTGCGCAAACGACTTGGGACGGTTCCGCTGCAGTCAGCGCAACGACCGGTAATCAAATCATGGTGATTGAGACAGATGCAAGTGGAAAAGCATTGAAGGCAGGAGTTGCAACTGTAACAGCAAAAGCATAATGGAGGGAAATAATGTTTGAGATCAATGGAAAGACATATGTACTGAAGTATAACCTGAAGCGGATCGAGATGATCGAGAACGTGGTAGGAATGCCAGTCATGTCTGATATGTATAAAAATAATGGTATGTTGAGCCTGGGCGCATTGAAGACATATTTTGCTTATGGCCTGAAGGAAGAAGGCGCGGATGCCTTTGTTGCTCCGAAGAAGGGAATGGAAATGGCAGAAGCATTGATTGAGAATGAGGGATATTTGGCGGTAAATGGTGCAGTCTTAGAAGCATTGGAACGCGATTGCCCTTTTTTCTTCCAAGGCGCCTGATTGAATATGAATATTTCTCTGGGGAACCGGATCCAGATTATGAGAAGATAGCAAAGCCTTATCAGAAAGAGATAGACTTTGCTTTTTTTGCGGTCAATTTTGGATATTCCAAAACGGATTACGAAGAACTGACGCCGAAAGAAAAGGCTTTTATCTATAAAGCATGGGAAGAAAAGATTGTATCTGATTCTTATCACGTTTATAACGCAGTGTTTACAGCGACTTACAACGTAAATCGTGGAAAGAACAAAAAGGCATTGAAACTGTGGAGAAAAGCGAAAGTGCGGAAAGCAGATATGGAGATCATCCAGGACAATTTGAAAATCATAAGAGAAGTGGAGCAAAAAGAAGGAACAGCCTGGATTGAGAAAATATATCGTGCCAACGGAATGAAATTTTTAAGGAAAGGAGGTTAGCGCATGCCGGATTATACATTAAGTGCAAGGATTACTGGAAATAGTGATGGTTTTACGAAAGCTTTTGAAGGAGCACAAAAAACGTTAGCCTCTTTTGAAGGAAAGGCGAAGGGTATAGGCAGCAAGATATCATCAGTAGGAGACGCTCTGACCAGTAAGATTGCAAAACCAGCTGCAGCCGCAACAACGGCATTAGCAGGATTAACTCTGGTCAAGGGATTTAACCGATTAGTCGGAATCGACGATGCCAGAGCAAAATTGTCAGGCTTGGGATATGATGCTCAAAGTGTAGAAACGATCATGGATTCTGCTTTGAAATCTGTCCAGGGGACCTCATTTGGTTTAGACGAAGCCGCAACAACGGCAGCTAATGCAGTCGCTGCAGGTATCAAACCGGGGAAGGATCTAACAAAATATCTCGGAATGACAGCTGATGCGGCCGCGATTGCCGGAGTATCTTTGGGTGAAATGGGATCGATCCTCAACAAAGTACAAACAGGGCAGACGGTCTACACAGAAGACTTAGATCAGCTGGCAGATCGAGGACTGCCGGTTTATCAATGGATCGGAGAGGCAGCAGGTGTGGCAGCGTCTGAAGTAAAGCAGATGGCATCAGAAGGCAAAATCTCATCTGAAATGCTGTTTAGTGCGATTGAAAAAAATATTGGTGGAGCGGCGCAGATCATGGGAGATAAGTCTTTCTCAGCTGCAGTTGCTAATATCGGAGCTTCTATTGCCCGTATTGGTGCCAATTTTCTGGATGCCGGAGGAAAGGGCGGAGGCTTCTTTTCACAATTGAAACCTTTAATGAAAGAGTTCAATGAAAATCTTGGCACTCTGGAGGGAAAGGCAAGTGAATTAGGTGTAAAGTTTGGGGAGGCGTTTGCTTCCATGGTACAGAAGGTAAAGGAGATAAAAGCAAGGTTTGACGAATTATCTCCTGCGACACAGGAATTTATCTTAAAGGCAGCAGGAATTGGAACGATCGTCATGGTCAGTCTGGGACCTGCCCTTAAAGTGATCGGGAATATCACAACGGCAGTAGGTCTTGCTACCGGTGCGATCAAAACGATGATCGGGGTAGCAAACGGAATTGATCAGGCGGCAGGGAAAATGCTCCAGTTTGGAAAGAATGTTCAGGTTGTAAAATCTGCAATGTCTGGAGGATTCACAGGGCCGTTAACAGCAGATCAGCAAAAGATCGCCAACTTTGCAAAGAGTGCTCAAATAAATTTTGGAAAAGTAAAGACCGCTGCAATGGGAGTTAAAACGGGAGTGGCTCAAGGACTTTCCAGTTTAGGAACGACGTTGAGTACAGCCGGGACTTCTATTGCCGGATTGGCTTCCAGAGTGGGGACATCGTTGATGACAATGGGAAGTTCAATGGCATCAGCTATTGCACCGTTTCTGCCGGCTATTGCAATATTTGCAGCTTTGGCTGCGGCTATGATCTATTTATTTAATACAAATGAAGAGTTCCGAAACAGTGTGCTGAGTAGTTGGGAACAAATTAAGGCAGCATTTGTACCAGTTGGAGAAGCATTTACCACAATGTTGACACAAGTCGCTGATGCACTCATGCCGGCAATTCAGGAACTTGGAGCGGCATTTGCAACACTGATATCATCAGTAACACCAATCATCTCAATGTTTGCAGGTGCCTTGGCCAGTGCGTTAGGAACGGCGGCTACTATTTTTGCTCAGCTGGTTTCTAATATCGCTCCTTTGGTGGCAATGTTGATTTCCAGCCTTGCGCCGGTCATCACAACGATAGCGAATGTAATAGGAACTATCGTAACAGCAATAGCCAGTGCATTAATACCAATTGTGAGTACGATTGTGTCTATTTTGTCTACTGTCGTGATTCCAGCGATAACTTCCATTATCACAACGGTGGCAAGTGTTATAGCAAGAATCATTCAGACAGTAACACCGATTGTAACTTTCATTGCAGGAGTCATAGCGACAATCATTAGCACGATTGCAACAATCATATCAAAGGTGGCATCAATCTTTAATACGGTGCGCACGACTATACGGTCTGTGTGGAAGAATATCAGTAGCGTAATTAAAAGTGTTATCACAACGATTATTAATATCATTAAAACTGTATTGGGGCCGGTTAAGAGTGTATTTAACAGCGTAAGATCGGTCATTGTCGGAGTATTTAATAAGATAAAATCTGCATGGTCTGGCTTAACAAGTTTTGTGAGCGGTGTATTCAACGGAATCGCTGGTGCGGTGGAAACTTTGGTATCGAAAGTTAAAGGTTTTGTAAATGGCGTTATTGGAGGCATTAATGGAGCGATTGGTATTATTAATAAGATTCCAAAAGTAAATATACCGAAGATTCCGAAGCTGGCACATGGAACCGATAACTGGCAGGGTGGTTTTGCAGTCATGAATGAAGGCGGGAGAGGAGAGCTTGTCCATCTTCCAAATGGATCTCAGGTAATCCCGCATGATGTATCTGTTAAATATGCCAAAGAAGCAGCAAGAAATAATTCATCAATAGCGCCTTTAGATGTAGAAGCTCTTGGTTCTTATATTGTAAGAGCGGTATCTGCACAAGGAGAGCATATCGCAGATGGGTTAGAAAAAGGTATTGGAAATATGAGAATGGTGAGCAATAGGAGAGAGACAGCAAGGTTTATTTCTGATTTAGGATTTGTGAAAGGATGATAAGATGAAATTTTATTATATAAGCCATTCAGGGATCCGCATAAACTTTTATGAAGCGCCCTACTATCTAAATGATACGGATTTGCTTTCCTATGAATGGGGATACGAAACAGAGAACAATAGGATTCTAAGCATAACGAAAGATGCTTCAGATAAAAGCTTGGAAATCTACGTTATGCCAGAGTTTGGTATTAAGAATAGAAATATAGTGATGGAACAGGCAACAGATTACCTTTCGTCTATCCTTGATGCCGATGTGGCAGAGAAAAAACCGGGGCGGCTATATACAGATACCGGATATTATCTAGAATGTCTCTTTGTAAAAAGCGAGAAATCAGATTGGAATATGGGGATTAATTTCATGTTCAACAGCTTTACGCTGCTGGTACTACGTCCGGTATGGATTCGTGAAATACAATATTCATTTTTGGCCGAGGCTGCAGATCCGATTACAATCCTACCTGGAGAAGAAGAGCCGGAACCAGAGATCACGATGGAACAAGGAATAATGTTCCCGGAGTTTCCGTTCGATCTTACCGTAAAAGAAAACAAGAAAACGAAAGGGCTCTTTGACCTTCCGACCGATTTAAAAAGAGTCCGAGGCACAAGGATGATCAACAACGAATCTTATCTGCCATGTCATTTCCGGATGACGATATATGGACCGGTCACGGATCCGGAAATCGTGATTGCAAACCACATCTATAAAGTAGAGACTACTGTATTTACGGATGAGAGATTAGTGATTGACAGCAGATCGAACACAGTTATTAAGATTGGCCGTCTCGGAGAAGAGACAGATCTGTATAACAGCCGGTATAAGCTGCAGAGCGTGTTTGAAAAAATCCCTCCAGGACAGCAGACAGTCACATGGCCAGGAGGATATGGAATAGATATCACGCTGTACGACGAAAGGAGTGAGCCGCGATGGACTTTATAGTATGTTCTGCAGACCGAATGGAATTACGTCCATTCCCGGATGATGGTGCGATGGACTTTGATTTAGGTGGCGAAAACGATGTGGAAATCACCTGCACTCGTGGACAGCTGCAAATGGGATACTGGATCATGTCGCCAGGGACAGAGTATTGTGCGATCATCGAAGAGATGGAGGTAAATACCAACACAGAAGAAGAGACATGGCGAGGGAATGCTATCCGGAAGTTATTGGAACAGTACATCATACAGCCGCCTTCCGGTCAGGATTATCGTACAGTGTCCGGGGATGCCAACGCTATTCTAGAGTCTGTCTTAGGTGGAGCCTATGGCGGGCTTTTTACATTTCCGGAAGCATCAAGTGAGATTGATATTCCGTCCTATCAGTTTGATCGGTACACAGACGCTCTGACAGGTTTTTCAAAAATGCTGGCAACGAAAAATGCCAGACTGAATATCGAAGTGATCCAGGGCGGCGCAAACGAAGCTTTTGAAATCATGCTATCTGCTGTATCGATTCAGGACTTGTCGGAAGAAATTGAGTATTCGCAAGACTCAAGAGTTAATATCAGCATCGAAGAAAGCAGGCGAGGGATTAACCACATGATCTGTCTGGGTAAAGGAGAACTGAAAGACAGGCAAGTGGTACATCTCTATACGCAGCTGGACGGTAGCATATCCCAGAAGCAATATTACAAAGGATTGCAGGAGCGCACGGCTGTCTACGACAATAACAACGCCGAAGATTTAAACGAACTGATCGAGGGCGGAACAGAGAAGCTGCAGGAGGACATGAATTATAAGAAAATGTCTCTGGAAGTGCAGGACATGGACCTGCAGATCGGGGATATCGTAGGCGGAAGAGACTACAACAGTGGATTATCTCTTAAAAAACCGGTCGTACAGAAGATCGTAAAAATAGAAAGCGGAACAGAAGAAATAGAGTACAAAGTGGAAGGAGAAGAATAATGGCATTAGATATTGTAACAAGTTATCAAGGCTTTGATCATATTACGGCGGATCAGCTGGCAGATTTCCAGCGAGGATTGCTGGGGGACAGCTGTATCCTGCCAGTTGGAAGCAAAATGGAAGTCAATATCCAGACGGCAAACCAGATCACAGTAGCAGATGGAGTAGTGGTCTACGACGGAAGGGAAATCCATATCCCATATGGAACAAGCGAAAATGTGGCAATCACATCCGGTACACAGGGAATGTTAAGGAATGATATAGTCTGCCTGCAATATAACAGAGATGAATCCAGCGGAGTTGAAAGCGTAGAATTTGTCACGATCGCGGGAACACCAGCGGCCAGCGATCCACAGGATCCAGCTTATAGCAATCTGGATATCAGGACGGGCGTATTTATGAGCCAGAAACCGTTCTGCCGAGTGCGATTGAACGGAACGGCGATCGAGGGCATTGATATGCTGGTTGCCGCGTTTGACATGGGGCTGTGTCAGTTAAATGAATATATGTTTGACACAGGATGGATCCAGATGCAGCTTACCAGTAGTTTTAAAAATTATTCCGACCAGAGCAAACAAGAATACAGGAGAATCGGAAAAGAAGTATATCTGCGGGGTGTTATGTCGCCAGCTGCAACAATCCCGGGAAGCGTGAATGAAGTTACAATTACGACCCTTCCGGAAGGATTCCGTCCGACGCGATCGGAAGGCCAACTGTGCCAAGGGTCAATGAAAAATACTTGGTACCTCAGCGTAAATCCGGATGGCGCCGTTGCATTCTCGAGGTACGGGACGACAAGCACTGCGGCTGCAGAACCATCTGCGTGGCTACCATTTAGCTTTAGCTATTCGCTAGACGAATGATTGGAGGTCATATGCGAACTTTAAAATTTATCATAACCGGACAGAAAATAACCAAGGACCCGGACTGCGATTTTACCGGAATTGTAGCTGGCACGCAAGGTTATTTGCGGGCGGAGTTTAGTGTATCCGAGGAATGGGCAGGATGCCGGATGGCGGCCATTTTTTAGTTGCTTGGGGAAAGGGTATGTGGAACCAATAAAAAATAACTGGTGTATTATACCTAAAGAAGCCCTTACGTGGGACTATTTTGGCGTGAGTGTTATTGGATAAAGAGAAAATTATCGTAGATAAGAAAATGAAATTGGAAGATGCATAAGGTGGGTGATCATATGGAGATTAGAGCAAGACCTTAAAGGGTCTTATTTTTATGCAGTTTTTCAGTTTGAAAGGAACAAAAAGTTGAAAGAAATTATATTACAAACATATACGATCGCATTGCCTATCCTGCTGGGATATATCGTATGGCTGTTAAAAAGACAGAAAGTTGATCGTGATGCGAACAGCAAAGGCACAATGCTCTTGCTGAAAGTGCAGCTGATTGAATATCACGAGAAATGGATCAGGCGTGGATATATCACAAAACATGGGCTTGAAAATTTTACAGAGATGTACAAGGCATATCGTCAGCTTGGCGGAAATGGTATGGTAACGCATCTGCGAGAAGAAATAGAAGAACTCAAAATCAAAGATTGGGAAGGAGAATGAAGAATGAACTGGAAATTAAGATTTAAGAACAAGGCAACCTTTTTAGCACTGGCTGCGGCCGTGATCGGATTTGTTTATCAGGTGCTTGGAATCTGCGGGATTACAGTCCCAGTAGCACAGGACACAGTAACGCAGCTGATTGGACTGGTTGTAAACATCCTGGTAGCGGTTGGTGTTATGGTAGACCCAACGACTCCTGGCATTACGGATAGTAAAAAGGCTATGGAATATGCAGAGCCAGGACAGACACTGGATCCAAACTACACAGGACCTGCTGATCTGACGGACGAGAAAGGAGAATAGATATGGGATTAAAGTTTGTTACCAAAACAGCAAAAAGTAACAGCTATGGAAGCAAAAGAGACTACAGCGATATTAAATACATCGTTGTACATTATACCGGAAATAAAGGCGATACAGCTTTAGATAATGCAACATATTTTGCAACGAGCAACACTAGATCAGCCGGAGCGCATGTGTTTGTGGATGGAAGCGGCGTTGTGTATAAATCTGTTCCGATCAATCGTGTAGCATGGTCTGTCGGAGGATTTTTCACGCAGGCGAATGGTGCCGGATCTATGTACAAAAAAGCCACAAATGCGAACACTTTGAATATTGAAATGTGTAATTGTGCAAATGGAGTTCCGCAGGACGTGTTTGACGATACAGCTGAGTTAACGAGATATTATATGAAAAAATACGATGTTCCTGCGTCCCATGTACTTCGGCACTGGGATGTAAATGGAAAGAGTTGTCCGGCGCCTTGGGCAAGCAAGGGAAGTACTGGATGGAGCAATTTCAAGAAGGCTATTCAGGGGCAGGTTGTGAGTTCCTCCGGCAGTACATCCAGCGGATCTTCTACATCCAGCTCCGGAACAGCAGTAAATTATAAGGTAAAGATCAATACAACATCCGGTGTTAATGTTCGGACAGGAGCAGGTACCGGATACAGAATTGTTACTGCGATCCCGAACAAAACGACCGTAACGATCACAAAGGAATCCGGATCCTGGGGATATACCAGCTATGGCGGTAAAAAGGGATGGATCTGTTTAGATTACACCACCAAAGTGACAAGCGGATCATCCGGGCTGTCTTACAAAGTTGGCAGTACTTATACATTGCAGGCAGACGCTCTTCGGGTCCGGATAGGTGCTGGAACCAACTATGCAGCGAAGACTTACAGCCAGCTTACTTCCAATGCCAAAAAACATGCATACAGTAACGGATGTCTTAAAAAAGGAACGGAAGTGACCTGTAAGCAGGTAAAGAATGTCAGAGATGATATCTGGATGAAGATTCCATCCGGCTGGATCGCCGCATACTATAACAAAAAAACATACGTAAAATAAAATTTTCCCCGGAGTTTATTGCTCCGGGGATTTTTTTATGGTTATTATACCATTACCATAAGCCAAAACTACAGATCTATCTTCTTCTGTTACTCCCAGCCCTTTTATCATATCGACCGGAATATTTATTTTGTATGTCATAGCATTTTTTGATGCGTTTCCTCCCGCCTTGTTAAAAATAACATTTCTCTTTACTTGCATTACGCTCCCTCCTAATATATAATAAGATTGTCGTACAGGGTGGATTGCTCTCTGATACGGATCCGCTAGCAATCCGGCGGACACGGATTGAAATAATAGTATTTAATGCAATTTTGTAGAGACAGGGCTTTGCCCTGTTTTTTACTTTTGGTTCTTCCCTGCACTATAGCAATTATAAAAACAGTCCGTGAGTTTCGCCAAGTTTTCTGGACTAAGTTCGCCTTTTAATTCATCAGGAATCCACTTATAGCAGCTTGAAAAAGTAGATCCGTTTCTGCCTATTTTTGATAACCTTTTTACCATTTCCAGCTTATATATTTCTCCCAGCTCACCGGTAGTAATATCTCCAGATTTTACAGCGTGTTTACCTTCGTCTGTCAAGATTGACATTGCTTTTTCTTTTTTTATAACTCCAATACCTTTTATATACATCTTACACTCCTTACATGTGCTTTTTGATTTGTTCTCTCATATGCATGTCATCAAAAACTCTTATGATTCTGTCAGGAGAAATTACATCACGATTTTCGATAAATACTTTTGCTTCATTTGTTGAAGCAATAAGATTTACAACCTGGTTTTTGATTTCCATCCATATGTCAAAACCTAATAATTTTTTTGTGTTTTCGTTTTCTCCTGCTCTTTTGATGTTTGCATTGATCGTGTTCATGGCGTCATCGATGATATCCTGTGCCCATGCTACTTGTTTAGGTGTTCCGATTAATTCTTTTTTCATTTTTGCTTCCCTCCATGCTTTTTTTAATCCTTCGGAAATTGTCATTCCCATATTTTTAACCATTTCCCACGCTCTTTTCATGATGTTTGATAAGTTATATTTTTTCATCTTCATTTACCTCCGTTCCCTTTCTGTGATTATATAATAACATATTGGTAACCAATAGTCAATACCATAAGAGCAATTTTTTAAAATTTTTCCGCCGTAAAATAATGATCAGGCCGGTGAGAAATCTCCGGTCTTTCTTTTTGCATGTACGTATAGTATAATGATTGTATAAATACATCCTTATTATTTTCATTATAGCCGCCTCCTTAAACTGGAGACGGCTGTTGCATAAGAAGAATGTTCCATTTTTGTTCCATTAATTTCTGCCAAGTGCCGTATTTATGCGGCATAAGAGCATTTTTATTCCCTGACTCTTAATCAGGGTGTCGAGGGTTCGAACCCCTCATCGCGTACTGAAGATGCTGTTTTTGGCGGAAGCCGGGGATGGCATTTTTTCTTGTACATATTTATTATGAATTCAGAAAGGCAGTATATGATCATCAATACAGGAAACCGGACAGATATCCCGGCTTTTTTCAGCGAATGGTTTTATAATCGAATCAAAGAAGGGTTTGTCCTTGTAAGAAATCCTTATCACCCGGAACAGATTACCAGGTATCGTCTGGATCCTTCTGTGGTGGACTGCCTTTGTTTCTGTACGAAAAATCCGGAGCCGATGCTGGAACGAATTTCAGAACTGGATGATTTCCGGCAGCTGTGGTATGTAACGATCACACCTTACGGAAGAGATATAGAACCCTTTGTCCCGGAGTATTCCAAGGTGATCCGTTCATTTCAGAAATTATCTCAAAAGAAAGGAAAAGAGAGGGTCATATGGCGGTATGATCCGATTTTTATGACAGAGAAGTATGATCTTCAATTTCACCTGGAAGTATTTCATGAAATGGCGGAGAAGTTAAAAGGATATACCAAACGGTGCGTGATCAGTTTTATTGACCTGTATGAAAAGACCAGACGCAATTTTCCTCAGGCAGAGAGAGTTATGGAAAAGGACCGTCTGGAGATCGGGAAAGCCTTTGTCAGGATTGGAGAAGAGAACGGAATCAGGATTATGACCTGCTGTGAAGGAAATGAGCTGGAACCTTATGGAGCAGACTGCGGGGGATGCATGACCCAGGAAGTGATTGAAGAAGCCATCGGGGAATATCTGAAAGTGCCGGCTCAAAAGAAAAACATTCGGGAAGGGTGCAGATGTCTTCTTGGTGCGGATATCGGAGTGTACAATACCTGCGGGCATGGATGCCTTTATTGTTACGCAAACTATGACAGGGAATCTGTGGAATTTAACCGAAAATACCATGACCGCCGGTCCCCGCTTCTGATCGGACATTTGAACCGGGGAGAAATCGTGAAGGAAGCCCGTCAGGAATCATATGTGGATTATCAGCTAAGATTGTTTTGAACGTTTTGCAGGGAGGTAAGAAGATGGCGGTAAAAATTGCGCTGGCTCAGACAACATCAGGGGAAAAATGGGAAGTAAACCTGCGTAAAGCCTGGGAATATGCAGAAGAGGCATCTAGACAAAAAGCGGAGATGATTGTTTTTCCGGAATATTTTATGACTTATTATCCTATGGAAGAAGGAGATTATCAGAAGCAGGGGCAGAGCCTGGAAGGAGAGTTTGTACGGGAAATGGGCAGAGCTGCCAGAGAGACCGGGCTGTGGATGGTATTTGGAGTCAATGAAACGGGAAAAGACCGGAATTATAATACGATCGTTATTCTGGATGCGGAGGGGCAGCTCAGGGGAGATTACCGGAAAACACATTTGTTTGACGCCTACCGCTGGAAAGAGTCAGACGATACCATGGCAGGAGATGAGATTTTTTGTCCGGTGGACTCTCCTGCCGGGAAAATAGGAATCGGAACCTGTTATGATCTGAGATTTCCGGAACTGGCACGAATGGAGGCGCTGCAGGGAGCGCAGGTCATGCTGTATCCGTCTGCATGGGTCAAGGGAGAGAATAAGTTTATGCAGTGGGAGACTCTGCTTCGTGCAAGAGCCATTGAAAATGAGATGTATGTTTTTGGGTGCTGTCATTACAGCGAAAAACACTATATGGGAAGAAGTCTTGGATTTGATCCTTCAGGAAGAGAAATCCTGCGGGGAGGAGAAAAAGAAGAACTTCTGACCGGAGGGATCGAGTTAGAAGAGATTAAAAAGGTACGCCATGCCAATCCGGTGTTTTCGAATCGAAGGGGAGATTTATATCATATCTGATCTTCCGGCACGGCGAAATAAAGCAATTCAGAGAAAGAGGAAGAAAAGGATGGGAATCAGAAGAGACGGAAGCATGTTCAGTGTCTTCATATCCTTTACATTCAGGATGGACAATCCGGAGGCTGCGATCAGAAAGCCTCCGATGATGGTGATTTCTGTCATCAGCGGTCCGGTCAGGAAGGTCTGGAGGAAGGAAGCTCCCAGATAAATGCTGCCCTGCCAGCAAAAAAGCACAGGAGCGGCAAAGGCCATCCCGATTCCATAGGTGGACGCAAGCACGGTGGAAGTTACGAAATCCAGAGTCGCATTGGTAAAGAGATAGGTGTTATCGCCGTACAGAGCGCTCTGCATCGGTCCGAGAATGGACAGGCTTCCAATGCAGAACAAAAGGATTCCCGTGGACAGTCCTTTGGCAAGTTCTGATTTTCCAAAATGTCCCACCAGGGCCTGAAATCTGTCATCAAGATTCAGAATGGTTCCGGCAAGACTTCCGATGGCAAGGCTTACAATAAATAAAACCGGATATTTGCTGTCGGACATATTAGAAGTGACAGAATTGATTCCAAGGCCGAGAGCGGCCAGCCCCATGGCATTATAGAGACAATTCTGATATTTTTCTTTGATTCCCTGCCGCAGAACGCTGCCCAGAATGCTGCCGGCAAGGATCGTTCCTGTATTCACAAAAGTTCCAATCATCATAATTAAAAATATCTCCTGATCTTTTATGTTTTTTTCAGTATATCATAAAAAGCAGCTTCATACGGTCAAATTCTTGAAAGGAATGAAAAAGTGCGGTGCATTCTGTGAAAAATCCTGATACAATAGGAAGCAGGAGGAATGGAAGAATGAAAACAGTGGAAGAAAGCAAATATGCCAAAGAAGCGGGCGAATTGTTTATGGAAGGATATAATTGTGCCCAGTCTGTTTTTTTGGCTTTTCGGGAATTTTATGATCTGGATTTTGAAACGGCGGCCAGGATCAGCTCCTCATTTGGAGGAGGTATGGGACGGCTGCGGGAAGTGTGCGGCTCTGTCAGCGGAATGTTTCTGGCAGCAGGATATATCTATGGATACGATGATCCAAAAGATTACGAAGCTAAGAAAGAACATTACGCCAGGATTCAGGAACTGGCGGAAGCCTTCAGAAAAGAAAATGGATCCATTGTGTGCAGGGAACTTCTGGGTCTTAAGCAGAAGAAGGATGATCCGGAGCCGTCTCACAGGACGAAGGAGTATTATAAGAAACGACCTTGCAGGAAATTAATAGAAATGTCTGCCGGTATTTTTCATGAATATCTGGAGAAAAATCCGGTCAGGACGGAAAAGAACGCTTGACTTTAAATCTTACATATGTAATATTATAAAGAAAAGGGGATCAAGAAGATAAGGAAGGGAAAGAGAGGGAAAGTATGGACAGGTTAAAAAAAATATGGATTGGAATCGCGGTTCTTCTGGCAGCGGCAGGGGCATTTTTGTTTTATAAGAATCATATTGCCAGCAATCCTGGAAGCCGTCTGGTTACGTATATGGAACTGCTGGATGAAGGCAGATATGACGAGATGTATGATATGCTGGACAAAGCCAGTCAGAAGAGCATATCAAAAAAAGATTTTATCAGGAGAAACCGGAATATTTATGAGGGAATTTCCATGAAGAATCTGGAAGTAGAGGTTACTACGAAAAAGAGAGAAGAAAATGTCGGTTATCAGGTACACATGGATACCAGTGCCGGTGAAATCAGTTATCAGACAGAAACAAAATTTGTGAAAGAGGAAGGTTCCTATCGTATGTGCTGGGATGATTCGGTTATTTTTCCTGATCTCACAGCGGAAGATAAAGTCAGAGTCGAAGTGCTTCATGCCCAGAGAGGAACGATTACAGATAAAAATGGCAATCTGCTTGCAGGAGAGGGAAAGATCGATTCTGTGGGAATTGTCCCGGGGAAAATGGATAACAATACCATAAGCAGAATGGCAGCGATTCTGCTTATGGATAAAAAGGAAATACAGAAAGATCTGGATCAGACCTGGGTAACCGATGAATCTTTTGTACCAGTCTGTAAGATGGATGGATATCCGAAAGAACTTTTGTCAGTTGCAGGAGTTATGGTATCCAAGACAACGGAGCGGATCTATCCTATGGGGGAGGCAGCGGCGCATCTGATAGGCTACGTCCAGGATGGGGAAGGAAAAGCCGGACTGGAAAAACTGTATGACGGAACTTTAAAAGGCAGGGATGGAAGAAGAATCACTATCCAGGATAAAAATGGAAGGGTTAAGAAAAAGCTGGCTGTAAAGGCAGAAGAAGACGGAGAAAACATTCAGACTACCATCGACAGCAGCCTGCAAAAAGCATTATATGATCAGTTTAAGGATGACAAGAGCGCCCACGCAGCGATGAATCCGAAAACCGGGGAGATTCTGGCCCTTGTCAGCACACCATCTTATGACAGCGAGGCGCTTTCATGGGGAATGAGCCAGGAACAATGGAATGAGTTGTCAAAAGATCCCGATCACCCGATGCAGAATCGATGGAAAGGAACCTGGTGTCCGGGATCATCCATAAAACCAATCATTGGAGCCATTGGAGTGACAGAAGGAAAGTTTACCGCGGATGAGGATTTTGGAGATTCAGGAACCCGGTGGCAGAAAGATAAAAGCTGGGGCGGCTATTTTGTGACGACGCTGCACAATTATAAGAAGCATAATCTTTCCAATGCTCTGATTTATTCTGATAACATTTATTTTGCAAAAGCCGCGTTAAAGATCGGAAAGGAAGTTTTAACACAGAAGCTCAACGACATCGGATTTGGAGAGAAGGTACCCTTTGAATTTGGCCTGACAGAGTCTTCTTACGGCGGAAGCGGAGGTTTTGAGACCGAAGTACAGCTGGCAGACAGCGGATATGGACAGGGAAAGATGATGGTGAATCCAATCCATATGCTTTCTATTTATTCTGCTTTTTCCAATGATGGGAATATGCTTCGTCCAAGACTGGTGAAAGCAAAAAATTCCGGGAAAAAGGTGTGGAAATCCAAAGTATTTTCTCAGAAAGCGGTAAAAGAGATCAAAAGCGCCATGAAACTGGTGGTGGAAGATCCCAACGGAACCGCACATGCAGTGAAGATTGCAAAACTGGATATTGCAGGAAAGACGGGAACCGCGGAAATTAAGGAATCTAAAGAAGATACAAAAGGAACGGAACTGGGATGGTTTGTTACTTTTACGGGAAAAAACGGCGGAGATGATACAGTGGAAATGGTTTCTATGACGGAAGATGTAAAAGGCAGAGGAGGAAGCGGATATGTGGTCGATAAGACAAAGAAAGTCCTGGAAGCATATATGCAGAATTAGAGGATGGTGTCTTGCGGTGATCCTGGCAGGGGCTGTGCTGGCAGGATGTGGAAAAAATACGGTGAAGAAGCCGGCAGGAAGTGAAAACCGGGAGAAAAGCAGCGGGACATGGAGGCCGATGAAGCTTTCGGAAGACGAAAAAAAGCAGGCGGAAAAGTCCGTACAGGAGGCTGCCGGGGCATATGGAAAAATTTATCCGTATCAGGAGCAGAAAGCCATCAGTGAAAAAGACAGAAAAAAAGTCGTAGAAGCGATGGGAAAAAAGGGATTGGCGGCAGTGGACTGTGCAGATGGTTCGGTGATGGAAAACAGCCGCAGGGCGGAAAAATTCTATGAAAAAGTCCAGGCCGGGAAAACAGCGGATATGACGATCATAAGAGTCAGTCCGTCCGGCGGCTTCAGCTGTATCTGGCTGAAAGCAGAAAATGGAAATGTGACCGGCATTCTGGCAACTGCGGTCTGGGACCAGAATGGATCGGTTTCCATCAGTGAATTGGTAAAATATAAAGTAAAACAGCTGGAAATCACAGAAGATCATAAGATGATCTGTGAGTTTTATCTGTCAGACCAGGCGGAAATGCAAAGTGACGGTACCATGGAATTTGGTCTGCAGGATCTGTGAAAAAGCCGTTGTCTGCGGGAGATGAATCCCGCAGACAATGGTTTTTTTCAATTCTAAAAATAAATTTATAAATTATTCATTTGTGTTTTATTGACTTTTTTAAGGGCAGGGGGTATGCTCATGATTACAGAATTGATAACAGTGTTAACTATTTAGAGATCAGATAGGAAGTAAGGCCGATGGAGCAAAAAGCTATGGAAGATGATCTGATCCGCCTGTTCCGCAAGATGATAAAAGTCGATTTTTCCGCGTATCTTCAAGGAATTTCCAGAGAAGAATTTTACATGATGGGAGTGATTGAGGAATATTTTAAACAGGAAGAAGAAGCGGAAGGAATAAAAGTATCAGCCATTGCGAAAGCACTGGATGTATCCTCACCGGCGGTGTCAAGAATGCTGCGGGGGATGGAACAGAAGGGATATATCATGAAGCGGATCAGCAGTCAGAATCGGAGAAATACTCTGGTGAGACTGACTGAGAAAGGGACCCAGGCGTATACACGCTCAAGAAGTGAGCTGGACCGTCTGTTGTCAAAAGTAATGGATTATATGGGACAGAGAGATATGGAGGAATTCTTAAGACTCTGGAATAAACTGGCCGGAGGATTTATCGAAGAGTACCGGCTCTGTCAAAATGCTGTATATGCCAAAGGAGATGATCAAGATGAGAGAAAAATTTAATCAATTTATGCAGGGAAGATATGGATACGATGATCTGAACCGGTTTTTATCGAAAGTGTTCTTTGTGGCTCTGATTCTGTCACTGATTGGAACATTTGCCGGAGGATGGATTCCGGGAATCGCAGTTGTGTCAAGGGTTTTGTACTGGATTGCGCTGGTGTGCCTGGCATACTGTTATTTCCGTATGTTTTCCAGAAATATTTATAAGAGGTCAGAGGAAAATAATCGTTTTCTGCAGAGGACGGAAGGCGTCCGGAGCTTTTTCAGGAACAAAAAAAATATCATGGAACAGAGAAAATATTACCATATTTATACTTGCCCCGGATGCAGACAGAAAATAAGAATTCCCAAAGGAAAAGGAAAGATCGAAGTACGCTGTCCGAAATGTGGAAAAACATTTATAAAAAGGAGTTAAGATGTTCGGGTATATTATTGTCAATAAACCAGAAATGAAATTTAAAGAGTTTGATGTTTACCACGGATATTATTGTGGATTATGCAGGAAACTAAAAGAGCATTATGGAAAGATCGGACAGATGACTTTATCTTACGACATGACCTTTGTTGTGATGCTGCTTTCCAGTCTTTACGAGCCGGAAACAGAAAGAGGAGTGACAAAGTGCGCGGCACATCCGCTCCAGAAACATCCGACCAGGACCAATGAGATTACGGACTATGCGGCTCATATGAATGTGCTTCTGACATATTATAAATGCCAGGATGACTGGAAGGATGAGCGCAGACACAAGCAGCTGCTCATGGGAAAATTACTGTACAAAAGGTGTGGATTTTCAAAAAACTTTTACAGGGAAAAGTGGAGAAAGATTGAGAAACTGCTTCGAAAACTGTCAGAAGAGGAGAAGAAGAATAATCTGGATCTGGATTACATGTCAGGAATGTTTGGACAGATTATGGCAGAGATCATGCTCTATCAGAGAGATGAGTGGGAGGAACTGCTGACAAGATGCGGTTTTTATCTGGGCAAATTTGTTTATCTGATGGATGCTTATGAAGATATTGAAGAAGACCTGAAAAAAGGAAATTATAATCCGTTTCGGGAAATGTACAAAGAGCCTGATTTTGATGATCAGTGCCATAATATTTTGATGATGATGATGGCGGAATGTTCAAAGGCGTTTGAACAGCTTCCGCTGATCGATCATATCGAGATTCTGAGGAATATTCTGTATTCCGGAGTCTGGTACCGGTATGATCAGGTAAGAAGCAAACGAGAAGAAAAAAAGGGAGAAAAAAATGGCTGATCCATATGAGATTCTGGGAGTATCGAGGGATGCTTCAGAAGAAGAAATAAAAAAAGCATATAAAAGACTGAGCCGGAAGTATCATCCGGATGCGAATCTGGACAATCCGAAAGCGGCTGAAGAAAAATTCAAACAGATACAGCAGGCATATCAGCAGGTAATGAAGGAGAAGACAGAAGGCTACAGCCAGAACAGCTATGGCGGCGGCGCTCAGAGCGGACCGTATGGAAATCAGGGAAATCCGTATGGAAACCAGGGGAATCCATATGGCGGCCAGGGAAATCCATTTGATGATATATTTGGCGGTTTCGGCGGTTTTGGCGGCTTTGGAGGATACGGATACGGCGGGCAGCAGCAGAATACCAGTACCGGATATGAAAAAGACAATCATCTGCGTGCCGCGGGCAACTATGTAAGAAATGGATATTATCAGGAAGCAAGGACGGTCCTGGATGGAATGGAAGCAGGAAAGAGAAACGCCAGGTGGTATTATTACAGCGCCTGCGCCAATGCCGGTCTTGGCAACAATGTTACCGCAATGGAACATGCCCGGAGGGCGGCGTCCATGGAACCAAATAACTTGGAGTACAGGGCTTTGGTCAATCAGCTGGAAGGGAATGGAAACTGGTATCAGCAGAGACAGAGAAATTATGAAAGCCCTTATGCGGCAGGCGGAGACTGGTGCATGAAGATGTGCATGCTAAGCGTTGCCTGCAATATATGCTGCGGCGGCAGTGGATTCTGCTGTGGAAGTCCGTACGGCATTTAACGGGAAGACTGGCTTGAATGGAGGAAGAAGAAAATGAGCAAGATTATAGGCATTGATTTAGGAACAACAAATTCCTGTGTGGCGGTTCTGGAAGGCGGAAAACCTGTAGTAATCCCTAATGCGGAAGGACAGAGGACGACGCCGTCCATTGTTGCTTTTACCAAAAACGGAGAGAGACTGGTTGGGGATCCGGCGAAACGTCAGGCGGTAACCAATGTAGACAGGACAGTGGCATCTGTAAAACGTCAGATGGGAACTGACCGGAGAGTGAAGATTGACGGCAGAAAGTACAGTCCGCAGGAGATTTCCGCTATGATTCTTCAGAAGCTAAAAAAGGATGCGGAAGAATATCTGGGAGAACCGGTGGACCGGGCAGTCATAACAGTTCCAGCCTACTTCAGCGATTCTCAGCGCCAGGCAACCAAGGATGCGGGAAAGATTGCCGGTCTGAAAGTAGAGCGTATCATCAACGAGCCTACGGCGGCAGCTCTGGCTTACGGACTGGATAAATCCCAGTCACAGAAGATCATGGTATACGATCTGGGAGGAGGAACCTTCGATGTATCAGTGATCGAGATTGGGGATGGAGTTGTGGAAGTTCTTGCGACCGCCGGGGATAATCATCTGGGCGGAGATGATTTCGATGCAAGGATCGTGGATTATCTGCTGAAAGAATTCCGGCAGCAGGAAGGAATCGATCTGTCTAAAGACCGCACAGCGGTACAGAGAATTATGGAAGAAGCGGAGAAAGCCAAAAAAGAACTTTCCTCTGCAATGACAGTACAGATCAATCTGCCGTTTATCGCAACAGACAGCAGCGGTCCAAAACATATGGATCTTACACTGACCAGAGCGAAATTCCAGGAACTGACCTATGATCTGATCGACCGCACATCGGGACCGGTCAGTCAGGCTCTGTCAGACGCAGACATCAGCGCGTCACAGCTGAACATGGTGCTTCTGGTGGGAGGATCTACCAGAATGCCGGCAGTCAGTGAAAAAGTAAAACAGCTGACGGGAAAAGAGCCAAGCAAAAATATGAACCCAGATGAATGCGTTGCGCTGGGAGCGGCGATCCAGGGCGGAAAGATGGCTGGAGAAGCAGGATTAAATGAAATCCTTCTGATGGACGTCACACCGCTGTCTCTTTCTATTGAAACGGCAGGAGGCGTGGCAACCAGGCTGATCGAGAGAAATACAACGATACCGACCAGATACAGTCAGGTATTTACAACGGCGGCCAATTTCCAGACAGCGGTTGATATTAAAGTCCTTCAGGGAGAGCGGGCCATGGCGAAAGACAATAAGCTGATCGGCAATTTCCGTCTGAAAGGAATCAAACGGGCGATGCGGGGAGTACCGCAGATCGAGGTAACATTTGATATCGATGTAAACGGTATTTTGAATGTTTCTGCCAAAGATCTTGGAACCGGAAAAGAGCAGTCGATTACGATCACGGCAAGTTCCAATCTGTCAGATGAAGAGATTGACCGGGCAATGGAAGAAGCCAGAGCGTATGAGAGCCAGGATCAGGAAAAGAAAGAAGCCATTGATATTTACAATGAGGCAGAGCGCAGCATTTACAAGGGACAGCAGTATCTTACGGAGAAGAAAAAAGAACTGTCCAGAGAAGAAAAGGCAGAGATTAAGTCTGCGATCCGGGAACTGCAGAAGATCATGAAAAAAGTAAAACCGAAAAATATTACGGAAGAAGACGGGCGCAGGATCAAGGAAGCGAAGGACGCCCTGGATCAGATCATCTGGTAAAAAGAACCGGAAAATTTTCGGATATAAAGTGAAAAAACTGAAGATAATAAAGACAAGGCGGGAAGATAAGTGAAAAAACTTCTCGTCTTTTTGTATGGACATTTTCTGCGATTCAGCGTATGATACATATTAGTTAGTTAAGGCTAACCAAAAGGAGGAACCAGATGAGGTATCAGGAAGAATTAAGCCAGGTAAAATGGAAAAAGAACATGCAGATGCAGATCGCAATGCACTGCGGTCCTGTATTTGCAGGAATCAAACCATCCAACACAGTGACTTTAGATTTTCACGATTCCCGAAAACTGATGGAAACATTTCGGGGGAGCGGCATCAAATGTGCTTTGATCTACGCAGGATCCCAAAAGTGCCTTTGGCTTCTGTACAGAGAGCAGGAAGTACAGGAGTATCTGATGAAGCCCGGACATAGAAAATTTTTAAAGGACTGCGGATATTCATCCTTTCAATTAAAAGACATTCTTCATGCGCTTAGGGAACGTTATCACTTATATAAAACAAAACAACAGGAATTTCCACATGAGCTTGGCCTGATTCTTGGATACCCTCTGTGCGATGTGACAGGATTCATAGAATACCAGGGAAGGAATTATCTTTATTCCGGCTACTGGAAGGTTTATGAAAACCTGGAAGAGACCAGAAAGCTGTTTGATCTTTATGATCATATCCGTTACTACATGGTAAAGCAGGTAGAATACGGAAAATCCCTGGAACAGCTGATGGAGGCATATGGCAGGCGTCAGGTTCCGAATTATGCATAAGGAAATAGTTCATAAGGAGGATATGAAATGAACGAAATTATAGTAGCTTACTGGACAGGAACAGGAAACACACAGACAATGGCGGAATATGTAGCGGAAGGAATCCGGGAAGGCGGAAAGACTCCGAAAGTTGTTTCGGTAGAAGAAATCAGCGCCGATGAACTGAAAGACGCGCCGGTATTTGCACTGGGCTGCCCTTCCATGGGAGTTGAGACTCTGGAAGAATCTGTTATGGAGCCTTTTGTGGAAGAAGTAACGGGATTTGCGGCAGGAAAGAAAATCGGACTGTTCGGATCTTACGGATGGGGCGACGGTGAATGGATGCGCAACTGGACAGACCAGATGCAGGAAGCAGGAGCCGAAGTATACGGCGGAGAAGATGCGATCTGCCAGGAAGCTCCGGATGAAGATGCCCAGGATGATCTGAAAGAACTTGGAAAAGAATTAGCATCTTTATAAAATGATCAAAGGCTTCCTGCCCTGAAATTTTCCGGCAGGAAGCTTTCTCTCTTTAGCGGAACCATATCCGGCTGTATCATTGGACTTGCAAGGGAAAGGAAGGTTGTTATGAGCGTTGTTATCATAGGAGGGCATGACCGGATGGTGTGCCAGTATAAACAGATCTGCAGACAGCACAAATGCAAGGTAAAGGTATTTACGCAGATGCCGTCAGCATTCAATAAAAAGATCGGGACGCCGGATCTTGTGGTGCTGTTTACCAATACGGTTTCTCACAAAATGGTAAAATGTGCTGTTGCGGAGGCAAAAAATAAAAAGATAGAGATTGTACGCAGCCATACAAGCAGCCAGGCTGCTTTAAAGGAAATTTTGGAAGAAAAAAGAAGATAATGGTTGACAACAGAAAATAAATCTGATAATCTACAGTTGCGGTTAGAAGACGCTAACTTAGATTGGACTAACTAAAGATAAGTATGAATTTATCAAAAATAGAATAAAAAAGACTAAAAAAGTTCTTGACGACTAACTTGAGTTAGCGTATACTAACGGATTGGAAAGAAGAATAATATCTATAAAGCGAAAAGAGGAATAATATGATGCCTTTGATTATGGTAAATACAGGTGAAAAAAATATCATCCGCAAAGTCGGCGGGAGCGGGGAGACCAGGAGGTTTCTGGAGAACCTGGGATTTGTCGCGGGAACTGAGATAGAAGTATTATCGGCAATCGGAGGAAATGTCATTGTAAATATTAAAGATTCCAGGGTTGCGATTAATAAGGATATGGCACGGCACATCATGGTTTAGTGCTGGTTGTATTATAGATCATTGTGAAAAGAAAGGAGACATGGACATGACTCTAGGAGAAGCAGAGGTTGGAAGTACTGTCGTTGTAGCGAAGATCGAGGGCGACAGCGCGTACAAACGTCGGATTATGGATATGGGAATTACAAAAGGCAGTGAGCTTTACATAAGAAAAGTAGCTCCGCTGGGAGACCCGGTTGAAATCACGGTACGCGGGTATGAACTTTCTGTCAGAAAAAATGATGCCCAGTGCGTACAGGTAAAAGAGGTAAATTAATCTTATTCGTGCAGAGCCAAAGATGCAGATCAAAAGGGAGGGAAAAGAAATGGCGATTAATATTGCACTCGCAGGAAATCCAAACTGCGGTAAGACAACGATGTTCAATGCTCTGACCGGAGCAAACCAATATGTTGGAAACTGGCCGGGCGTAACAGTAGAGAAAAAAGAAGGAAAACTGAAAGGGAAAAGAAAAGGGGAAGACATTACGATTACAGACCTTCCGGGAATTTATTCTCTTTCACCATATACACTGGAAGAGGTTGTCAGCCGTGATTTTCTTCTGAATGAAAATCCGGATGTGATCATTGACCTGGTGGATGCGACAAATATTGAGAGGAACTTATATCTGACGACTCAGCTGATTGAGACAGGGATCCCGGTTGTAATCGCGCTGAACATGGCAGATCTGATCGAGAAGAGAGGAATGAAGATTGATACGCAGCGTTTATCTATGCTGCTGAATTGTCCGATCATCGAGACATCTGCATTGAAACAGACCGGACTGGATGAACTGATCGATGAGGCTGTTCGTGTAGCCAATAAAAAGACAGTGGATCTTCCGAAAGAAATTTTCTCAAAAGAACTGGAGACAGCAGTTGAGGAAGTAAAGAAAGTCCTTCCGGGATCTGTCACAGAAGACAAGAGAAGATGGTATGCAGTGAAATTCCTTGAAAACGACAGCAAAGTAGCAGAAGAGATGCAGCTTTCTGCTTCAGGAAGATCATTGGTGGAAACGAATAGAAAGAAAATAGAAGAAGCGCATGATGATGATATGGAAAGTATCGTAACAGATCAGCGTTATCAGTTTATACAGAAAATCGTAAAAACAGCGGTAAAGAAAGGAAAAGATAAACTTACGGTATCTGACAAGATTGACCGGATCGTAACAAACCGTATTCTCGGAATTCCGATTTTCATTGCGGTCATGTTCGTGGTATACTACATATCAGTAACGACCATCGGAACGATCGTAACCGACTGGACCAATGATGTCTTTGTTGTGGCAATCCAGGATGCAGTCAGCGGATTTCTTGGAAGCATCGGCGCAGGAGATCTGGTTGTCAGTCTTGTGGTAGACGGCATTATCGGCGGTGTGGGAGCAGTTCTTGGCTTCGTTCCTCAGATGGCGATTCTGTTCTTGTTCCTGTCTCTGCTGGAAGACTGTGGTTATATGGTTCGTATCGCATTCGTTATGGACCGTGTATTCCGCCATTTCGGATTATCAGGAAAGAGTTTTATTCCTCTTCTGATTTCTTCCGGATGCGGAATTCCTGGAATCATGGCTTCTAAGACCATTGAGCAGGATAATGACAGACGATTAACGATCATGACAGCAACATTCATTCCTTGCGGAGCGAAACTTCCGGTAATCGCGCTGATGGGCGGAGTTATGGCAAGTTACACAACAGGAAGCTATGAAGCGGGAGGAATTATCGCTCCTGCCATGTATTTCATGGGAATTGCAGCGGTATTAGTGTCAGCCATCATCCTGAAGAAGACAAAACCGTTCTCAGGGAAACCGGCTCCGTTCGTTATGGAACTTCCGCAGTACCATATTCCGTCTGCTAAAACAGTTCTGCTTCATGTATGGGAGAGACTGAAAGGATTTATCATTAAAGCCGGAACAATCCTGTTCCTTGCCTGTGTTGTTATGTGGTTCCTGGGCGGATTCGGATTTGACGGAGGAAGCTTCGGAATGGTAGAAGACAGCGCCGACAGCCTCCTGGCTATGATCGGCGGAGTGATCGCTCCATTATTTGCGCCGCTTGGATTCGGCGAATGGCAGCCGGTGGCAGCTTCTCTTTCCGGATTTACGGCAAAAGAGGCAATCGTTTCTACAATGGGTGTTCTTGCCAATGTAGGAGCAGACGATGTGGAAAACGCGATCACAGTAGGTCAGGCAGTTCAGGGATGGTTCCCAAGTGCTCTGGCAGCGTTTACCTTCCTGGTATTTAACCTGCTTGATTCACCTTGCCTTGCGGCGATCGCGACAATGGCTCAGCAGATGCAGTCCAGAAAATGGTTCTGGTTCGCAATCCTGTTCCAGAATATCTTTGCATATGTTGTATGCCTGTGCATTTATCAGATTGGATCATTTGCGATGGGAGGAGAATTTGGAATTGGAACCGCAGCTGGAATTATCTTAGCGGTTGTGCTGCTCTTCCTGTTGTTCAGACCGGATCCTTACAAAAATCAGAAAGTTTATTCTAAGAGGTCTGTACAGTCAGTATAGAAAGAAAACAGTAAAAGCTGGATGCACACCTGCATCCGGCTTTTTGGCCATAAAACAGATACAGTAAAATCAGCTGACGAAGCAGACAGAAGTTATAGAAAGGGGAAGTGAAAAATGGCAGATATTATCATATTAATTCTTGTTTTAGGATACTGTGGATATGTTATCTGGAACCGGCGTAAAAAAGCCAAAAACGGACAGACGTCCTGCGCCGGTTGCTCAGGGGGCTGTGCGGGCTGCTCAGGATGCAGCAGTTTTACTGTACAGGAAAAGAAGAAGAACGGATAAGGAGGCGGAAGAATGGGAGATTCCACAGGCTCCATGTTTTATATGTTTGCGATTTTCATCGGTATCTATATTGTGGGAATGCTGCTTTATCAGGGATATCAGATGATCAGGAAGTGGTGCAGAAACCACCGCTCGAAGGATAAAGAATAAGGAAGGAGTGCTGAAAATGGCAGATACGATTATTGTTATCCTAATTGTTTTACTTATGATATTGGCCGCAAAACAGGCGGCAAAACATTTTCGGGGTGAAGGCTCATGCTGCGGCGGAGGTTCCGGAGCATCCAAGGTAACGATAAGAGAAAAGAAACTCGATGGACCGATCATCGGGAAAAAAACAATTGCCATTGAAGGAATGCATTGTGAACATTGTGCGCAGAATGTAACGGAGGCGATCAATAAAATTCAGGGAGTTTCCGCAAAGGTTTTCTTAAAAGAAAAGAAAGCCGTTGTATCCTATGAAAATGAAGTAAAAGATGAGACTTTGAAACGGGCTGTAGAAGGAGCCGGATACAAAGTCCGTTCCATTATATAACATACAAAAGAATGCTGCAGGATCCATCCTCTGGATGATTTCTGCAGCATTGTTGTTTACGTGAAAATATCAGACGTCCTGTCCGTTACCGCTCTTTTTCTGGCGGATATGATCTTTAATGGCATTAAAACTTTCAGGACTGATCACATGTTCCATACGGCAGGCATCCTGCGTTGCAATCTCCGGATCGACGCCCAGGTCGATCAGCATCTGAGATAATACCGTGTGCCGTTCATAGATGGTCTCTGCGATCTTACGCCCGGATTCCGTAAGGGCAATATGTCCGTCCGTGTCCATAACGATCAACCCTTTTTGCCTTAAATTCTTCATTGCAACACTGACGCTGGGTTTTGAAAAATTCAGTTTATGGACGATATCAATAGAACGGACGGTATTTTGCGCCTGCCCCAGAATCAGAATGGTTTCCAGATAATTTTCAGCAGACTCTTGTACCTTCAAAAAAACTTCCTCCTTACATCAGTGTCTAAAAATAATTAAGTTTGTTCATGATTATAGCATAGAAGAAAAAAACTGTAAAGCGGATGGCTCCGGGGAAAAAGAAATGTAAAAAAGGGGGTTGACAAATTGGTTAGACAATGCTAACCTATAAATGAATTAGGAGTGACTAACCAATTCTTTTTGTATAGTAAATAATCAATTATGACAAAGCTGTGGATGAAGCACGGGAGTGCTTTATCCATATGGCTGTGCAACAGGAGTCAAAGGGTGAGATGAGTATGTGTCAACAAGATGTAGAAAAGGTATTACAGCAAAACGGCAAACGGATTACCAGGCAGAGAAAGATTCTGCTGGATGTCATATTAAACGGCAAATGGGAATGCTGCAAAGAAATCTATTATGAAGCGGTGAAACGAGATCCTTCTATCGGTATGGCCACAGTATACCGTATGATGGCAACCTTGGAAGAAATCGGCGTCCTGGAGCGCAGAAGCGTATTCCGTATGAAGGATGATGTACAGCACTGTTAGAAAATCCGCCGGAATAACAGAATATAAAAAAATTAAGAAAGTATTTGGTTTCTTTCAATGAAATCAGATACTTTTTCTGTTATGATAAGAAACAAAAGGAAGGGAGGAAATGGTTTGAAGAAAACTCTGTTTGGCATTCTTCTGGCGTTATGTGCTGTGATATTTCTTTTCTGCGGATGGAAATTATACCAGTATTATCATGCATATCACCAGGCGGAAACGGAATATAACGAGATTCAAAAAGATGCCTCATCTTCGGAAGAAGAGGGAAAGATTGATTTTCAGGAGCTTCGGAAGATAAATAAGGATGTTGTCGGCTGGGTCCGGGCAGATGGAACGAAGATTGATTATCCGATCGTAAAAAGTCATGACAATGAAGAATATTTAAGTCATACGTTTCAGGGAACCGAAAACCGTTCCGGAGCGATTTTTATGGACAAGAACTGCAGCAGTACTTTTGATTCAGACAATAATGTCATTTACGGACATCATATGAGGGATGGATCCATGTTTGCGGATCTTCTGAAGTTCAGGGAAGAATCATTTCTGAAGGAAAATCAGGAGATCACAGTTTATACACCGGAAAAGACACTGCATCTGAAAGTGATTTCCGCATATGCGGCAGGCGGAGACACACTGATTCCAGTGACTTTTGCCAGTCAGGAGAAAAAAGAAGAGTATATATCAAAGATACTCAGGCAGAGTGATATATCTGCGGATATTTCAGAAGAGGACCAGAAAAAAATAGGAAAGCTGTATACTTTTGTTACATGCAGTTACGAAGAGGAGAATAATCGTACCTTTGTTCATGCGGTAGAAAGCGATGATATTACATGAGATTAAATAAAAGGAACAAAAGAGAGCTGAAGAAAATCTGTCTGCTCCTTGCGGTGATCGGCGTTGTCTTTTTATGGGCAGTGGAGACCATAGGGTTTCCGATTACAACGAATATCCAGAGAGGGAGGATACAGGTTATAGATGTCTCGGTCTACAATGGAAGGATTAACTGGAAGAAGGTCAAAGATCAGAAGATCAATCACGCAATGCTTCGAATCGGATCCGGGATCAACAGCAGGCGGAAGGGGAGTGAGGACAGCCGGTTTGCGTCTAACTACCGGAGTGCCTCCTATGCCTCCATCCATACGGGAGTGTATTATTATTCTTATGCGTCAACGAAAAAACAGGCAAAGCAGGAAGCGGCGCACTGTCTTTCCCTGCTTCAGAAGTACGGCATTGAGCCGGGAGATCTGGATCTTCCGGTAGCTTTTGACATTGAAGAAGAGCCGGTTTTAAAAACAGGAAGAGAAAATGTAACCGGCATTACGGAAACGTTCTGTGAAGAGATAAAAAAGGCAGGATTTACGCCAATGATATATTCCGGAGCTTCTGCCCTGAAAAGCTATTTTATTTATGATAAAATAAAGGACTATGAGATATGGGTGGCTCATTATACAGAAGCAGCTGCTCCATCGATTCCATTTCCATATCGTATGTGGCAGTACACGAGTTCCGCATCTGTGGAAGGAGCTAATACGAAACAGGGACGATGTGATGTGAATTATTATCAGGTATAGAGAAAGGATGAAAAAATGAGAGAGATTAAGACAGCAGCGCTGATCGGTCTGGGCGCCATTGGAGGGTATGTGGCTCCAAGGCTGGAAACTGCGCTGGGACAGGAAGGATTTACTGTAATTGCAGGAGGGGAAAGAAAACGGCGTCTGGAGCAGGAAGGATGCTGCATTAATGATACTATATGGAAATTTCATATTGGAGATCCGGAAGAAGCAGAAGAACCGGCGGATCTGGTGATTTTTGCAGTAAAATATCATGGACTCAGACAGGCGGCCAAAGACGCGGCAGGCTATATCGGGAAAAATACGATCCTTATGTCCCTGCTGAATGGAGTTGACAGTGAAGATATTTTAAGAGAATATTTTCCGGATCAGCATATTTTGTATTCAGTGATCCGCATTCCTTCCATTCATGAAAATGGGAAGATTTCCTATCCGGACGGATGGGGAGAGATTTCTTTTGGAGAAGCGGTAAATGATCAGCTGTCACAGGAAGTGCAGGCAGTAAAAGATCTGTTTGAAAAAAGCGGGATCGGATATCAGATACCGAGAGATATGAAAAAGAATATGTGGCATAAGTTTATGACCAATGTCAGTGAAAATCAGATTTCCGCAGTGCTTCGGATGCCTTATGGAATTTTCCAGGTCAGTGACACGATCAATCAGTTCAGAGAAAAAACAGCGAAAGAAGTGATTTCGATCGCCCAGGCAAAAGGCATCGACCTGACGGACAAAGATTTGGAAGAACAGAAGAAGAAAGTCGCATCATATCCGTTCTGGGGCAAAACATCCACAACGCAGGATATCCAAAATGGAAGAAAAACTGAAGTGGAGATGTTTGCCGGAACGGTGATACGGATGGGAAAAGAACTGGGGATACCGACTCCGTGTAATGAAATGCTTTACCAGTGTATCCGGGCGCTGGAAGCATGGAACGATACCCCAAAAGAAGATAAGAAATAAAATCAGGCAATCCGCATCAGAAGCTCTGTGGCTGCCGCAAAGAAAATGCAGATTCCGACAGCCGCAAAATAGGACAGGCTGGCTGCTTTCTCTTTGGGCCATGTGCTCCGGATCCGGGAAGAAAACCAGGTCTTTATATAGCCCAGACGTCCGTTCAGATGCGCAATGGCCATGATCAGAAGAACAGACAGGATCAGGCTGATCAAAGCTGCCGGAAGGAGAGCGGTCATGGATGCCAGGTTATTCTGAAAAGCGGAGCCAGACGTCTGTTCAGACGCAATGCGTGAGAAAGACGGCATAAGAGTCATCAGGTAAGTCAGGATCAGGGACGTACCGTTGAATACCGCATGCAGGAGCATGGAGGCGAACAGACTGTCTGTAGCTTCCACCAGGACTCCGAGAATGATTCCAAGAACAAAAGCATAGCAGAACTGCTGAAAATTCATGTGGGCAAGGCCGAAAAACAGGGAGGATAAAAGAATTCCCTTGATCGGGTTTGCCTTTCTCATGCCGGAATAAATGACACCGCGGAAAATCAGTTCTTCCACGATTCCCGGAAGAAGAGCCGTGGAAAAGAGCATAATTCCAAGTCCGTGGGACAGTTCCTCGGTAATGGAGGAGGAGACAATGTCCTGAAACAGCAGATTTCCGGCCAGACTGACAAATCCAGTCAGAGGCCGGATCACGGCAGACAGAACCAGGATCAGCAGCAGGGAGAGGACATTCACCTTATGAAGCCTTAATGTCTGAACAATGTTCCTGCCGCATAAAAGCAGATAGACCAAAGAGACAGCGGCAAGACAAAAATAAATAAGGATCGTGGTAATCTGACTGTTGCTGATAAATATGGAAAATGTAATATTTAAAAACCAGAAAATAAAGACAAAAAACAGGCAGAAAAAGCCCGATGATTTAAAATACGACATATGCAGAAGTCTCCTTTACTTTTTCAAAATACCGGTTGGTGTGATCGTAATCTTTCCTTCTTTTAAAAGACGTCCTACGGCTCGTTTAAATGCGTTTTTGCTAAGTCCCAGTTCCCGTTCGATCACGGCAGGTTTTGCTTTGTCATTAAAAGGAAGGGCGCCGTCATAGCTTTCAATGGTGTCCATCACAAGTTTTGCGTCACGGTCCATCTGCAGATAAGCTTTTTCGTGAAGGCTTAAGTTCAGTTTCCCATCGGAAGCGACGGAAGTGATCCTCATGCGGAGATGGTCTCCCACGGAAAGTTTTTCGTGGATCTCCTGTTTGGGGATCCTGCCCAGGTACTGATCTTCTACCGCCACAAAAGCGCCGTGATCCGGATGGATGTTATAGATTGTTCCCAGAACCCAGTCGCCGGTGTGATAGGAATGGTCGGTGGACAAAAGTTTTCCAATCTTCATGGTAGCGCATAAGCGGGAACTTTTATCAATATACAGAGATACGAGATATTCCCTGCCGGGGCGGATGTGGCCGATCTGTTCTTTAAAAGGAAGGAAGAGATCTTTTTCCAGTCCCCAGTCCAGAAAAGCGCCGATGGAACTTACATCTTTGACCCGGAGAGGACGGATTGCCCCAAGGGTGATCTTTGGAACATGAACCGTAGCGATCGGTCGGTCTTCGGAATCCTTGTAGACAAAGCAGGAGATCCGGTCTCCGATGCGGGCGTCTTTTGGAACCTGTTTTGCAGGAAGCAGGATGCTTCCGTCATCTGCATCTTTTTTATCATTGACATAGACGCCGAAATCCTTTCTTTTTACAATATATAAATCCTGAAATTTTCCTAATTCAATCATATGTATCCTCTTTCTATCATAATTATTTTGTTCTAGTATAACATAGTTTGTTCGGATTGTGGTAGAATATGAAAAGGAGGATAAAACAGGATGGAAGAAAAAGAAACATACACATTGAAAGATCTGACGGAGATCGTGTCAGACCTCCGGGGTGAGGGAGGATGTCCGTGGGATCGGAAGCAGACTCATGAGTCTTTGATTTCCTGTATGGAAGAAGAATGTCAGGAAGCGGTGGATGCCATCCGGAATCAGGATATGGAGAATCTTCAGGAGGAACTGGGGGATGTTCTGCTTCAGGTTGTAATGCATGCTCAGATCGCGGCAGAAGAAGGAGTTTTTTCTATCCATGAGGTGATCGATGGAATCTGCCGGAAAATGATACGGCGTCATCCTCATGTATTTGGAAACGCGGTATTTTCCAGTGAGGAAGAACTGAAGAAAAACTGGCGTGAAATCAAAGAGATGGAAAAACAGGAAAGAAATCATGAAGAGTAGCATAAAAACGTGGGTTTCGAATATTTTTACTTGACTAACATTACGAAAGACTATAGAATTATCTTATGCGAATTCAAGAGCATAACATTCATTATGTTTGATGTGAGATTAGGAGGAAGAATGAATGAACAAGACAGAATTAGTTGCAGCAATTGCAAAGAGAACAGAATTGTCTAAAAAAGATGCAGAAAAGGCTTTAAAAGCATTTACAGATGTTGTAGCAGAAGAATTAAAGAAAGGTGAGAAGATCCAGCTCGTTGGATTTGGAACTTTTGAGGTTTCCCACAGAGCCGCAAGAGAAGGAAGAAATCCTCGCAGCGGCGAGATCATGAAAATTGCTGCTTCTAAGGCTCCAAAATTTAAAGCAGGAAAAGCTTTAAAAGATATCGTAAACGAATAGTCAGTTCATTTGACGTGAAAACTGCTGGTTGCTTTTGAACCGGCAGTTTTGTTGTTTTATGGGAGATTTTTGTAAATCCTGAAGATAGAACAACAGGTCAGAAGAGCAGAAGAATCAGGAGGAGAGACATGAGATTAGATAAATATTTAAAAGTGTCCAGGCTGATCAAGAGAAGAACTGTTGCCAATGAGGCCTGCAGCGGCGGAAGAGTGACAGTGAACGGAAAGACAGCGAAGGCAGGAACCAATGTAAAGCCGGGGGATGAGATCCGCATTCAGTTCGGAAACCGGGAGGTAGCAGTGGAAGTGCTTGCTGTAATGGATACAGTGAAAAAGGATCAGGCGGCCGAACTATATCGGTATTTATAGGCATGTTTTTATTTCCCCTTTCATATGATATACAAAATTGAAAGGAGAAGATGCTATGATCGAAGATAGACAACCTGTAAAGGCACATAAGGTAAGTCTTTTAAACCGGTCTCTGGGGGTGATCACAGGAGTCAGGGATGTGGTATCCTTTGATTTAAATGAGATCATCCTGGATACAGAACAGGGTCTTTTGATGATTAAGGGGATAAACCTGCACGTGAAGCGGCTGCTGGTAGAAAAAGGAGAAGTCGAGATTGACGGAAAGGTCGAGAGTTTTCTGTACTCTAATGTGGACGAGTCATCCAGCCGCAGGGAAGGGTTCCTGGGAAGGCTGTTTAAGTAATGAGAGAAGCAGTGATCGGGCAGATCAGCTTTTTTGGAGCGTCTGTTTTATTTGGAGGAATTCTGCTGGCGGTATATGATGTCATCCGGGGGATCCGCAGGACATGGGTACATAAAAGCAGCTGGGTGGCAGCAGAGGATCTGATCTTCTGGCTGTTTGTCGGAATTGCCAGTTTTGTTTTTCTCTGCCGCTACAATCAGGGACAGCTGAGAGGCTTCTTTTTTCTGGGACTTTTGCTGGGGATGGCAGTGTATTACTGGAAAGGAAGCCGTTTTGTCCTTGGGTGGATGGTCAGGATATTTGGCTGGATCCGAAGGATTACGGACCGGGGAGCCGCCCTGGTCCAGAAACCTGTGGTACGTGTCAGGAGAAATATAAAATGGAAATTGAAAAAAGAGAAGCAATCCATTAAAATGATATTTAAGAAAGGGAGCAAAAGAGGTGATTTCCATGAAGAGAAGAAGAAAAAGAACCGCTAAGAAGATAGATCAGAGGACGAAGATCGTTCTGTTTTTTGTGCTGGTCTTCGTAATTGCCATGTCTGTATCTTATGCCGGTCTTTATCAGAAATCACGTGCCGTTGCCAGGGAAGAACAGCAGGTGGAGGCTGACATTGAAGATGCCAAAGATGAAAAGGAAAAACTCGAGGAGAAGAAAGAGTATGTAAAAACAAAAGAGTTCGTTGAGAAGATTGCAACGGAAAAATTCGGCCTCTTATATCCGGGGGAATATCTCTTAAAAGGAGATGAAGAGAAATAACAATTGAATCAATTTTATAAACTGATGGCAGGAAAACTCCAGACAGATGTAGGAATGCATCTGTCTGGAGTTTTTTTTGTGCAATAAGCCCGGCAAATGCCGGCAGTATCGCAGGGACAGGTCAGGGATCCTGCTCTGGCTGATCATTAAAAATAAGACTATTTGTTTCCGCTTAAGGCGGAAAAAGGTGAACTATATTCCAGGAATGAAAATACATATAATTTAGGACAGAAGGAGAAAAGGAATGGAATTATCAAACAAACGTTGTATCCGGATTTTGCATTTGCTGTTAAAAAGCAGGGATACGGTAACGGGGGAGAACCTGGGTGTTTCCATCGGCGTTTCATCAAGAACGATACGCAATGACATCAAAGAACTAAATCAGATTCTGAAAGATTATGGAGCGTGTGTCGTTTCAGAGATCAGTCAGGGATATCATCTGAGAATTGAAGATCAGGAAAAATTTTCAGGCTTTCTCAAAGGTCTGGAACGCCAGAAAAAGGGGAGAGATTTTCAAAATATCATACCTTCAGAGCCGGAAGACCGGGTGCGGTATATCATCTCAAAACTTTTGCTCGCTTCACTTAATGGAAGTCAGGAAATCATAGATTTTTTTGACCTGGAAGAAGAACTGTTTATCAGCACTTCGACTTTGAAAAAGGATTTCCGGACGATAGATCATATTTTAAATGATTATGGACTGAGAGTCAGCATTACGAAGAAAAAGGGGGTCCATATTGTTGGAGACGAACAGAAGATCCGGTATTGTATTTCAGAATATATTTTCAACAGTGGAGGATACTTTGGGGCAGAAGAAAATGAATTTTATGCCAGTGTCTTTACACAGAAAGAAATGGAAGATCTGAGGAAAATCCTGCTGGATGCAATGTCACGGCACGATCTCAGACTTACGGATATTGCTTTTAAGAATGTGCTGGTCCACAGCCTGATCATGCTGAAACGGTTCGCCGGGCAGCAGAGTGTAACTTATAAAAAAAGTGATATAGAAGAATTTGAGTCAAAAAAGGAGTTTGGATGTGCCAAAGATATCGTAGAACAGATTGAGGAAATGTTTGGAATGGATCTGGGAAATGAAGTTTACTATCTTACGCAGCATCTGCTTTCCAGCCAGAGATTTCTGATCGATGATCCGGAAGATGATTATAAATACAAACCGGAAATTGAGAAGATTTTAAAGACGATCCGGGATGAGACGAACATCGATCTGTCAGATGACAAACAGCTGATCAACGGACTGGCCATGCATCTGGAAGCCGCGCTGCAGAGACTTCGATTTGATATGAACATTCGGAATGAGTTTTTAGACTCCATCAAAAATATGTACCCGTTAGCCTTTGAGCTTGCGGTGCTTGCCAGCCAGGTGATTGAGGATACCTACAATTTTAAAACGAAAGAAAATGAGATCGGATTTCTGGCCATGCATTTCGGAGCGGCTCTGGAGAGAAAGGGATTGAACCGGAAACCGAAAAAGCCTAAAAAGGCAGTGATTGTCTGCATTGCAGGCGTGGCAACGGCGATGCTCCTGAAAGAAAAAATACAGAAACATTTTGGACAGAAGATTAAGATTGAGAGAACCTGTCCCCAGCAGGAGGTGACACAGGAGCTGATCGATTCGGTAGATCTTGTGCTGACAACGGTGGAACTGACCGGTTTTTCTTCCACTAAAATCAAGAAGATCAATTTGTTTTTAGAAGAGGAGGATATGAGAGCGATCCAAAATGCCATAGAAGAGAAACCCAATGGCGAAATCGTGGACTACCGGGCAATTTTTCCAAAGGACTTGTTTTTTCCGGAAGGAAGTTTCCGGGACAAAACAGAGGCAATGGAATATATGACAGAAATCATGAAAAAGAAGGACTACATAACCGAGAGTGTAAAACAGTCCATTTTCAAGAGAGAGGAAATGGCAACAACGGAGCTGGGAAGTCTGGTGGCAATTCCGCATGCGCTGCTTAATAACACCCAGGAAGCGGTTGTGTCGGTAATGATTCTGAATAAACCGATTCTTTGGGAGAACGAAAAGGTGCAGGTGG
>ERZ1090865.97-NODE-97-length-56889-cov-34.592163_pt1 | contig 56889 bp, 62 predicted proteins | sample MGYA00478478_ERZ1090865 | MGnify/ENA primary metagenome ERZ1090865 (study PRJEB33644, sample SAMEA5815715) | chicken gut metagenome | biome: Chicken; feature: Gastrointestinal Tract; material: Caecum | place: Ireland | collected 2019-01-01 | study: A study of the... | reverse complement strand
GGCCCCGCTCATGTCGGTTCCGCTCAAATCACTCATGCTCAAATTAGCTCCGCTCATATCAGCTCCACTCAAATTGACCCAGCGCATGTCGGTTCCGCTCAAATCACTCATGCTCAGGTTAGCTTCGCTCATATTGGCTTGTTGTAGGTTGATCCCGCTCAGGTCTGTCATGCTCAAATCAGCTCCGATCAGATTAGCCCTTCTCCCTCCTTCCACACCATTCAGCCACATCTTGTGTTTTTCCAGGATTTCTTTTAGATCTTTTATATTCATAGTTTTTACCTCCCGTGCATTTCCAAGTAACGCATCAATTCTGCGACCTGCTTAAATAGTCCAGAATGCCAGCCCAACGAGCTACCATTAGTTAGTCCTTTTTTCTTCAACTGCTCGATCATCTCATCATATCCATCTGGCTCCCTCCATATTTGCAAATTAAATATAACACATGATTATTTTCATGTCAAGACTTTTTCGTCAATTTTTATTTTTTTTATTTTTATTTTAAAAAAATATATATTAAAATTCACCTGTAGGTGAATTTTAATATATATTTTTTATAATTTATATTATTATATTATGACAATAATATAATAATATAAATTATTATAATAATATAAATTATATATTATTATAATATAAATTATTATAATATATTATAATAGAAAAAGAAAAGAAACAAAAGAAAAAGAATATAATATTATATATATTATATTATATATATTATATATAATATATACATTAAAAGCGCTTAAATTTTATGCTTGACAAAATGAATAAAAAGTGATATAATCAAGAAAAAACTAAGAAACCATAGGAGGTGAGGTGATGATATGGTTTGAAATGAGTTATAACAAATACAAGATTCCAATTTTAGAAAAGAAAGAAAAAATTCAAGAAACTGATAAGAAGGAGGAAGAAAATGAACGAAATAACCTTTATTTTTTCAACAAGTCAAAATATAAAGATGGTAATGATTGATGAAATTCCGTGGTTTTCTGGGAAAGATGTAGCAATTGCTCTTGGTTACAAAGATACAGTAAACGCCCTAAAAGCTCATGTAGATTCTGATGATAAAAGGGGGTGGCAAATCACCACCCCCTTTGGAGGAAAACAAAATGCAGTAGTGATAAATGAATCAGGGGTTTATTCTTTAATTTTCTCTTCTAAGCTTCCTCAAGCAAAAGAATTTAAACGCTGGGTCACCCATGAAGTTCTTCCTTCTATTAGAAAAAATGGAGGATATAAAGACAGCGAAAACAAGTATGACAAATTAAATCCAGTTTTTACTTCAAGAGATTTGTTTAATGCCATGGGGAGGCTTATTAAGGAAAATGGTGGAAGATATCAAGCCGCAAATATTTGGCGTCAAAAGTATATTGAATTTGAAAAAGTAATCAATATTAATTTTTATCAGCGGTCTAAGAAGGAAGGGTTTCGTCCTATTGAGTGGTTAAAGAAGAATAATTATTTTGATGATTTTTGTAGATTTGTTTGTTCTTAACTGAAAGGTTGATAAATGAGTTTAACAAAACAAGTGCATCTTTATAGTGTGGCAACAGATGCTTTTTACACTGATGAAGAGCAGTATTTACATGCTCAAATGCTTAAGTTATACAAACTTAGAAAAAAAGCAGATGAATGTAAATGGCGCAAAGCAATGATAAATCGAGTTATTGCTAAAAAGAAAGAAAAGATGATAGAATTATTAAATCTTCATCTTGAGAAAAAAGAAACCAGAAAAATTAATGACGATGCTTTAAAAGATAAAGCAATAGTTTCATTGTTTGAAAGCTCATTAACCAGAGCATTGAATTTAAAGACTAATAGTTTAACAGATAAAATTTTAATTGTCAATGTGTTTTTCTTTCAGGTGTTTGAAGATATAGTGAAATATGGTTTTGAACATCATGGAGACAAATATGTTTTTCTTACTGCTTCAGCGGGACAGATAAGAACAAAAAGAGCGGTATTTATTAGGGAAAAAGATTATATTGCTATTCGTCCTAAACTGATGTGCGGATTAAGTATTGAAGATATAAATAAGCAGGGCGGGATAAATCCTAACAAGTTTCTAGCTTATCTCGCTTTAAATAATTCTGCTACAGATGTATGGGAAGATTTCGATATTGATAAAGCTATAGTAGTTGAAGATTTTGAGACCGAAGTAGAAGGAAAGAATGATCATATTGATGATGTAACTTATGAAATAAAACGAGAATGGAATAAAACACTTATTCCTCATACAGATGGATGTGGAATGATGTTACATGGAAAAACTAGAATGTTACGCGCCCCATTCATTAAGGGTTTAATTGTTCAATTTCCTTTTGATAAGTTTATTAGGGAAAAATGTGTTAATGGCAAAGCAATAGTTAAAGATATTTATGGAACTAAACATGATATCCTTGAAGAGGGAATTGAATATATTTTATTTAAAAGCCAATTCAAACTTTGGAAATATTTTAAAAATTGGAATGAATACAAACAAAAATTTAAAGAAAATCATTGCGAAGTAAGTTATTGTAATATTGAAGAAGATTATATTCCTAAAGGCCGGATAAATTATCAAATGCTTCAAACACTCAGTGATATGAGTAATGAAGAAATTAAAAGACTTACAAAAGCAACAACTAAAGAAATTAACAGTATTGGCAATGATTTTTCAACAACAATGAGATTATTAGGTGCTACGCCATATAATCAAAATCCAAGTTGGTTTCAGCAAGCTTTAATGATTTATCCAGAGTTGTTTAGGGATAATTATTGTAGAGATATTTTAAGACAAACAAAAAAGAGTTTAGTAAAACAAGCTAAAGCTGGAAGATTAAGAATAAATGGATATTATACTTTTGTAGTTCCTGATTTTTATGCTGTTTGTGAGTATTTGTTTTTAGGGATTGATAATCCAAATGGTTTATTAAAAGAAAAAGAAGTTTACACTACATTATTTCGAGATGAAGATGAATTGGCTTGTTTAAGAAGTCCTCATTTATATCGAGAATGGCCTATAATGATTAATAAAAGAAATGAAGAATTAGATAAATGGTTTGGTGAAACTAAATGTATTTATACTAGTTGTAAGTCGCTTACATCAAAAATGTTACAATTCGATTGATTAGTCGCAGTCGAACCTATAGAGAAATCATAGGATATAAAACAGTGTGAACTCGGGGAAAGTGAGAACAACCCCGATGATACTTTTTAAGTATCTGTATCGACCATCGAAAAGATAGAACAAGTCTTTCAGATTATTGTTTGAATAACTGAGTAGAGTAAAAACTATAATAGTTTTGAAGCGCACTGGACCTAAACGGGAAACCGCATGGTTATGATATGGTCAGGATCTACCATCTATGCGACGGGGATAAACTTTTAGTAGTTAGAGATAAACTTCTTACTAAAGTAGCTAAAAGAAATATGCAGGACATAGTTCCTTTGACTTATGAAATGAAAAAAGCAGAGGGACAAGAATTAAATAATGAAGCTATGTATAAGGGCATGGCTGCTGCTTATACAGGTGGAAATATAGGGATTTATTCAAATCAAATTAGTAAGATTTGGAATAGTGGAAAAGAAATAGATGAAGAACATTTAAAGGTTATAAAATGGCTTTGCATGGAGAATAATTTTGTGATTGAGAATCGGTCACCTTATACAGTGATGTGTATGTAAAAGCTGGTTAATATGGGGAAAGCTAAGTTATAAAAATAATATGCTAATCCTATTCCAAGCCCTTTGAGGGAAGGTTAAACGACTATCCATTATGGAGTAGCCTTATAGGCGAAAAGCCAGCCACTTATAATTATAAGTTGAAGATATAGTCTAATCCCCTAAAAAATATCGGGAAACCGAGGGTATAAATGTGATTATGCAAAGACGTTATATAAACCTGTACGCCCCAAAGAAATAGATAAACTAATAAAGCAATATACAAAAGGAAAATTACCTGCTTTCTTTAAATACGCTAAAGATAAAACAGAAAAACAAATAGAGCCTGTTAACAATTCTGTTATGAATAGAATTATGAAAAACATACCTTCCTCTAGAATAAATTTTAATAAATCTATATCAAAGTTTGATTATAGAATGCTTATGAATTTTAACAGTGAATTCTCTTTGTCTGAAGAAAGTAAAGTAATTAAAAGCTATAATTTTTGGAACACACATCAATATTTATTTAACACTCTTGATGAAAAGCATGTTCGTCAAGAAGATATGTTTATGTATCAACAAATTAGAGAAAAAATTTTATCTGAATCTGGTCAAGATATAAATTATGTTGTTAACTCTTTAGTGTTTTATTTATATTCTATAAAACCTAATTCTATAAAGAAGATATTATGGTCTTGCTTTGGTGATGTCATGGTAGAAAATTTAAAACATAATTTAAATCCAGAGGATAAAATTTGCCCAATATGTGGGAAAAGATTTAAACCTGTGGTGGTAAATCAAATTTGTTGTAGTAAAGAATGCGGAACTATTGATCATAGGAATAAAATGAGAGAAAAGAAAGTTTCTCAGGGTGTTACAAATGTATCTGCCCCTATGATAGGAAGCATTCAAGATTTTATAGAAATTTATGGATAAAATTGTTAATTATATTAGGGGATTTCCCTATAGAAGGTGAATAATGCTACAAAGAGAAAAAGATGAAAATTTTCTTTCTTATGTAGAACGAGTTAATGAACAACTTGATTTACATAACATTAGTTTACAAGATTGGGAAAAAGAAATAATTGGTGAACATATTTATGGAGAAGAAAGTTTAAGGCGTTGTTCTTTATTTTTTCGTAAGTTTATGAATAAATTAGACTTAGAAGAAAGAAAGATGTTAAATGATGATAACAGACTTCAATCTATAAATAGAGCAAAAGATGAACTTATTAAAGAGAGAAAAAAGTTACAAACTATAAATGCTGAAGCTCAGGAATATTATAGATTTGTAGCTAGAAATGAACTGTTTAATGAGAAAATCAGAGAAGCTATTCTTTCTTTAGAACCAATAGAAATCAAGTATATAAAATTTAATCCTGATAAAACAAATAAAACAGGGCTTTTATGTATTTCAGATTTACATGCTGGTTCAGTTTATGAAATAAAAGGCTTATATGGAGAAGTTGTTAATAAATATGACTTTTCTATAATGCAAAATAGACTGTGGAGATTGATTGGGCAATTAGAAGCAGATATTGATTTTATAGACTGTGATGATTTAAGAGTTGTTATTTGTGGAGATATTTTTGAAAATGCTTTAAGAATGTCTAGTTTGACTAAATTAAAAGAACCTGTTATTGATACAGTAATAAAAACAAGTGAGTTTTTATGTCAATGGATATCTGAGCTATATAAAAGATTATATTTACCAATTCATGTTACTGTAATTGGTGGTAATCATGACACATTAGCATTGTTAGGAAGTAAACCTAGATTTGAAGAAGAGAATTTAGCAAAACTGGTTGTTAAATTTATGGAACTTCGTTTTAGTAATACTTCTGGTTTCATTACAATAGATCCTTATACTGATGTTTCTGTTGTAAATATTCAGGGTACAAATGTTATGTTTGAGCATGGAGAAGATTCAAATTTAGAAACTACAATAGAATATTTTTCTAATTTGTATAATCTTGACATTGATGAAATCTATGCTGGACATTATCATAGACCTGAAAGTAAAGCAATAGGAATAGCAGATATTGGAGATAGAATGGTTTATAGAATAGGAAGCATTTGTGGTGTTGATACATATGCTAAGAAACTAAGAAGATCAGCAAGACCAAGTGCTTATTTTGCCATGTATGATTCTAAAGAAGGTCACACATGGGATAGAAATTATTATCTGGGTTAAGTCACAGATATCACGAAAGGAGGATCATTTCTTATTTTGAGTTTCGGAAAATATTCGAGAAAACAATAAGAAGAGGTGATCCAGGGCATTGCCCATATCTCAAGACAAGTCTGAAAAGATACTATCTTGCATATAGAGAGGTTGCGCTTAGTGCGTGGCCTCTCTATATTTTTATCCAATGTGTCGTAAAACCCCTTGCTTTATCTATGGGGAGTGTCAAGGGCAACAAAGGAGTATTATGAGAAAATCTAAAGACATATTTGAAGTATATAATCACAAAGAAGAGTTAGCTGATAAAATATTACATATGACAAAAGATCATAGAATGTGTAATATGTGCCATAGACCCAAAGGTAGAATCAACTATTTTTATCTTGGGGAACTTGGAACAAATTTAAATGCTAATTATTCTTCTCTTTGTAGAGCTTGTTGTATGAAGCTTTATAATTTATATTATGAACGAACTAAATCTAAAGCTGCTTCTGTTTGGTTGTTGTTGGCAAAAATGGATATTCCTTTTTATTATGATCTGTGGCAACTAACAGAAGTGAAAATTGACGAACATATAGCCAATAAGAAAGGTCCTGCTCCAAGTCCTTTTAGTGTTTATTTAGAATTGTTTGCTAAGGATGAAACCCATTCAAGAGAAGGGTTCTATGATTCTGATACTATGATTGATGTTCTTTATGATGAACGATATAAAGATTTTAGTGAAGTAGAAAGAAGTAGAGATTTTAATTTAATTAGTCAACAAGGGATTTGGGGAAAGTATTATGATGAAAATGGTAGAGCGGATATTGAGGCTTATGATTTTCTTAATAAAGAATACCGTCAATATACAAAAGATTTAGGTGAAATAAACGCAAATCTGGAAAATAGGTATAGGGATTTATGTCGATGTGAGTTAAGATTAAGAAGAGCAAATGAAAACGGTGATGGACAGGAAATTAGTCGTGCTCAAGAAAGTTTAAGTAAACAATTAAATTTATTAAAACTTAATGATTTTCAAAGCAATAATATTTCTGAAGAAGAAAAATATGTAGAGCGCATGGCCTGGATGATAGAAAATGTAAAACCTGCTGAATGTGAAGATTTAAACAAATATAAAGATTTTAGTAAAATTACAGGAGTTTGGGAGGATCTTATGAGAACAGTTAAGAATCTTGTAGCTGGTACTCGTGAGTATCCTGATATACCTAAAGATGCCCGTTAAATTAAATAAAGCAAATGCAATTAGAAGAGCAAAAGTAAATGCTGATGTAATGACCAGTGAATTAAAATCTTCTGCAATGAAATCACCTATTGCGGAAAGAAATGCAATTGAGTGGATTACTTTGTTTAGAAGAAATTGGCATATATATACTGATATGGTGTTACGTATAAAGTTGAGACCAATTCAGCAAATTATGATTTATTTAATGGGAATTTCAGATGTATTTTTTGCTATTTGTTCAAGAGGTACTTCTAAAAGTTTCTTAGTTGCATTGGGCGCTGTAATAAAATTTATGTTGTATCCATATTCAGAAGTAGTTATTACAGCCTCTACTATTCCACAGGCTAATAGAATGGCTGAAAATAAAATTAAAGATGAGTTAATTAAAAAGTTATCGCCGTATTTATTAGATCTTTTTAATAAAGAATATATAGTTATTCGAAGGCCAGATGATGGCTTTGTTATTGATAATAAATTAAATGGTTCTTCAATTAGAATTTTACCTTGTCAGGAATCTAGCCGTGGCGCTAGAGCCACTTTATTAGTTTATGAAGAATGTCGTTTATTAAAGAAATCATTAATTGATGCTGTTTTTGAAAAGATGGCACATCCTAGACAGGCAAAATATTTAAATTATACTACTTATGGAGACAATCCTAGGTGGCAAGAAGAATGTCAACATATTTATATTACTTCTGCTCGTTTTCGTTACGAATGGTTTTATAGAACATTTAAGACAGTATTTAAAAGACATTTTACTGATCATCATGCTTCATGTAATGTTTTTGCAATGGATATATTTACTGCTATAAAGAATGGTTTTAAAACTTGGGGCGACTATAGAAATGGTCAGTCTGGTAATGAATTAGATAAAATGAAGTCTGGTTATATAGTGATATATAATCTCTACGCATTGAATTGCTGGAAAGTCTTTATAATATTTTACACTTAATAGTAACAGCTAAAATATTTTAGAAAATCAGCAGCCAAGTCTATTTTATAGAAAGGTTCAACGACTATTAGTACACTAAAAAGTGGAAGTGGTGCGGATCTTGTATAAGATTAAGATATAGTCTAAACTATATAGTGATATATAGATAACAAAATTATTTGTTAATTGTTCAGAATGGAGGATTTAAACGAAATGGTGGGCGAAGCAGAGGATGCTTTTTTCACTATAAAATCTTTTAAGCAAAACCAAGTTATAGAAAGAGTGTTTAAACCTCCTACAGCAGTAGAAGCATATATAAATTTAGATATAGGAAATAGAGATAAAGAATTAGATGAAATTCGATTAGTAATAGCAGACTATGCTTTTGCTAATACTACCGGTGCGGAACGAAACGACAACACTATTATAATGTGTATGAGTTTACGTTGGGTAAAAAATAAGTTTGTAAGATATGTTGATTATATTGAAAGTTGGCCTGGTAGTGATAGTATAGGTGCTAATGACAGAGTTAGAGAACTTAGATATGACTATAAAGCAGATTATGTTATTCAAGACCAAAGATCTGGTGGCGAAGTTTTGTTTAATCATATGACAGAATTATTACCAAAACCAGAAAGAGGTGATAATTGGAATCCTCATGGTTTAACAATAACTGATCATTTAGAATATCAAGTTGTTTCTGAATCTAAATTGGGCGATTTAAGAATGAGAACTGTTGACCCAGATGCTATTCCTTGTGTTATTCCTGTTATTGGTACCTCAGAATTAAATCATCTATGTTGGGTAGAATTGAAGAAGCAATTAGAAACAGACAATATAAAATTCCCTATTTCTATGGGAGAAAGACAAGATCAATTAGAAGATTCTGGTGAATATTTTACTATGTCAGTAGAAGAAATAGGTGATGAATTGGCTCCTTATGGTGAAGTTGATTTATTAATTCAAGAAGCGGTTAATTTAAGAGCAGAATTAAAAATGGATAAGGTTTATTTAAGAGAGCCACGTTCTGGCACGAAAGACCGTGTTATTGTTTTGGCCTATGGTAATTATATTGCTAGTTTAATAGAAAATGTTTGGAAAAAACAAATGCAGAAATCTTCTTATGATTTGAATAAAATTCAGTTGGTATGGTAAGGAAAGGAGGGTGAAATTTGCCGAACCATCTAACAAGAGAACAATTAAAAGATGTTATTGATTTTTCCGAGGCAATTTATGTAGCTGATAATATTGGTTTATATACTCCTTGGATGAGCAATGAACTGTTACAGAGATTAAATAATAACCCTCGTATTCCTTCTATAGATAGTATTAAGGAAGCATTAGCAGATTATAGGTCTAATGAAAAGAATTTACAGGCATATACTGAGTTTATGACCCATTTTGATATGATATTTGAAAGAACTCTTTATAGCTATGTAAACACTCTTGCGTTTGATTTATGTATTACTTGTACTAATGCTTTTACTCAGTCTGATTACGAATCTGAATTATATCAAAAAGATAAAGCTATAGTTTATCGTTTTTTAGATCAGTTTGATTACAAATCAGAATTTAGAAAAGTTGTAATTCAGTTAATGAAACGAGAAACATACTTCACTTGGTTTAGAAAAACTAAGTGGGGTAATAAAGGCATGAAGTTTGCTTTACAGATAATGCCGCAAGATTATTGTTTGCTAACTGGATATTGGGAAAAAGGAATGCTTTATGATTTGGATTATAACTATTTCTTACAACCGGGAGTTGATATAAATGGTTTTGATCCTAGCATAAAGAAAATGTATTCAATGATATTTAGTGGTGATAATCAAAATTGGTATAATTATCGTCCTACTAATCCGTTGAATAAAAGAACTGGGCAGTTCGCTTATTGGGCGCAAACATCACCTGAAGATGGTGCGTGGGCTAATTGATAACTCACGTTAAATATATTGAATTGCTGGGAAACCTTGAGAGCTATATTTACTTTATAAGTTATAACAATATAGATTAGGTAATCAGCAGCCAAGTAATAAGGTTCAACGACTATTCCGAGAGGAAGTACACCGCAAGCGATTGGCGGTGGAAGTGGTATAGTGAAAGATATAGTCTATTCTTATAAGAGATTATAAGGAAATTATAAGTAGCGTTATAATATGTTATATTTTATATAACTTAATAAAAAGATTCAAATTCGATTCTAGTAATTTTAATGGAACACCATTTTTAGCGCCGTTCTTAAAAGATACTATTAAAAATGATGAAATAGCTTCGCTTCAATATGACAAAGATATTATTGGAGCTTATGGTATTTTAGCTGGTGAAATTAGATTGTTTGACAATGCTAAGAGTGGTACAGTAGCCAACCAATTTGCTATTGACCCTGCTACTTTGGGCGGATTTATGGCTAAAGCTAAAGCTGGTTTGGGTAAAGTAAAATTAGCTGCTCTTCCTACAGAGAACAATAAATTTTATCAGTTTAGTGATAGTAATACATCTATGTATACAGATCAATTAAGTACATCTGCTGGTGTAGGGTCTGGTGTTAGTAGAATTATTTATTCTAGTGATAGAATGGGCAATGCTGAAATAGAAGCTGGTATTACTGATCAATTTAATACAATGAAAGCAGTTTATCCTCAATTCCAAAACTTCTTAGAGTTTTATGTTAATAAATTAACCAAGCGATATAAATTCAAGTTCAATTTTGAGGGTTGTGGATATGCTTTTGAAAGAGAAAAGAGATTTGATAGATTAGTCAAAATGGCTGATCATGGTGTTGTATTAGGTCCTTCTGCTTGGGCTGCTGCTATGGGATATACACCAATGGAGTTTGAGCGTTTACTAAATGAAGGCATGTGGTCTGACTTTAGCTCTAAGTGGCAACCAATGATTAATACTTATACTAGAACTGGTTCTGATACCACAGATGAAGGTGGACGTCCTAGAGAGGATTCTGAGGATTTAACTGATTCTGGGGTCAGAAGCAGAGATAATGATATGGGATTAGGATAAGGAGAAGTTATGGTGTTAAATGTAACCCAACCTACTATTGATGCTCTACAGGAAATGGTGGATGAAAGTTTCATTATGACTGCCCGTATTGATAGAATGCAATCTGTGTTAGATGCAGACTTTGCATATAATAATACTGGGTTATTAATTCATCATGGTATGGCTCATCAATATAGTGGTTATTTTGGGGATGCTGTTGCTGATTTAGGTTTGCAGGGATATGATATTTCTGTTAATTATGGCAATGTACCTCCTATGAATAAAAAGTATAGTAGTGTTAAAGAACTGCTATATGAACTTAAAGATTATGTTTTTGATTATCAAAATAGATTAAATGCTTGTTATAAAGTAGCTATAGATAATATGGACATACATATTGCTGCTGATATTCTTGAGATAATTAGAAAACATAATATAGTGGTAAGACAATGTATTTTACTTTGTAATAAGATTGAAATTTATAACGGAAGTGCTAGTTTCGATTCTCATATAAGAGAACATTTCTGGATTCTTGAAAAGGATTAAGGAGAAATATAAATGGTAGTATTAGGGATTCCTTCTAATCTTGATGGTTATTTTGTTGCTGATGGTGACTTAGCTTTTAGATTACAACAAGCAGGAGCTATACCATTATATAGAGATGGAGACTGTTTATATTTCAAGAAATCTAGGAAACTCCGTAAAATTCTTAAAAGGTTTGAGTTAGAAATAGAAGAATAAAATAATGAAAGGGGTGAGTTTATTTGCAGAGAAAAAACGTAGCTGTAAAAATGGAAGAAATGATTCCAGGATGGTTAGAAGGATATCCTGAGAGTAAGTTTTCTGTTTATAAAACAAGTTTTTTAAGCACTAAACCAAATTCTCATGGTTATGATATATCTGAAGAAGTTCTTCGTAATTGCGCCAGTAGTATTTTAGGTAATTTTTTAGTTGCTAAAATAGAACAAGGGGATGCAACTACTCATAAAGATGATGAAAAAATTTATGGGTATTTTCCTAAAGAACAATCCATAATTTTTGAAGAAACAGATAAAGGTTATCTCAAAGCATCAGCATATATGGTTATTAGTAAAATGTATGGTGGAGAGATAAATGAATTATTTTTAGATGAGAATTTTAGAAACGCCTCTGTAGAAATGACTGTAGAAGTAGAAGATGATGATCATACTTTACACAGTTTTGATATTTATGGTTTAACTTGTTTAGGGCGATATGTTAACGGTTCTTGTTCTGATGCTAATATGATGGCAGTAAGATTTTCTGAAGAGGAAGCTAAAGAATATTATAGAGCTACAGAACGAAGCAAATCTACTCTCCAAAAATTTGTAGAAGATAGGAAAAAGAATGTAACTTATAAAGTAAACAAGAGTAAAGAGGCTATGTCCAATAAAGCGTGGGGAACTGTGGATAAGACTGCGCTTAGAAATAAAATTATGGATGCTTCAAATAAAGCTTCTTTAGTTAAATCTGTTTATATGAAAGTGGAAGCTGGATGGGAAAATGCACCATCAGAGAAATTAAAATATCCGGTAATGTGTTTTGATGGTGATACTCTTGTTTATAATAGAGGTGGTTTATCTTCTGCTTTAGGCTATGCTAAAAAAGAAAATGAGACTGCTGTTGTTTCTAAAGTAAATAAAATAATGGATAGTCTTGGTCTCAATGATAAAGAGAAAATGGCAGAAATTGAGTTTTCTGCTGTTAAAATGGATTCTTTAAAAGAGGCTGTTAATTGTGCTATAGCTAATAAACCTTTTAAACTATTACAAATTTTTGAAGATAAAGACAAACAAAAATTTGTTGTATTAAAGCATACAGATGGTATGTTATATAGAAATAATTTTTCATTAACAAAGGAGGGAATTACATTGGCAGATTCTATGAATCCTATTTCTGTAAAGCTTTTTGAGGAAGAAGTTAAGAAAGCAGAATGTGAAGATAAAGAAGTAAAAGAAGAGAAATCTGAAAAAGCTCAATGTGAAGATACCAAAGAAATGAAAGAGAAAGAGGACGCTAAGTGCGCTGATCACGATTGTGATGATGATTGTGATGATGATAAGCACGAAGAAGATAAAAAAGCCGATATGGCAGACGAAAAGAAAGAAGAAATGTCTGTTGAAGAAATGGCTGCTGAAATTAAGCGTCTAACTGAAGATGTGGCAGATCGTGATAATATTATTATGACTAAAGATGCTGAACTTGAAGAACTTCGTAAATTCAAGGAAGGCATTGAAAAAGAGAAGATGGCCGCAAAAGTCGAGTCTGTTCTTTCTGAGGTTAAAGGCTATATGACTAATGAGCAGATTTCTTCTTTCAAAGATGAAGGTCTAAAATGTGGTTTAGAAGACATTGATGCTTGGGCTAATAAAGTTAAGGCATTTTGCTTTGAAGCAGGTAAGCAGCCTGTAAAGATGGCTTCTAAAAACATTTGGAGTTTTTCTGCTCCTGTAGACAATATTGATACCGAAAAGAAATCCTTATGGGACTAATTATAAAAAAGTAAAGGAGATTATGTATTATGGCTATGAATCTAAATAACCCCATTGCATATGGGAAATATATTGCCTCTGAAAACATTGATTCTCTAAATCGTGCTGCTATTGCCGAAGTAGAAGTTTTCAATGGCAACCTAGTTACTCTAGGTGAAATGAATACTGGCGTAACCGCTGATGCTGGTTACTGTTTTAATGCTGTTCCTACTACTGCTAACACCGCTGTAAATGTTTGGATAGTGCGTGAGCCTGAAGTTCCTCATACTCCCTGTACTAACATTTATATTGATCCTCGTGCTTATTCTGCTAAGGCTGGCGAAACCTTTAATGTGTTCCGTCCTATGCCAACTGATGTGATCCATGTTTCCAATACTGCCTTTGCTGAGGGTTCTGATCCCGCTACTGTTTCTGGCAAATATGTTACTGCTGGTGCCAATGGTCAGCTTATTGCTGTTACTTCCGCTACTGGTGTTGCAGGTGTGGTGTTTAAAGTAATTGGGGAGGAAGCTATTCCTGTTGGTCAGGAATTTGTTCCCGGCTATCTACTTGAGTGTATTCAGAATCCTCAAGAAGCTCTAGCTTAATTAAAATAAATATAAATGGAGGGATAAAGCAATGAATAAGCTTTCTAATGATATTGTAAAATTCGCTGCTGGTAATACTACTCCTTACGAGCAGTTTGCAGACTATATGCGTCATTATTATGCTGAAGTTCAGAAAAAGAATATTGGTGCTTATGACACTTCTGTATCTTTTGCTGAAAAAGATGCTAAAATGCACAAGGTTCTTATGCAGGAAATTTCTCGTGTTGCAGGTCAGCGTTTTCCCGAGGATATGTCTTATGAGCTAATGAGCACTAATCCCACTCTACGTTGGGCTGCTTTTGCTGTAGTAGATATGATGATTGAGACTATTCTTCCTGCTGTTATTATTGATAGTATTGGTCTATATACCGATATTCGCTTCATTAACTGGGGTGACGTTCCCATGTTCGAAGTCCCCTCTCGTGCTCTATTCACTGTTTCTAATGGTGGTAATGCACAGCGTACTACTATGCGTCAGAAGCAGTACAAGGGTAACCAGACTGTTGCTATTACCAATCATATGATTACTGCTCAGGTAGATATGTATCGTGTTCTATCTGGCCGTGATAGCCTAGCTGAATTTGCTCGTCGTGCTGTTCTGGCTATTGAGCAGAATATGAGTGTTGAGGCTTATAATTCTGTTCTAGCCGGTTTAACTGGTGTTAATGTTCCTGCCGCTCTAAAATATGAGGGTGTGTTTGATATGGAACGTCTAATTCAGATGTGTCAAGTTGTTGGTGCTTATAACTATAATATGAAGCCCATTATTGCTGGTACCACTGTTGGTCTAATGAAGGTTCTACCTGATTCTGCTGCTGGGTATCGTATTAATACCAATGCAGATGATATTCGTCTAGATCTAATTCGCACTGCTTATACTTATGACTTTATGGTACTACCTCAGGTTGCTACTGGTGACTTCCAGAATTATGGTCTAGCTCTAAATGATAACACTCTGTTTGTGCTATCTCCTGCTGCTGATAAGCTGGTTCGGGGTAACTTACGCCCTGCTTGTTAAGTAATTAGCAAGTATTTCATACTAATTGCTTTGAATCCCTAAAGCCTTTACAACTACAATATAACATATATGAATGTTGCGAAAGCAGAAATAATGTAAAGGATGGTTATATGGTTAAATCCTAAGTAACTATTACAATGGGTATTTAGCATCCAATCTCTTTAAGAGAAGGTTCAACGATTATTCCCTTACCGGGAAGTAGATTACAAGCTAATGGTAATCGAAAAATATGACTCTTATATATCCAAAATAAACATAGAAAGAGAAAATATGTTAATTTCTGAATTGGATATATAAGATGAAGATATAATCTCGACTTATACGAAAGTATAAGATAATAAGTGTTGCGACTTATTTAAGATTTCGTGTTGTAGAAGGCAGCACTATCACAAATTCTAACGATTATTTCGATAATGCTAACCTAACTTCTAACTTTACTATCAGCAAGCGTTATGGTTTTGATTACATTTCTGGTGCTACTGCTGGTAGCTACACCATTACTGCTTAATTTAAAATTAAATATGAGGAAAATGATTGAGGGGAGGTTACTCCCCTCTGTCTAACAAAGGGATAGAAAGGAAATAAAAATGGCAACTTCCATGAACAATAAAACTCAAGACAGTTCTGCTAATACTATTAAGAAAGTAAGCAACCGAAATAGAAATGCTAATAATTTAGCTGCTGAAAATGAAGCTCTCAAGCAACAGATGAAGGATATGCAGGAGCAAATGCAAGAAATGATGAGCCGTTTAGAGGCTATTGCTGTTAGTGCTCCTGTTCCTACATATGAAGTTGCTCAACCTATACATACATATATTCCACCTCGTAATAAAGATATTGAGGTGGTTAGTTTAAGTACAGGTCATTTATTATTATCTACAAATGGACGTTCTGATGGTAGAGTTTATGAGTTTACACGTCAATTTGAAAAGAAATTTATTCCTGAAGAAGATTTACGACTAATAGTTCATGCTATGCCTAATACTTCTTCTGATGGTCATTTCTATATAAAAGATAGAGAATTTGTAGAAGAAAATGGGCTTAGAGTTCCTTATAACAATATGCTTGATATGGATAAACTAAAGCATATTCTTAATAAAAATATTAGAGAGTTTGAAACAACATATAAACTAGCTTCTAAAACGCAGCAAGAAACTATTCTTGAAATGGTTATAGACAGACTTCTTTATGGTAAGAAGGTAGATGCTAATATTGTTGTTAGTCTTGAAAAGTTAACCGGAAAGCGATTAATGGATATAGAGCCTATTGAACCTGAGAAGGAGGGATAAAATGGCTACCCCCTTCGATGCTGTAATTGATATAGCATTAGTTACAGTAGATGATTATAAATTAGGCAAGTTAATGAATCAATCTCAAGAAGGATTTAAAACTTATGTAGATGGTTTTCTTTTATCTGCAATACCTAATTTTACAAGAACGGTTAGGCCAATTACTTATAATGAAACAGCTAGAGAATTTACTATAGATTTAAATAATCTAGAAATTAGTATTTTGGCTGATTTGTGGGTCATTGAGTGGTTTGATAGAGAAATAAATAATTCTGCTTATTTACAGAACAAGTTACAAATTTCTTCAGCTTTCACTACTCATTCTCCCGCCCAGAACTTAAAAGAAAAAGTTGTTTATGTTGATGGGCTTAGAGAAAAAGTTCAGCAGAAAATGACTGATAATCAGTTATTATATGGTAATTTTACCTCTTCTTTAAATAAATATGGGGAGTGGTGAGATTGCTATTAAAACAACATAGAATAGACGAAATATATAAAATTCTAGTTTTTTTTGAAAAAATAAATGATGACAAGTCTAAAATAACAGAGGAATCTTATATAAGATATCTTGATAGATTGTATGTAGTTTATCGAGGGTATGGAGATCCAAGGTTTTATGAACCTATAAAAGGCCTTAGAGATATAGGAATAAATATAACCCATGAAGTTGTTAAAAGCGTTGTATTTGATATGATTCATATTTTGAATAAGGAGTATTAATATGGCATTACGTTTTTATCAAAATAGTCTTGATAATGGCATGTCACTTCAACCAAATGATGATTATAGACAATTACAACAAGCTTTTATGGATCAAGCCTGGGACAATACATCTGCAAGACGGATAATAGAAGAACAGGATGATTTTGGTCCTCTAACTTTTCACGATATAGATGTTTGGCTTAATTTTGTGGTTGGCACAACTACAACCTTTATGAAAAATGGCGCAGATTATTGTCAAATATTATTTCAGGATATTGAAAGACAAGTTATAAGAGGACTATATTATAAATTTGATGATAATTATTGGATTAGTGATTTCACAAATCCTTATCAGGGATTGGTTAGTGATGTTACATTAAGAAGATGCAATAATTATTTAAGAATTATTGATCCTGAAAATGGTAATTTATTCCAAATTCCTTGTGTTGTTGATTATGACATGTCCTCACCTCAAGTTCAAATTAGTTCATATATTATAACACCAAATAATCATGCTACGGTTTATGTTCAAGCTAATAGCGACACAATACGTTTATTTAAATTAAATACTCGTTATATATTAAATGGTAGACCTTTTAAATTAAATGCGTTTCAAAATGCTTTGAATACAGGGATAGATGAACCAGTTCCAACGGTTTTATATTTAGACTTGTATTTAGATGAGATACACGTTTATGATGATTTGGTAAATCAGGTAGCATATAATGGTGATTTTGATTATAAAATAAATATTCTGTCAGATAAGATTGAACTGCCTAGAGAGAGTACAGGCAAGATTGAGTATAAGGTTTCTTTAAACGGCGAAGAAATCAATAAACCAGTTGTCTTTACTTCTTCTGATACTGATGTTATAATAGTTGATGTTCTAGGAAAATTTAAAATATTTGGGCAAGAAGGGACAACAGCAACAGTTACAGTTGCTTTAGCAGATAATCCAGAAATAAAGGATGAGATTTTAGTAATTGTAACTGAAACTGCAACTGGTGTTCCAAATGTTGTGTTAACTCCAGATATTAATAAAATTAGACAATATGAAACAATTTCTGTGAAGTTGGGAATAGAGTTTAATGGAACAGTCTATGAACCAGATAATGTTATTATTACTTCGGTAATTGGAGATAATATTTCTGTTTCATTAAATAATAATATATTGGAGTTAACTGGTATTACTGTTTCTAAAACACCTGTTAGAATTTCATTGAATTTAGTCAATGAAGAACAAGGAATAAATTTTGTTTATACAATTTATTTAACTTGTGTTAGTATGTTAGGGTAAGGAGGTGTTTGTGTGTATAATTCTTTAAGCACAATGCCTTTTGTGCCTTATAATGTATTAACTTATTTGGCTACACAAGATGAAATTATATGGAAATTATTAAAGTATCCTGAGTATGAAGCTTTAGATAAACCAGATTTAACATTTGATGAAAAAATGAATATGATTTGGAAGAAAGGCCCTCAAGAGAATTACAATGTATTTTTCACCAATTTAGTGGAAGATGCTATTCCTGAATCTAAATGTATTCTTAAATGTTATCAATATTATATACAACCATCTGAATTATATGTTTCTACATGTATTTATGCTTTTGATATTTTATTTGGTGGTCAAATGGCTTTAGTAGAATATCAAGGGTTGCCTGTATCTAGAGGCGACTTAATGGTGCAAAGAATTGTAGAGTGTTTGAATGGAGTAAATGTAAATGGCGTTGGCCGATTTGTGTTCTCTCTAGATCAATCTAGATATGATTTGGGTAGGTCTGTAATTGGCAATTCTAAAACTTATACAGGATTTCAATTGTTTATGAGTGTTCTTATAGGCGATTCTGGAAAAAGTGAGGGTTGTTATGCTTGATATTGAAGTATTAGAAAAAACTTACTTTTACTTTGATGAGCCTGTAGAATATGAAGTGGAAAAAGATAAAAAAATATTAATCAAACCTGTAACTGTAAGATCAAGCGAAATATTCTTGAGTAGTGTTGGAATTTTAACAGTTGATAAAAATTCTATGCCTTCGGTGGAAATAATTCAAATGAGTTATTTGCAGTTTATGCTAGAAGTGCTTTGTCAAGATAAAGCCAATTTTCAAAGAATGATCAATTTGTTTGTTTTATGTTTAGATATAAAGCATCCTTATATAAAAAAGGATGAATTAGGAAGATTACAACTTTATGATAAAGATAGAGATTTGACTATTTCTGGTAAAAAGTTTGATGAAATAAAGAAGATTATTCTTTATCAGAATCTTCCTCATTATGATGATGATTATATCAATCCTGAGTTAAAGAAAGCTATCAATGAAGTTGACGAGCTTAAAAACAGGGATATAGTTCCTCCTTCTATAGAAAGAAGAATGGCAATTATTACGGCTCATTGTGGTATGTCTAAAAAAGAACAAATGGATATGACATTAAGAGCACACACATTATTATTTGAAGAAGTCGTTGGAGAAGTGGAATTTACTACTGTTCGTCCCATAGCTCTTTATGCTGGTGTGGCTGCTCAAATGGAACATTGGATTTATAAAAAGAAGAAAGATAAGCTTGATGATTACATTACAGATGTTGATACCTATACAAGTAAGATGGGCGGAGACTATAATGCCGTCCATTCTACTACGAATACTGCTGTTGGAGATAAATTAACAGAACAGTTTAATAATTTTAAAAAATAAGGAGGAAATATTATGGCACAGCAACATTTCCTAGCTGGCGTAGGTAGAGCGCTCCTATTTAATGGTAATAACCTAATTGGTGTGGTAAAATAAGCCATGCGCATTTTGTAAGAAGTGCGTACTTTGAGTTAATTGCTGGTAATTCCTAAAGTCTATATGCCTAAACAGTAATTAGAAATAATAACCTGTATGGTTGTGAAAACAGAAAAAAGATATAGAATAAATATAAGGTTAAATCCTAAGTATTTGTAAATGGATGTTCAGCAGCTAAATTCCTAAGTGATATTTCATAAGGAAAATGTTCAACGATTATCTCTTTGCGAGAGAGTAAGAACAAGTGTTCTGAAAAATTCAACTTCTTATATATTGACAAAAATATAAATATGTGTATAATATATTTTAGTTAGTAAAAAAGAAGGACATATAATCTTATCTTATGTGAAAGCATAAGCCATATGGTGTAAGAAGTAACGTTCTTATATAAAAATTATGCACTTACTTTAACTGACTCTACCTTTGACTTCACTATTACTGGTGAAGAAATTCGTGGTGGTGCGAGTAATGCACTCTGGGGTTAAGTATTAGCCCCCTAACTTGGGAAACCGGTTAGGAAAAATTTCTTAAAATGCGGGAAAGTCTTTACAGCTTTAATTACTAAGCAATTATAGAAATATAATTGTGGCACGGTTAGTGACCAAGGTATAGTAAAAACATTAAAGATTAGACAACCAGACGCAGCCAAGTTCCAAATAGGAAAAGGTTCATCGACTATCCTTTTAAGGAGTACATTGTTTACAATGGAAAAAAGAAATACCTTTAATGGTAATGATATAGTCAGTGCTTATAAGAGATTATAAGTAAACAAAACAGAAATACTTCCACGATTCTAACCTAGCCGTGACTTTAACTGACAGTATGTTCTCCCTGGATTACATCGCTGCCTCTCTTGGCGTTGATGTACAACAGGGGGGTCTTTCTGTTGCAGAAGAGGAAACTACAGTTGGTGAGGGTGGCGGTAGTGTAACCGTTACTAATGATCCCGTAGCTTTTGATGGTACTATGATTGGTTGGTATAAAAAGCCCACCGATGCTGAGTGGAGTATTGGTACTCTAAGCGGTAAGAGCATGTCTATTCCCGGTGCTCAAGCTAATGAAACTTATTGTGTAAAATACTTCTATCAGAACGCCAATGCTCGTTCTATTACTATTAAATCTCAGTATGTACCTTCTACTCTACACGTTGTTATTATGAACGACCTATATGCTGGTGACGTAGGTTCTCAATCTTCTGCTACTCGTTATGGTCGTTTAATTACCGATATTCCCAGACTGCAAATGGATGGTAACCAAAATCTAGCACTAACCGCTACTTCTGCTGCTACCGTGTCTCTAACTGGTTCTGCTCTAGCTATTTCCTCTGGTAATACCTGTGAGGAAGATCCTTACTATGGTACTATGACCGAGGAAATTTATGGCGAGTCTTGGCAGGACAATGTTATTGCTCTAGCTGTGGAAAATTCCGATGTTGAAGTTGCAAATTCCGGTACTGAAACTCTAATTGTTCGTGCCGTGTTTAGTGGCAATACTGCTTCTCAGCGTTATGATAACTCTTATTTCACTTTCGCTGTAGAGGAAAATCCTGCTAATACTGCTACTGGTACTACTGTGGGTGCTAATGACGGTATTATTACTGCTGGTTCTACTCCTGGTACTTGTGTAATTTCTGTTACACTAACTGATCGTCCTGAAGTTGAGCCTGCATATGTGCGTGTAACTGTCGCTGGTTAATTTTATAGGGAGAGGCCCAAAATGTCTCTCCCTATTTTTTAAAATTAAGGAGAAGTTATGTGTGAATACTGTGATGTTGCAAAAGGTAAGTGTAGAGCAAATGGAGAGGTTTGCCCCTATGTTTATTTTTGCACAAAAGCTCGTGCAAATCGAGTATCAAAACATATGCCTTCTAACTGTAAAGTGAAACTTAATGCGGAAGTTCCTAAAGGAAGTTATAGAGTTGCTTATGAAAGAAAAGGCAAGCTTTATGTGGATGTTAAAAATCAAATAGTTATTGTTGATAATATTTATGATTTTACTCCGCTTTATGTGAAACTATATAAATCAGGTGGTAAATGGCGTATTAGAAAGTGAGGTTGAGCTTATGGCTACTGTTGAGAAAGATATCGAAAATATTTATTCTCGAATTAATCATATTGATTCTAGAGTAAATAAATTAGAAGCCTCTCAACCGTTTCTAACTAATATGATAGAGAAAAATACGTTTTCCAATGAGAAAATGACTGAAGCAATGGAAGCTGTTACTAAAGCCATGGTTCATATGGAAGATCGTATAACTGAACAAGGGAACAAAATAGATTCTCAAGGTGTGGCAATAGATTCTATTAAAAAAGATTTTGAAAGAGCTAATGAGAGAATAGAATTTATTCAAGATGAAGGCAAGTTTAATGTAATAGATTGGCTAAAAAGGAATTTTCCTTGGTTAATTATAATAGTGGGACTTTGTGGGTTCTATGCTCTTGAGCATGTTCCTGTATAAAAAAGGAGAAAATATGGAAAATAAAGTTTTTCAAATAGATAAAGATACTAAGGCTCAATATGTACATTCTGATATTTGGGATGTGGATATTTTACGTTTTTTAACTCCTAAGCAAATTCAATTTATTTGCGATAATGCAGTAAAAAAGACAAGATGGGGTGAACGACAAGAAATTATTGATGTGCTTCTTTGTCAGTTTTTAATTACTGATGAAGAGAAATTAAAGTCAATTTTAAGTCAAAATTATGAAGTGCTAGTAAAAGCGGGTCTATTTCAAGAATTAAAAGAAATAGCTACTGAAAGTGTAAAAGATATTAAGGATGCTATTGCTTATCAAGAATCTTTTACTAGAGTGTTTCCTATGATTTTAGATGAGCTTAAAGTTTATGCTGATAAATTTGAAGAACTGAAAGGAAAGAAATAATATGGCTATAGCTACAAATGATGCAGAGTTAAGAGCCATGTTAGAAGCTGCTCTTCAAAGTGCTGTAGAATATACGGTGGAAGAGATTAAAAAGCTTAATGTAGAAAAGATAGAAGAAATAGTTTATGGTGCTGGTACTCCTGATGAATATAGCAGAACTTATACTTTTGAGGAAGCATGGGACTATTCTGTAGGTGGAGGTTCTGGTATTTCTGGTGAATTTCACTGGGCACCAGAATATTTAAGTTATCACCCTTCAATAGTAACAGGTGAAGATATTCGAGATGGATTAGCAGACATTATATATCAAGGTATGGCAGGCCATGTTTTAGGCACTGGTTTCTGGACAGCAAAACGAGATGCTTTTAATGCTTTACAACAGGCTTTAAAGAAAAATGAATTAAGACGTTTGTTTGAAGCTGGTATGACTAAAGCTGGATTAAATTGGCAACGCCATACAGCGGGTATAGGATTAAGTTAATGAAAATAATGGGTATAGATGCGTCTACAACTTGTACTGGATATGCTTTTTTTGATGAAGATAAACTAATACACTATAGTTGTATTAAGCCAAATGGTGCAACTTGGCAGGAGCGTTTAATTAATGAAGGGCCAAAGCTTAATATGTTGATTGAGCAATGGAAGCCTAATATTATAATAATGGAAAATGTTCCTTTGGTAAATAGGCAATTAGAAACACTTGTGATTCTTGGCGCTGTGCAAGGTTATATATTATCTGTAGCAAGTTCTCATGGGGTTGAAATAAAATTTGTTATGCCTTCTGAGTGGAGAAGTAAAGTGGGTCTTTATGATGGCACTAAGAGAGGCATGAAAAGAGATGTATTAAAGCAAAGAGCCATAGAAAAAGCAAATGAACTATTTCATTTAGATTTAACTTGGGTATCTCCAAGAAGTAAAAAGAATCAAGATGATATAGCTGAATCAATTCTAATTGCTTATAGCCAAATACAGCCGGGAAGTTAAGGCTCTAAATTTATATAAGGAGCGTGAAAAATGGCAGGTTCGGCTTATTCAATACTAGTTGATGTACAACTTGATACTTCAAGTTTACAAAAACAGTTGTCTGGGCTTGGCAGTTCTATCAACCTAAAAGCAAATTCAAGTGGAATAAGTGCTGCTTCTTCTGCGGTTGATGGGCTGTCAAGCTCAATGAAAAATGCTGGCTTAACATATCAAGAAGCCAACATGATTTTTGATAAATCTGTCACAGCTATAGGAGCTATGGTAGATCAAGTGTTTGAGATGGATTCTGCACTAACCGAGTAAAATTTTGCTCCTATCTATTGAAAGGTGGATAGAAAACGCACTAAATTGCTGGGAAGTCCTAAAGACAATTATACTCAACGAGTTACGAAAGTAGAAATAAATAATTGTATTTTATATGGTTAAATCCTAAGTAAAATTTACAATGGATGATCAGCAGCTATTAAAAATAGTTCAACGACCAAAGTAGTGTTATAAAAACATGAAAAAAGTGCGTCTCCTAAATGGAGAATGATATGGTCTGGTCTTTATAGAAATATAAAGGATAGTTTAACTATTAGGAATAGATGTTACTATGATTATGATGAAATAGAATCAATAATATCTACTCTGTAACAAAACGTCAAAAAAGTTAGTGATTTAGATTCTTCTTCACTTGACAGCTATGTAGCTAAAATGACAGAATTGGGTGACACTGTTGCCCGTACTGGTCAATCATTTTTGGGCCAGAATGTACAGATGGTAAATGTGCATTAAGAACCGTTCAAAATCCAGTAAAACCTAAAGCCTGTTGACCACAATAATAATTTGAGATATAATATTATGATGGTGGGAAACCATAACAATAAACAGGATGGAATATGATGGAAACATCTAAGTTCTATGTATCTAATATTATATATTATTAGTTACAAAATGGTAGATTGGTTGCGAAGTTCTGATGAGGAATGTGTCAAGAGACTAGAAGTTCGGCCCCTCCAAATTATATAGGGTGAAAAAATAGTCCAAATAGAATGAAAATTCTAAATCAAGATTAAGTCTTGATATTCTTTATTGTGTGTGTTATAATCTGGATGAGGTGATAAATATGTTATATCTTGTTTTTGTCGCTGCCGCAGTGTTTTGTATTAAGGTGGATGAATTAGCAAGTACACCTCTTGCAGGTATATTTCTTATAGGCGGTTTCATTGTCACTTGTATTTACGAAGCTTGTAAAAAAGATGAACATTATCCAAGTTCTTATGACTATATTAAAAGAGCTACAAAGCAGAATATTGATGAAGAAAACGAATATGGGATAATTGATTCACACGACAAAGAAAAATAAAGTCAGAGATGATGAATGCAGCCACTAAACAAACTTGGTGGGATATATGGTGACATATATTGAAGAATGGGGTTAATTGCTGGAAGGTCCTTAGAGCCTTATTCACTTATAGTAAAAGAAATAAGGATTGGATAATCAGCAGCATAACTTATATAGAGTGTTCAACGACTAAATGTAAAGTTGCATATTACTTGAAAATCCCCATATCTGTTTTTACAGATAAAGATATAGTCTATAACTTAAAGAAATTTAAGGAGAAATAATATGTTAAAAGAATCGTTAGTATTACAAATCAATCAATTCTGTGAAGATCATGGAGTAAATCTTGTTCGAGTAAGACATATTAAAAAGGGTGGCACTTCAAAAATTGTATTAACAATTAAATGTAGTCAATGTGGACGTAGAATGGATATTAGATGGGAAAACATTCAAAAGCAAAAACATATTGGTTGGTGCCCTCGTTGTCAACATTTTTATAAGATGGCAGAACAAGAAAAAAATGCTGCTGTTCTTGTAGAAAAGTTTGCTAAACATGGTTATGAAGTTCTTACTCCAATTAAAAAGATTAAACCTATTGGTAAAAAACACAGATATGACAGGAGACAAGTTCTTGTTAGAACTCCTGAAGGCGAAGAAGTAAAAATGAGATTTACAGATATTAGAAAAATTAAAAAAGCTAACGAGGAGAATAAAGAACAGTAAAATCATAGGAGTTTGTTAAAGCTGGTTTTACTGAAGATCAAGCTGCAACTCTCGGTGAGATAGCTGCTAAGTATGTTAATATTGCTGATACTCAAGTATCTACTGCTGATGCTGCAAGTTTCTTAATATCTCAGATGAAGGCTTTTAATATTGAAGCTGAAAATTCTGAGCATATTATAGATTCGGTCAAAGTTGGCTGATTCAGGGTGAATTGCGGGAAAGTTTTGTAACTTCTTTTTACTAACTTATAATTTATATAAGGGCTGATAGTAATTTTGAAGATATAGTAATAACAAAAGAAGTAAAATAATCCGCATGAAAGGTTTTAAATAAAACAATCTTCACAGACCATCGAATAAAGTAGATAGGCAAATAGCCGAAGCGCCCTGACATATTTATTAATATGAAGATATGGTCGAAGATGATTATAACGAAAAAATATAATATAAGTGAAATACAAGGTTTTATATCAAAAATAAATACAGATGTGGTATTATTAGATATAAGTTATAATTATTTTGGAACGAAGTCGCGAACAAATTTGCGGTAGGTACAAATGATTTATCAGTAGCATTAACTAAAGCTGGTACTTCTTTAGGTAGTACAGGGAATACATTTGAAGAAACGATAGGGTTAGTTACTGCCGGTTGATTTTTGGCTGGCGTTAAACAGGTCTAATTGCGGGGACGTCTTAAAGTTTTATTCACCTAAGGTAAAAGCAATAAAAATATATAGATAATCCGCAGGGAATAAAAACCTTCAACGACCAAAGTAAAGTTAAATTGAAAACGGCCTGCATTTTTATAAAATGAAGATATGGTCTATTCTTTATAGAGATATAAAGATAACAAGACAGAAATCCTAATAGGTCAACCTTCAAAAGTGGGTAATGGCCTAAGAACAATAGCATTAAATATTGCTGCTTTAGCTGCTGAAACAGATACTTATACTGCTGCTAATGGCAAAGTAAAAATTGCGCTTAAAGATTCCAATGGCGAAATGCGCAGCACCTATGACATTATGAAAGACCTTTATACTGGTATTGAAGGTCAATCAGCCGCATGGGATGAATTAAGTAATGTTGAAAAAGCTGCAATGGGTGAAGCATTAGCTGGTAAAAATCAGTATAATGTTTTCACTTCTGTAATGGAAAACTTTGAGTCTGCCATTGGCGCTACAGCCACAGCTTTAGATTCTCAAGGTTCTGCTGCTCGTGAAAATGCTAAGTATATGGACAGCCTTAATAAAATGGGGCTGGATAAACAGGTTAAATTGCGGGGATCTCTTTATGATTTTTCTACTAATGTAAAAACGGAAAATATTAGACAATCCGCAGCCAAGGTTTTTATAAACAAGGTTCATCGACTAAAGTAAAAGAAAGTTATTGTCTTTGAAAAAAGCCTGGAAAAAGATATAGTCAATTCTTACTTGAGAAAGTGAGTAAAGTTTAACGAACTTTATAATATAAAAGCGAAGCTAAAGTTACAGCAATAAAATCTTCTTTCCAAGAACTTGCATTAAATGTTATCAATAGTGATACTGTTAAAGGTATTCTAGATGGCGTTAATAGTTTCTTGGAATTTTTAAATACAGATGTTGGGGCAACCGTTACTAAATTCACGCTTCTTACAGGCGCAATTACTGGTTTTGTAAGTATTGCAGGCAATATTGGTGGCAAATTAGCAGGAATGATAGATTTGTTTACTGGTATTGGTGATGCAGTAAGTGGTTTTGCATCTGCTGCTGGTACTGCTTCTGAAGTAGCTGGAACTGTTGCAAGCGCAGCAGGAACAGCAACTAAAGGAGTTTCCACTATTAGTGAAACTGCCGAAACAGTCATCACAGTAAGTTCTAATGCAATTGAGGCTGCTTCTGAAGTAGCTGATAGTGCAGGAGATGTAGCTAAAACCGCCGGTGATGTTGCTGATGCTGCTGGTGATGTTAGTAAGGTAGCTTCTAATACAGTAAGTGCAGCAAGTGATGTTGTTAGTGCAACAGCTAGTGTTGCGGAAGGTGTAGCTGAAGCTGGTTCCGCCGCAGGGAAATCAGCTTCTAAAATGTCTAAACTCAGCGGATTCTTAGGTAATATATCTAAGTTTGCTCTACCCGCTGCCGCTGCTTTGTCTGGTGTGGCTATAGCTATTGGAGCTATGGTTAAAGCTTCTCATGATGCTAATTACACCAGTAAATTGGATGCGCAGTTACAAGATCTTGAATCTAATGCTAATGATATTGAGGGGCTTATAGACAGAATTAATGGAATGACTATATCTCCTGATGTTAAAGAAAATTTATTAGATGGTCTTATAGATAATTTAAATGGCGTTGAGCAAAAAATTCAAGAAATAAATGATAAAAAAGTAGAATGGCAGTTTGGTGGCTCAGAACTGCAAAATGCCCAGCAAAAAGATAATCCAAACTGGGATGCTCGTGGTATGTCTACAAGCTTCGATTCCCGTAAATATTGGGAAGTTCAAACCGAAGCCATGAAAAAATATTATGATGAAGTATCTGATATGAGTGGTAAATCGGTAGAAGAACAAGATGAAGCTATTACTAAATGGGAAGAGCAATATACAAAAATTCTTGATATGGCTGATGCCGTAGCCGATTATAAGAAACGAAACAAAGAGCTTACAGATGAGATGAAAGCTTTTGATGATTGGTTAAAAAGTTCCGAAGCCAAAGAAATTTTTGGTGGGGAAATTAATACCGATGAAATGGCTTTTGGTGCATCTGGGCTTGAAGGTCAAATAGAACAATTTACCAGTGTATTACAACCTCAACTAGAAGAAATTGGCGAAACTTACGATAGTGTTCTTGAAAAATTAAGTGAAGGCACTAAAATGAGCGCTACAGAGGCTATAGACGCTATTAGTGGTCTTAAAGAAGCTTTTGGTGATACAGAAGGTTGGGATGATATCTCTCAGAAAATGAGAGACGCTTTAGAAACTGGGGATATTGAAGCTTTCAAATCTGCATTAGGAGATCTTGTTGAGCAACAACTTCTTGCGGCCCATGGTATGGAAAATGTTGCAAGTGCAACAGAAGAAATGAAAGAAGTATGGGCGCAAGGTTTAGTTGATGCAGGAATGTTTGAAGATTTAGAATCCGCTTTGGCATTTATTCAAGGTGTAATTGATGAGTTAAACAGTACAGAAATAGATACCAGCGGTTCTACTCAAGCTCTTAATGATCAAGAACAAGCTGCTGATGAAGCTGCTAGCGCTACAGACGGAGTAACAGAATCTAACGAAACTTTAAATAATACTCCTGTTACAGATCAAAGTAGTGGAGCTTTAGAAAATCAAGAGCAAGCTGCACAAGGCGCTAAAAACCAAACAGAAGAAGTTGCTGATGCTAACCAAGAAGTAAATAACACTCCAGTTGATACAAGTCAATCTCGTTCTGAATTACAGCAACAAGGCAGTGTTGCTCAAGATACTGCTGCAAAAACTGGTGAGCAAACACAAGCACAAGGTGAAGTTACTGATAATCCTGCTGATACAACAGGAACACAAAACGCATTAAATCAAGCTGCGGCTGCTGCTATTAGTGCTTCTCAACAAATAGCTTCTGCTTGGGCTAGAGCTGTAGCTGCTGTTACCAGTGCTGTAAGTCAAATAAATGCACAAATTGCTTCTATAAATACTGAGAGAACTGATCATGTTAATTCAATTTATGGTTGGTTTGCTCAAGGTGGCGAAGTTCCAGAGACAGGTGATTATTGGGTAGGTGAACAAGGACCAGAAATTGTTACACTTCCTAAAGGTGCTAAAGTAACATCTAATAAAGATATTCAACGTTCTACTGGTGTTAAAGTAGAAAAGGGAGATGTTAAAGGCGGATATGCTCAAGGAACATCTACTACTTCTTTAAGTGATGATCCTTATTCAGATCTTTATGATGTAAAATCTATAAAGGGTGGATATGCTCAAGGCACTGATGATGCTGTTGCTGATGTTATAGAAAAAGTAGTAGAGGAAATTTGGGATGGGCTTAGTGAGAATAGTTTAAGAGATTATCTTGAAAAGAATATTTATGAGCCTATAATGAACAATCCTCCTACTGAGAAGCGATATGAGTTTAGAGATCCAGGCGTAGAAACATATGTAACAAAAATTAATAATTTAATTCAGAAAGCAAATGCTGGTGCTGAAGAAGCATTAAGAATTGCTGAAGAAGAGAATGAGGCTCTTGAAAGACAGTTAGACCTTTATGAGGCTCAAACAAAAGTATTAGATCATAAACTTTTCCTTATGGAAAAGAATGGTGCTGATCAATATGAACAAATTGCATTATTGCGGCAAATGCAAAAAGAGGCTAATGATGAGGCTAACAGTTTAAGAGCGCAAGGGTATAGTGATGAGTCTGAGTACATTATGGACCTTCAGAAAGAGTGGCAACCCGCCACCTATATTGAGTAATCAATATTAGCAAATCCATTGAATTGCTGGAATGTCCTGAAGCTATATAAACTACAATATACAAATGAAAAAAGTTGTATATGAAAGTTTGATAATTATATAGATTGGATAATCAGCAACGAAGCCCTGAACAGGGGAACGCTCAACGACTAAGTTTTCACAAGCGATTGGTGAAAATAGTGGTGGATATCCTTATGGGATAATGATATAGTCTTTTCTATATGGAGACATATAGATATAAATTTAGCGAATTTATAAAAATGTTAATTGTGGGACTACGAAGAACAAATCACTGACCTTTATAGAGACGCTTTTGATGAACGTCTCGAACTTTCTGAAAATTGGATAGATAAGAGAAACTTCTATAATGACTGGGGCGCAGATAGTGAAATAGAGGCTTGGGAACGTGTTCTTACTTGGATGAAAGAGTGGTATGAAGATGATCTAATAGATTATGAATACTACATGGAAAAAAAAGAAGAAATCACGGAAAATTATGTTGAAGCATTAAGAGATGCTTGGGAAGAAGAAGCTGATGCTCTTGAAACTGCTTTTGATGTAATTGCTGACCAAGCGCAAGATCAAATTGATGAACTTGAACGCCAAAAGGATTTAATAGAAGAAGAATATGATAAAAAAATAGAAGCCCTCGAAGAGCAAAACGATAAGTTAGATGAACAAATCGAACTAGAAGAAAAGCTTGATAAGCTTGCTCGTGCTAAACAGCAGAAGATGCTTGTTTATAAAGATGGGCGTTGGCAGTATATCAATGATGTAGATGAAGTTTCTTCTGCTCAGGCTGAACTTGATGAATATGAGAGAGAGAAAGCTTTAGAAGAAGAAATTAAAGCTATAGAAGAATCTCGAGATAAAGAGATTGCTGCTATTGATGATAAAATTGAATATTGGCAAAAGTATGTAGATGAGTATGGTTCTGCTATTGATAATTATGAGAAAGAACAAGATAGACTTTTAGCAGAACAAATACTCGGTATTAGTCTTGAAGGTGAAAATTGGGAAAAACGCCTAGGTAATTTAGAAGATTATATCCAAAGATATAAAGATCTTATGGAACAAATCAATGGTGATGATTGGATTCCTGATGAAGATGTTGGCGAAGATAGTGGATATAATAGAGGCGATCCTTATACAGCATATTTGCCTTCTGGTGAAGTAATACCTGTTGATATTAAAGATGGTCATACTTTAACACAGGGACTTCCTGTTGGCACAATTATTACTACTCCTTCTGGTGGGGACTGGATGATTACTGGGGTTAATCCCGATGGTAGTTATCAATCTCAAAAAGTTCCAGATTATAACAATGGTAGATATGAAGGTGTAGAAGCTAACGCCTGGTATCCAGATGGTACTCAAACCGTAGTTCACTTAAAGAATGGTGAAACACAAGAACCTAATTTACCTGTGGGAACAATTGTTGAAACTGCTGGTGGGTATTTTAAAATTACTGGATATAAACAGGGTGGAGGATACACCAGTAAAAAAGTAGATGGGCCTCCTACTGTATTAGGGAAAAAGGCCAAAGGAACTTTATATAATACCGATGCTGGATTAAATCTTGTAGGTGAAGAAGGTCCTGAATTACGGGTATTAGGGCAAGGTGAAGGAATTATCCCCGCTGATGTTACTAAAAACTTGTGGTCTTGGGGAAGTTTCACACCAGATGAGTTTCTAAGATCCTTAACTATTCCTTCAAATGATGGAAATATAACAAATGTAACCATAGACAATGTTACATTGCCAGATGTTAAAAATCCTGATGAGTTTATGCAAGCTATCAAGACTAATTTCTGGAGAAAAACAGTACAATTCCAAACTAAGAGATAAAGAGAGGGGAATTATTTCCCCTCTCTTATTGGTGATAATATGACAAATGACACTGATAGAGCAATTAATGCAATTCTTGAGGGAATCAATTATTTGATTGAGAGAGCCATGCAGAAGAATGGGACTCAGATTTATACTGGTCGAATAGTATCAAAAGGTACAAATGGTCAATGGAATGTTGTTTACAATGGAAAAACTTATCCTATTGATTATTATGGAAATGGTGAGCCTTCTGTTAATCAAATAGTTAAAATATTTGTTCCTCAAGGAAATCAATCTATTGCATTTTTTATTTAAGCGGGAAATTTAAGAAAGGAGTGATAAATTGGCTTTAACTAGACCCGTTCTATTATCAATGGTTGCATTTGATGCTACTTCTAACGCAACATTTACGTTTACTGCTACTGGTAGTTCTTCTCAGATTACAGCCAACAGACTAATTATTAGAAATAATACTTCTAATGTTATAGTTTATAATGAACAACAAGAATCCTTTCGATATGAACACACTGTTCCCGCAGGCACTTTAACGAATGGTACCTATTATAATGCTACTATAACCACCTATGATGCTAATGGAGATTCTTCTACAGAATCTATAGCTATTCAATTTTGGTGTTATAGTAATCCTATAATTTCTGTTACAAATATTCCTTCTACTGGGTTAATAGAGAATTCAAATTTTGAATTTAATTTTACTTACACTCAAACAGAGGGAGAACCTATAGATAGTTATAGGTTTAATTTATATAATTCAGCACAATCTCAGATATCTACTTCTGGACTGATTTATGTAAATAATGGTACTCCGCCTTATGATGGTAGTTATACTTTTGGTGGATTTGAAAATAATGTTAGTTATTATATAGAGTTGGTAATTTATACCATTTATGGTACAGAAATTAGAACTCCACAAACTCAATTTACAGTTAGATATGGTTTACCAGATTTATTTACTGTAGTTGAATTATTTAATAATTGCGAGGAAGGATATATTACAGTTACTTCTAATATGAGTATTATTGAAGGTGATAGTTATCCTTATCCTCCTAACTATATAGATAACAAAGAATTAAATTTAACTAATTCTACATGGTGGGCACAATGGAATATAGGATATGAAATATCGGGTGATTTTTTATTAAGAGCTTGGTTTAGGAATCCTAATCCTAATAGTACAATTATAAGATTATCAAACAGTGAAATAGGGAGTATTACTTTTCAGTATATACAAGGATATCCTAATGTAGAAGCTGAAAATCCGCAAGCATATATTGTGGTAACAGTAACTTCTTTGAGTGGGCAAAGTTATACTGTATTGAGTAATTTTATTGATGTAATTCCTGTTACAGAACAATATTGTATGTGGTTTACCAGAATAAATGGATTATATAATGTACAGCTTATGGCTGTTTCAAATACACAAGAAACTAATGAAGGGGGAGAAGAATAATGTTTAGTTTTGTTGGTTATGATTTATTTTCTGACCAATATTGTTTAAATTCTCCACCTTCTATTGTTGATGGAATTAAAAATACTACATTAACCAACGCTATTTTTGATCATTTAAATGCTGGTACAAATACATCTATACCAGTATCTACAGATATTCCAGAATGGGATTATGGTACTATTTATGATATGGATTTTAATGGTAATTTAAGTGGTGGTAATATTGATTTCGTTTTAAGTCAGATTTCTAGTGTAAGAATCAAGCGTAGATTTGAAGGGGAATTTGCCTGGGTTACTTTGGAAGAAATTCCTATCAATCAAGTTGCAGACTTAGGGTTTACTTATACAGATAGATTAAATAAAACTGGTGTTACTTATGAATACGCTATTGTTCCTGTACTTAATGATGTTGAGGGTAATTATGTGACTAATAGTGTTTATTCTGAATTTTATGGTGTTTATATTGGTAATAATAACAACATTTATAGATTTATGTATGATGTTGGATATGGCACTACTACCACTACTCAACAAACAGGGACTTTTGATGTTCTAGGTAGAAAATATCCTATTGTTGTATCGAATGCCGACTTACAATATGAAACTGGTTCTGTAACAGGTTATGTATTAAATGATGATTATGATAAGAATGGCGTATTTGATAGACCTGCTATAGTTCAGAAAAGAAAAGAAGTTGTACAATTTTTAACAGATAAAACAGCTAAAATATTAAAAGACTGGAACGGCAATATGTGGCTTTGTACTATTACAGGTAGTGTAAACAGTGATTATGTCTCATATTCTGGTATGGGAATTCCTTCAGTAACTTTTAGTTGGGTAGAAATAGGAGATGCAGATAATTTTACTGATCTTTATAATGCTGGATTGATAGAGAGGGTAGAGTAATGGCTGGTATTACTATTTCTGAATCTCAATTTAGAGTTATCTCCCAACCAATTCAAAAAAGGTCAGTCAGATTAGAATTATTAAATTATCAATATCAGACCGTAGATACTTTAGAGGGAGTATGTACTGGTGGTTCTATCAATATTGATGCTAATGCTGATATAAGAAGAACTGCTAGTTTAGATATAGCTGTAACAGATGCTAGTTTTGAAGTAGAATCCGGCGGTCGAATTTGGTTTAATTTTAGACCAAGTAAAATATGTTGAATTGCTGGAAAATCCTTAGAGCCATTTATACTTATATGTTATAACTAAATGGATTGGATAATCAGCAGCCAAGACTATTAAAGTAAGGTTCAACGACTATTAATGTGTAAGCGATTGACACAGTAGCAGCATATATTATAGATATATAATAATGATATAGTCTGTTCTTATAAGAAATTATAAGAGATTGGTTTAGCGGACCAATAAACAAAAAAGAGACAAATTCGTTAAAATATACATAGGTACTTATGATTTGTTTACAGGTGAAGTAGTGTGGACAAATTGTGGTATGTATATTATTGATGCTCCTTCTTATACTTTTAGCGCGGCAGAAAATAAATTGTCAATTACTTTGCTTGACCTAATGGCAAAGTTAACAGGAACTAGAGATGGTTATTTACCTGGTGTTCCTGTTGTTATATCTGCTGGTGAAAGTATTCGTAGTGCAATTATTGATACTTTAGCATTGGGTGGATTTACGCAATATGTTGTTGATGATCCTCCCACCCCTGGATTAGTTCCTTATGATTTAGAGTTTGGTCAAGGAACTTCTATTTATGATATTTTAGCTGGATTAAGAGACTTATATCCCGACTATGAGATTTATTTTGATGTAGAAGGGGTATTTTATTATAAAGCAATTCCTACTGGTATGGATGATCCTATACTAATTGATGACAGCACTTTTCAAAATATAGTAATTAGTGAAAACACTTCTACAGACTTTCAGAATGTAAAAAACAGTATTGAGGTTTATGGGCGTTCCCATGATCCTGTTTATTACACCGAAGAAGTTTCGATAAGTGGAACAGAATCACAAAAAACTATTACTTTAACTTATGATGCTTTAAATGGTCCTGTAGTAGATGTAGTTTATGGTTTTACTGTGCCTAGTATGCCTGTTATTACAGGTGGTAATTTTGCCATGATATTAAATGGTGCTAATTCTACATTGCTTACAGCAAGAGTTTATGAAAGTGATGGAGAAACGCCCCCATATGTAGCTGCTGAATCAGATAATCCATATTATTGTTTTACTATTAGAGAAAGTGAAACAGGTTCTTTATGGTTTGAATGGTTAGGACATTTACAAGCTTATGGTTCTGCTGAAGATGATAATGCTGATTCTCCATATTATGTAGAAGGTACAGTAGGTAGAATCCATGAAGTGTTATATGGTGGAGATTATGACAATTGCTATAGTGATGAATTAGCACAAGAACGAGCGGATTATGAATTGTGGTTAAAAACTAACATGAATGCCACTATAGATTTGACTACAGTTGTTGTTCCTTGGATTGATGTTAATATTCTTTGTGAATATACTTCAAAAAGAAACAATACAACTGATAGATATCTTATTAAGTCTGCACAGTTTGGGCTTGCTCCTGATGAATCAATGTCAATAAATATGATTAAGTTTTATGCAAGTGATGATATTAATGCTCCAGAATATACTTATCTAAAGTATATTGAGGCTTCTGATGGTTGTGGAATTAATACTCAATATATAGCCAGTTCTTATACTAATTTTAGTATGCAATGTCAACTTTATGAGAGAAGTAATGCAACAGGTTATTTATTTGGTTGTATGAATTCTACAACTGGAAGTTTTAGTATTTATCATATTGTGTCTATAGTAAGTGGTGCTGCTAATAGTACATTAACAATGTATTATGGTAATTCTATTGTTAGTTTATGTACCTATGAAACAGATGCTAATACAATGACCAGTTGGTTAATCAGTTTAAGTGAAAATGTTGTTACTGTTCAGGGACATGCTGAAGATGGAACTTTATTGATTAACAAAACAGTAAATGTTCCAAATAATACATTCACGCAAGATAATAATTTTTATATCTTCGGTATAAGCAACAATGGACCATTTTTATCTCAGCCAGGTTATAGATTAAATTCTTTTACATTAAGAGAAAGAGGTTCTATGGTAAGAAATTTTGTCCCTGTAGTAAGTCATACTGTAGGAGTAGGATTATTGGATACTGTTCATAATGTATTTTATGAAAATATAGGTACTGGTGTAATTAGTCCCGGTCCTAATTCTAATTAAAAAGGTGGTGAGAAACAATGTCTCAATCTTATCCTGATTTATATTTAACAACTTTCCCCGAAGCTGTTGATAATATTGAAGATGTAATGGATATTACTGCTACAGACGGTCCATTGATTCAACAATATATGTCAGCTTTAAACGCAGGAAATCAAACACAAGCTAATGCTATTTTGGCTACAATTCCCAATTGGTGGAGAAAAACAATAAGCGCTCAAAATATTAACAGAATTTCTCAAGCCATATTAGCTACTGAACGATTTTATAGGAATGATGTTCAAACCTATATTAACAATTTAATGGCAGAATGGACTACAAAAGTAAATGCTTTTGATTTAATAGGAACATGGAATAGTGGTCAAGCTTATGTTAAGAATAATATGGTTTCTTATCAGAATGGTACTTCCACATTAATTTATTTGGCTATTGAAAATGTTCCTGTTGGTACTTTAATCACTAACACAGCATATTGGAGAAATATTACTGTTCAAGGTATTCAGGGCGAATCTGGTGTTGGTTTAGCTTATCGTGGAGAATATTCTGATGGGCAAGTTTATGGTAATGAAGATGCTGTAACTTATAATTCTGAAGTTTGGATGTGTCTACAAGATAATACTTCTGTAACTACACCTGGTTCTGATCCAGAGAAATGGCAATTAGTTATGACATTGCAATCTGCCACTTATCCAATACAAGATGTTCAGCCAGAGGGTCAAGCTGTTGGTTCTCTTTGGTTTGATACATCTGGTAATTAAGGGGGATTAAAATGGCAAATCCAAACACGATTCCCTTCAAACATTATCAAGATATTCATATAGCTGATGAAACTATAAGAAATCAATTTATTAGTCAGTTTACAGCAGGACATTATACAGAAGCATTAAATATTTTGTCAAGTAATGCTACTCAGCTTGATGGAAAGGCATTTATAGCTGCTGCTATTAATCCAATTATAGCTGGTATTTCTGTTATACAAAATTTATATTATGATAGTGCGCCTAGTGGATTTGATGAAGATTTTGCTGTAATGCAAGCATTGGTAGATGATTTGTTAAATGCTGGTGAATGGTCTAATTCACAGGCTTATGAGAAAAACAATTTTGTATATAATTCTAATAATGAATGGTATATGTGTATTGCTAATGCAGATGCAGGTACACCATTAACAGATGATACCCATTGGCTGTTTTTAGGATTAATAGGACCACAAGGTACACCTGGTATTGAAGTTACTATGAAATATGAATGGGATAGTTCTACTCAATATGAAGTGAATGATGCTGTTACATATGGTGGTAATACAATATGGGTTGCCCAACAAGCTAATACAAATGTTGCTCCTGGTAGTGATGAGACTACTTGGGTAAGATTATTAAGTGCTCCTGCTGACCTTATTCATGTTGGTGATACAGAGCCAGAAAATAAATATAATAATTCTGTTTGGTTTCAAACAGATGTTCCAATAAATACTATATCTACAACAGGACCTATACCTGGTACTTTTAAAAGATATGTTGAAGAAGCTGGAGCATGGGAAGAAATGTATCCTTATCTTCCTTTTACTCAAATAGTGGATAGAGCTAGTTATAGGCCAGCTATACAAACTACTACAACAACTATAACTGCTAATGGTTGGCAAGGTAATTCTTATACTTATACTAATGTTGTAATTGAAGATAATAGTGTAGTTCAGATTTATCCAATTTTACCATATAATTCAGCTCAGGTTGTTATGTATGGTTCACTAAGTATGCAAAATGTAGTAAACAACAATTTTACTTTAACCACTAATTTGGGTTCTGAACATAGAGTAGATATACCAATACAAATAGTGATAGTTCAATAAGAGGTTAATTATGGCTTTAAATTTTCAGCCAAGATATAAAGCTTCTGAAGAAGAATATGCAGAGTTAAATTATGCTACAAATGTGAGTTCAGTTTTGGGAACAGAGAACGTATATCAAATTGTAACTCAAAATTTAAATATACCCGTACCTTCTGGAAACAATATAACACAAACTTTAAGTTTTCTTACGGATAGTAAAATGCCAGAAAGTAAAGTGGAAATGTATTTAGCTACTGCTGGAAATGAAGCGCAACTGGCTTATAATACAATTACTCAATTCGAAGTAAGAACTAATCAGGTGATTATTACTAGGTTAGGAGAAATGCCTCAGACAGCTATTGATGTAATTTTAGTTTTTTATGAAAAAAGGGTGATGCAATGAATACAGTTATGAAAGTTTTAGGAAATTATAATAATTATATTCAATTGTATCCTCATACTCTTTCTGATAATATATGGGATTGGCAAATGGGTGAAATATTTGGCCCATATGAAATTGAATTAACTGCTGCTAATTGGGATGTTAACAGACAACAAACAGTTCAATTAGAAGGTATAACTTCTTCAGATATTCCTATGTGCGTCAAGGTTCTAAGAGGAACACAAGAAAATATGATGACACAAATGGAAGCATATAATTTATTAGATCCAATGATGGGAATAGAATCACTTGAAGGCGCAGTAAGATTTACTTGTTCTGAAAGTGTTCCCACAATAAATATTACTGTCCAAGTAGATTGGAAAAGATAAGGAGGAAGAGTTTATGGATTTAACACTAAATACTCGAATTCAACTCCGCAATGACACAGAGGCCAATTGGTTATTAGTTGCTGATACTTTTGTTCCTCTAGCAGGCGAAGTATGTATTACTAATGATGGTGACCATAAGGGTCAAATGAAAGTTGGTGATGGCGTTACCACTTGGGGTACTCTACCCTATATGGGTGCATCAGCTTCTTTAGAAGTCAGTGCGGAAGATGTTACTTTCCCTGAAAATTTTACTTTTACTGAAACCTTTGGTAAATACGAACCCGGCGGCTCTGGTTCTGTAGAAGTTCCTGCTGCTGGTAAAACTTTAACTCAACTGCTTACAGATGCTTTTTCTGAGGATAGAAATCCTACTATTACTCAGCCTAGTGCTTCTGTTACTTCCGCTCAAATGACCCGTGCAGAAGTGGGTACTAATATTACTCCCACTTATTCTGTAAGTTTTAATCCTGGTAATTATCAGTATGGTCCTGCTACTGGTGTTACTGCTACTGCTTATAGTGTAAGCTTTAATAGTCAGACTTTAACTGAGCAAAGTGGTACATTTAATGAATATCAGATTGTTGATGATACTAATTTACGAATTCAGGCTCAAGTAGCACACAGTGCTGGTGCCGTGCCTGTAACTGCTTTAGGCGCTGAATATGCTGATGGTCAAATTAAAGAAGGTACTAAATCTGCTCAGACTGGTGCTGTAACCGGTTATCGTAAATCTTTCTGGGGTACTTATACCGCTAAAGATACAGAAGGTACTACTTCTGAATCTATTCGTACTCTACAAGGCAGTTCTAATCAGGCTTTAGCCAACGGTTCTAATTTTACTATTAATATTCCTGTTGGTGCTTTAAGAGTATGTTTTGCTTATCCTGCTACTTTACGAGACGTTACTTCTGTAAAAGACGTAAATGGTTTAAATGCTGAAATTGCTTCCAGTTTCACTTTAAACACTATTCAGGTAGCAGGTGCTAATAACTATTCTCCTATTAATTACAAGGTTTATACGCTTGATTTTGCTAATGCAAATGACACAGCTAATACCTATACTGTACAAATTTAAGAAAGGAGGATATAGATTATGGCTTTAAATTTTGGTAAATTAAATTTCTCCACATCTTTTAATCCTACAAGTGCATTTCCTATTGATGCACGTCAATATTTTGAATCTTACGCTTCTGCTCAAGCCGCTGCTAAAACTGCTGTAGAAGCTGGCTCTGCTGATAGTGTATATTACATTGGTATGCCACTTGTTGTGGTTGAAGATAGCGTAGCTACTCTTTATGTTATCAATGGTGATAAAACATTAAAACCTGTTGGTAGTTCTGTAGAAGTAGATGAAAAGACCATTGTTTTTAACGATGGTAAATTAACTCTTGACGGGTTTGCAGATGCTACTACAGGTCAACAACCTAGAATTGCTTCTGACGGGACTCTTGAATGGTATACACCTGATACCTCTAGTGTTTCTGGTTTACAAGAAGCTGTTGGTCAGCTACAAACTGATGTAGATGCTCTTGAATCTAATTTAGCTGACAATTATTATAATAAAACTCAAATAGATTCCAAGATTACTTCAGTTTATAAGCCTGGCGGTTCTTATGCTTTTGCTTCTTTACCTGCTGCTAGTGCTGACACTGTAGGTTATGTTTATGATGTAACTGACGCTTTTGTCACAACGGAAAATTTCGTTGAGGGAGCAGGTCATAACTATCCTGCTGGTACTAATGTAGTAGTAATTGAAGTTACTGGTGAACCTACCGCTTATAAATATGATGTTATGAGCGGTTTTGTAGATTTATCTGATTATGTTACAGATGAAGAATTAACTGAACAACTTGCTACAAAAGCTGATGCTTCTCAGGTTGGTTCTATTCCTGGTACTTTATTAAGTTCTTTAGGTGCGGCTACTCCTACTGCTACTAATATTAGTGTAAAAGGCACTGTTGCTACTAAAGGCGAAGATGGGAATTATTCTACTGCAAGCCAGAATGTTTTAACTATTGTTGGTGCAACAACAGAACAGGCTGGTTTGCTAACCGCAGAAGATAAAACTAAACTTGATAGTGTTGCCTCTGGTGCTCAGGCTAATGTCATTGAAAAGGTTCAGGTTAATGGTACAGACCTGCCTATTTCTGGAAAAGCTGTCAATCTGCCTATAGCTACTGCTGTTGCTTTAGGTGTTGTTCGTGGTTCTGCTGATGAAAACAAAGTAGCTGTTGATGGTAATGGTATCATGGAGGTTAATAGCCTAAATGTTATGAAGTTGGTTCAGACCGATGGTGATACTTTAATTATCAATGGCGGCACTTCTTCTGTTGGTGAATAATTTACATATAAAAAATAAATAATAGGAGTGATTTTTAGAATGGCTACAAAAACCTTTAACACTCGTATCCAAAATAAAATTGATACTTTTGAGAACTGGACCACTAATAATCCCGTTCTTTTAGCTGGTGAAGTTGCTATTGTTACTGTTCCTGCTGATTCTGGTGCTGTTGAGCAGGAACCCGCTACTTTACTAAAAGTAGGCAATGGTACTTCTCAATTTAATGCCCTTCCTTGGGTATCTGGTCTAGCTGCCAATGTGTTTGAGTGGGCACTTCAATCTACTAAGCCCACTTATCAAGCTAGTGAAATCCAAGGTCTAGATGAATATATTTCTGGTAAGGTAGAAGATACTAATACTACTTATCAGATTATTGCTTCTGGTACTAACGGTATCCAGCTACAGTCTAAAGAGATAGGTGAAGGGGAATGGACTAATGTTGGTAGTCCTGTTACTATTACTTATACTTTAGCTCCTGGTTCTGCTAATGGTACTGTTGCTTTTAACGGTACTGATGTTGCTGTTAAAGGTCTAAAGTCTGCTGCTTATGCTGAGGCTTCTGCTTTTGATGCTGCTGGTGCCGCCACCGCTGTTCAATCCGCTGTAACCGGTACTGCTGAAGATGCGGCTACTGCTCTAACTCTAAACGGTTTAAAGAAATATGTTGATCAAGAAGTTGGTGGTGCTGAGACTGCTGCTTCTGAAGCTATAGCTGCCCTAGATGCTGCTGCTGTTACTGCTGCTCAGGGTGAAATTATTAGTGCAGTATCCCAGACTGATGGTCTAATCTCTGTTTCTAAGCGTTCTTTAGCTGCTGCTGATATTCCTGCAATTGGACAGGAAAAAGTTACTGGGCTAACTACTGCTTTAGCTGGTAAGCAGGATACTCTAGTATTTAACACTGCTTATAATTCTAAATCCAATAAAGCTGCTACTATGACTGATATTCAGAATGCAGTTTCTGGTCTATCTGGCGCTATGCACTATGTTGGTGAATCTACAACTGACCCCAGCACTGGTACTGCTACTGTTGAAGGTCATGAAGATTGGGTTTCTGGTGATGTCGTAACTTATCAGTCTAAGGAATATGTTTATGATGGTGAAAATTGGCGTGAACTAGGTGATGAATCTAGCTATGCTATCAAAGGTTCTATCGTTGATGCTGATATTGCTTCTAATGCTAATATTGCTCAGAGCAAGATTGCTAATCTAGTAACTGATTTAGCTTCTAAGGCTACTCCTGCTGATATTACAAGTGCTATTCAAGCTCTAGATATGGCATCTGTTAGTGTAGCTGTTGGCAACAAAATCACTTCTATTCAGGAAGTTGATGGTGTAGTTTCTGTAACCACTGGCACTATTGTTGCTGCTGATATTCCTGCTCTAGCTATTGATAAAATTACTGGCCTTCAGTCCGCTCTTGATGCTAAAGCTGATAATTCTGCAATTTCTACTATTGGTAAAACCGGTAATATTAACGACGCAACTCAAAGTGAAGGTGATTACCTTATCTTTAATTGCGGTTCTTCTAGTGTTATTATCTAATAAAAAATACTATAAATCTGAGAAAAGAGTAGTCGTTATTTTTAACGGCTACTCTTTTTAAAAAAGGAGGAATTAGCTGTGGCTACTAAAACTTTTAATGCAAGAATAGCCAATAAGCGAGATACCAGTGCAAATTGGACAAGTAATAATCCAGTATTATTAAATGGTGAGGTTATTATTGTTGATACTGAAGCTGGACAAGTAAGATATAAGGTTGGTAATGGCACAAGCACTTATACTCAATTACCTTTCACTGATGAAAGTTTAATTACTAATATTAATGGTAAGCTGTCTCTGTCTGGTGGCACTATGACAGGGAATATTAATATGGGTGGTCACAAGCTGACTGGTTTAGGTGCTCCTGTAAACTCAAATGATGCTGTTAGACAGGCAGATCTAAAAGTTGTTTCTGATGAAGTAGATGGTATTATTGCTGGTACTACGGGTATTACTTTAGCTCCCGCAACCACCACCAAAATCGGCGGGGTAATTGTTGGGGATGGTATTGAGGTAGAGGCGGATGGTACTATCTCTACCAACCCTGTTCCTGAAGGCGGCACCGAGGGCCAAATGCTGTATAAGACCGCTGACGGGACTGAGTGGGGAGATAAGCCTAATATCTATGTGAATATCGAATATTCTGACGGTTCGTATTCAGCGGATAAAACGTACGAAGAGATAAGACAACTTCTCTTAGATGGATTCCATGTATTTGCTCTGTACGGTGGCTTGATATTTGTGTTATCTAGCTGCCTATTAGAAAGTACGATTAGTTCAATTAAATTTTTTAATGCTAAATATGAATCGTATAGGGCTTTAAGCGGCAGTTTTTTTGAAATCGAGCCTGATTCCTCCGTATCAAATAATTCGTTCGATCTCGATTTCAGCGATTATGTCCCGGTAACGAGATCAATCAATGGGAACAGGTTATCCCAGGACGTTCATTTAAGCGCAGAAGATGTTAACGCAATTGAAAATCCTGCGAACGGAACTGAGGGACAGATCCTGGCGAAGACATCATCTGGAGCTGCGTGGGTGGATGCACCTGAAAGCGGTCTCACCCAAGAGCAGGCGGATGAAAGGTATTTGCAGTTGAATAGCGATGCAATGATAACAGGAGACATCACATTCAAATATGGCGCTGATTTTGATGGAAGCAAAATTACAAGCGTTGGAACGCCAGTTAATGGCAGTGATGGAGCCAACAAAGCCTACGTCGATTCCAAGGCTCCCACCTCCGTCACCATCACCCTTTCCTCTTCTTCTTGGTCCTCTAACACCCAGACCGTTACAGTCTCCGGTGTGTCTGCAACTGAGACCGCACAACTCATCACCCCAACCCCCGCTATTCTTTCCCAGTCTGCGTATTATGAGGCCGGGATTATGTGCACAAATCAAGGGACAAACAGCCTGACATTTACCTGCCAGACTGTACCTACAAGCAATCTGACCGTGTATGTCGTTATTCAACCGCTGAGCTGATAGGAGGTGCGGTATGATTCAGAATGGAGTTGTGTCTGGTGGGGAAGAGAAGAAATTTAATATTACGCAAAACGGGGCGTATCAATTATTTCCAAACGATGCGTTTGCCGGAGAAATTTTAACGAGTACCAGCATCGAGAAGCCGGGGAGTTGGCTTGTTATGACGGCACAGGATATGCAAGACGTTCCGATTGGAACCAGGAATGTACCTGGACTTGGCACGGGGTTTTATTTTGTTATGCCCGCAGAAGATGTCATAGTAACCATCGTTTAAGGAGCCAGAATGGAACCACTATTCACACTAATCGGAATCGCCCTCGGGTCCTCCGGCCTATTCGCCATCATCGTAGCAATTCTGAACCACAGATGGGCTGTGAAGAAGGGGACACCGATGTGTAATGCAAAAGTATAACGCACTTTAATAATTTAAATAATATATCACTATGCTCTCCACTGGGGAGCATAAACTGTATTATTTATTTGATACAAACAAAATCTAAACCTGTTGCCTGATTAAAATAAAATAACTTATTATTTATTTTAACTGAAATGTGGGAGGTGAGTTAAATTGATTAGCTTAATTAGGGCTGCTTATCAAGAAGAACCCCGTGTAGCTGAATATACAGGTCTTTCTTCCGATGATAAATATGATAAGCAAGTAATACCTAGTCCTCAAAACGGAGATATATTCAAAGAGTTAGATACAGGTACTGTTTATAAATATGACGCTTCTTCCAAATTATGGATTGCACAACCTGCATCAGGGGGTGGAGGTGGTGGAGGGCCTACATACACTCCTGGTAACGGTATTAACATTGCTGGTACTATCATCTCCGCAAAGCCCGGAACAGGTATTGTTGTTGATACTAGCGGCATTAATGTTGATACGAGCATAATACCTGATAAAACTTATGTTGATAACAATATTGAAAATATTAAAAATATTGTTGATAATATAGTAGATGGCACTACACCCATTACGATTCCTACTGCATCTGATACACAATTAGGTGTAATTAAAATTGGCGAAGGTCTTGAAATTGCTGAGGATGGTACATTAACAGTAAATACAGGACCTTCTATAGTTCCTAATCCTACTGAAGATGATGCGGATAAAATATTAGGGGTTAATGATACTGGGGATTATGAACTTTCTAATGTTGTTTTAATAAATGGCGGGACAGCACAAGAATAACATCCTGCTGTTTATGAAAGGGGTGTTTTTATGAATGTGCAAATAGCTCCTTGTGGTGGTTTCTGGTTTGATGCTGACACAATGGAATTAATTCGAGACGGTGATAAAGAAGTATTAAGTGCTATTGGCGGTGGAGACGGTGATGGTGCTTCTATTGCTCGTCACAATAGAGATCCCGAGGCTCACGAACTTATTCAATTAGATTGTGGGGATTTAGGATAAAATAAAATTAGGAAAGGATTGAACTATATGCCTTCTATTCAGATTAAAAGAGCTTCTACTGAAGCATTAATTAAAAGTACAGCTCTTAAAGATGGTGAATTTGCATATGCAAAGGATACTAATAAACTTTATATTGGTACTAATGGCACTACTGGTGGTAATGTTGTCATTAATCCTGATGGCGGTACTGCTGAGACTGCTACTAAGTTGGCTGTTGCTAGAGCCTTCTCTATCTCTGGGGATGGTACTGCACCTGCGGTAAACTTTGATGGTTCTGCTGCTGTTGATTTAGTTTTAACTTTAGCTAATAGCGGTGTTTCTGCTGGTACTTACACCAAAGTATTAGTTGATAATAAAGGCCGTGTTACTCAGGGTTATACTCTTGAAGTAAATGATCTACCTGAAATTCCTATATCTAAAATTACAGGATTAGGAACTGCTGCTACTGTTAACACTGGTACTGCTGAAGGTGAAATTCCTGTATTAGGTTCCAATGGTAAATTATCTAACACAGTGCTGCCTGATATGTCTACAGATTATGTTCCTGTAGATACTATTGGTCAACCTGATGGTATTGCTTCTCTAGATGCAAGTGGTAAAGTTCCTGCATCTCAATTACCTTCTTATGTTGATGATGTTGTAGAAGCTTATGTTGTTGGTGAAACTCCTCTTGCTGCTGATTGGCTATCTGAAACTGATTCTGGTGAAGCTTTAACTCCTGAAGCTGATAAGATTTATGTAATTATTTCTGAAGGTGAATATCAGAATCAAACTTATCGCTGGGGTGGTTCTCAGTATGTTCAGATTATTTCCGGTGGCGTAACTTTAGGTACTACCCATACAACTGCTTTTTATGGTGACTGGGGCAATACTATTTATAATGCCACTATTAATGGTAAAAATGTTCGTGATAATGTAAGTTTAACCGCTACTGATGTAAATGCTGATCCTGCTGGGTCTGCTTTAAGTGTATTAGGTGATGCTGAAGATACTTCTGCTGATGCTACTGTTTATGGTGCTAAAGCTGCTGCTCAGGAAGCTTTAACTGCTGCTCAAGGCGCTGCTGCTCAGATTGCTAATAAAGTAGATTCTGTCACTGCTGGTGATGCTTCTGTAACTGTTGGCGGTACTGCTACTGCTCCCACAGTAGGTGTAAAGATTTCTGCTGAACCTAATAACTCTTTAAGCCTAAAGAGCGATGGTTTATTTGCTTCTGGTGCTTCTTATACTGCTGGCAATGGTATTTCTATTGCTGATAATACTATTTCTGCTCAAGTAGCCGCAGGTAATGGTTTAAGTTTAACTGCTTCTGGTATTACTATGGCTGTTGCCACTACTTCTACTTTTGGTGCTGTTCGTAGTGATAACACTTCTATTCAAAACAGTGATGGTGTTTTAGCTGTTGGTGATATTGATTGCGGTGTAGTTGAATAATTCTGGGAGGTGAAACACTATGCCCAGAACACTACAAATGCTGAGAGGCAATGCTGCTAACAAACCGTTTTTAGCAGATGGTCAGATGTATCTAGAAAAAGATACTAAGACTTTGGTGATTCAGAACAATTCTGAAGAAATTAGACTTGCTGATAGTACACAGATAGAATCTTTACAAAGCGGACTAAGTTCTACTAATCAGACATTAGGAAGTATTGGTACCAATGTTGCTACATTAAATAGCACAGTATCTAATTTACCAATTGCTAATAAATATTCTGGTTCTTTAAGCACAATAGGTTGGACCCCTAGCGGTAGCGAGTATTATTTTGATGTTACTATTCCCGCTATGACTGCTACAATGGGTCCTCTATTAATGCCTCAAGAATTAAATCAAACACAAAAAGATAATTGGAACACATTACTTCGTGTAGAATCTGCTAGTGGATATTGCAGAGTATATGGCTCTCAAGTATTTACTACTAGCGTTCCTATTTATATTTACTATTAAAGTAAAATAAAAAAGGGGAAGGATAGCTTAATTGCCGTCCTTCCCCTTTTTTCGTTCAGATTAAATCTATATTAGATTCATTATCTTCTTCTAAATCCTCTAAAGCATCTGCATAACCTTGTTCATAACTTATAATTCTATAATTACAAAATGCAGTCATTAAAGCAAGAAATGTTCCAACCATATCTTTGCTTTCTTCCAGAGAATCATTATTAGGTAAAAGAGTTAATACAGGTTCATTTGTTGAAAAACTTAAATCGTATAACTCAACAGAATTTACCAAGTAATTTTTATTGAAATTTAAAGTAAGGAGTATTATTAGGTATCACCTCTATAGTTTATCTACCTGTGCTACCAAATCCATTTTCTCCACGTTCTGTGCAGTTTAATTTATTGGTTTCTACAAGTTCTGCACGTTCTACAGGCATGAAGATGAGTTGTGCTATTCTATCACCATTATGAATAGTTTGAAAAAAATCAGAATCATTATGTAGGGCTACTATATATTCACCTCTATAAGATTCATCACAAACACCTACACAATTAGCAGGTCTCAAACCATTCTTTGTAGATAAACCAGAACGTGCATAGATAAATCCAACATATCCTTTAGGCGGCTCAAAAGCTAATCCAGTACCAACTTTTACAGTAGTATGAGGTAGAATAGTAATTGTATTTCCTATATGAGTGTAGATTTTTGCGCCATAAGTGTCTAAAGCAAAACTATTAGAATCGTCTGCTTTAACATCTTCAATACAGGCATATAGATCCATTGCTGCTGCACCGTCATCTCCATATGTGGGAATTTGTGCATTAGGATTTAATTTTTTAACTTTAATTTTCATACTCGTTCAATAGTCACCTTTTTAATTGCGCCGTCTTTATTGCTCTCAATAATTTGAGTTAACATGTCTTGGGCAACATCTTTTAGATATTCTATATACCCGTCATCTGTCTGCAAAGTAAGAATTTCATCTTTACTGAATTCTAGAGTTAGCTTCATCTTTAGTTCTCCTTTTATCACATTGTTTTAATCCAGGATTTATTTTACCGGTGTTATAACCACCGTGTTTTGCTGAACAAAAATAACTAGAAATAGTTCTATTTCCTGTTTTAGTTTTATTTGCATAATGAGGATGTAGATAAATACATCCTTTACATATTTTCGGATGCTTTTTCATTGTTAGTTAAAGAATCATAAAAAGCTAAACAATACGGAATTTTTTCAAAACACTCTTGTCTAAAAGTAGACCATTCTTCAAGTTTGTGCCCTTTGCGTTGTTTTAACATAGAAAGAATAGTTTCCATTGAACCATCCCATGTTCTTGTTTGATTATAAGAGCAAGGTAAAAGATCAAGGATTTGTCTCCAATAGTTAAAGTCGTGAGTAAGAATATATTTATCTCTAAGTACGTTTAAAAAATCAATAGTACGCACCCAATACTCTCTTGTTTCTTTTGGATTAACTGCTGAAAAATCAGATAGTTCAAAAGGTTTCGCAAGTAGTTTGTGCATCTTACTTGTTCCATTAGAATTTGTAGATACTTTATAAGTATCAAATTCCATGAGAAAGTGCATTGGTGCTGTAATATCCATTTGAATATGAATAAATCTTAGGAACTTTCTGTGCTCTGGGCCAGCTTTAATAAGTTTGGAACATAATTTCATATCTTCTTTTCCGATAATATAATTTTTAGAATTTAAATAACTATCAGATTTATCCCAGCTTGACCAAGAATTTCTCATGCCACGAATAGCAGCTTCAAATCCAAAAGTTTCTACTTTTTCAATCTTCAACATAATTCATCCTCATAAGGTTCGTGTGGTTCAAGTACAATATCTATCATTATTTTATCTTCTTCACAATAAGAATACATTACATTTTTTACTTTCCATTCAAAAATATCTCTGATTAAATAATTATCATTTATTACTGTATCTAAAAACACAAGTTCTTTTTTTCTGGGGACAGGAATATTAATTCCAGAGTATTCAGTTATTAATATCTCATGTCCAGAAATCTCAGTAAAAAATCTTAAACAGGTTTCCATTGTGTCTCCTTATACTATATCATAAAAAAGATGAAACTGCAAGAGAATTAAAAGATTTTTATATAAAGGCCGCAATGACACTCGCCTTCAAAGTCTTGTTCCTTAAATTCTTTGCACATACATTTGTTTTCTGGAATTTTTTCGAGACGGCATGGACAGTATGAACACTCTTCTAATTTTAATAAAATTTCTTTTACTAATTGTACGTCATCATTAATTTGAATGTTTGGTAAAATGCCAACAAGCAATCTAGGAAACATCTGTTTAATTAAATTAATTTGGGGAGCATTTTTACCTAAATAATTAATTTCCCAAATAAATCTTTGTAAAATAGCTTCAACTTTTGTTTTATAGTTTTTTGTTATTCTTTTTTTATTGATTTCAATAGATGCTTGCCATGTATTATTTTTTGTATAGAATATACCTGTTACGCCGTTTGGGTTAAAACATTTATTTGGTATTTTTGCTATATTAGTCGAATGAGGAATGTCCTGTAAGTTGGAACGAGTGTTGTTTAATTTATTTCCATCAAAATGGTCATTTATATGTTCATGCGGAATTAATGTATGAAACCTCACTTTTTTATCGTCGATTGTGGTACACATATATCCTGTATTATCTTTATACCATTTGTGAGGTATTACAATAGACAAGTCTTCGTAAGAAAACATCCCCGTATCTTTATAATTGCCAAATGTATCATAAAAATCTATTTCACATATATTATCTTCATATACTCTGATTTCATTTTTTGTATATTTTGTACGATATAAAAAATTATTATAAACTTCTTTTATCCATCCATGTTGTTCATTAAAAGCTATAGTTGGTTTTATTTCTGTATTCATTTAACTAATTACCTCTGCATATTGATTATCTGATGCTAATGTTACGCCTAAAATTAAATCGAAGCGGCTTGGGCGGTTTGGTATGTATCGTCCAAACTTAACTATGATATTGTTATAGTATTTTAAACGCTGTAATTTATTTTCAATCTCAGGAGGATAATGACCTGTATAGATAACAAAGGGACAATTAACATTATGAGATCTAAATAAATAAATCAGTTCATACACTTCATTAAATTGAAGCATTGGTTCTAATCCACCAATTACTACAGCCTTTGTTATTGGATTATTTATATAATTATCATAAATAATTTCAATTGGTATATCTCTAATTGAGGATTCTAAAAGAGGTGCGTTTTGACACACCTCTTTATTAAATTTGCCTTCTTTACAACATTTAAAATCACAATATGCTGTAGAAATAAAAAGAGAGGGAAGTTTATAATTTACAAAATCTTCAGCAATTATTCCTCTTGTTTTCATTAAGCGTCTATTCCTTTTGTGTTCATAGGCATCCATTCACGCATTTTAAATTCTTCCTTGCGCTCTTTAGACCAAGAATTTGTTTTTGTGTAAAATCCAACGGTTCTTGTATACTCAGCAGTCTTTTCGCTGCCACACTCAGGACAAACATTACCATAAAATAGATGCCCATTGTCATCAGAACTCATTTTACCATTAAAAGCGAAATAAGTGGCACCTTCGCCAGTTACATAATTTAACATATCCCATGCTTGTTCTTCAGTAGAAAAAGGTGCATCTAAATTAATATGGCAAATAGAACCACCATTACAATATTGATCAAATTGAGAACAAATTTTAATTCTGTCTTTTAAAGAAGAATGAATACCTAAAGGAATCCATTGATTGCCATAGAGAGGTAGATCTTTTACTACAGTTTCAGGATATAAAATTTCATCAGCTTCTAAGAATTTTACTGCTGCTGTTTCACCTGGAACTTGTTCACAGTTGACCTTATATTCTTTATTATTTACAAATTCGTCAATGGTATTATGAATCGTTTCAAAAATCTTTTTGCCAAAGTCAAAAGCTTCTTTTTTATAAGAAACAGTTTCAAAATCTTTGTCGCACTTGGTATAACCAAAAGTTTTCATTGTTTCATAAATACCATTAATTCCTATTGTATTATATAGGTGTTCAAAATCAATAATGCCATCTACAAAATTAGGTAATAATCCTTTGTCTACATTTCGTTGTATAATGTGACGGATTACATGAAGCAATTTCATATCAAGAATTAAACGCTTCTTTAAGATTTTAAGATATTTTTTCTCATCATTGTTTGCTTCATAAGCAATTCTGGCTAAATTTATAGTGGATACTTTTACAGAACCAACTTTAAGTGCTGTACCACCAATAGAGTTAAAATATCCTAAATCAGAAATGTTACTCTTGAGACGGCAGCAATTACTTAAACTGGTAACATCTTTATCGCAAAAAAAGTTGGAATCATTCCATTTACGATTATGATTAGAAGCCCATTTAGCAAAATCTTCATCTACAAATTTGCCATCTTTATAAAGAAGAGATATTGTATTTACAGGGAAGGTAAACATTCTTCCTCTGTCTTTAATTCCAGACATTTCTTCTAAGAACCATTTTTGGAACATAAAAATTTCTTCTTTGTAGTCTATTGCTAATTTGCCATCAGGATATTCCATACCTCCAAATAGGGCATCAAAATACTCTGAGTCAAAAATGCTGGAATTTACAAAGGCAGATTGTATACCATCACGAGTATAAGGTTGATTCATTCCATAAATAATTCTTTGAATTTCACTTTTGGCAAATTGTTCTGGTGTTTGATTTCTTGAATAATGATTATTATCTACATCATTTCTCCAGAACCACCACATGTAAGGAATTAAATTTGGTAAGCCACATGCTCCAGAAGTTCTATTTGTAGCAAAATTAATAAATTCTTTAACAAAATCAACAAAAGTCTCTAGATGTTTAGCAGGCTCGGATTCGTTATGATTTTCTAAATAGAATAAACCTTCTTCAACAATACGTTTTAAATCATAAGCGAAACAGTTATGGCTTACAATATTATTACACATAAAATGGCCGGTTTCAACAGAAATATCATAAACATATTCGTCATTGTCATCTATGAGAACCTCATTGTTTAAAACAATTTGCTCCCCATAGCCAAAACTATAGCGCTTATTTATAGATTGTCTTACTTCTCTTTCATATGGGACGGTAATTCTATGAGTGGAAATTTTAATACTATTAAAATCTTCATTTTCTTGAGTCGGAGTAAAAGCCATATGATAAATTAAATGTTTACCCTTAAAAGAACCATCCCTACAATATAGACTCGGTGTCTGTTCTCTTACGGTATATCCAAAAGCTCTCATTAGAAAAGCTAATTGATTGACCAAAGAACGAGAAGTAATACGAATATGAATTCGTCTCCCTTGAGCAGAGGTACAAGTTCCATCTCCGTCTATTACCCCTGCAACAACACCTTTAATAAAGTCTTTGTTGTAATTCATAATAGAAGGTGCCAAGCGTTTAGTCCAAGCAGTGTTACCAAAAATAAACAGTTTAAAAACTTCACCCAACAATTCAGATTGCAGCTGTAGTCTTAAAACATTATTTTCTCCTTTATAAATAGCATAACCCCAATTTTTATTTTCACAGACTTCAATAGCTTTTTGTAAATATTCGTTATCGTTTTGAAAAATGCAAACAGAATGGTTAAACGTACCTTCGGCAAGAACCATTCCAATCATCCATCCAAAATCATAATCTAATATAATTTTATTCTGAATAGGATTGCTACCTCTACGTCCTTTACATTTAGTAAAAGAGCAAACTTGCCCCTCTTTATTTTCTAAAGGTTCTCCATCATAGATTTTTCCTTTAAAAGCAATTTCATCAAAAATATCTGTGCAGTAAATTTTTTTTATGTCTCCAAAATAATTCTGATTAAATTCTTGGGTCTTAATTTTATCTTCGTTTGGAATAATATCGGAAGCATTTTTATCTCCATTAACGGTAATTACAGGATGGTTGGAAGTAACAATTTCAGAAAGGCCGTTTGCACTTTTAATCCAATGGAAATCTTTAGTTTTAGGCTTTCTAATAACTCTATATACTTTTGACCAACAATCATTTTCATCCCACACATAAAGGTCGTTTGTATATTTGCAGTATGCCTTATCTTGTTCGTTTAGTAGTTCTACTTTTTCTTCTACTAAATCAAACAAATCTTCAAAAGTTGTAAGATACATTCTGTTTTTATATTTTACAACTACTGTTTCTGTGCCTTTATAAGAATAAGGAACAAATGTACTACTATTAGCATCATGTAAGTATAAAGCTTTATTCCATTCTAGTTCAAACCATTCTTTAGCTGTAGCAAGACCATATTCTTTTTTCATTTCATAAAAGATTTTGTTATAAGCTAACAGTTTTTCATGGGGTTTAGACATTTCAGAGCGAAGTGTTACAATGTCTTTATTATGAACATTGGAACTGGCATCAACACTAGCATCAGCTACAGTATCGTTATCAATAAAATTATTAATAAAATCAGAAAAGTCTAATTGAGATTCATGCAGTCCATTTATTTTTTCAAATTCTTCTCCATATTGAAACTGTAAATCTTTTAAACAGCGTTCAAAGTCTTTATTTAATTTTAATTTTATGTCCATTCATTGTCCTCCTTATAAATTATTTACCCATTTTACAGCAGTAGAAAAATTCATCATGTTTCCATCTACTTCTAACCAAGGTACTTCTGTCAAACCTTTTTCTAACATTGTTTTTTCATTATCAACAATTTTATAAGCAAGATGTTTTTCATCTAGTTTTTTGGTTAAAATATTACACTTAGGACAACCAGTGCTATATAAAATTATTTCCATATACCCTCCATTATTCATCAATGATGTTTTCTATATAAATATCATCAATTTCTGTGCCGCATTCTATTGGTTTCAATTCATAATTAATATTAAAGTTTAATTTATACAAATCTAAAATATCTCTTAAAGCTTCCCATCCATGTTCATAAGAGGACAGTCTACTTTTAATTTGTTCTATAATTACATTCATATCAATCTCATCATCTACTTCTACTAGATGATATTCAGTTTTTGTTTCACCAATAATAAGTTTCAATTATTTCACCTCCTTTAGCCACTCATAGAGCCAAGTATCTCTTTCTTTGTTTTCTTGGATAGGCAAAGATCTTTTAATAATATTTTTATTAGAAATTAAAATTAATTTCTTTTTTGCTCTAGTAATACCTACATAAATTAAGTTTCTAGAAAGTAATGATTCGTGAGACTTATGCAGAATTACAATAACCACATCACTTTGAGAGCCTTGGGATTTATGTACAGAGATAGCATATCCTAAATCTAAATCTTGAACATTCTTTGTTGAAACATAAGCTGTTCCTTCATCGAATTCTACAATCAATCCTTGTGGCTCATTATTGATTTTTACGTCATCAATAATATACCCTATATCTCCATTCATAACACCAAAAATATCTTCTGAAGGAATATAAGAATTATCAATTTCTTCAGCATAAGGCATTTTATAATTATTTTTAGTGTTAATTACCTTATCACCAATTCTATATCCTTCAAAACAAGTTTCTCTATTTTGATTGATATAATCTTGAATTACTTTGTTTAAATGTTTTGTTCCATATGATCCAACATTAAACGGAGACAAAATCATAATATTCTGTCTAGTGTATCCTTCTGATAGCAACTGCTGATAAAGGTTAATAAATTGTGTTTCAAAATTATTACTGAATGGTAATAAAACATAATCACTAAATGATTCTTCTAGATTATCTACATTACCGTTTCTAATATCAGTAGCAACAGTATCAATGCCGCCTTTACCATATCTAAACACTTGAGTAAGTTTAACAGTAGGTACTATTTCACTGTTTAAAATATCTTCGACAATATTACCACAAGAAATAGAAGCTAACTGCGCATTATCACAAACAAAAAGAAGTTTTACTTCTTCTCCAATAATTTGTAATAATGTTGCTAATAATTCTACTCCAACCATTGACATTTCATCAATAATAACTACACCAGAAGTTATTGCATACTCATCTACAAAAGAGCTTCCATATTTTTTAACAAGTCTATGAATGGTTGAAGCTGATCTTCCTGTAGATTCTCTCAATCTTTTTGCAGCAATTCCTGTGGGAGCCAACATTAAATAAGGAATTTCATTATTTTCAAGCATTTTAATTACTGCTTTAACAGAAGCGCTTTTACCTGTACCTGCTTGACCAACAAGCATTCCTATATTATTTTCTCCAATGACTTGCAAAATTTTTGTTTGTTCTTCGGTCAAAGTAAAACCATCCGCTGTTGTATATGGTTTCCAATCAACTGTCCAAAATACAGAAGAATTTACTCTATTTTTAATTTGTTCAGTAATGATTTTTTCATTTGAATAAGTAGATGCTCGAGAGATATAGTTGTCTTTTACAACAAAAAAGTCAGTATTTTTTACTACGTTTTCAAAGAATTTATCGCAACATTCACTCATGTATTCTTTGGCTATATCATAGAGTACATCTATATCTAGTTTAGTATCTCCATATTCATTTTCATTTTGTTTAAGAACACTATCCAAATAAAAACTTAAACGAATTTCAGAAATAGCTAAGTCTGGATTGATCTTATTGAGGATTATATCGTCAGCTTTTTCAAAACTCATCTCTGTTATTTCAATTAAAAATTCATAAGGAATAGTTAGCATTCTTTCTTCTGCTACTTTGGGCAGCGTATAAATAGAAGATATTCTATCTATATATTTTTTATCTGTAATTCCATATTTATGAAAAATACTGACAAATAATATAGAGTTGATATTTTCTTTTACTTTTGTGA
>ERZ1090865.91-NODE-91-length-59171-cov-11.400602_pt1 | contig 59171 bp, 48 predicted proteins | sample MGYA00478478_ERZ1090865 | MGnify/ENA primary metagenome ERZ1090865 (study PRJEB33644, sample SAMEA5815715) | chicken gut metagenome | biome: Chicken; feature: Gastrointestinal Tract; material: Caecum | place: Ireland | collected 2019-01-01 | study: A study of the... | reverse complement strand
GAAGTCTCCCCTTCCAGGTCCAGCATCTGCTGCAGGATATTCTGAATGTGATTTTGCTGTTTTACCGTGATGGAAGACAGCAGATGATTCTGCGGATCCGCCAGGAAAGAGAAAAAGTCCACATCCGGGAACGCCGCAACCACTTTCTGCAGAAATTCCCGGCTGAAATTCAGCGCGATGTGACTGGAGGGTGCCTCCCCCAGGGATGCCGTCTTGTGAATCTGGTTTTCGCCGATCAGCACCACACTGCCCGCATTGACGATATACGCTGCCCCTTCCACGAAATAGCGCCGGGTGCCGGCGATTTCGTAATATATTTCAAAATTGTGATGGATATGAAAGCTCGGCATATCAAGACCGGTATCCCGGTCCACCCGCTCAATATAAAAATCCATCTGAGGACAGTAGGTGTATTCCGAAATCATTGCAACCCTCTTTTGCCGGATGGTTTTCGCCACACAAGGCAACTTTTTTGCTATATTGTCTAGAATAGCACATTTTTTGTCTGCTTTCAAATCCTTTTTCTTGCTGTAATTCTTGCTGTAAACAAAGAGAAGGAGCCGGGACAAACTCCCGGCTCCTTCTGCAAAGAAAGAGAAAATCACTTCATAAGGCCACAGACCAGCTGGGCATACGCCACAGGATCTTCAATGGGCAAACCGGCAATCAGCAGGGCCTGATCATAGAGCAGTTCGGCGTACTTGCCGACCTTCTCGGTATCGCCGGCTTCATGGGCAGCCTTGAGGGCCGCAAATACGCTGTGCGTGGGATTGAGTTCCAGCACCTTCGTGCTCTCGACACCTTCACTGTTGGGCATCTTGCGCAGCACCTTCTCCATTTCCATGGAAATGCCGCCCTCGCTGGACAGCGTCACGGGATGCTCCTTCAAAGTCGGATTGACCTTGACTTCCTTGACCTTGCCGTTCAGGGCCTTCTTGATTTCTTCAAACAGGTCCTTGTTCTCGTTGGCGGTCTCCTCGGCTTCCTTCTTTTCTTCCTCGGTCTCCAGCCCCAGGTCACCGGAATTGATGTTCTTGAATTCCTTTTCCTTGTAATCATGCATCATCTGCAGGCAGAACTCATCCACATCCTCGGTGCAGAGCAGCAGGTCGTAACCCTTGCTCAGGACCAGCTGTGCATTGGGCAGCTTGCCCAGGCGGTCGGTATCGTCGCCGGCAGCATAGTAGATGCACTTCTGGCCTTCCGGCATCTTCTCGATGTACTCATCAAGGGTGACCAGTTTCTGCTCCTTGGCAGAGTAGAACAGCAGCAGATCCGCCAGCAGATCCTTGTGCATGCCGTAATCGCCGTAGATGCCGAACTTGATCTGACGGCCAAAGGCTTTCCAGAACGTCTCGTACTTGTCACGGTCATTCACGAGCATGGCATGCAGCTCGTTCTTGATCTTCTTCTCCAGGCTGTTGCGCATCAGCTTGAGCTGGCTGTCCTTCTGCAGCGTCTCACGGCTGATATTCAGGCTCAGGTCTTCACTGTCCACCACGCCTTTGACGAAGCTGAAGTAGTCCGGCAGAAGGTCGGCGCACTTTTCCATGATCATCACGCCGGATGCGTACAGGGCCAGGCCCTTTTCGTATTCCTTGGTGTAGTAGTCATAGGGCGTGCGGCCGGGAATGAACAGCAGTGCCGTATAGGTGGCCGTGCCCTCGGTGCGGCTGGTGATGACCCGCAGAGGATCCGAGTAGTCCATGAACTTGCTCTTGTAGAACTCGTTATAGTCCTCATCCTTGACTTCACTCTTGGGACGTTTCCAGATGGGCACCATGCTGTTCAGCGTTTCCAGCTCGGTGTAGGTCTCGTATTCCGGCTTGTAGTCATCGCCGGCATCCTCCGGCTTGGGTTTCTGGCGGGATTTCTCACGATACATCGTGATGGGGAAATGGATGTAATCGCTGTACTTCTTGACAAGGCCCGCCAGCGTATACTCGTCCAGATATTCGCTGTACTTTTCGTTGTCGGTGTCTTCCTTGAGTACCAGGATGATGTCCGTGCCGACTTCATCCTTCTCGGCCTCGGTCAGCGTATAGCCTTCCACGCCCTTGGACTCCCATTTCCAGGCGGTATCCTCACCCTGGGCACGGGAAATGACCGTCACCTTGCTGGCCACCATGAACGCAGAATAGAAGCCGACACCAAACTGACCGATGATGTCGATGTTGTCGCTCTGGTTCTCCGTCTTGAAGTCCAGCGAACCGGACTTGGCGATGGTACCCAGGTTCTTTTCCAGTTCGTCCTTGGTCATGCCGATACCATTATCACTGATCGTGAGGGTACGGCTGTCCTTGTCCGGCTGAATATGAATTTTCAGGTCATCCTTGGTAATCCCGATGGACGTGTCCGTCAGGCTCTTGAAATAACGTTTGTCGCAGGCATCCGACGCGTTGGAAATCAGTTCACGCAGGAAGATCTCACGGTTGGTATAGATAGAGTTGATCATCAGGTCGAGCAGCTTCTTGCTTTCGGCCTTAAACTGACGCATTGCCATAAAATATGACCTCGCTTTGTATGAATTAGCACTCTTTGTTTTTAACTGCTAACGGTAGTTTAGCACTCTTTTTTATAAAGTGCAAGTGTTTGGCCGTCATTTAACAAAAATTTTAAATTCCCTGACGGAAAAAATCCATTTTCCTCTTTTCAAATCGTACGAATCGGAGTATTCTGTACATAGATTTGCAATCAAACAAAAAGGATGTGATACAGCCATGTCGATCTACGGAGACAAGGCCTACGAAGCATTTTTCAAGGGGTATAACTGCAGTCAGTGCGTTGCACTGGCTTTCGCTTCCGAAATGGGGCTGACCGAAGAACAGGCGCTGAAGCTGGCCTCTGGCTTTGGCGGCGGTTTCGGCCGCATGCGGGAAGTGTGTGGCGCTTTTTCCGGCATCACCATGGTATTGGGCGCCCTGTACGGCAATACCGATCCTGCCAAGAAGACCCAGACGTACACCGAAATCCAGGCACTGGCGGAACAGTACCGGCAGCGCAATGGCGGCGGGAGCATCATCTGCCGGGAACTGCTGGGGTTGAAGCAGGCGGAAGGAACGCCCGTTGCCAGCGCCCGGACCCCGGAATACTACAAAAAGCGGCCCTGCCCCGAACTGGTGCGCCTGGCTGCCGATCTGATGGCCGAATACATCGAACAGCATCCTCTGGGAGCTCAGGAATAAACCAGGAAGGAAGGATTCAGGATGGAAATTTATCACGATACATTGCCCGGCGGTGCAAAACTGACGGGCTATCTTCGGGATGCAACAGAGTCCATTCCCGACTATCCTGTCCGCCCGGCGGTCCTGATTCTTCCGGGCGGCGGCTATGAAGAGTGCAGTCCGCGCGAAGCCGATCCTGTGGCCGTGCAGTTTTTGCAGGCAGGATATCAGGTTTTTATTCTGGATTACACCGTAAAGCCCACCCCGCTGCGCTGGCAGCCGGCCATCGATGCTGCCGGAGCCATCCTGCATCTGCGGCGCAATGCCGAAACGCTGCGGGTGGACCCTGACCGGATCGCGGTCTGCGGCTTTTCGGCCGGCGGACATCTGGCCGGTACAACGGCCATTCTATGGAATGCGCCCCCGGTGCAGCAGGCGCTGGGCATCACCGGAACGGAAGCTCGTCCCAACGCTGTGGTACTCGCCTATCCCGTTGTCACCGCCGGCGCCTTTGCCCACCAGGGCAGTTTTGATAATCTGGCCGGGTCTGACCTCGAACTGCGGGCCATGTTCAGCCTGGAGAATCACGTTCAGGAAGGGCTGCCTCCGTTTTTCCTGTGGCATACGGTGGACGACACCACCGTTCCCGTCCAGAATTCCCTGCTGCTTGCGCAGGCCCTGACCGAACACCACGTCCCCTATGAACTGCACCTCTTCGCCCATGGCAAGCACGGATCCAGTACCTGCACAGCCGAGGTCAACGCTTCCAACCCGCACACCGCTTCCTGGGTCGCGCTTTGTACCGAGTGGCTGGCGGAAGTTTTTCATTATTCCTTGCAATAAAATCAGGAGATGATTGTTTATGAAGATCCTTTTTTATGCGCTGCGTCCCTTTGACGAACTGCAGTACTGTGAACCCAATCGGGAAAAATACGGCATCGACTACAAGTGGACTGAAGAGGTACCCACCCCCGACAATCTGAAACTGGCGGAGGGTTGTGACGCTGTCAGTACAAACCCCTGCGAGGTGCGCCCGGAATACCTGGAAGCCTTTGCCAAAATGGGCGTCAAGTATCTGCCCTGCCGCAGCATCGGATACGATCATATCCCGCTGGAGACAGCCAAACAGCTGGGCCTGCGCGTGAGCCACAGCCACTATCCCCCGGATGGCGTGGCCAATTACACCATTATGCTCATGCTGATGGCCACCCGCAAGATGAATCAGATCATGGTGCGTGCGGCTGCGCAGGATTACTCCCTGCCCGGCAAGATGGGCCACGATCTTTCCAGCTGCACCGTGGGCGTGATCGGCACCGGCAAAATCGGAAGCACGGTCATCCGGCATCTGTCCGGCTTCGGATGCAAAATTCTGGCCTACGACCTGTATCCTTCCGACGCGGTTCGTCCCTATGCCGAGTATGTGCCGCTGGATGAATTGTACGCCCGCAGCGACGTGATCACGCTACACCTGAATGCCACGCCGGAAAACCATCATCTGGTTGACGCCGGTGCCATCGCCAAGATGAAAGACGGTGTCCTGCTGATCAATACCGCCCGCGGCACCCTGATTGATCCCGAATCGCTGCTGCAGGGGCTGGAGAGCGGCAAAATCGGTGGTGCCGGGCTGGACGTTGTGGAAGACGAAAACGGCATTTGCTACTACAACCGCCATGACGAGGCACTCCCCAACCGGGAACTGAACCTGCTGCGCAGCTATCCCAACGTGATTCTCAGCCCCCATACTGCCTTCTACACCGATGTCAATGTGGCCAGCATGGTACAAAGTGCCTTCGAGGCGGTTTCCGATTTTGCAGCCGGACGGGAAAATCCCTGTGAGGTCCGCCTGTGATGGTAGAGCTCGGCCGCACCGGAGAGATCTTGGATGCCGGCCCGGCGCTGTCGCCCGGTGATCCCTTCTGTTTTGTCTGTGCCGGGTGTGGGGATTGCTGCCGCAAACGGCGGGATCTTGTCCTTTCGGGGTATGATCTGTACCGCATTGCGCGCCGGCTTCGCCTTTCGCCGCGGATTGTAGCCAACGCCTTCTGTAAAAGCTATGTGGCACCGCAAAGCTGCCTGCCCACCCTCCTGCTCACGCCGGATCCCAAAACCGGGAACTGCCGCTTCTTTGAGGCAAATTCCTGCGTGATCCACGAGGCCCGACCGCTTGCCTGTGCCCTGTATCCGCTGGGGCAGAGCATCGATCCGATCACCGCCCACACGGAATACTTTCCGCAATTGCCGCTGTGCGGTGTCTGTGTGGAAGGGCGCACCTTGCAGGATTATCTGGAAGATGCCGCCATCCCGGAACGCGCCGGAATCGACGCCAGATGGGCAGTCCTTTGTACACAGATCTCCGGGCAGCTCCTCGACGCGGGTGGCAAAGGCAATCCCCATTTTTCCGTCGCTGCGCGCCGGATCGAGCGTGCCCTGTATCTGGACTATGACCTGGGCGATGAGTATTATCCCCAGTTCCAGCGCAACATGGAAACACTGCTACCACTGCTGCAGCGTATTCTTGCCGCCCCTGCTGCAGGTTTATCGGAGTGCATTGAATGAACCTGTTGCCCCTCGTGCGGATTCCGTTACAGGGCATCTGCTCTGTTTTCCTCAGAATTCATTCCCGCATTATGAATTGACAAATGCCCGCCTGGTGATCAGGCGGGCATTTGCTATGCAATGGGAAGACGCATCTCCACTCGGCTCCCTCTGGGTTCATTCTGGCTGAAAAGCACCGTTCCGCCATGGGCCTGCAGTATCTGCTCCACCACATGCAGACCCAGGATATGAGGCGTGTTTTCCTCCACGCGGCCGGTCTGCAATGCTTCCAGGACCCGTTCCGGGAAACCGGTGCCGTCGTCCGTGATCGCTATGCAAAGAGACCTATCCGTCACAGAAACCTCAACCCGGCATCGCACGGTGCCCGGATTGTGCCGCACGCTGTTGCCCAGGATATTCTCTACGGCGCGTGCCAACAAGGCCTCGTCCACCTGAAGGGTGGCGGTTTCTGCCTCCCGGGAGATTACCAGTTCCACCTCGCTGTCGCCTGCCAATGGGCCATTGCAGAAGTCTGCCACCATCTGACGCAGCAACGGGCCGGCATGTACCGCTTTCCGCCGCAGGGGCTGCGCACCATATTGCAGTTTGCTGGTCAGATTGAGATCTTCCACCAGTGCCCGGATTTTTTCACTCTGCTGACAGATTCCTTCCGCCTTGCGGCGGGTCTCCTCGGGCAGAGCATCATTTTTCTGGAGTTGTTCCGCCCACCCCAGAATCAGAGAAAGCGGTGTGCGGATGTCATGGCTGACCCCGGCGATCCAGTTGGTTCTTGCCGTGTCCCGCCGCTGGATAATCTCATTGCGAGAACGGATCTGGGCACTGGTGCGGTTGAGTTTTTCTGCCAGTTCCCCGGCAAAGCCCTTCGTTGACAAATTCACGGTGCGTCCTTCAGCCAGCGTATCCAGTCCGTCCGCTACTACACCCAGGGATTTGGCGCCGCGCCAGCTGAACAACAGGCACAGCACCAGAATCAGTACGAGGACACCGCCCATCACGGTTGTGCCGCGATAAAACAGCCAATTGATCAGTTCCGGATAGGTCCAGAAGCTGTACTTCCAGATACTGTCCCGGGGCATACCCAGCACCAGCAGACCATAATCCCGCACCTGACAGAATACCGGGTAATCATCCAGATACCAGCGGGAAAAGACCGCAATTTCAGGTGCTGTATAGCGGCGGTCCAGTTCCTGGGGAAGCTGGTATCCCCAGATAACCTCTCCATCATCATCCAGCACCATCGCCCACGCATAGCCATTCAGCCAGTAGGATGCATCCTTCTCCCCGAAGGACAGCGAACCTGAGTCATCCTGCTGCAGCTGGTCTGCAATTTCCATGTAGGAATAACGGAACTGTTCCTGCCAGACCAGACCGAAACGGATTCCCACCCAGATAATCAGGGCGAGCCCCAACACAATGAGCAGCAGGGACAGCCCTACTGCCAGCAGTACATACCGCCGGATCAACCTCACCAAAGTTTTCATGGCCTTTCCCCTGCCAGTTTATATCCGATTCCGCGTACCGTGATCAGCCAGCGGGGCTTGCCCGGCGTACCCTCCAGCTTTTCGCGCAGATGGCGTATATGGACGTTCAGGCTATTCTCGTAACTGTAATAATCCTGGCCCCACACAGCTTCACAAAGGGCATCATAGGTAATGATGTGACCACGGTTTTCGGCCAGCTTTTGCAGGATCGTCCGCTCGGTGGCCGTCAGAGGCAAGGTATCGCCTCCCGGCAGGTATACCAGAGCATCCGCCAGTTCCACCGTCCGGTCTCCCAGCTTCAAAATACCCGCATCCCCGCGCTGCAGTTCCGCCCGATAGGCTCTTTGCAGAATATGCTGCACGCGAAGCAGCAGTTCCTGCATCAGAAACGGTTTGGTGAGATAATCGTCTGCCCCCAGCCCCAGCCCGAACAGACGGTCGGCGTCGGCATCCCGGGCTGACAGAAAGAGCGCTGGTATGTCCGCCCGGGCACGAAGCTGCCGGAACAGCGCAAAGCCATCCCCGTCCGGCAGGTTGATATCCAATATCATCAGTTCGGGCCGCTGTCGTTCGAAGGCCTCACGGGCCGAAGCACAGTTTTCCGCCGTCGCAATGGACTGATACCCCGCAGCCCGCAGATGTTCGCAGAGCAGGTTCAGCAGTTCCGGCGTATCGTCCACCAGCAACAGTTTCGCATCATAGATCGTCCGCATGATCTCACCTCCCTTGTATTATACCGCACCATCCAAACAGTGGCCACGCTCTTTCCGAAAACTTAAGGTAATCTTAAGCTGTAATTTCACAGGAATTAAGCTGTCTGCGGTAAGATGCAGATGAAATTTCATCATCTGCACAAAGGAGCGTATACCATGCAAACTGTGATAGAAACCCGTGATCTCTGCAAATTTTACGGACAGCAAAAGGCTGTGGACCATCTGAGCCTGCATGTACCGCAGGCTTCCGTCTATGGGTTCATTGGCCCCAACGGCGCCGGAAAAAGCACCACCATGAAGATGCTGCTGGGACTGATTCACCCCACAGCCGGGCAGATCTTTCTGCTGGGCAAGGAACTTACTCAATCCAACCGCCTGCAGCTACTGCGAAAAACCGGCAGCCTGATTGAATCCCCTTCCGGTTATCTTCACCTCACAGCTGAAGAAAACCTGAAAATCGTAGCGGACCTCAAAGGTGTTTCCCGCAAGGAAATCGGCCGGGTGCTTGATATCGTCCACCTGACCCGGGACCGCAACCGCAAGGTGGGGCAGTATTCTCTGGGCATGAAGCAGCGCCTTGGCATTGCAATGGCGCTGCTGGGCAATCCGCCGCTGCTGATTCTGGATGAACCCACCAATGGCCTGGACCCTGCCGGTATCCAGGAGATGCGGGCGTTGCTGGCGGAAATGCCCCAGGCCACCGGCGCCACCATTCTGATTTCCAGCCACCTTCTGGGAGAAATGGAGCAATTGGTGGAACAGGTCGGCATCCTCAACCATGGACGGATGCTGTTTGAGGGCCCGCTGCACGACCTGCAGCGGCACAGCCGCGGTGCACTGACCATGCGGCTTCTGTGTCCTCAAAAGGCTCTCCCGGTGTTGCGTTCCCAAGGCATCAGGCCGAAGCAGAAGGCTGACACATTGACCATTCCGCCCCTGCGGGATGAACTGCTGGCCGGTCTGGTGCAGACCATCGCCGACAGCGGGGCCGGTATCGTGGAACTGACGCGGCAGACCAAATCCCTGGAAGAAATCTTTCTGAGCCTGACCGACGCTGACAAGGAGGTGAAGTAAAATGATGCGCAGCCTTCGCGCCGAATGGCAAAAAGCAAAGCGGCGGCACGATCTGCTGGCCTGCCTGCTTCTTCCGCTGGCGGTGCTGCTCTGGGCCTGGTATGCGGCTCCCGACGGCAGCGATTCCATGGCCAGCGGCTACCACGCCCTGCTGTATTCCGTCCCCATCATGAACACCGTGTTATTGCCCATTGGTATGGCCATGCTGGCCAGCCGTCTGTGGGATGTGGAGGTCAAAGGCAATTTTCCCAAACTGCTTTATACATTGCAGAGCCGGCAAAGCCTGTTTGCCGCCAAATCGCTGCTTGGCGCCGGGGAGATTTTTCTGATTGTGCTGCTGGAACTGCTGGGTATCGTTTGCCTTGGCCTCCGCAACGGCTATCAGGACACACCCTCTGCCGGCCAGCTCCTGTATCTGTTCCTCTGCACCGGCACGGTCAGCCTGATGCTGTTCTTTTCGGAGTTAATGCTGACCGTACTGCTTGCCAATCCCCTGCCTGCACTCTGTACGGGCATTGCCGGTGCCCTGATCGGACTGTTTGCCGCTTTCATGCCCCCGGTTTTCTGCTATTTTATCCCCTGGAGTTACTGTATTCCGCTGGGCAGTTACCGCCTCGCCTCCTGGGATCCCGACACCCGAATTGTGGTCTATGACATCCGCGGTTTCAACATTCCGCTGCTGGTATGGTGTATTTTTCTGGGTTTTCTCTTTTTCCGGATAACCTGGCACGCCATTCGTACAAAGGAGGTATAACATCATGTTTCTTCGCTGCATCCGAGCGGAAAACCGAAAACTGCACGCCTCTCCCATCTGGTTTCTCTTTTTTCTGCTGCCGGTTCTGTCCGCTGCCTACGGCACCGTAAACTACCTGGGCAACCTCGGCATCCTCAGCGTAAGCTGGTACGCTCTGTGGACACAGCACACCCTTTTCTACTCCCTTTTCTTTTTCCCGGCCATGGTGGCAATCTATGCCTCCTATCTTTGGCGCCTGGAGCATCTGGGGCACAACTGGAATCTCATTATGGCCGTGCCGGTACGCCCTTTTTCCCTGTTTTTCTCCAAATTCGTCATTGTCTTCAAGCTGGTTGTACTGACCCAACTTTTCATTTTCTTTCTGTATTGCTTCTGCGGAAAAGTCTTTGCCTCCCTGCCCGGTTGGCCGCCGATAGAAACACTGGTGTTCCTGCTGCGCGGCGCCCTGGGTGGGCTCAGTGTCATCGCACTGCAGCTGCTGTTGTCCATGATGATCCGCAGCTTTGCCGTGCCGGTTTTTCTCTCCCTGTTCGGCGGGATCATCGGTATGCTGGCGGTCAGCCAGGGCCACGGACTGTACTGGCCCTACGCGCTGATGCAGTATGGTATGAATTCCAACCGAAGTGAGGACCTTCTGGCAGGAAATTATCTCCCGTTTTTCGGCTCCTGCCTGGTCTGGCTTTTGCTTATTTTCACGATTGCCAATATGCTGCTGACGCGGCGGGATGTGAAAGGTTAAACCGTCATCGGGTTGCCAGATCCGGGCCCAGGCGGTATAATACCAGTAAACATACACTGGGAGGGATCACCATGACTGCCAACGCCGCCGATTTTGCCGGTACCTGCTGCGGGAGCCGCTACGAGAAGGAGCTGGAGACCCATTTCCGGGATTGTCTGCTCTTTTACCTCGACGGCCGGATCCGCTTTGAGCGGTACTGTTATGGGGAAGCAGCCTGCCTGGTATTCAGTGCCTGGGCCCATGGATTCGATGCAGATGGGAAAATCCTCTGGGACCGGGAACCCGAGTTTGAAAGTCAGCGCACAGCGCTTCCCCGCCTGCTGACCGATATCCAGGAAAGCGGAAATGCTTTACAGTTTGACGGTCTGCGGAAGCGCTACGTAAAAACGCAGGAGTTTTCCGTGGACAAGCCGAACGGTTACGGAAAACTGAAGGTATGGTTTCTGCGCCACCGAAAATAAGCAACCCGCCCCTTTGCGTACAGGCAAAAGGGCGGGTTTTGTTTTCTGTAAAACAGGCGGAATACTCAGAACCGTTCCACGCCGTCCGGCGTTACACGCGCATAGATCAGCGGCGGAAGTTTCGGCGGTTCGTCCCGGATGACCAGCCCGCCGCGGTACATTTCTTCAGCGGCCGCAAACAGGGTTTCCTCGTCCGCATAGAAGGTGCAGATGCTCTCTCCCTTATGGACATAGTCCCCCAGTTTCTTATGCATCGTAATGCCGGCGGCGAAGTCTATATCATCCTCTTTCTTGATGCGGCCTGCGCCCAGCAGCACACTGGCGTTGCCGATCTTTTCCACATCGTTTTTGTAAATGTACCCGTCACTTGGCGCCGTCAGCTCGTAGCTGTACTTGGCCTTGCGGAACCGCTCCGGATCCCGAAGCACCGATACATCTCCACCCTGTGCAGCAAACATCTGACAGCACTTTTCGAAAGCGGAACCGTCCGCAATCACCTGCTCCGCCATGGCACGGCAGGTTTCAGCTTTTCCCTTGCCCGCCAGAATCAGCATGTTGGTGGCCAGCTGCAGACATACCTCGGTGAGGTCTGCCGGGCCCTTGCCCTGCAGAACCGCCATACTTTCGGCGACTTCCAGCGAATTGCCGATATTCCGGCCCAGCGGTTTATCCATATCGGTGATGAGGGCAGCCACTTTGCGCCCATGGGTCGTACCGATGGCCACCATCTGGCGGGCCAGTTCAATGGCGCTGTCCAGATCTTTCATGAAGGCACCGTCCCCCATGGTCACATCCAGCAGGATGGCGTCTGACCCCGCCGCCAGTTTCTTGCTCATGATGGAGGAAGCGATCAGCGGAATACAGCCCACCGTGGCGGTCACATCCCGCAGGGCGTACATTTTTTTATCCGCCACTGCAATGTGGCCGCTCTGGCCGATCACCGCAATGCCGATCTCATTGACCTGCCGGAAGAATTCCTCCTGGGTCAGGCTGGTCCGCGTGCCGGGCACCGCCTCCATCTTATCGATGGTACCACCGGTGTGTCCCAGCCCGCGGCCGCTCATCTTGGCAATCTTGACACCGCAGGCCGCCACAATGGGGGCAATGACCAGGGTGGTCTTGTCGCCCACACCGCCGGTGGAGTGCTTGTCCGCCTTCACGCCCTGAATGGCTGACAGGTCAACCATATCCCCCGAGTGGGCCATCACATCGGTGAGGACTGCGGTCTCGTCATCCGTCATCCCCCGCAGATAGATGGCCATCAGCAACGCCGACATCTGGTAATCCGGCACATCCCCGGACACATACCCATTGACTGCAAAGGCCAGTTCCTCCCGGTTCAGTGTGCCTCCGTCGCGCTTTTTGGCGATGATATCGTACATTCGCATACAGTGCAGCCTCCTTTCAGGCAGAAACAGAGAAATGCCGCCTGGGGACGGCATTTCGGATTGTGTGGTAAAAAGTGAGATGCTTAACGGCTTCCCTTGTCGTAGGGGATACCTTCCGCCTTAGGTGCCTGCGAATTCTTGGACGTAAAGATCAGAACGATCATCGTAACGATATACGGAAGCATCTGATAGAAGTTGGAAACCTCCTTGACGCCTTCGAACTTGGGCAGAAAAGACAGCGAAGAGCTGTATGCGGCAATGACCTTGAACAGCGCAAAGAAGAAGGAAGAGGCCAGAATCGGGAACGGTTTCCAGTTACCGAAGATCATGACCGCCAAGGCCAGGAAGCCGTAACCGCCCACGTCCGAGTTGAAACCCGACCCGGCTGCCACCGTGTAGGCCAGGCCGCCGATGCCACCGAGGAAACCGGAAATCAGCACACCGGCATACCGCATCTTGTATACATTGATGCCTACCGAGTCTGCCGCCTGGGGATGTTCACCACAAGCGCGCAGCCGCAGGCCGAACCGTGTCTTGTACATCAGCACGTAGGCCACAATAAACAGAACCACGGCAATGGGGGTCGTAAGGTAGAAATACTTAAAAATCAGGTTGTTCCAGAAACTGGGGCCATCCACCGGTGCCAGCCCGAAGGTTTCCCGCGTGATGCGGACCCAGCTGGGGATCTGGATCGTCGTAAGGCCCTGCCCCTGGATGGCCCAGGTCATGACCACGGCAAAAGCCGGTGCAAACTGGTTCAATGCCGTGCCGCCGATGGTCTGGTCCGCCTTCAGGTTGATGGCGGCAAATCCCAGGAAGAAAGAGAAAATCATGCCGGTAGCACCCGCAACCAGGATGGCAATCAGCATGGAAAGCTGCGGATTTGCCGCGCCGAATCCACTCTGATCCAATGCCTGGAGGGTGAAGCAGGCGAACAGCGCACCGATGATCATCATACCTTCCAGTGCAATGTTGATGACGCCGGAATGTTCACTGAACATACCACCCAGTGCCACAAGCAGCAGCGGAACCGCAAACAAAACAGTGAGGCTGATAATATTGGCAGCGATCATCATTTGGCAGCGCCTCCTTTCTCTTTACGGCCGGACACCGCTTTTGCAATCACACCGCGCATAAGCAGCGCAAACGCTGCCAGGTAAATGATAACTGCAATGACGATGTCGATGGTTTCGGAGGAGTACGCCGGCTGCATGGCCGCACCGCCCACCTGGATATAGCTGATAAACAGCGCCGAGAAGATGGTGCCCACGGGATTGGAACTTGCCAGCAGTGCCACGGGAATGCCGTTGAAGCCCATGCTCAGGATGGCTTTTTCCAGAACGTACTGACCGGTGCCGGCAAGATAGTAGATACCGCCGCCGATGCCGGACAGCGCACCGGAAATGACCATGGAGAGCACAATGTTGCGTTTGGCATTGATGCCGGCGTACTGCGCTGCGTCGCGGCTGAGACCGCAGGCCTTGAGTTCATAGCCAAAGGTGGTCTTTTCCAGAACGATCCAGATGATGATGGCAAAGACGATCGTGATCCAGATGCTGATATTGATCCAGCTGGAGTTGCCGAAGATGGGCGCCAGGAATCCTTTAGGCAGAATGGCACCGGGATTGGCCGCCGACAGGGCGGCGGTACGGTCGGAGTTGGAAGCGCCCCAGGCGGATGCCAGCATATTCGGCGTATTGGCCAGAATCAGGTTGACCAGATACATACCGATCCAGTTAAACATGATCGCGGTAATGACCTCATTCACATTGAAATAGGCCTTGAAGAGGCCGGGGAAAATTCCCCAGATCGCACCGCCGACCGCCGCGCCCAGCAGGCACAGGTACCAGGGCATCTGGAACTGAATGGCAAACAGCAGTGCAAAGAAGGCGCCCATGGTATACTGACCGGAAGCACCGATATTGAACAGGCCGGTCTTGAAGGCAAAGCCTACCGACAGACCGCACATCATGAGCGGCGCCGCCTGATACAGCACTTTGCCGAACTTGTCCATACTGCCGAAGCCGGTGGTCATCATGGCCACCATGCCTTCCAGCGAAGCCCCGGGATTCAAGACCACCAGCAGCAGGAAGCCGAGGATCAGGCCGATGACAATGGACAGCAGGCTGGCCAGCACACCCACTACGGCCGGGTTCTGCAAAAGCTGCCGTTTCTGATTATTTTTCATGCTTTCGCCTCCCCCTGCTTCTTCGCGCCCGCCATATACAGGCCCAGTTCTTCGACAGATGTCTTGTGCGGATCAAACTCGCCCACAATCTGACCCTCATACATTACCAGAATGCGGTCAGAAAGATTCATTACTTCGTCCAGTTCCAGACTGATGAGCAGAACGGCCTTTCCTTTGTCACGCTCTGCCACGATCTGTTTGTGGATATACTCGATGGCACCTACGTCCAGTCCGCGGGTCGGCTGCACAGCCACCAGCAGGTCCGGGTCCTTGTCGACCTCGCGGGCGATGATGGCCTTCTGCTGGTTGCCGCCCGACATGCTGCGGGCGATGGTCTGCGCGCCCTGGCCGCTGCGCACATCGTACTGCTCGATCAGGCGATTGGCATAGGAAATGACTTCGTTCTTTTTGATGAAGCCGTGATTCTGGAACTGCGGTTCCCAGTAGCGCTGCAGGACCAGATTGTTGGCCAGCGTATAGTCCAGTACCAGTCCATGTTTGTGGCGGTCCTCCGGGATGTGGCTCATACCGTCCTTGGACCTGGTACGGATGGGCGCATTGGTGATGTCCTGTCCGTTGAGCTTGACGGTGCCGGAAACTACTTTTTCCAGGCCGGTCAGACCATACACCAGTTCACTCTGGCCATTGCCCTCAATACCGGCCACACAGACAATCTCGCCGGCGTGTACCGCAAAGGATACGCCCTTCACAGCGTTGTTCTTGTGGACCTTGCTGGCTACCACCAGATCATCCACTTCCAGAATGGTCCGGCCCGGTTCGCTGGGCTTCTTCTCCACCGCAAACTCCACATCCCGGCCCACCATCATGCGGGAGAGCTCTTCCTTGGTGGTGTTTGCAATTTCCACCGTGCCGATCCCGCGGCCCTTCTGCAGGACCGTGCAGCGATCCGCCACTTCCATGATCTCATTGAGCTTATGGGTAATGAAGAGGATGCTTTTTCCTTCCTGCTTGAAGCCGCGCATGATCTCCATCAGTTCTTCGATCTCCTGCGGGGTCAGCACCGCCGTGGGCTCATCGAAAATCAGGATGTCGTTGTCGCGGTAGAGCATTTTCAGAATCTCAACACGCTGCTGCATGCCAACCGAAATATCGCTGACCAGCGCATCGGGATCCACACGCAGGCCATACTTTTCGCTCAGCGCCATAACCTTTTTGCGCGCCGCATCCTTGCGCAAAAATCCATGTCGGGTATCTTCCACGCCCAGAATGATGTTATCCAGTACGGTGAAGCATTCCACCAGTTTGAAGTGCTGATGCACCATACCGATCCCCAATGCATTGGCATCGTTGGGATTGTTGATCTTGACTTCCTGGCCGTTCTTTTTGATAACACCTTTTTCCGGCTGGTACAAACCGAACAGCACACTCATCAACGTGGATTTTCCGGCACCGTTCTCACCCAAAAGAGCATGGATTTCGCCCTTGCGAAGTTGCAAAGTAATGTCATCATTTGCTTTGATACCGGGAAATTCCTTGGTGATGTGCAGCATCTCGATCACATACTGATCTGCCAAATCGTTGCACGCCCCTTTCCAAAAGCACAGTTTCTTACTTCGTATTATATAGAAAAAACACCCGATGCACAAGAGAATTTGAACAAAAAGTGCAAGAATAGCTTTGTTTTTTTCTGGTGTTTTATACCATCAGAAAAGGCCGCCCCGCAAGCCTGTGCGGGGCGGCCTTTATGAACCACGAAAGATCCTATTAGCCCTGGTAGTCCACGTTCACGTTGGTCACAGCCGGGGTCGAAGCGGTGTCGAAGCTGTCGTCCACGACGAGGGTGCCGTCGACGATCTCCTGGTACAGCTTGTCGTACTGCTCCTGGGTGAACTTGGTGAACTTGCTGGTTTCCATCGGCAGGCCGACGCAGTCCTCAGCGGCGCCCAGAACGGTCTGCTTGGCAGCGTAGGCATCGGTGAACTTCCAGCCATTGTCCATGGCATCGGTCAGGGCCACATTGACGGAGTTGGCAAGGGCCTTCATGGCAGAGGTGATGACGGTGTCAAACTGGCCGGACTGGTCAACGTCAACGCCGATCATCTTGCCGCCGTTGGCCTGCGCAGCCGCGTCACAGCTCTGACAGACAGGGCCGCCGCAAGCGAAGACCACTTCAGTACCCTCGGAGTACCAGCCATCCATCTTGTTCTTGACCTCATCGGTAGCAGCAAAGCCGCCGGAGTACCAGTACTTGATGTTGACATCCGTCTCGCCCAGTTCCTTGGCAGCGGCGTCAGCGCCCTGCACAAAGCCGTAGCCGTAACGGATGACGGCGGGAACAGCCATGCCGCCCAGGAAGCCCAGCTCCTTGTAACCGTCGTACACAGCGGCGTAGCCAGCCAGGTAACCGGCCTGCTCTTCCTTGTAGGTGATCAGCGCGGTGTTGGCGGCGGGCTGCGCACTGCCGTCAGCACTCAGGTCGGTGGTAGCAACGTCCAGCGCGAGGAACTGCACATCGGGATACTTGGCCTGCGCCTCGGCAATGGAGGTGCCGAACAGATAACCGGCCACAACGATCGCCTTGGCGCCGTCATTCACCGCATTGTCCATCTGTTCCAGGCGGGCAGCGTCGGAGTCCTCGGTGGGACGGTAGTAGTTGGCATTCAGACCGTTGGCTGCGCAGAAATCCTGCACACCCTGCCAGGTATACTGGTTGAAGGACTGGTCATCGATGTTGCCGACATCCGTGACGAAAGCCACATCGGTCTTGCTGCCGCTGCTGCTTTCCGCCGTAGCTTCGGTGCTGGCGCCTTCAGAAGCGGCCGCGGAGGAGGCAGAAGCCCCGCCGCAGGCAGCCAGAGAGAGTGCCATGCAACCGGCCAGAACCAATGCAAGGAACTTTTTCATGCTTTTGATCTCCTTATTTTCTGTTGAACTTCGGGCGGGGCGTCTCCCCGCCTCAATGCTATCAGTATACCGGATTCCCGACGTTTTTGCAATGGAAAAATCACCGGAAATGCATTACAAATATTTAACAAAATGTCTAAACTCAGTTCTGGACTTCCAACGTGACGGAGGGCGTTTCCGGCAAGGTATCCATGTCGGAATAGGTCTCCACCTTTCGGTCACTGTTGCGCAGTTCTTCATATACGCGCTCATAGTCCTGCTGGGTAAAGGTATTGAACCGCCAGGTGGAACCGGCCAGCGCAACGCTGCCATCGGTGTAGCCGAGTTTTTCGGTCTGCCCGGCTGCTTCCTGGCTCCAGGTGCTGTTGGAAGTAAAGAATGCATACAACTGCCGCTGTACCGCCGCATTGTAGCATTTGACCGCACTGTCCAGCACACGCTCTCCCAGTGCATTCTGATCCCAGTCTGTGGCAAATACCCGGCCGCCGGTCTGGTTGGCCGCATCCACAGCACGCTGTCCCAGATCATCTCCATTGGCCAGGATCAACCCGGTACCGTTATTGAACCAGTCGGTCAGACGGGAAACCACCAGGTTCTGGTCGTCGATGTCGCCGGTATACCACACACGCATGGACACTTCTTCGCCCTGCTCTTCGGCAGCCGCCTCGGCGCCCTGGAGATACCCGGTGCAATAGCGCACCACATCCGGCAGTTCATCGCTTCCCACGAAGCCCAGCGTCGTGTAGCCTTCCGTCACTGCCGCATAACCGGCCAGATAGCCGGCCTGCTCCTCCTGGAACTGAACACAATGCACGTTGGACTTTGTGGTGTATACCGTGTAATCCTCATTGTGTGGCTCTCCGTCAAACAACAGGTAATGCACGCCGGGGAAGTTAGCCTGAATCTGGAACAGAGCCTTCGCCATCTCCTCCCCGCGGCAAACCACCAGCGTTGCGCCACTCTGGGCAGCGTTGCGCAGCGCATCCTCTGCCGTATTGGTCTCGCCGTCTCCGTAGGTAAAGGACTGCGCTGTATAGCCGAAATTGGATGCAAAGGTCTGGATACCTTTCCAGAGCAGTGCCTCGGCACCGGATTCCAGACTGCTGCTCTCCGCAGCCAGCGCAATGACGGAACCGCCAGGCAGCGGCGCCGCCTCGGGATTCGCCTGAAACACGTAGGAATCATCATCCAGAGGCACCGTGAACTGAGGCTCCTCCCGGGTATTTTCCCCCGCGGTGCAGGCGGCCAGAGACAAAAGCATCATGACAGAAAGAAACAGGGCAACAACTTTTTTCATGAACAATGGGAACTCCTTACATCGAGGATTGGGAGGCGGGATTTGTCTCCAGGTTGGCCGGGCCGAATCCATAGGGCAGCAACTCCCCCAGGGTCGTCACAATGTAATCCTCCTCCGAGCGGGCCATGATCACCGTAAGGGAAGGACCGCCAAACTCAAACAGTGCCTGCCGGCAGACGCCGCAGGGACCGGTGACCAGCGTGTTGACCTTTCCCTCCAGGCTGCCCACAATGGCAATGGCGGAAAACGCCCGCTCGCCTTCACTGACTGCTTTGAACAAAGCGGTGCGCTCCGCGCAGTTTGTGGGGGTATAGCCGGCATTCTCGATATTGCAGCCGGTGTATACCTTGCCGTCCCGGGTCAGCAGGGCCGCCCCCACCTGAAAATGGGAGTACGGCGTATAGGCAAATTTACGTGCGGCGAAAGCCTGTCGGATCAGCGACTGAATCTGTGCTTTTTCCATTCCTTACTTCTCCAGATAGGCATCCACGCCCAGCGCCACCTTCATCATGGCGGTGAAGCTGGTCTGCCGCTGCTCCGCAGTGGTGATCTCGGGCGACACAAAGCTGTCCGAGATGGTCAGCAGGCAGGCCGCCCGCTTGCCCAGCACCTTGGCGTTGTGGAACAGGGCAAAACTTTCCATCTCCACAGCCAGGCAGCCTTTCTCGTCGCGCAGACGCTCCCAGTAAGCAGGCTTTTCATCGCTGGGCTCCCGGTAAAAGACATCGGCAGAATGGATATTGCCCTCGATCAAGGCAATGCCCTGTGCCGCTGCGCTGGCCTTCAGCGCGGCATTCAGTTCAGCGCTGGGCTTCTGAATGTCGTCGGTGTCACCGCTCTGGGTGACGGCGTAGTTGCTTTCCGAATAGGCCCCATCCGCCAGCACCACATCAAAGAGCTTGGCCTTGTCGGTATAGGAACCGGCCGAACCGATGCGGATGATGTTTTCCACGCCGTACTGGCTGTACAGTTCATAGGAATAGATGCCGATGGAGGGCATTCCCATACCGCTGCCCATTACGCTGATGGGGCGGCCCTGGTAGGTACCGGTGTAGCCGAGCATTCCGCGGACATCGGTGACGAGGCGGGGATTTTCCAGGAAGGTCTCCGCAATAAACTTGGCACGCAGCGGATCGCCGGGCATCAAAACGGTTTTGGCAAAATCGCCTTTTTCAGCACGGTTATGTGGGGTAGACATGATCGCACACTCCTTTGTTTTTAAGATTGGTCCTTATAGTATACCACATTTGGTGCGTTTGTGGTAAAATGAAACGGAAAAAATTGTGAAAGTGGGAGAAACCATGTTCTTACCCCATCACTGCCGTCTCTGTCCCCGCGCCTGCGGTGCAGACCGGGCCGCGGGCCAGACCGGCTATTGCGGCGCCGATGACCGCCTTATGGTGGCACGTGCCGCCCTTCACCACTGGGAGGAACCCTGCCTGAGCGGTGCGCCGGACGACACCCGCGGCAGCGGCACGGTCTTCTTCAGCGGCTGTGCGCTGCGCTGCTGCTATTGCCAGAATTACCCCATCAGCCAGGAAGGTGTGGGGAAAGCCATCACGGTGGAACGGCTGGCCGAAATATTTCTGCGTCTGCAGCGTGACGGTGCCCGCAACATCAACCTGGTCACCGCCACGCAGTATCTGCCCCAGGTGCGCCGGGCATTGGATCTTGCCCGTGCAGACGGGCTGGCGCTGCCCATCGTCTACAATACCGGCGGATATGAAACCGTGGCCGCCGTCAAGGCGCTGACCGGATATGTGGACATCTGGCTGACCGATTTCAAATATGCCGACCCTGCACTTGCCGACCGTCTTTCCGCGGCGCCGGACTATCCCGCCGTGGCAGAGGCCGCCCTGCGCCAGATGCTTCTGCAGACCGGTGCGCCTGTCTATGACAAGGAAGGATTTCTGCAGCGGGGTGTCATCGTCCGTCACCTGGCACTGCCGGGCTGCGTGCAGGACAGCCGCGCCGTTCTCACCACGCTGGCCCACCTACAGCAGGAGACCGGTATTCCCTTTGTGCCCAGCCTGATGAGCCAGTTCACACCTTTTTATAAGGCAGCGGAACACGGTCTTGGCCGGCGCATCACCACCTATGAATACCGGCAGGTCATCGATGAAGCCATCCGTCTGGGACTCACCGACGGCTACATGCAGGAAAAAAGCAGCGCCCGGGAGGAATACACACCTCCCTTTGATCTGGAGGGGGTATGATGGTCATCAGCATTGCGTATCTGCTGCTGTTTCTGTTCACAGGGATATTGATCGCCAGACGCATTTTCCCTGATGCGACCGCGGCGCTTCTGCTGCCGCTGGGCAGTGGTTACGGCCTGGCGATGCTGGCCGCCTTCCCTGCCCTGCTTGCTCTTCCGTTCGGGTTCGGCCGCCTGGCCGCGGCAGGTGCAGCCCTTCTGGCACTGGGCGTATGTCTCTTTGCACTGTATGGCAGCAGGGCATTTCACAACCGGCCGCACGATGCCGACCACGGCGCCATGTGGCTTTGCCTGGCGCCGCTCCTGATTGTGACCTTCTATCTGCTGCACACCCACATCCTGCACGCGGTGGACGGCACACTGCACACCGGGCAAAGCTGCTACGGCGACCTGCCCATGCATCTGGGCTTTATTGAATACATTGCGCAAAGCGGACAGTTCCCGCCGGTCTATCCCCTGCTGGGTGGCGACCATCGGTTCGGGTATCCCTTTTTGTGCGAAACAGTCTCCAGCATTTTCCGTGTTCTGGGGGCAGACCGCCGCACCGCCTACATGCTGCCCATGATTCCTGCCGTGTTCACGGTATTCGGCATGTTCTGGCAGCTGGCCCGCCGGGTCCTGGGCAGCGTAGCCAAGGCAAGCCTTGCCTTCTATCTGTTTTTTCTGGGCAGCGGATTTGGTTTTTTCTATTTTCTGGACAGCCCGGAGCATTTCCAGAGCATTTTCACTGGCTTTTACACAACACCCACCAACTACACCGTCGAGAATATTGTATGGGTCAATCCCATCGTGGACCTGATGATCCCACAGCGCGCCACTCTCTTCGGGTGGTCTCTGTTGCTGCCGGCGCTCTATCTCCTGTGGCGCTTCTGCTACGAGGAAGAACGCCGTTTGTGGTTGCCGCTGGCTCTTCTGGTTTTGCCCCTGCCCCTCATGCACACCCACAGCGCCCTGGCACTGGTATTGCTGTGCCTGGTAGGCGGCCTATACACACTGCGCCGCTCGGGGCACTCCCGCGCAGCGCTTTTCCCCTGGGCCGGACTGGCTGCGATATGCGGCATTGCCTGGCTGGCGCAGATGCTGCCCACTGTGCTGGCGCAAAGTGTGGACGGGCAGAATATGCTGCGCTTGCACTTCAACTGGGTGAACAATGCCGGGGATGGAACGCTCAAAGACAATTACTTCTGGTTCTATATCAAAAACATCGGTATTGTCTATCTGTTCCTGATTCCTGCCTGGCTGCACGCTTCCCATAAACAGCGCTGGCTGTATGGCGGCGGGCTGCTCATCTGGGCGCTGGCGGAAGTTGTGGTCTTCCAGCCCAATACCTACGACAACAACAAACTCCTGTATGTGTGGCACATGCTGGGCTGTATGCTGGTGGCGCAATTCTTCGTGGATCTGTTCGCCCGTATACGCCGTATTCCCGTCCGTGGTGCAGCAGCATGCATCCTTTGTTTTCTGGGCATGTTCGGCAGTGCGCTTACCGTAGGCAGGGAAATCGTCAGCGACTACCAGCACTGGAGTGCTGACGAAATTGCACTGGCAGAGTTTGTATCCCGGAATGCCGCACCGGACGCCCTGTTCCTGACCAGTGATCGACACACCACCCCGGTGTTCGCCCTGGCCGGCAGGCGTATCCTGTGCGGTTCCGGCAGTTACGTCTACTATCACGGCATGGACTATGCCGACGAATACCAGGCCATGCGCACACTGTACGAAGCCCCCGATGAGAGCACGCTGGCCGCCTGGGGTATCGACTATGTCGTCTTTGACGCATCCGCGGCCTCCGAATTTGCCACCCGGGAAGACTGGTATGCCGCCCGTTATCCCCTCTGGTACCAGAACGACAGCTGCCGCGTCTATCAGATTTCTTCCTAGCACCTTTCCCTCTCCCTGCCGCATAATATGCAGCAAAGGGAGGGGGCTTTTTTATGGCTGTGTTTCAGAACGGCATTGACGTTTCCCGTTATCAGGGCAATGTCAACTGGTCCAAAGTGGCCGCTGCCGGAAAAGATTTTGCGATTGTGCGTCTCGGTTCCAGCAACAGCGGCGGTCTGTATGTGGACCCCTATTTTCTGCAGAATGTCAACGGCGCCCACGCGGCCGGTCTGCGTGTTGGTGCCTACTATTATACCTACGCCCGTACCCAAAGCGCCGTGGTGAATGAACTCTCACTTTTCATGAACGCGCTGCAGGGGCTGCAGCTGGAGTACCCCGTCTTCGTGGACGTGGAGGATTCCAGCCTGACCAGCCTGGGCCGCACCCAGCTGACCAGCCTGGTGCGTTACGCCATGGATATCCTGTACCAGCGCAAATGGTACGCCGGCTGGTACAGCTATACCAATTATATCAACAACTACCTCAATGCCGCAGAACTCAGCGCCTACCCCCTGTGGGTTGCCGACTACCGCTCCACGCTGGGCTACAGCGGCCCTTATGCCATGTGGCAGTATTCCGGCAGCGGCACGGTAAACGGCATTTCCGGCGCCTGCGACCTCAACCGAAGCTACCGGGATTTCCTGCCCGTCATCCAGTCCGGCGGATACAACAACTACGGCCCCACCGGTCCTCTGATGCAGAATGTCAGCGGGTATACGCTGGTCGTTTTCAATGCACGCACCGAATACTTCTATACCCCCAATTTCAACGACGTGGTCGGGTATCTGCCTCTGGGCCGATACAATGTCACCCAGCGCAGCACACAAAAGTACAACGGCTATGACTGGGTGATCTTCGACTACAACGGAGGCTCCTACTGGACAGCCGTGCTGGGTGACCGAAACCGTCTGGAGAGAACCGGTTGACACATCGATAAAGCCTCTTGTGTAACAACCGTAGGTTGTGTTATAATGGTATTGTTTATTTGACAAAGCTTTCCAATTTGTGGTTTAATAGTTTTATATGCGCAAAATACAGTTACGTGTTATGTTACCGCAGGGGGATCCAACGCATGGCAAAAAAACAACAGGAATACGGCAATGACAGCATCCGTCAGTTGAAAGGTGCCGACCGTGTGCGCAAGCGCCCGGCCGTCATCTTTGGTTCTGACGGCGTGGAAGGCTGCGCCCATTCCATTTTTGAAATTATTTCCAACTCCATCGACGAAGCGCGCGACGGCTACGGCAACCGCATCAACGTGACGCTGTTTCCTGACCACGTGGTGGAAGTCGAGGACTTCGGCCGCGGCATTCCGGTGGATTACAACAAGGCCGAGCAGCGCTGGAACTGGGATCTTGTTTTCTGTGAACTGTACGCCGGCGGCAAGTACGCCGAAGGCGGCGGCAACTATGACTTCAGCCTGGGCCTGAATGGTCTGGGCCTTTGTGCCACCCAGTATGCCAGTGAATGGATGACCGCCGATATCTACCGCGACGGGTTCCACTATCACCTGGACTTCAAAAAGGGCGAAAACGTGGGCGGTCTCCAGAAAGAGGAATACAAGGGCCGGCGCACCGGTTCGGTCATCCGCTGGAAGCCCGATACTGAAGTTTTCACCGACATTGCTGTGCCGGCCGAAACGTTTCAGGACATGCTGCGTCGTCAGGCCGTCGTCAACGATGGTGTCACCCTTGTGTTCACCGACAAGACCGGCAAAGAGGTCCAGAAGTATGAGTATCTCTACGAGCACGGCATCACCGACTATGCCAATGAGATTGTGGGCGACAAGGGCCTGACCCCGGTACACTTCTGTTCCGGCTCCGCCACCGGCCGCGACCGTGCCGATCAGCCGGAATACCAGGTCAAGATGAATGTGGCCTTTGCCTTCTCCAACACCGTGCAGGCACTGGAATACTACCACAACTCCAGCTGGCTGGAGCACGGCGGCAGCCCTGACCGGGCTGTGCGCAGCGCCTTCGTCAGCCAGATCAATGCCTGGCTGAAAAGCAAGGGGCTTTACAAGAAAAACGAGAGTGCCATCACCTTCTCCGACGTGCAGGATTGCCTGGTGCTGGTTTCCTCCAGCTTCTCCACCCGGACCAGCTACGAGAACCAGACCAAAAAGGCCATCACCAACAAGTTTGTGGCCCAGGCCATGACCGAATTTCTCAAACACCAGCTGGAAGTCTATTTTATCGAGCATCCCGACGAGGCCGAAAAAGCCTGCAAGCAGGTCCTCATCAACAAGCAGAGCCGGGAGCACGCCGAAAAGGCCCGCATCACCATCAAGAAGACGATGACCCAGCAGATGGACCTGGCCAACCGGGTGCAGAAGTTTGTGGACTGCCGCACCAAGGACGCCTCCCGCCGTGAGCTGTACATCGTGGAGGGCGATTCGGCCATGGGCGCCGTCAAGCAGAGCCGGGATTCCGAATTCCAGGCCATCATGCCCATCCGAGGCAAGATCCTGAACTGTCTGAAGGCCGACTATGCCCGCATCTTCAAGTCCGATATCATCACCGACCTGATCCGCGTCATGGGCTGCGGCGTGGAACTGGGCGGCAGCCACAACAAGGATCTGGCCAGCTTCAATCTGGACAATCTTCGGTTCAACAAGGTCGTGATCTGCACCGATGCCGATGTGGACGGTTACCAGATCCGCACGCTGGTACTGACCATGCTCTACCGGCTGACACCCACCCTGATCAATAAGGGCTATGTCTATATTGCGGAGTCGCCTCTGTACGAGATCAACACCAAAAACAAAACCTACTTTGCCTATACCGAGCCGGAAAAGGCCGATATTCTGCGCCGCATCGAGGGCGAAAAGTATACGATCCAGCGCTCCAAAGGTCTGGGCGAGAACGATCCCGAAATGATGTGGCTGACCACCATGAGCCCGGAGAGCCGCCGCCTGATCAAGGTGCTGCCTACCGACGCGGAGCGCACCGCGCAGGTCTTTGACCTGCTGCTGGGAGACAATCTCCAGGGCCGCAAAGAACATATTGCCGAGCACGGCGCCGAATACCTGGACGATCTGGATGTAAGCTGATACGAGGAACACTATGGCAAAAAAACGCGAAAAGAAAATCACACCGGCGCGCCCCCAGCTTGGCGACAATGTGGAGATCCTCTCGGCCGGTGAAATTATCGAGAGCCCCATTACCGAAACGCTGGAAACCAACTACATGCCCTATGCGATGAGTGTCATCGTCTCCCGCGCGCTGCCCGAGATCGACGGTTTCAAGCCGGCCCACCGCAAGTTGCTCTACACCATGTATGAGATGGGCCTGCTGAAGGGCGCCCGCACCAAGAGTGCCAACATCGTGGGCAGCACCATGCATCTGAACCCCCACGGCGACGCCGCCATCTATGACACCATGGTGCGCATGGGCCGTTCCAATGAAAGCCTGCTGGTCCCCTTCGTGGATTCCAAGGGAAACTTCGGCAAGGCCTACAGCCGCGATATGGCCTACGCAGCCGCCCGTTATACCGAGGCGAAACTGGAGCCTGTCTGCGAGGAGCTGTTCCGGGACATCGACAAGGATACCGTGGATTTTGTGCCCAACTATGACGGCACCACTACTGAACCCACACTGTTGCCGGTCACCTTCCCCACCATCCTGGCCAACAACACGCTGGGCATCGCCGTGGGCATGGCATCCAACATCTGCTCCTTCAATCTGGAAGAGCTCTGCAACGCCACCATAGCCCTGATGAAGGACGACAAGGCAGACCTCAGGGAGATCATCCCCGCTCCCGATTTTGTGGGCGGCGGCACGATCCTGTATGACGCCGCCGAGATGGAAAATGTGCTGGAAAACGGCCGCGGCAGTGTGCGGGTCCGGGCCCAGTGGAGTTATGACAAAGCCAACAACTGCATTGATGTCACCCATATTCCCCCCACCACCACGGTGGAGGCCATCATGGACAAGATCACCGAGCTGGTCAAGCTGGGCAAGATCCGGGAGATCAGCGACATGCGTGACGAGACCGACCTGAACGGTCTGAAACTGACCATCGATCTCAAGCGCGGGCAGGATCCCGACAAGCTGATGGCCCGCCTGTTCAAAGCCACACCGCTGGAGGACAGCTTTGCCTGCAACTTCAACGTCCTGATCGCTGGCCAGCCCAAGGTGCTGGGTGTGCGGGATATTTTGCTGGAATGGATCGCCTTCCGCGCCGAATGCGTGCGGCGCCGCACCTACTACGATCTGCAGGGCAAGCAGAAGCGTCTGCATCTGCTGCGCGGCCTGGAAGCCATCTTGCTGGACATCGACAAGGCCATTGAAATCGTGCGCAACACCGCGGAGGAAGTGGAAGTTGTACCGAACCTGATGATCGGTTTCGGCATCGACGAGGTGCAGGCGGAATATGTGGCCGAAATCAAGCTGCGTCATCTGAACCGGGAGTACATCCTCAAGCGCACGGCGGAAATCGAGGAGCTGGAAGCGGCCATCGAGGATCTGCAGGATGTGCTGAAGCGTCCGGCGCGTATCAACAAAATCATCATGAACGAGCTGGCCGACGTTGCCAAGAAATACGGCAAGCCGCGCCGCTGTGAGATTCTGTACGAAGTCCCCGTCAGCGAGGCCGAGGAGCCCAAGGAGCAGATTCCCGACTACCCGGTGCACCTGTTCTTCACCCGGGACGGCTACTTCAAAAAAATCACACCGCAAAGCCTGCGCATGAGCGGCGACCAGAAGCTGAAAGACGGGGACGAGGTGCTCTTCACCTGCGAGAGCACCAACACGGTGGAGTTGCTCTTCTTCACCAATCATCACCAGGTGTACAAGTCCCACGCCTATGACTTTGCCGACAGCAAAGCCAGCGTACTGGGTGACTACGTTGCCTCCTCCCTGGGTATGGAGGAGGGCGAAGTGCCCCTGTACATGGTGGTCACGCCGGACTACAAGGGCTGGATGCTCTTCTTCTTCCAGAACGGCAAGTGCGCCAAGGTGCCGCTGAGCAGCTACGAGACCAAACAGAACCGCCGCAAACTTCTGAAAGCCTATAGCGACAAGGCGGAGCTGGCCTGTATGCGGTATCTGCCCGAAGAGACGGAACTGGCAATCTTTACCACCAACAACCGGCTGCTGCTGGCCGGCAGCGCTCTCATTCCCGAGAAAGCCACCCGCGACACCGCCGGCGTCAATGTGGTGTCGCTCAAAAAGAACGCCCGCATTGCCCGGGTCACCCTGGCCGAAGGACTGGAGCTGGCCGAAGCCCATCGGTATCGCGTGCGCACCCTGCCCGCCGCCGGCGCCATCCTGCGTGCCGACGACAGTGTGGAGCAGTTGACCCTGTAATTTCTATAACACGAAAAGCCCCCGCGGGGTTCAACTTTCTGAACGTCCGCGAGGGCTTATTTTTGTTATAGAAGGAAGATCAGGCCAGCAGCGGCTTGCAGGCGGCGGCCAGCTTGTCTTTCTGGGCCTGGGCCTCAGCCAGATCCTTGCCCTTGGTGGTGAAGTAAGTCTTGATCTTGGGCTCGGTGCCGGAGGGACGCACCACCACCGTGGAACCGCTCTCCAGCGTATAGATCAGCACGTTGGCGGCGGGCAGCCCGGTCTCTTCAGGCTTCTTGTAGTCCACAACCTTGACTACCTTGTCGCCGTCAAAGTCCTTCGGCGGGTTGGCGCGCAGCTTGGCCATGATCTCGGCCATCTTGTCCATGCCGGACAGGCCCGGGAATTCAAAGCTGTCCACCTTGTTCAGGTAACGGCCGTACTCGCTGTAGATGCGATCCAGTTCTTCCTTGATGGAGCTGCCCTTGGCACGATAGTAGGCGGCCATCTCGCAGATGAGCATCGAGCCGATGATGGCGTCCTTGTCGCGCACGTAGGGTCCGGCCAGATAACCGTAGCTTTCCTCAAAGCCGAAGATGAAGCGGTCCACTTCACCGGCGGCCTCCAGCTTGGCAATCTGATCACCGATCCACTTGAAGCCGGTCAGCACATTGCGGCATTCCACACCATAGTGCTCCGCCACCTTGTCAGCCAGCGGCGTGGAGACGATGGACTTGCACATAACGGCATTCTTGGGCATGGTTCCCTGCTCAATACGGCCGGCGCAGATGTAATCCAGCAGCAGCACGCCCACCTCATTGCCGGACAGCAGCTCATAGCTGCCATCCTTGCACTTGACGGCAATGCCCACACGGTCGGCATCGGGGTCGGTGGCCAGCATCAGGTCAGCGCCGGACTTTTCGGCCAGCTCCAGGCCCAGACGCAGCGCCTCGAAAATTTCAGGGTTGGGATACGGGCAGGTCGGGAAGTTGCCGTCCGGGTCCTTCTGTTCGGGCACAATGGTAATATCGGTGATGCCGATGTCCTTCAGAACATGGGTGACAGGCACCAGACCGGAACCGTTCAGCGGGCTGTATACCAGTTTCAGGCCGGCAGTCTTGCAGATGCCGGGACGGATGGAACGGGCTTCGATCGCCGCATACAGAGCGTTGATGCAGTCCTCCCCCACATACTCAATGAGGCCCTGCGCCATGCCGTCCTCAAAGGAAACCAGCTTGGCACCGGTCAGGATATCGGTCTTCTGGATCTCGGCGTAGACGATATCTGCCGCCTCATCGGTCATCTGGCAGCCGTCCGGGCCGTAGGCCTTATAGCCGTTGTACTTGGCGGGGTTGTGGCTGGCCGTGACCATAATGCCGGCATTGCAGTGATAATACCGGGTGGCAAAGGAAAGGGCAGGGACAGGCATCAATGCCTTGTAAATGCGGACCTTGATGCCGTTGGCCGCCAGCACCTGCGCCGCCGTGCGGGCAAACAGGTCGCTCTTGATGCGGCTGTCGTAGCTGATGGCCACCGTCTGGGTACCGCCCTGCGTCTTGACCCAGTTGGCAAGCCCCTGGGTGGCCTGACGTACCACATAAATATTCATACGGTTGGTTCCGGCGCCGATGACACCGCGCAGACCCGCCGTGCCGAACTTCAGGGCCACGGCGAAACGATCCTGGATTGCCGCATCGTCCCCCTGGATGCTCTGCAGTTCGGGTTTCAGGTCGGGGTCGTCCAGATCGGCGGCCAGCCAACGCTCATACATATCCTGATACATAAGTATACACCTACACTTTCCATATAAATGCTGTAAGCATATACTAAATATAACAACTTTAGCCGATGCTGTCAATGAATTTTTAGTCAAAATAGCCTGTTCGCCCGCCGACCCGCTTGTGAAATTGGCCAATTCGCGCTATACTGTTGCTAGATCGACAAGATGGGAGGGCCGTGTATGTATGCAAAGGTGACAAGCCTCGGTGTCACAGGCTTGGCCGGATACCTGGTCCAGGTGGAGGCGGATCTGTCCGGAGGGTTGCCTCAGTTCAACCTGGTCGGGCTGCCCGATTCCGCTGTCAAGGAGAGCAGCGAGCGGGTGCGCAGTGCCGTCAAGAATCTTCACTATCCCTGGCCGGCCAGCCGGATCACCATCAACCTGGCCCCCGCCGATGTGCGGAAAACCGGCCCCGTATATGACCTTCCTGTTTTTATCGGCATTCTGGCAGCCCAGGGAAAGCTGCCCGTTCCCGGTACGGATTGCGCCTTCCTCGGCGAGCTGGGCCTGGACGGCACACTGCGCCCCGTGACCGGCGTTCTGCCCATGGCCCTGGCAGCCGTCCGGCAGGGCGTCAAAACATTGTTTCTCCCTGCCGAGAACGCCGCAGAGGCCGCCGTGGCAGAAGGGCTCACCGTCTATCCGGCCCGGAACGCTCAGCAAGTGGTACAGCACCTGTGCGGTGCGGAACCTCTTTCCGCTGCCAAAGCGGATGGATACGACGAAAACGGCGTCTGGCTGGGGCCTGATATGGCCGATGTGCGCGGGCAGAGCGAAGCACGCCGTGCGCTGGAGATCGCCGCGGCCGGCGGGCACAATCTGCTGCTGGTGGGGCCTCCGGGGACGGGCAAGAGTATGCTGGCAAAACGGCTGCCCGGCATTCTGCCGCCGCTCACCTACGAGGAATCCCTGGAGACCAGCGCCATCTACTCGGTGGCCGGCCTTCTGCGCGGCGGGGACGGACTGATCCGGGAACGCCCCTTCCGCAGTCCCCACCACAGCGTCAGCGCCACCGCCATCGTAGGCGGCGGCACCTACCCCCGTCCCGGTGAAGTCAGCCTGGCCCACAACGGGGTTCTGTTCCTGGACGAGCTGCCGGAATTTTCCCGGGATACACTGGAGGTGCTGCGTCAGCCGCTGGAAGACGGCAAAGTCACCGTCAGCCGTGTGCACGGCACGGCATCCTACCCCTGCCAGTTCATGCTGGTGGCTGCCATGAACCCCTGCAAGTGCGGATATCTGGGCCATCCCACCCGGGAATGCACCTGTACCCCCAGCGCTATTGCCCAGTACCGCCGTCGGATTTCCGGCCCGTTGCTGGACCGCATCGATCTCCATGTGGAGGCACTGCCTGTGGAATACGATGAACTGGCTGCCCGGCAGGGCGGCGAATCCAGCGCGGCGGTGCGTGCCCGGGTGATCGCATCCCGCACTTTGCAGCAGGAGCGCTACCGGGACCTGCCCGGTGTACGCTGCAACGCCCAGCTACCCGGAAGCGCACTGCGCCGGTATTGCCCCATGACCCCCGCGGCAGAAACGATTCTGCGCGGTGCCTTTGAGCGGCTGGGATACAGCGCCCGGGCCTACGACCGCATTCTCCGGGTAGCCCGTACGGCTGCCGACCTGGATGGCAGCGAGGTACTGGACACCGCCCACCTTTCCGAAGCGCTGCAGTATCGCAGCCTTGACCGCAAATTCAATTTCTGAACAGTACAGCCCCGCAGGCCTGTGGCTTGCGGGGCTGTATTTTATGATTGTTGCTGCAGGATATCCAACAGAGCCCGGGCGCTTTTGCGCCAGCTGTACCGGGCCAGCAGCTGGGCGGCATCCTGCCTGGGAGGTGCGACATCGTCCACGTAGCCGCGGTTGGTTTTCAGATCAATATATCCGGCGCAATCGCCGTAGATTTCCCGCATGCAGGGCGTGTCGCTGACATAGATACGCGGCGCACCGCAGGCCACAGCCTCCAGCGGCGGAATGCCGAATCCCTCATACAACGTGGGGAACAGGAAGGCCTTGCAGTGGTGCATCAACGCCTTGGCTTCCCCGTCCGAGACATATCCGAGGTACACCACATTGGGCAGGTTTGCCAGCCCCAGACGTTTGGCTTCCACCTCCAGGCTGCCGCCGCCCGCGATGGCAAACACCGCATCGGGTTTGTTGCGGGCCGCCCGCAGCACCCAGGGAAAGTTTTTATTCTTGAGCAGATTTGCCATGCTGAAGTAGTATTCGCCGCGACGCAGTCGGGGCGTTTTTGCAAAGATCCCTTCGTCGGGGGCGATGCGCTGCATCTGCTGCCAGGCGTTGTAAACCACCGAGATCCGCTCCGGCTGCACGCCATAATAGCGGACGATCTCACTTTTGGAGAATTCCGACACGGTAATGATATGCTCCGCCGCGGCCGCAATGCGCCGGTACTGGAACCGGTGCCAGGCAGCGCTGAGTCTGCCCCGCAGGTCGGTATAGAAATCCGGCCGCGCCCGGTAGCATACGTCATGCACCACCGCAATGCCCCGGAATCCAAACACGGGGATCACATTGCAGGTGGCCAGGCCCTTCGCGCCGCGCTGCCGCAGATATGCGGGGTAATCCCGCTGCTGCCATGCGAGACCTTTCCGGGTGCCGAATGTGACGGTTTTGATGTTTTCATACACCGGGGCACGCACATCGGGCGGCGTGACCACCTCCACCATGCCGGCCGGCACGATGGCATCCAGCGCCGAAAGCAGCTCGATGGAATAGCGCTGAATGCCCGAAATGCGCTGTCCGAAGAAAGAGCCGTCCACAGCCCATACCACTTGTTCCATATCTTCTCCTACCTGTCATGCGGCAGCGTTCAGCCCCGCATAATGTTCTTTAAAACGCACAATCCGCGCCACGCTCTCCTCCAGGCGCTCCTCCGGGATGGTGCCGTTCTGCACCGCCCCGAGTACCGCATCAAACGCTTCCTCCAGTCCGGCCGGCATCAGAAGCAGGTCATTGCCCGCGAGGAATGCCTGCACGGCCGCCTCCCCTGGTCCATACTGTTCCGTGATGGCACCCATGGCAAGGGAATCGGTGACAAGCAGCGCGTCCTCCCCTGCCAGCAATTCACCCCGGAGAAGATCCGTCACCATGGTTTTGGAAAGCGAAGCCGGTGTATCGCCCGTGCCCATTGCCGGGGCCGCAATATGTCCCACCATGATGGCACGGGGTGCTTCGGTTGTCTGTCCCTCCGCCGGGAGGAACGGCAGGAATTCACACCGCATCATCTCCGTGCGGGTCTTTTCCGTAATTGCCAGACCGCTGTGGCTGTCCTGTGCCGTATCGCCATGTCCCGGGAAATGCTTGAAGGTGGGCAGAATACCTTCCGACTGCAATCCCCGTGCCATGGCCCAGGCCATATTGGCAGCCGCCTCGGGTTCCTTTGAGAACGCCCGCGCACCGATAACCGTATTGTCCGGATTGGTCCAGACATCCGCCACCGGGGCAAAATCCATGTTGAAACCATATAATTTCAGATAGGCGCCGATGGTCTGCCCCATTTCCAGCGCCGCTGCATCATTGCCGGTGTTTCCCACCGACAGCGCACTTTCATATTGTGGAAGATCAAACACCGGCTGGTTGGCAAGACGTGCCACCCGGCCGCCCTCCTCATCCACAGAAATCAGCAACGGAATTTCACTGGCCTGCTGCAAGGCGGCATTGAAATCCGTGATCTGCTTCGGATCCCGGATATTCTTGCCGAACTGACAGATGCCTCCCACCGGGTATTCTTCCAGCGTATGGCGCATTTCCTCCGTCAGCGACTGCACGCCTTTTGCCTTGTCATCGTCTATTTCCGCCTGCGGCAGGCTGAAATCCAGGGCATCCGGGCGCACCATGAACAGCTGCCCCACCTTCTGACGCAGCGTCATCCGGGAAAGGAGTGGATCAGCAGCAGGTGTTTCTTCCGGAGCTTCTGAAGCCACCGGCTGGGGGGACGGTGTGGCGGAGGACGGTGTTGTTCCCGCCGTGCAGGCACACAACGACCATAAAACTGCGAACAATACTGCACCCAGTCGCCGCTTTCTCCTGCGCATCCTGCCGCCCCCTTTGGTTGATATTATACCATGGGCAATCCCATCAGGGCAAGCATGGCAGAACAGACAAAGCCTTCGCGCCTGCCCGGCACGAAGGCTCTGGTTTTATTCTTCCTGGTCGGCGTCCGCGTAGTCGTCCTTACCGCCCACCGGATGTTCCGCCACAATGGTATCCTCTTCCGCCGCCGATTCGGCGGTGGCTTCGGTAGCCTGCAAGCTTTCCCGCGTCACAGCAAAGGCATTCTTGTAGTCGGCACTGGCTTCATACACCAGATCCTGCGCGCCGCTGGAGGCAAGATAGCACAGCGTCGTATCAGCGTCCGTCAGATTGCCGAACCGGACGGTCAGTTCGGAGCCATCCGTAAAGGTCACAGTCACCGTCACATCCGGCGTGTCCAGGCCATAGGCACTGTCCGCCTGGGGCGCAGTGATGGTCCAGTCCGTCTTCACACCACAGACCGTGTTGGCCATTTTCTTCACGGCATCCTGATCGAGGTCGTAGTCGGGATCATCGGTCAGCGTCCAGGTTCCGTCCGTCTGGGTAAAGCTGAGATCGCCCACCTGCATGGCAGCCACATCGTCTATCGTCTTGTCGGTCAGCGTCTGCGCTTTATAGAGATCCTTCGGATCCTTGCAGAGTCCTGCCAGATTGGTCTGCGTCACGGTATATACCGTATCGTTTTCATCATAGACGTAATAGATATCCGCCACATCGTTGGCCAGATCCACCGTGAGGGTGCGTGTATTTTCCCCGCTGGTGATGGAAAATTCCATCAGCGGTGTATCGCTGCGCGCCGGGATCTCGGCCAGTTCCTCCGGCTGAAGCTGACGCGTTGCGGTGAGAGCAGCGAACTTCTCGATCAGAGACCCGGTCACTTCCTGGTCCAGCGGCAGGGTGGGATCATCCTGCAATACCCAGTCCCCGCCGTCCTGCCGGATCAGCGTTTCCTCCACGCTGTCATCGCTGTAGGAAACCTGATCGATGGCATCCACAGAAAAGTCGCACAGCGGGATCTCCGCCTGCTGTCCCCTGCTCTGGGACCATTGCAGCAATACCAGCAGTACAGCCAGTACCACCACTCCCGCCGCCAACAGCAGCAGCGGCATCATTTTTTTCCGATTCACAGGCTGTTCTCCTTTTTATCGGCGGCGACGGATCAGGCAGATCACGACGCCTGCAATCAGGCTGACAAGGGGCAGCACAAAGATAAACACCAGCCCCAGTCCGATCATGGCCCCGTTGGGCACAGTCAGGCTTTCGGCGCTCAGGCTCTTGCTGCTGATCACCGCCGTAGTCTGTTCCCCGTTGAACCAGTTGGCCAGACTGCCCAGCATCTGGGCATTGCCGCCCGAAACGCTCTGGTTCGTGGCAGAGAGCAGTGCATTGGGGCAGTTGATCCAGACCACACGCGCGCCGGTGGAGGAATTTTCCGCTGCCACCGCCACAGCGAAACTGCCCTCCGGGTCGTCGTCGGATTTTTCCACCGTCTCGGCATTGGCATAGTCCAGCAGCGAATAGGCTGCATCACTGGTGGAAAGCAGCGTGGTCAGCACATATTCACTGTCCTCGCTCTGCACAATGCCCTGGGCGATGGGCATATACACCCGCATACCGCTCGTCATGCCGGCCAGCATCTCACAGCTGTTGATGTTGGGCATCAGATAGGTCTGCGGATACCCGTAGGGATAGTTGTCCGCATTGGTCTCCACCAGCAGGCCTGCCTGGCGGGTCATGCCGCAGGCCGCCATCACGGTATCCAGCTGCGGCGTATTGATGGTAAAGTCGGTGACCACCAGCAGCTTGCCGCCGCCCTGCACATAGGAGGTCAGCATGGCTGCCTCCGCCTCGGTCACATCGGCCAGCGGGGCATTGATCACCAGTTCGTCGGCATCCGCCGGGATGGAGCCGGCCGTGGTCAGATTGAGCTCTTCCACCGCCACGCCGGCATTGCCCAACGTATCGGTAAAGTCGCTTTCCAGCGAGGTTTCCCCGTGCCCGGTCAGCTGGTACATCTTGTAACTGGTGGTGCGGATCACCTTGGCAATGCCTGCGGTCAGGCAGTTTTCCGCGTCAAACGTGTATTGGTAGGTGCCGTAATTGTAGTAGGCGTCCATGTCCATGGGGTACATGTCGTTGTAGCTGACCACATCATAGTTGTCCGCCGTGGTGAGCACCACACAGCCGGTGGACGCCCCGTCGTACTTTTCTGCAAAGGTGGGATAGAGCACCGGGTCCCGCTGTTCCCAGGTAAAATGGCTGCTTTCGTCGGCGTAGCGGTCCAGCAGCCGGGTAATGTTGCTGTCCTCCTGCCCCGATACGGCAAGGTAATAGGCCGTCACATCGGTCTGCAGTTCGTGGAGCAGATTGGTACTTGTCTCACTGAGGGTAAACAGCGAACTGGTGGATATATCGTACTGTGTGTACTTGCTGGGCAGCGCCCGCACCACCAGATTGAGCAGGATCAGCGCCGCCAGCAGCACCACCGCCAGCACCGATGCATACAAACCGTTGCGGAATGTTTTTTTGCTGCCGTGCAGGTTTTTCCAATGGATTTTCCAATTCATCTGCGGCACCTCCTCAGTTCCAGCGGCGGCGCTCGAGCGCCTGTCCCGTCAGGAACAGGAACAGCGCGATGACCGACAGATAGTAGACAATCGCCGGGATGCTGAACATGCCGCCCACAACGTCGTTGAAAGGCTCAAACAGCGCCAGAGCCGAGAGCACACTGTCAAAGGCGGAAAGCAGCCAGGTGGGCCGCACTACAAACAGCACCGCCAGTACCACACCGCCCACGCAGAAGACCGCACAGCCCGTTATCAGGCTTTTGCAGAGTACCCCCACCAGGATGGAGGCGATCAGCAGCATCACGAGAAACACGATCAGCGCCAGCAGGTTGCCGCTGGTGAACATGGTCTGGATACCGTTCATCAGATAAGTCACAATGAGGGCGCCAAACGTGGCCAGATAGGCAATGATCTGGTTTTCCGTCAGGGCGGAAATCCAGGTGCCGATGGACAGGCAGGCAGCCCCCAGCAAAAGGTAGGCCAGCAGCGCGCTGTATGCAGATACCAGAGAGACATTCCCGAATGCCAGCAGGATCAGCGGCATAAAAAGTGCCACCACCATGGGCGCCGCGAACACCGCAAACTCTGCGAGGAATTTGCCCAGCACGATGGCAGGGATACTGACCGGGCTTGTCAGCAGGAGCTGGTCGGTTTTGTTGCGCCGTTCCTCGGCAAAGCTGCGCATGCTGATGGCCGGCAGCAGGAACAGAAGGATCATGGTGGTGGTATACAATACCGACGCAAAATCCGAGGACGCATACATCAGGTTGCGGTTGGTAAAATACAACCCGAGGAAAAACAGGCTGACCGCGGCCGTCACATAGCCGATCATGCCGGTAAAATAGGCCCGGGTCTCCCGCTTGAAGATTGCCGCCATATTACGCTTCCTCCTTTTCTTCGGGATGTTCCGTCAGCTGCAGGAACACGTCCTCCAGGCTCATGCTCTCGGCGCTCAGGTTCAGCACCGGGCAGTTGGCCCTGGCCAGCGCCAGCGACAGGGCCCCGCGCAGATCGGTTCCTGCCTCGCTGACTGCCGTAAAGCTGACTTCCCCGCCCTTTTCTGCGGTGACCCGGAGGTCGCTCAATCCCGGGACGGTGGCGGCCGCTGCCAGCACCGCTTCCCGGCTGCCCTGGGCCGTGGCCGAAATGCTGCCTTTTGCCGCCAGCTTTCCGGCCAGTTCCTCCGGCGTACCCTGGGCGATCAGTTTGCCCTGGGCAATGATCAGCACCCTGTCGCAGACCGTCTGCACTTCGCTCAAGATATGGCTGGACAGGATCACCGTGTGGGTTTTGCCCAGATCATGGATCAGAGAACGGATCTCGATCATCTGGGCAGGGTCCAAGCCCACCGTGGGCTCATCCAGAATGATGATCTTCGGTGAACCCAGCAGCGCCGCGGCAATGCCAACCCGCTGGCGGTATCCTTTGGACAGATTGCGGATCAGCCGCGCCTCCATCCCCTGCAGCCCGGTCCGGGCGCAGACTTTTTCCACGCTGGCGCGCCGCTCCGCCTTCTTGCGGACGCCCTTCAGTTCCGCCACAAAGAGCAGATACTCGGTCACCGTCATGTCCTGATACAGGGGCGGCTGCTCCGGCAGATACCCGATGCAGGCCTTGGCCGCAGCCGCGTCCTCCACAATATCATGACCGTCAATTTTCACGGTGCCGTCCGAAGCGGACAGATAGCCTGTGAGAATATTCATCGTCGTGGATTTGCCCGCACCGTTGGGGCCCAGCAATCCATAGATGCAGCCGTCCTCCACGGTGAAGCTGATATCATCCACGGCGGTATGCTTTCCGTAACGCTTTGTCAGATGAGTCACTTCGATCAAAGTGTTGTCCTCCTTTTGTGGGAATCCATGCAGGCAGCCCCTGACTGCCGTGCATATAGAGTTGATTATAGCTCCAAATTGTGAAAATTGTGAGACAGTCCGTTTACAGAGTGGAACCGATTTTTTGTTAAGGCCCCGCCTTTTCCGGCGGGACGGGCAAAGCCCGGAGCAAAACTCCGGGCTTTGTTCATACCAGTTCCACCCTGTAGGTTTCCAGCCAGTAGTTGAGCTGCAAAAACCAGGCGATGGTCTGCGGTGTAGTCATCAGCTGTCCATACCACGGCACCGGATTGTCGGCCCCCGAAGCCAGCAGTTTTTCCAGTGCGTCCGCCCGGATGATCCGCAGCAGCGGCGCCGCCGGGTCTTCCAGCACCTTGGTGAGTTCCGCCGATACCGCCGAGAGATATCCGGGATTCCAGGTTTTGGGATAGGGGCTCTTCTTGCGCCAGAGCACTTCCGGCGGCAGAACGCCGGTCATGGCCTCCCGCAGCAGCCCCTTTTCCTTGCCCTGGTAATCCTTGAATTCCCACGGCACCGAATAGAGGTATTCCGCAATGCGGTAATCACAGAAAGGTACGCGCACCTCGAGGCCGTTGTACATACTCATGCGGTCCTTGCGGTCCAACAGCGTCTGCATGAACCAGTGGAAGTTCAGGCTCATCATCTGGCGCATCCGCTGTTCCAGTGGGGAAAGCCCCGGCCGCACCGAGGTTTCGGCCAGCGTCTTCTGGTACTGGGCATCCACGAATGCCTCCGGGTCAATGCCGTCCAGCACGCCGGGTTTGATGAAGCTGGCGCGGTAGGTCGTGGACTGCGCCCAGGGGAATCCGTATTTCTCCCGCACGGTGGGATCCCGGTACCACGGGTATCCCCCGAAGATTTCATCGGCGCATTCTCCGGACAGGGCCACCGTGGCGTGGGGCTTGATATACCGGCAGAAGGCCAGCAGCGAGGCATCCACATCCGCCATGCCCGGCAGGTCCCGGGCTTCCACCGCCTGATACAGTGCCGGCACCAGTTCCGGGGTGTCCAGCGTAATCCAGTGATGCTCGGCATGGAGGAAATCATTCATCATCCGGATAAAAGGCGCATCCGGCCCCGGCTGGAACTTGGTCTGATGGAAGTACCGCTTGTTGTCCTTATAGCCCACCGAGAAGGTCTTCAGGGTTTTGCCCTGTGCCGTAAACTGGGCATCCGCCACCGCGGAAATCAGGCTGGAATCCAACCCGCCCGACAAAAAAGTGGCCACCGGCACGTCGGACACCAGCTGCCGTTCGATGGCATCCATCAGCAGGTCCCGTACCTTATGGGCGGTGGTCGTGAAATCATCGGGATGCTCGTGGTCCACCAGCTGCCAGTAGCGATGCAACAGAAGCCGGCCGCTGTCTGCCTCATAAATGCCGTACTGGCCCGGCAGCAGTTCCCGCACATTCTGGAACACGCCGCTGCCCGGTATCCGCCCGGGCCCCAGCAGCAATACTTCCGCCAATCCGCCGGCATCGATGCGCGGCGGCACCGCCGGGTGCGCCAGCACCGTCTTGATCTCACTGCCGAAGATCAGGCTGTCCCGGGTCCTGGCATAAAACAGCGGCTTGACGCCGCACCGGTCCCGCGCCAGAAACAGCTTGCCCGCGTGGGCCTCCCATACCGCAAAGGCAAAAATTCCGTTGAAACGATCCACGCAGGAGGCGCCCCACTCGGCATAGGCATGCAGCAGGACCTCCGTGTCGGAATGTCCGATAAAGGTGTGGCCCCTGTTTTCCAGAAGGCTGCGCAGTTCCGTTGTATTGTACAGCTCCCCGTTATAGACAAGGGTATAACTCTCCCCCTGCCAGTCCAACTGCATGGGCTGGCAGCCGTTTTCCAGGTCCACCACCGCCAGCCGCGCATGGATGAGGGCAGCCCGTCCGCTGATGTACATTCCCCGCTGATCCGGTCCACGCCGCGCCATCGTGCGCTGCATGGCGCAATAGGCCGCATACTGTCCCTGAATGGCACGCGGGTCACGCCCGATTTGTCCCGCTATTCCACACATAAAAAGACCCCCTTCTGCCATCGTTCCTATCAGGAATATGCAGAAAAGGGTCATTATAGAACCAGACTTCAGCGGCTGGCTGCAATCGCGTCGGCAATGCGCTGTGCCACCGCGTCCTTGCTTTGCAGCGGCAATGCCTCGGTGCCCTGCCCGGTGATCAGGGTTACCACATTGGTGTCCACCCCGAACCCGGCGCCCGGCACCTTCAGATTGTTGGCCACAATCATATCCATATGCTTTTTGCGCAGTTTGGCCGTGGAGTTTTCGATGAGGTCCCGCGTTTCCATGGAAAAGCCGCAGACAAAGAGCTTTTCCGGCTTGCGCTCGCCCACCCAGGCCAGGATATCCTGGGTGCGTTCCAGGGCAAGCGTCATCTCACCGTCTTTCTTTTTCACCTTGTCCTGTGCCACAGTGGCCGGACGATAGTCCGCCACCGCCGCCGCCATGACCAGCGCATCGGCATCCATGGCATGCTGCTGTACGGCGGCAAACAGTTCCGCCGCTGTTGTGTAGGGCACCATCTTCACAAAGGGCACCGGCGGAAGCGTGCAGCCGGTGGAAGCCAGCAGGGTCACATCCGCCCCGCGCAGCATACAGGCCCGGGCCACCGCATAGCCCATCTTGCCGGTGGAATGGTTGGTGATATACCGCACCGGGTCCATCGGTTCCTGGGTGGCGCCGGCAGAAACCACGATCTTTTTGCCGCGCAGGTCCTTCTCACAGGCCAGTTCCCGCAGCACATAATCCACCAGGACGCCTTCCTCCGGCAGCCGCCCCGAGCCCACATCGCCGCAGGCCAGCAGCCCGGACCCGGAGGGAATGACCGTAAAGCCGTAGTGTTCCAGCGTTTTCAGATTGTCCTGGGTGATGGGATTTTCCAGCATGTGGGTATTCATGGCCGGGGCCACCAGTTTGGGACAGGTGGCAGCCAGCGTCACGGTGGTGAGCATATCATCGGCCAGCCCGTGGGCCATCTTGGCAATCACATTGGCGGTGGCCGGCGCAATGAGCATAAGGTCCGCCGCGTTGGCCAGGGACACATGGGCCACATCATACTGGAAATTGCGGTCGAAGGTATCCACAATGCAGCGCCGGTTGGTCAGCGTTTCAAATACCAGCGGTGCGATGAACTCGGTGGCGTGCTTCGTCATCAGCACATGCACATCCGCCCCCATCTTGACCAGCGCATGGGCCACATTGGGCATTTTGTATGCGGCGATGCCCCCGGTGACCCCGATGACGATCGTCTTTCCTTTGAGCAACATAGGATTCACAGACCTTTCCCTGTTTGGTTAGGCTTATTATAGCAATTCCCGGTGGGTTTGTAAATTGCAGTCTTTCCCCGTTTCAGATTGCAAAATTCCTGTAAACTGCTATAATGATACCAGTTTTACAGGAATGGAGCCTTGGGAATATGGTACTGGCTGTCGACATCGGAAATTCCAACATCTGCATCGGGGGTCTTGCGGGGGAAACGCACCGCCAGGTGCTCTTCACCACCCGTATGGTCACCCGCCCCCGCTGCACCGCCGATGAATACGCCGCCGAACTGAAGTTCCTGCTTACCCGGATGGGGGTGGAGCGTTCCGCCTGCGAGGGCGTCATCGTCTGCAGCGTGGTGCCCAGCCTGACGACACCGCTGGCGGACGCCTGCTGCCGTCTGACCGGTAAGAACGCCCTGATCGTCAGCTGTGATCTGGACACCGGGCTGACCTTCCGGGTGGATGAACCCGGGCGGGTGGGCCGCGACCGCATTGCCGACGCAGCGGCCGCCGCAGCGCTGTATCCGCTCCCCTGCATGACGGTGGATCTGGGCACTGCCACCACCTACAACGTGCTTTCGGCCAAGCGGGAATTCCTGGGCGGTTTCATTGTGCCGGGCGTACAGACCAGCCTGCGTGCCATCAGCGCGGGTACAGCCCAGCTGCCTCCCATCGCCCCCGAGCCGCCCAGCGACCTGATTGGCCGCAACACCGTGGAGGCCCTGAACAACGGAGCCATGTTCGGCACCGCCGCCATGCTGGACGGACTGGCACAGCGGGTGGAAGTCCAGTTGGGCGCACCTCTTACAGTGGTGGCCACCGGCGGACTGGCGCCCTACATCACGCCCTGCTGCCGCCGTGAAATCATCTACGACGCCGACCTTCTGTTCAAAGGATTGGCTCTGCTGTGGGAACGCAATCGCGAACAGCTGACCTGAAATGCAAAGGAGACAGCCGGAAAATCCGGCTGTCTCCTTTTTATTTATGTATTTATGAAATCCGGCGGAAGCGATGGAATCCTTCTCGCCTTTACAGTTCCGGCGTGACAGGCACAGCGCCATAGTTGCGGATGTTCAGCACATGGCAGCTGCCTTCCCCGAAGCAGGCATCGATGGTGGCACGGTAGGCATCCACCAGGTCGTTGGGCACGAATGCCTGGATGGTTCCGGCGAATCCGCCGCCCTGCAGGCGCCAGGCTCCCCGGCCGTTGAGGACTTTCTGGCTCAGTGCCAGTGCCAGCGGCACGCCCTGCTCCTTGGGATTCTTGATGCTGTAGGCGTTCTGGTTGAACTCAAAGCTGGAATGGCCGCCCTCGATGATGAGCTGCAGGAACCGGTCCATATCGTCCTTCTGGACAGCCTCGCACAGTTCCGATGCACGGCGGCAATCGTTGTAGAAATGGATGGAACGCACCACTGCACGGTCCCCCACCGCCTTGCGCAGCCTGGGAATGGCCGCATAGAATTCTTCCTCCGGCACTTCCCGCAGCACCTTCTTGCCGAACTGGGCGGCAACACTCTCCATCTCACGGCGGATGGCGGCATAGTCATCGGTCAGGTCCGCGTGGCTGCCCTTGGTGTCGCTGATGCACATGACAAAGCCATGCTTGGCAAGATCAATCTCGGTCTGGCCCACCACCGGATGGGCCGGATCCTTGAAATCGATGGTGATGACACCACCCACGGCACAGGCCGTCTGGTCCATCAGGCCGCAGGGCTTGCCGAAGAAAACATTCTCGGCATACTGGCCGATCTGCGCAATGCGGACCTGGCTGAACTTCTCCAGGTCGTTATTGTTGTACTCGCCCCGGAAGATCGCACCGATACAGACCTCAAAGGCCGCCGAACTGGACAGGCCGGATCCCCGCAGCACATTGCTGGTGGTATAAGCATCAAACCCGCCAACCTTGCCGCCATCGTTGAGAATGCCCACCGCTACACCGCGGATCAGCGCCGCGGAATGCTCTGCCTCCCGCGGCTGCGGCGTGCGGATGCTCAGATCCACATCATCGATCTTCTCAAAGCCATGGGATTTCACCCGGACAATATTCTCATTATTGGGGGAAACCACCGCCACAATATCCAGGTTCACCGAACCCGCCAGCACCACGCCATTGTTATGGTCGGTATGGTTGCCGCCAATTTCGGTACGGCCGGGGGCCGAGTACAGACGCACCGTTCGGTCAGCGCCGAACTCTGCGGCAAAACGGTCGATCAGCTGGGTATAGCGCTCCCGCTGGGCTGCAACAATTTTCTCGTCCGCGCCATACAGCTTGGCGAAGGCACCGTCGTACAGGCCCTGCGCAATCTGCTGCTTCAATTCAATGGTATTTGCCATAGTTCCACTCGCCTTTCCTGTTACCAAGACCCTTCCCGCGGGCATATAGTCGACATGCACAAAAAGAGCCACGTTCTTTTGGTCAAACAGCCAAATACCTCGCTGTTTGCACGATTCTTGTACCCAGTATAACAAATTCTGCCGGGAAGTAAACATTTTTTTACTGCTGTTTTATGGACTTTTGATGAATGGTTTGCTATAATAACAACGATGATCGTGTTGCCGCTTCCGGGCGGCGGCGAATGAGGTGGAAATCATGACCAATCTGAGCAAGCAGTCCTACAAGCAGAGCTATACCGATAATGTCGAATTGTCCATCTTCAACTGCGGGCATGAATACTGTGTTCCCGGCCACACCTGGGGCCCCGGCGTGCGCGACCACTACCTGATCCATCTGGTGGTGGCCGGTAAAGGAGTTTATCAGGTGGGAGGCGCCTCCCACACCCTGCAGGAGGGGGATTTATTTCTGGCAAAGCCCAATCAGCTGATCACCTACGTGGCGGATGAAACCGATCCCTGGGAGTATTACTGGGTCGGTTTCAACGGCGCCTGTGCCAACAAGCTGGTACAGCAGATGCCTTTCAGCGACCTGCATCCCGTCCACCACTGCAAGGACCCCCAGACGGCCCGGGAAGCGCTGTATAACATCTATCTCTCCCGCGGGCCGGAACCCCAGTGCGAGGCGCTGATGACCGGGTATCTGTATATCTTCATGGCCCATCTGATGAAGGAAGCCCGGGATGCCATGCCCAACGTGGGTTCTTCCAGCAGTCAGTATGTACTTTCCGCCATCAAGTACATCCAGTTCAACTATTCCCATGATATCTCGGTGGACGACATCGCCAAGGCGGTGGGCGTCAGCCGGAGCCATCTATACCGCGTCTTCATGGCCAATGTGGGCCAAAGCCCCATCGACTATCTGACCAACTACCGCATCAGCGAGGCCTGCAGCCTGCTGAAAAATTCCAATCTTTCCATTGCGGAGATTGCCATCTCGGTGGGATTCTTTGACCAGTTCTATTTTTCCCGTGTATTCAAAAAGGTCAAGGGTGTGCCCCCCAGCAAATATCTTGCCACCCTGGAGAAAGACCCGGGCAAGCTGCCCGACAAATAAGGAGTATTCATGGCATTTACCAAAAATCAGATTCTGACCCTGGAAATCGAGTCCCTTTCCAGTGACGGCAACGGCGTAGCCCACAGCGACGGACAGGCAGTCTTTATTCCGGGCACGGCTCCGGGCGATACCGCCAGGGTGCGGATCGTCAAGCCGATGAAAAGCTATGCCTTCGGCCGGCTGGAAGAATTGCTGACACCCGGTCCCGACCGGATCGAGCCGGACTGTCCTGTGGCCGGCCCCTGCGGCGGCTGCGGGCTGCGGCATATTTCCTATGAAGCGGAATGCCGCGCCAAGACCCGGTTTGTGCAGGACGCCTTTTCCCGCCTGGGCAAACTGGAACTGCCGGTTCTGCCGGTTCTGGGTGCCCCCCAGGCCGACCGCTACCGCAACAAGGTACAGCTGCCGGTGGGGACCGATGAAAACGGGCACCTGACCACCGGCTTTTTTGCCGGCCGCAGCCACCGCATCATTGCCTGCCCCGACTGCAAACTCCAGCCCGCGTGGATGAACCAGCTGGCCGCACGGGCCTGTGCCCTCCTTGAGGAGGCCGGCGCCACCGCTTACGAGGAGGAAAGCCACACCGGCCTGGTGCGGCATCTCTTTCTGCGCCAGGGCTGGCACAGCGGGCAGCGTCTGGTGTGCTTCGTGCTGAACGGCCGCGCACTGCCCGACGAGCGCGCCGTATGCGAAATCCTGCAGCGGGAATTTGATCTGACCACTGTGCTGGTCAATGAGAACACGGCCCGCACTAACGTGATCCTGGGTCCCCGTACCCGCACGGTTTTGGGCCCCGGCGTGATTGAGGACACCCTGGCCGGTGTGGCGCTGCGTATGGGTGTGCATGAGTTTTACCAGGTCAATACAGCCGCAGCGGAAATTCTGTATGCGCGGGCCCGCAGCTATGCCGCCCTGCAGCCGGAAGATTTTCTGCTGGACCTGTACTGCGGCATGGGTACCATCGGGCTTTCCATGCTGCCGGACTGCCGCAGGCTGCTGGGCGTGGAGATCGTGCCCCAGGCGGTGGAGGGCGCCAAAGCCACGGCGGCCCGTCTGGGTCTGCCCCCCGAAAAAGCGGATTTCCGCTGCCAGGATGCCGGTGCCGCAGCGGCCCAGCTGGCGGCCGAGGGGCAACATCCGGACGTTATTGTCGTGGATCCGCCCCGTAAAGGTTGTGACCTTGCCACCCTGCAGGCGATTGTACAGATGTCTCCCCGCACACTGGTCATGGTGAGCTGCAATGCCGCCACCGCCGCCCGGGATACACGCTGGATGACGGAACATGGGTATCAGGCCACCGAAGTGCAGCCTGTGGACCTGTTTCCCCGCACCCGCCATGTGGAATGCATCGTCAAGCTGATCCGCGTATAACCGGCCCTTCCAATGTTCCGGCACTCCGCATCGGTATGCATTGTTCAAATTCTTTTTGGCTCCTGTTCACGATTTGCCAACAATTATATGCCATAATAGGGAGCGAAATTACGGGATTCCCCCGAAAAGGTGGTTTGTTCGATGAAAGCCTGGCTGCAGCGCTTCATGTCCGGCCGCTACGGTTTTGACCGTTTTAGCGGATTTTTATCCAGCTGCTCGCTGATCCTGATCGTGTTGGGGGCACTGTTCAGCCCGGTATTGTACTGGCTGGGTCTGCTCCTGCTGATTTACTGCTACTTCCGCATTCTGAGCCGCAACATCCAGAAGCGGTACCGGGAGAACCTGAAGTACCTCTCTCTGGAGAGCAAAGTGACCGGTTGGTTTTCCGTCCGGAAAGCACGGTTTCAGAAGCGCCGGCAGTATCACTATTACCGTTGTCCTCACTGCGGGCAGCAGCTGCGCGTTCCCCGCGGGCGCGGCAAGATCTCCATCACCTGCCCCAAATGCGCCACCCAGTTCACCAAAAAGAGTTGACGGCCGATGTTTGGATATGTTACCATCTATCGAAAGGGATTGGCAAAAGAAGACCTTGACCGCTATCAGGCTTACTATTGCGGGCTTTGCCAGGCTCTGGGCCGCCGCTACGGTCTGCCCGGGCGTCTGACACTCAGCTATGACATTACCTTTGTGGCCATTCTGCTGAGCGCCCTGTATGAGCCCCCCACCCGTTTTGGCACCGGGCGTTGTGCACCGCATCCCATCAAGCCGCGCCCGCGGGCGGACAATTCCTTTCTGGACTACGCTGCCGACATGACCGTCGCCCTCGCCTACTACAACTTTCTGGATGACTGGCAGGACGATCACCGGCACGCCAGCCTTCGTCAGGCGAAGAAGCTGGAAAGCTACCTGCCCGGGATCCAGGCGCGATGGCCACGGCAATACGGTGTGATCACCGAACAGCTGGCTGCACTGAACCTGCTGGAAGAAGCCGGTTCCCACGACCTGGATGCCCTGTGCAACGCCTTCGGCACGCTGCTGGGGGCTGTTTTTGCCTGCCGGGATGACATCTGGGCTCCCACCCTGGAGGCGATGGGACGCGGACTGGGTGGCTTCATCTACCTGATGGATGCCTACGATGATCTGGAAAAGGATCGGCAGAAGGGTCGATACAACGCCCTTTCCCATCTGGCGGACAGGGTATCTCCTGCCGAATATGAAGAACAGTGTCACGAACTGCTCACCCAGCAGATGGGCCTGTGTGCCCAGCAGTTTTCTCTGCTTCCGATTTTGCAGGATTCTCCGGAGGGGAAGTTATTGTACAACACCATCTATTCCGGCGTGTGGAGCAAATACGCGCTGGTGAGAAAGCACAGAGAGGGGCGTCATCCGCATGACTGATCCATACAGCGTATTGGGCATCGCCCCCGGTGCCGACGACGAGACCATCAAAAAAGCCTACCGCCAGAAATGCAAGCAATATCATCCTGATTTGCACCCCGATGATCCTTCGGCCGAGGAAAAATTCAAGGAAGTGCAGGCCGCCTACAGCGAGATCATGCGCCGCAAACAAAGCGGCGGATCCACCGGATACCAGGGTTACCAGCAGCAGAGTTCCGGCAATCCCTACGGTTACCGCCAGAGCGGTTACAACACCGGGTATGAGGAAGATCCCTTCGGCGGATTCGGATTCGGGCCTTTCGGATTCGGATTTTACGGTACAACCGGCGGCAGCCGCCAGACCTACACCACCGGTCAGGAGAGCCCCGAACTCCGCGCCGCAGCCAACTATATCCGCAACGGATTCTATACCGAGGCGATGAATACCCTGAACGGCATCTCCGCCAACGAGCGCACTGCCCAATGGCATTACTATTGCGCCCTGGCCAACCAGGGGCTTGGCAACAACATCCGCGCCCGGGAGGAAGCCCGCACGGCGGTGTCAATGGAGCCCAACAACTACGCCTACCAGAATCTGCTGGACCAGCTGCAAAGTCCCGGGCAGTCCTACACCAGCTATCAGCAACCCTATGCCCAGCCCAGCGGCAACCCCGGCCGGTTCTGCCTGTCGTTCTGGATGTATCTGGTGGTGTGCAATATCTGCAGCTGGTGCTGCTGCGGCCGTGGCGGCGTATTCTGCTGCTGATCTGAATTGTCTCTTTTCAGGACGGTGCCGCCATGCGGCCCTCCTTTTCTGTTTGTATCTGTTTCCCGATGAAGAAGCCCCGGCGGATTCTTTCCCAGAATCTGCCGGGGCTATTTGTTTTACGCTTATGGGGTTTTCAGGCCTCTCTGGCAATGGGTTCCGGACACATGGTGGCATCCAGACCGACCTCGAACATGCGGCGCCAGGGCATCCAGACATGCTGCAGATTCACCCGGGGCGCAATGGAGGACAGCTCCTTGCGGGCAAACCGCTCCAGCTCCTCCCGGACCTTCTCGCTGATGATGCCGTTCTGCTCATGCACGTCAAAATAGTTCATGCCGTACTGGCTCAGCGTGCGGGTAACACGCGCCCGTACCAGTCCGCAGTAGCCGGCATCCTCGAGATACCGTTCCGCCAGGAAGTTCTGATGCGACTGCGTGATACCAAAATGATAGGCATCCACTCCTTCCGCGATGGCGGTCCCCAGGGTGTTGGCCGAGGTATTCCAGCCGGCGTATCCGGCCACCTTGTCCAGCAGGCCGGAATGGTTCAGCATGCGGATCAGCAGCAGCTCACCGCCATTGCCGTAGGCGTTGTCAGCAATGGTCACAATGCGCCCCTCCCGGACCCGTTCTTCCACAAAGTCCACCAGTTCCGGCAGGCTGCGCTCCACGCAGTACCCACGCGCCCGCGAAGGCTGCTGTACCGCTTCCTCGATCCGTTCCGCCGGCGCCGTGACGGCCAGGATGATATCGGCATTTTCATACGAATCCGTCACCTGGCAGCCCGCCGACAACAGCTGGTTGCGGATGGTGGTGTCCAGAGAACACCCTTCATAAATCGGGATCACCGACTTGGCGCCCTCCGCCGCATACTTCACATAGACCTTCGGCTTGCAGCCCGCCATGTGGTTCAGCATGCGGGCCAGCAGGGTGAGACCCACCTCATCGGCGCCGGGATACATGAGTACATCCCGCATGAGCCCCTTGCGGGCAATCTCATCCCGGACGGCCTGCTGGTCCATGGCTGCGTACCCATAGGGTGCAGAGTCATCCTGGGGAATCACCAGCGCATCCAGAATTCCCTGCTCCACCAGTTCCAGCGCCCGATGGTTGAGCTGCAGATTGCAGGAGCGGCGATCCACATAATCCTTGAGCTTGTCCTGGTCGATCTCCTCCAGCATCACCTTGAGTTCCTGGTCCCCGCAAAGTCCCAGGCGGCTGCGGTGCAGGATTTCTCCCGCCCGATGAATCTGTTCGCCGTACTGCTCATAGTAATCCGGCTCCTCATCGTCGCTGGAATAGTCCGGGCAGCGCATGATCACCTGAAAGCCGTAAATCAGAAGATTCGGATTTTCTTGCTTGAGCTTCCGGATGATATCCAGGCGCGGTTCCAGGTCTTCCGGGCTTGCATGATGGATCCGGGAAGGAACCAGCCCGCCATAGAGCAGCGTATCCAGGGAAAGAACCAGTCCGTCCGCATCACGGCAGGCTTCCAACAGAAACCGGTCCACCTTTTCCAAATCGGCGGGCTGCTTTTTGTTGCCCAGCGCCTCAGGCACCACCAGTTCAATCCCATTGTGCCGGAACAAATGCTGGGGAAACAGGCGGTTACAGGGCCGCTCGTCCAGTGGCAGCAATACCAGCTTCAGCTTTCTGTTCAACATGTTTTTACTCCTCCTCGGTATCTGCGCACCGGCAAAAATCCGAACTTGCCGTAATACTCTTTCAGGATGGTCCAGTCGATACAGACGATATGAGCCCCCAGTGCGCGCAGCTGCAGCAAAGACTGCCGCAGCAGGAACTCTCCCAGCCGCCGGCCGCGTACCCCGGCGCTGATGCCGATGGGCCCCAGCCCGGAACGCCCCTGCGGATTCACCGAAATCTTGCAGAATCCACACACGGCACCGTTTTTCGGGCGGAGCAGCATGATTTCTCCGGGATTTCCCCCGCTCCCCAGGAAGGACTGCATCTCCTCCAGCCAGCGTCCCGGGAACTCCGCCTGCAAAAAAGCAAACAAGGATGCTTCCTGCCCCCGCTGCAGCGGCTCCGCCGTATACGAAGTGAATCCGCTCACGTCAAAGGCATCGATCAGGGGATCCTGCGTCACATCCGCTTCCAGATCATAGTGCTCATCGACGCACATCTCATAGCCACGGTGTTTAAAGAATGCATGCTTCTCCGGCAGTGGTTCCGGCACCCCCGAAAACAGGTTGCATACATCCTGCCCCAGGAAGATTTTGCGGATGCCCAGTTTATTCATGGCCTTTTCAGCCGCCCTGTACAGGCAGCTGCCCCATCCCTGTTTCTGGAAGGCAGGATCGACCACCAGCACGCTGATACATCCGGCGCCACCGTAGGGCGGTGCCCCCGGTTCAAACCGCTTGGATACCACCGCTCCCAACAGGCTGCCGTCCCACCGTTTCAGGCAGAGAGTGGCCGTCTGCAGTATGGCGTGATCGTGGAAGGCCGCCCGCTCCAGACGTTTCCTGCCCAGATCATAGCTCTGCGGCAATGCCTTCTGGAGCAGGGTATGCAGGGCAGGCAATTCCGCGCCGGTCAGCGGCTGCAAAGCGGTAGAGCGCTGTGCATATCGCCACCAGCCATCCCCTTCCAGATAACTCAGATCGAACAGCATGCAGCGGCCGGTCTGGGCAAAGCACATCTGAATTGCCTGTGCAATGCGGGCAGGCGCGTCGCGGTACTGGTCCAGAAAGAGGCCTGCCGTCACCGGCGTGTCGCCCATAACCACCTGCCGGGCCAGCCGGGCGGCTCCCTCCACGCTGTACCAGTAGGCGGGTTTGTCCTGTGCCTCCCGCTCTGTGATTTCCGGGTAATAGCAGCCGGAGAGCAGATTATCCACCAGCGGTGCGTAGCCCGCCTGCTGATACTGTTCCGGCCGTGCCAAACCGTATTCCTGCGGCAGATACCGGGGAGAAGCCCAGTTGGCTCCCACCTGGTCATACAGCGGGTACCAGGACCCGGTATAGTCCAGCAGCACACGCCCCGGGAAACGATGCACGCAGGACTGCATCCGCTCCATAAACCCGCGGATTGCCCTGGCCCGGCTGATGCGGAAAGCATCGAAAAGCGGTCCCGGCTCCGCCTTGCCTGCCTGAATCCGGTAGACCGATGCGGGCCACCCTGCCGCCGTTCCGGCCAGCTGTTCCACAGCTTGCCGTGTCAGCGGGCCGAAATCCGAACAGAGCCCCACATAGCGTGCCCGGTCCAGAACCAGTCCCTGAACGGGATACCGGCTCAGCACCTCTCCGGCAATGTCCAGCAGGTACTGCTGCACCTCGGGATTCATGGGATCCAGGAACAGCTCCCCGAAGTCATCGATGGAACTGACCGTCTGCAAGGAACCGGCCTGCAGAACCGGGCACACACAAGGTTTGCCCGCCGCATCCAATCCATACACTTGCGCCTGCCAGTCCGGGTGCCGTAATGCCGGCATCTCCGGCCTGGGGTCGTTTCGGTTGCCGCCCACAAACACATCCATGGCCGCATACAGGGCAATACCTTCCTGCCGGCAGATCTCCAGACACTGGCGCAGATAATCCACGCCCGGCGCAAAGGTCGGATCGTACTCACTGTAGGACGGCGCCAGCGTGCTGGGATACAGCACATAACCGCTGGTATCCCGTACACTCAACAGGACCGCATCCACACCGGCTTCGGCGCAATGCTGCATGGCCGTGCGGAACTTCCGGGCATCGGAAATGGTGGCTTTATTGGCCTGGATTTCAATCCAGACGGAATATCCAGGAAGCATCCTTTCCTCCTCCGATCAGCCCTTGACGGCGCCGCTGACCGCTTCGATATAGTTTTTCTGGCACAGGATAAAGACGATGATGACAGGAATTACCGAGATAATAGCGCCCGCGGCAATATACCCGAACTTATAGTTGAAGGAGCCGTTCAGATACTGCAGGGCGGCGGCCAGGGGGTACTTTTCGGGATCCTGCAGCACGATGATGGGCCACAGGAACTCGTTCCAGCGGCTGATGAAGTCAAAAATGATGACGGTGGAGATGGTGGGCATGATGCCGGGCAGCATAATCTGCCACCAGATCCGCAGTTCCCCTGCCCCGTCAATGCGGGCGGCCTCGATCAGATCCTTGGGGACGCCCAGATAGCCCTGCCGCATCAGAATGATGCTGAACACCTTGACGGAGCCCACCAGGATCACGCCCGCCAGGGTATCCAGCAGATGCATGGCCGAAATGGTAAGATAGTTGATGATCATGCCCGCCGCTGCCGGAATGATCATCGAGGCAAGCAGCAGACTGAGCACCACATTCTTGCCCTTGAAGCGCATGCAGGCAAGCGGGTAGGCGCAGAGTGCCGAGAGGATCACGTCCAGCACGATGCTGCCCACCGTGATGATCACCGTGTTGAGCAGATAGCGCGGCACCGAAAGGAACTCCCAGACGCCCACGTAGTTTTCCACCGTGGGATTTTCCGGGATCAGACTGATATCATAGATGTTCTGGCCGGAGCGGAAGGATGCCGCCAGCAGCCAGATAAACGGCCCGGCACAGATAATCGCAATGAGGATCAGCATAATATAAGTGAGAACGGCACGAACCATCCGCTGGCTTTTTGTTCCGTACATCATGCCAACTCCCCCTTTTCGCCCTTACGGCCGTACACAAAGACGACAATGCTGATGATACCGGTGATCAGTGCCTGCACAAAGCCTACCGTGGCCGCATAACCGAATTCAAAGCTGTTGAAGGCCTTGTAGTAGGAGTAATAGGCGATGACCATCGTGGCGGTGTCGGGGCCGCCCTGGGTCAGCACGAAGACGGCGTCAAACACGCCCACCGCCGAGATAACCGAGTTCAGGCTGCAGAACCAGATATAGGGTTTGAGCAGCGGCAGCCTGATATGGAAAAATGCCTGGATCGGCGTGGCGCCATCCACATAGGCAGCCTCCACAATCTCCTTGGGGATGGACTGAAGACCGGCCAGATACATCATCATATAATAGCCCAGGCCCTGCCAGACCGTGATGAACATGATACAAAGCATGGCGGTCCGGCTGTCGGTCAAAAATCCCAGGGAGCTGGAGATCACGCCCCAGTTTTTCAGTACGGTATTGATCAGGCCGCTGGGATCAAACAGGAAGCCCCACATGATGGAAATGGCCACCATGGAAGTGACCACCGGGATGTAATACATCGTGCGGAACAGTGTGATGCCCCGCAGCTTCCGGTTGACCAGCACTGCCAGCAGGATGGACAGAATCTGGATCACCGGCACAACCACCACGAACAGGACGGTGTTCACAATCGCCGCCTGGAAGTTGCGGTCATGGAAGGCCGTGATGAAGTTGTCAAAGCCCACAAACTTCGTCTTGCCCAGTACCGAGTAATCAAAAAACATCAGCGGCAAACTGCCCACAATCGGTGCAAATACAAAGATAATGAGCAAAATCAATGCCGGCGCCATGAACAGATACGCCAGAATGGTTTGCCGTGTCTGAAGGCGCATGGGCCGCCGCTTTTTATTGGAAACAGCTGCCGCCGTAGACGTTTTCATTATAGCATCTTCCCCCTTGCTCCGCAAACCGCCAGCTTTCGGCCTTTTTCAACGGGGCCTTGCGTTGTAGCAACGATCTGCTGAAATAGGAACCCACAAAGCCCCTTTGAAAAGGGCCGCCAGGGATTTCTACGCTCCCTGGCGGCATCGGTGGTTTTCGTGCAGTTGTTTATTCGGCAGTCTGAGCCAGAATATCGTTCACAGCCTTTTCACCGTTATCCAGTGCAGTCTGCGTGTCGGTACCATTCTGGATGACCGCTTCCTGAATCTGGTTGACGGCATCCTGGATCTCGCTCTGGCCGGCCGTGCCCAGAGAGTAGTCCTTGGAGGTGTCGCTCACCTCAACGGACATCATGCGGGCCTGGCCTTCCAGGGTCTCGCTGTCAGAGGTGAAGTAGGGATCCTGGCCGGCCTTGATGGTGGACGGGAAGATGGCCGTCTGCTTGCAGAATTCCAGCTGGCATTCGTCGCCGGTGATGTAGGCAGCAAACTTGATGGCTTCCTCGTGATGCTTGCTGGCCTCAGGCACGACCAGGTTCATCAGCGCGTTGCGGGAGAAGCCTTCGCTGCCGGTGAGGGGCGCTGCCACGCCAATGTTGTTGTAGACATCGGGGGCTTCATCCTTGATACGGCTCAGGGAAGAACCGGAAGAGCTCACGATGGCCAGCTGGCCGGTCTCGAACAGTTTCAGCTCGGTATCCCAGTCACCCCACTTGCTGTTCTTGGGCAGGATATCCTGATCGGTCAGTTCCTTGAAGCTGTTCAGCAGGTCTACCGTCTCGCTGGTGTTGAACGCTGCTGCGGTGTTGTCATCGTTCAGAATGGGAATGCCCTCTTCAAACAGCAGGTTGAAGAACTCCGGCGGGTTGTAAAGATAGGCGCCGGTCTTCTCCTTCATCGTCTTGGCGGCGTCGAAAGCTTCACGGTACTGGGTGGGCAGGGTGCTGATATCCAGGCCGGCCTGCTCAAACAGCGCCTTGTTGTAGAACATGATGTTGGGAGAGGCGTACCAGGGGAAGGCGTAGACGGAATCGCCGATCCGGGCAGAGTCGTACAGGCTCGGGACGTAGACGCTCTTCTGCTCCTCGGTTGCTTCCTTTTCCAGGTCCACCAGCGCGCCCTTGCCGGCCAGCGTCAGGGTCATCTGGGTGTTCAGGTTCACCACGTCCGGAGAGGTGCCGCCCGCCGTAGCCGTGACGAGCTTCTGCTGGATAGAATCATAAGGAAGATCCACCCAGTTGATGGTAACGCCCGGGTTCTCGGCCTCATACTTGTCGATCAGGCCGTTCAGGAAATCGGTGAACGTGGGCTGCAGCGCGATGGTCCAGAACTCCAGCGTGACGGGCTCTGCTGTTTCGCCGGAAGCGGTCGAACCGGAACCGGAAGCCGCCTCGGAGGCAGCGGTGCTGCTGGCGCTTTGCCCGCAGCCTGCCAAAGAGGTGGCTGCAAGCGCGGCTGCACACAAACCAGCTGCTGCTTGTTTCCAAATTTTTCTCATGTGTTTGTCCTCCTTTTGTTTCTGTTGATATTCTTAAACGCTCCCTCCGGGAAATTGCCTGTACCTGTTTCTGTTTCGGGAGCGCTTAATTCATAAAACTGCCGGGGTCGCGTTGCATGACCACAGATTGTAGTTCAGGCTGGCGATCTCACTGTTATCAAAGTAGGCGAAGGGCAACCTTTCGCCTTCCAGCTCCTCGATGGCTGTAAGCGTACCGTCCAGGTAACGCGCCAGGCATTGCCGGGTGTACAGCAAGCGGCTTCGCAGCCCGCCCAGGCGCAGGTGCTGGACTTCCAGACCGAATACTTTGTTTTCCTGCAGCCACTGCTCCTGCAGCGTATTCTGGAATGTTTCCAGCCGCTGCACTGTCTGCGGTATGACCGTTTCGGCAAGGTCTTCCAGTGCTTTGTTATCCCGGCTGTCGTAGGCCGTCTTGATCCGTTTGCCAAGGTCTGCTTTCCGTTCCAGTACCCTGCAAAGATCTTTCTGGGTGCGGAACAGGATGGCGTACTCCCCTGCCCGGGCTTCTATCTGTTCCAGCTGCCCGGCAGCCTTCGCGTAAAAGTGCTGCACATCCGCGGGAACCAGCGAATCAAAGGTGCCCAGCAAGGGATCGTTGTAGAGCAGAAACTTGCTGGCATTCCCGTGGACCGTCGGATCTTCGGAGAACCGGCTGGGACGATCCAACTGGAGAAACTCCTGGAACGGGATTCCTGTAAGGATGCGGAATCCCTCTGTCTCTTTCGGAATTCCCCAGGCCAGCGCCGCATCTGCATACAAGACCGGCAATATGGAGAATACACTTGCCTCGGCGCCATTATCTCCCCAGGCCGTGATCACCACGGACCGTATTTTTTCTTCGATGCAGGCCTGCAGCGCATCCCGTCCTGTCTCTATGCTGAAGGCATTGCAGGGGGTAAAACCGCTCCATTTCCAGGCACCGCCTGCAAAGACCACCCGGTCGGTCATCTGCTTGTGCTTTTGCAGCATGGCCTTGTACCGCTCTTTGCCTACATGGTAATAGTCCCAGAATCCCAGTTCCACCTGCGGCGGAATTTCCGGCCGGCAGCGGGCTTTTGCTCCGGCCGCCGCCTGATCGTAGCTGCCGTAAGCCAGGTTAAAAAACATATCGCTCCACATCTGCGGCTGCAGATGGTAGGACTCGCAAAGGGCCAGAACCCGCTGCAGATGTTGCTGCAATACCTGGATGCGGGGCTGGTAGCCGTTTTGCTCGAGATACTTGCCCGCTCCCACCAGGGCCGCCTCATCCATGCCGATGTTGACTTTCCGGGTGGTAAAACATTCCGATACCGTCTTCAGCAGCTTATCCAGCAGACGGTACGTCCGCTCATCCCCGGCCAGCAGGATGTCTTCGGTATCGCGGATCTCATCATACCGCTGGTACCGCATGATCTGGTTGAGGTGGGCCAGCGTCTGCAGATAGGGCCGCAGTTCCAGGCCCAGGCCGGCCGCATACTGGTCCAGGTCCTTGAGTTCTTCGGGGGTCATGGCACCGCGCTGGTACCCGAAATACGGCTCCCCCGGGATATCTATTGTGTCCTCCATATAGAGGCCCACAAAGCTGTACCCCATCAAAGCACACAACCGGATCAGTTTTCGCGCCGCTTCCGGACGCAGCACTGCATTGCGGGAAATATCCACCATCACACCAAAGTCCGGAAAAGTACACCGTCTTTGGATGGTTTCCCCTTCGCCGGGGCAGCCGGCCGCCTCCAGCAAGCCGCGCGCCAGATCCCGCAGATCGTGATACTGAATGGAAATTTTTTCCCGGTCTGCCTCGATGCAGAAACCGGATTCTGCTCCTTCGGAAACATACAGCGTGCGATGGTCTTCACTCGGGTTCACCATCGGCAGCAACTCTTGCAGAACCGTTGCCGCACGCGCTGTGTGATCCCCATTGATCCGCCATGCCATAATGCCTCGCCTCCTTTGTGCAGAATACCTCCTGTTTACCTGTGTCTTTCTTTGTTTTTTCCCAGTATAATCATCCATTTTCCGGCTTTCAATAGATGGCGGCATTTCTGAAAGAAGTTGCAAAGGATTGAAAGTAGATTCTGTTTTGGGCTTTCCGGTGCGTCGTACTCCGCTGGCGTTTCTGTGCATATTCTCTATTTTTCTTTGAAGTTTCGCCTTATTTTTTCGCAAAACATACAGTGTCTTTTTTGAAATTGTCACACTTTTCGATTATTTGTCCAAATCTTTACCTATTTTTTCAACACGCACACCCGCTTTTCGTGCATATCCATGCATTGTTTTTTTCTTCAGCCCGCCCTATAATGGTGTTCATACTTCTATAGTTTCGCGTAGTGATTCTTGTCTGTACCCTTTCCCCCTGCACAAAGGAAGCGAACCTCATGCAATACCGCAGAACGATCCATCGCATCATGGACACTTATAATCAAATGACCCAAGTGGAACGAACTGTGGCCGACTTTTTCCTGAACAACACTAAGCCGGTGGATCTGGCCTCCAAAAACCTGGCCAAATTGCTCTACGTGTCCGAGGCCACCCTTTCCCGCTTTGCCAAGAAGTGCGGTTACAAAGGATACCGGGAATTCAGCTATGAATACGAACGGGAACTGGGCGGCAGCGAAGGTGAATCTCCGTCCCCTGCCACAGATTCCCAGGTGGAGGGTCTCTACAGTCTTCTGATGGAACATACCTTTTCTTCCATTGACTATGCCCAGATGCGCCGGATCGCAGCCATCATGGATGAAAGCCAACGTATCTTCCTTTTTGGAATGGGGCATTCCGGCCTGGCCGCACAGGATTTTCAGCTTCGGTTCATGCGCCTGGGACTTTGGATTCAGGCAGTTACCGATTCCCAGCTGATCCAGATCACCTCGGCCCTGGTGGGTCCAGGGGATCTGGTACTTGCATTTACCATGAGCGGCCGCACAGCCGAAATCATGGGCGGCATACAGATGGCCAAAGCGCGTGGGGCACGTACCGTATTGTTTACCGGCGGGCAGCGCCCCGAAAAGGGCACCAATGCACCTGACGAAGTTGTCCGCCTGCTTTCCCTGCGTGAGATTGGCGGCGGCCTGCGGATTTCTCCCCAGGTGCCCATGCTGATGCTCATCGACACGCTGTATGTAACCTGCCTGTCCCGCAACACTTACCAGAAAGCAGAGATCAGCCGCAGTGTGGATTCCCTGGTTGCCTCCAAAAAGCCCAAGCCCAGTCTTTGGGATCCCGGCGAAGAAAAGGAAATCTGACTACCTGCCAACACCATTGATTGTTTCTTATTGTATACAGCGAAACAGGCCCGGCCCGGAGAGAGATTCTCCGGGCTGGGCCTGTTTGACTTTTATTCATCTTTTCGAAACGCCAGGAAGGGCCTGCATTCCATGAATCACTTTTTTCTGGGAATATGACAAAACAATGCCAGCATCTTCCCTCCTGTTCCAAAATGGCAGTCATGACCCCCGGCTAAGCCGGGGCCTTGTGTAAGCCCTAGAAGGGCATCGTACCGGCAAGCCTCTCAAAAAGCATTGAAAAATCTGCCACTCGCATCACTTGCCCTACAGCCCGTAAGCGGA
>ERZ1090865.87-NODE-87-length-62019-cov-34.326544_pt1 | contig 62019 bp, 52 predicted proteins | sample MGYA00478478_ERZ1090865 | MGnify/ENA primary metagenome ERZ1090865 (study PRJEB33644, sample SAMEA5815715) | chicken gut metagenome | biome: Chicken; feature: Gastrointestinal Tract; material: Caecum | place: Ireland | collected 2019-01-01 | study: A study of the... | reverse complement strand
CTCATAATGGCCCCCAAACGCAATAACCCCGGACCCCAACAAGTCAAATATTCAGTCAAACTTAAGACACTGGCATGAAAGGTGCTCAAAATTGTTGATTTTCCGGTATTTTTTCACATCACACCGTGTCCTTTTGTCCACAATATGAGAGAAATTCGAAAATAATTCAGTATTTTCGATGATATTTCACCTATCGGTGACCTCGACGCGCCGCTAAACCAGCCACACTGTTGAAATATCGTTATACTCGAAAGCAGTTGACGGACGCGGGTTCTAGATAGAAGTGCAACACCTGTCTAGGGTTGGAGGTGTCTAGGTTCCAGCTGGAGGTGTTGCACTCGTGGGTACATGTTATTCGCGCCTGTCCCCGGACGAGTGGATCCGGATCGAGAGGCTGCATTGCGAGCAGGGTCTGAGCGTCAGGGAAACGGCCGGGCTGGTCGGCCGGGACAGGGCCACCGTGTCGCGCGAGCTGAGGCGCGGCCTGTGGTTCGCGTCCAACGAGAACGGATCGTACCGCCCGTACCGGCCGCGGCGGCTGAAGACCGGCCCGTGGACGTCCATGCCGTTCTGCTCCGCCCTCGCGGCGCAGCGGAGGGGCGACCTGAGGCGCCGCGAGTCCCGCAAACCGCATCGCATGGACTCGGACCGGCTGCGCTCGTGGGTCATGGACGCGCTGCGCCGTGGGTGGAGCCCCGGGCTGATCGAGGGCAGGCTGAAGCTGGAGTACCCCGGCGACCCCGTGATGCGCGTCAGCCACGAGTGCCTCCACCAATGGATCCACGCGAAGCCCCAGCGCGGCCTGGACCTGCGCCAGTACCTGCCGCGGGGCAGGAAGCACCGCGCCAGACGGAAGGGGCGCAAGGTCAGGGGGCCGCGCATCCCGATGCGCGTGCCCATCTCGCAGCGGCCGAAGACGGTGTACTCGCGCGGGCAGTTCGGCCACCGGGAGTCCGACACCGTGATAGGCGCGGCCCCCTCGCGCGTGTGCATCGACACGCAGGTCGAACGCAAGAGCCGCAGACCGTTCGCCCGCCTGGTCCCCGACAAGAGCGCCATGGCCACCGCGCGCGCCGAATACGAGATCTACAGGGACCTGCCGCCCCGGGCGCGCATCGACCGGACCTGGGACAACGGCACGGAGGCCTCATGCCGCCAGCTGGTCGACGAGTCCCTGGGCATGCTGACCTATTTCGCCGACCCGTACAGCTCATGGCAGCGCGGAAGCAACGAGAACAGGAACGGCAGGATCCGCCGGTACCTGCCCAAGAAAACCCCGTTCGACGACCTGACCCAGGCCGAGCTCGACGCGATCGTCCAGGAGACCGACGACACCCCCATGAAACAGCTCGAATACAAAACACCCAACGAGGCATGGGACGAGGAGACCAGCAGACTACAATCTAAAACCACCAACCCAAGCACAAGCGTTGCACTTACAAGTTGAATCCGGGGGGGACGGCTGACAACATCAGCGGGAAAGCGGGATTCATTTTCAGGTTGTACAGCGATCCGTAGTCGATCAGTTTTGAACAGTCCATCATCAATACGGATATCAACGGATTCGTCTAGAACCCAGCGAGCAATGTATTGGAGATCTTCGTGCTCCATATCAGGAAGGGCACCCCCTTCTTGGGGGTGCCCTTCCTGATGACCAATCAGCTTTTGACTGCGCCGATTAGCCCTTGACGGCGCCGGTCAGACCGCCGACGATCTTCTTCTGGAAGATCGTGAAGCAGATCAGGGCCGGCAGCATGGCCAGCGACGTGAACGCCAGCACGGCGGCCGTATCGACCGAATGCTCCGAGCTGAACATGGACACGCCGAGCGGCAAGGTGTAGTTGTCGGAGCTGCTCAGGACGAACAACGGCAGCATGTAGCCGTTCCAGCTACCCACGAACTGCAGGATGCCGACGGTGGCCACGCCCGGCATGGCCAGCGGGATGACCATGCGCCAGAAGAAGCCGAGACGCGAGCAGCCGTCGAGCAGCGCCGCCTCCTCAAGCTCGTTCGGGATGGACTGCAGGAAGGGCACCAGGATGATGATGGTCTGCGGCAGGCCGAACGCGATCTGCGGCAGGATGATGCCGGCGAGCGAGTTCGACAGGCCGAGGTTGCGGATCATCAGGTACAGCGGCGTGATGCCGACGGTCATCGGGAACATCAGGCCCGCCGAGAACAGCGAGTACATCAGCGGCGCGTACTTGAACTTGTAGCGGGCGATGACGTAGCTGACCATGATGCCGAGGACTACGACGCCCAGCATGGTGAACACCGCCACGATCAGCGAGTTCTTGAGCTCCACCCAGAAGGTGTCGCTCTGCGCCACGTTGATGTAGTTGTCGATGACCCACGGGTTCGGGAAGCCCGACGGGTTGTTGGTGATCTGGGAGTTGGTGCGGAAGCCGCCGATGATGATGTACAGCACCGGCACCGTGCAGATCGCCACCAGGATCACCGACAGCAGGTAGACCACCGGGTGGCCCCACGGGGTCTTCTGTGAGACGCGGTAGCCGTTGGTCTTGGTGTATTGCGTGTTCTTGGCCATCTCACTTCACCTCGCTTGCAGCCAGCCGCTGCGCTTCCTTGGCGCGCTTGGCGGCGCGCTTCTTGGCCTGCTTCTCTTCGGTCAGGGCACCCTCCAGATCGCGGTTGAGCACGAACTTCTGGTAGACGAGCGCCACGACCAGGGAGATGATGAAGATGATGATCGCCACGGCCGAACCGTAGCCGTAGTTGCCGGAATCGCGGCCGTTGCGCACCATGTAGGTCGCCATCGTCGAGACGCCTGCGGTCTCGGAGATGTAGCTGCCCCAGATGATGTTGACCAGATCGAACAGCTGCAGCGAGCCGATCATCGAGAGGAACACCCAGATGCGCAGGGTGGGGGCCAGCAGCGGCAGCGTGATGCTCCACTGCATCTGCCAGAATCCGGCGCCGTCCACCTTGGCGGCCTCGTACAGCTCCTCGGGGATGGACTGCATGCCGGCGAGCATGAGGATGACGGCGAAGCCGATGTACTTCCAGCTGATGATGACCAGCAGCGTGATCATGGCGATCTTCGGGTCGGCGAGCCAGTCGGGACCGTCGATGCCGATGTAGGACAGCAGCTCGTTGACGGCGCCCGTCTTCTGCAGCAGCAGGCTCCAGCCGGTGCCGACGATGACCTCGGAGATCACGTACGGCACAAAGATCAGCGTGCGGACCAGGCCGCGGCCCTTGAACTTCTGGTTGAGCAGCAAAGCGAACAGGATGGCGATCGGCGCCTGGATGACCAGCGAGCCGACGACCACGATGAACGTATGTCCGATGGCGGCCTGGAAGGTCGGGTCCTTGAACGCGGTGATGTAGTTGTCGATGCCGGCGAACTCACCGGTCTCGGACGGCATACCGAAGCCCTTCCAGCGGTAGAAGCCGTAGTAGAAACCGAGGATCAGCGGCAGGATCACGAAGCCGACGAACACGATGATGGCCGGCGCCGCGAGCACAAGGATTTCCAGATTGCGCTGCAGCTTGCCACTGCTGGGCTTCTTCTCCTTCTTGGCGGAGCGGGGCCGTGCCGCTTCCGCTTGGATTGCACTTGTCATGGGATCTCCATTGATTGTCTGTTACATGCTGTGGAAAAGGGGACGGCGGCCGGAACCGTTGCCGGATGGTTCAATCATCTTCGGTCTGAACCATCCTCATCGGTTCCGGCCGCCGTTTCAGTCAGAGAGCGCCCTGGCCGTTATCAGCCCTTGGCTGCGGCGTCGTTCATCGCCTTGACGATGTCCTCCGGGGTGCCGGTGCCGGAGAGCAGGTTCACCACGCCGGTGTTCAGCGCGTTGCCGATGTTGGCACCCAGCGAGGTATCCATCCACAGCTTCATGCCGTCGGATTCGTTGAGGGCGGTGATGAGCATGGCGAGGCTCTCATCGGTCACGTCGGCCTGGGATTCGGTCGTCGCCGGAATCGTGGAGAACGCGGTGGCATACTTGTCCTGCCACTCCTTCTCAGCCATCTTGTTGATGAACTCGATGGCGATATCCGGAGCCTCCGGATTCACGCCGAAGCCGGTGGCAGCACCCATCAGAGCACCCTCCTCACCTTCGCCTCCTTCGACGGACGGGAAGGCGAAGAAGCCGAGGTCGGCCATCGGCTGCTTGTCCGGGGTCAGATCCTTGAGCACGCCCGGCTCCCAGGTGCCCATAAGCTCCATGGCGGCCTTGTGATTGGCCAGCAGACCGGCCGACGAGCTCGCGCCCTGCTGGGCGGTGGTGGTCAGGTAGCCCTCGTTGAAGTAGCCAGCGTCGTTGAGCTCCTGCAGCTTCTCGCCCGCAGCGGTCCAGCATTCGGCGGAGAAGTCCTTGTTGGCCATGCTCTCCTCGTAGACGTCCGGCGAGCAGATGCGCAGGGACAGCCAGTAATACCAGTGAGCGGCCGGCCAGGCATCCTTGGCGCCGACGGCGATCGGGTCGATGCCGGCGTCCTTGAGCTTCTGGCAGGCATCCATCAGCTCCTCCCAGGTGGTCGGAGCCTCGGTGATGCCGGCCTGGGCGAACAGATCCTTGGAGTACCAGATGCCACCGGGCTGGACGGTGGTCGGCATGCCGTAGATCTTGCCGTCGTAGGTGGCCGAATCTAGCGAGGAGCCGAGCTTCTCCTTGTTCTCATCGGTGATCTTGTCGGTCAGGTCCATCATCTGGCCGGCGGCGATCATGTCGCGGTCCTTCTGACCGCCCAGGGCCATGAACACATCCGGGCCGGAGGACAGATCCTGCATGGCGGTGGTCAGCTTGCCTTCGAAATCCTCGTTCTGGATGGCCTCGATCTGGACGGTGACGCCCTCGTGCTCCGACTCGAACTCCGCGGCGAAATCCTCCCAGTACTGACGACCGTCACCTGAGGTGGCGTTGTGCCAGAACACGATGGTGTTGTCGTCGGCGGACGAGCCTCCGCCGCCGCAGGCGGCCATGCCCAGCACGGCAGCGGCCGAAACACCGGCGGCCAGAATCCTCTTAAACTTCATCGTTCCTCCTATATGCCGTTCGAAACCGCAGCCACCTCGGCGACCCGACGCAGCGTCCTTTCTCCCGGGCTCAGGAACCTTCCGCCGTTGTGCAGCGTTACGGCCCGTCGAACCCGATCGTCTCGCGATTCCGAATTCTAATATTTCCGAAAACTTTCATTGTTTTCGATAGAAAAAATACTATCGCGAGTTAGTTAAACCGTCAAACTTACAGCGCGCGGCGTGTCGCGGCCCACGCCCTAAACCCACTCCCACACACCCCGCCTACCGCAGAAGCATCGGTGCAAACGTTTGACATCGCTTGATTACGGCATTATTTCAGTCTTTCGTACATCCCCCACACCGCCCAGCACCCCCATCAAGCACTCACACATCACCCGCCCAGACATCTACCGCCGTCTCGACAGCCACCGACGACACTATACATTCAACACTTTCCGAACATTTTCGAAAGTTTTCGACGCTTTCATGTTTTCAGACGGCACTCTTCGTGTATTGTCGAAAATTTCGATATACTGGACTCCGGTATTTACGAATACATTGTACATCATATCATAGAAGGGGTTGCATATGTCCGACACCGCGCGTCGTCACCGAGCGTCGTCCAAATCCACGCAGCTAGCCGACATCGCCGAACGCACCGGGTATTCCCTGGCCACGGTCTCCAAGGTGCTCAACGGCCGCAGCGACGTGGCCGCCGGCACCCGACAAATCATCGAGGAGGCGCTGCGGGACAGCGGCTACACCAAGCGCATCTCCACCACCAAGAACCGCAAGCTCATCGAAGCCGTATTCCAGAACTTCGACAACATCTGGTCGCTGGAGATGCTGCGTGGCATCGTGCATGAAGCCAGCGCCCATGAGATGAGCGTCGTCACCACCGAAAGCGGCGACCGCTCGCACCCCGATTCCCGGTGGGTCGAAGGCGTGCTGCGCCGTCAACCGCTCGGCGTGGTGCTGGTCTTCTCGAACCTCACCGAATCGGAGAAATCACGCCTGCAGGCGTTCAACATCGACTATGTCACGCTCGACCCGGCCGGCGACCCCTCCCCCGACAACCTCTCCGTACAGGCCGACAACTGGACCGGCGGCCTCATCGCCACCCGTCACCTGCTCTCCCTGGGGCACACCCGCATCGGCATCATCACCGGACCGAACTCCATGCTGTGCTCCAAGGCGCGACTCGACGGCTACAAGGCGGCCCTAGACGAGCACGACATCCCCTTCGACCCCGACCTGGTGCGCGAAGGCGACTTCTCCACGGCCGGCGGCTACCTGCAGGGACTGTCGCTGCTCAAGAACTCCGCCAAACGCCCCACGGCCATCTTCGCAGGCAGCGACCTGCAGTCCATGGGCGTCTACGAGGCGGCGCGCACGCTGGATCTGAAGATCCCCGAGCAGCTGTCCGTCATCGGATTCGACGACGTGCAGACGGCGGCGTACATGGGCCCGGCGCTGACCACGGTCCGCCAGCCGCTGCAGGACATGGCCGCCGCGGCCGTGCGCATGATCATCGACAAATCGCACGGTCGACCGATCCAGAACCGCGCCATCTACCCGACCAGCCTGATCTTGCGCGACAGCACGCGTCCATTGGATCCGAGCGAACCGCACTGAACGGCCCCGCACGCCCAACCTTCCATCACGGTGCCAACATGGCCAGCGGCACCACGGCGCTGACGAGCGACCATCGTCGTCCGTCAGCGCACGCGTTTGATCGAGTAGAACAGGGCGCTACTCAGCAACACAACCACGGCTTGGGCCACAAACACGGCACCATACCCGAACTGGCCGATCACCGACGCGGCAACGAACGAAGCACCAACACCGCCCAAAGTGTTGGCTAGGTTCAGGAAACCCAGGTCCTTGGCGGCCGCCTCGGGGTTGGGTAGCACGATGACGCTGATTGTCTGGATCAGCGAGGAGTTCGCGCCAGTGGCGATGCCGACAATGATCGAGAAGACGATCAGCCCTGCCGGGGTCGGAAACACAAACGGCACCAACGCGCCAACAGCGATCATGCCAGTCGTGGCAACGGCCAGCTGCTTCGGCCGCCCGATCCGGTCGGCGAGTGGCCCGACCCCCAGGCAGCACACCAATCCGATGATCAGCGTGATTGACGAGTTCACCGACAGCAGCCGTTGGGCGCCCGCCTGATCAAGGCCGAGATAATCCTGCAGGATATACAGCATGTAGTTCGACACCATCGAGCTGCCCACCACCAGCAGGAACCGTGCGGCCAGGGTCTTATAGAAATCGGTGGCATTGCGCGTGGGGAACATGGACATCGTCACCAGTTCGCGCTTGCTGAACGGGGCGACCGGCTCATGGAGATTCGACCGCTCCCCCGCCAGCAGCGCGGAGACCACGCCGCCGATCAGCGCGATGGCGGCGAAGACCTCCACGCCCAGCGTCACGTCGCCCAGGAACTGGGCGGCCACCAGGATGCCAGCCTGCCCGCCGATCGTCTGCCCCAATCCGTAGGCCGAGGAGGCGGTGCCGCGCCAACGGGCCGGCACTCGGTCGGACAGCTGTGCCACAATCGCGGCGGCTACGCCGTTGACCACGAATTCGTAGACGCACCACCAGGCCAGCATCACCGGAATCGTCTCGGCGCGCGAGTAAATCAACAGCACCAGGCACGACAGGATCGAGCATCCGATAATCCACGGCTTGCGCTTGCCGAATCGCGTGCGGGTGCGGTCCGAGCAGGCGCCCAGCGCGATGTTCGAGAACAGCGCGACGATCATCGCGACCGTGGAGAACATCATGACCAGCGGCACCTTGTTCACCGGGTCGATCTCGGATATCTTCTGCGGCAGCAGCGTGGCGATCGCCCCCTGATGCGGCAGCAGCCAGCTGGCCGGCCCGATCACCAGCGAGACGACGAGCCTCCACGGCAGGCGCTCATCAGCATTCGTCACATCGACGTTCGATGTCACCGTTCCCCTCTTCTACCGGCACACCGGCCATGCAGCCGACGAAGCCGCCTGCCCACTCCGTGCTCAGGAACCGCGCGTCATACCGGTCGAGCGCCACGCCCGCGGCGCAACCATCCTCGCCGGCGGCGAGGCACGCGGCCACCTCGCGCACGTCGCCGTCATAGGCGAACAGCGTCAGCACATTGCGGTGCAGCAGCAGAGCCACACCCGCCATCCCGGGCTGCAGCGGGCCATACTCATGCTCCTCAGCCTGGCCGGCCCGCACGATCGTGCAGGTCACCCGACGGCTGGATTCGGCATCGGCCGCCGACTCCACACGCACCGTGACATGATGCGTGGAATTCTGACGGACGATCAGCGTGCCGCAAGCGGGCACGGGGATCACGCAGTCGTCGGACGTGACGCGGGCGTAACGCACGCCGCGCTCGGCGCGGATAATCTCCACGGCCGTGCCATCCACATCCATCACCGGGCGGGCCTCATCCGCCGACACCGGATCGGACACGGACGCGCCGATGGCGATGCGCGCGGCGCGATCGTCCTCGACCAGCACCATGTCGGCGGGCGGGAACTGCCCGGCCGGAACATCCTGCGCGATCGCAATGCGCTTGGGCAGGCGGCCCAGACCGGGGGCCACCACCGGCCACCCCGGATCGCCCTGCGGGGTGGAGGGGGCGCCGCCGCCATCCAGCTTCCAATCAGCGGGGTTGTGCTCCCAGGTCAGCGGGGCGATGAACGGTTCGCGCCCCAGATAGCTCAGCAGCTCGCCGGGGTCGGCGCCCTTGGTCTCGCGCACGCCGAGGCTCACGATCCACCAGCCGAGCCGCGGGTGATGGATCAGGTCGGTGTGGCCGACGCACTGCACCTGCTCGGCCAGGCCCAGCTGGCGGTGGGTCAGGATCGGATTCTTCTTGTTCGCATGGAACAGGCGGCGGTGGGTGTCCAGCACGCAGCGCTCGTTGTCGCGCGGTGTGGGGATCGGCGTTCCGCTGGCCTGGACGTCACGCTCGAACTCCCCCATGGCCGCCTTCAGCCCGTTCGGGGCGAACACGCGCATGACCATCTCGCTGTGCTCGAAGCTGGTGCCGCCCTCGGCGGTCATCAGATACACGTAGTCGTCGATCCGGTACAGGTGCGGCCCCTCGGCCCACACCGCCTCGACGCCGTATCCGCGCCAGATCACGGTCTTGCCGCAGCCGGCCGCCTCACCATCGTCGACCAGCGTCCAAGTCTCGGGATCGATGCGCTGCGTCCAGACCTCGGTCTGTCCCTCCCACTGCGGGTCGACGGCGGGGCGGGTCTGCGTCCAGTACACCGAGCCGTCGGCGTCCTCGAAGACGTCCGGGTCGATGCCTTCGGCGCCGTCGATCCAGTACGGGCCGGACCACGGGCCCTCAAGCCGTTCCGCGGTGATGGCGAAGTTGCCTTCGGCACGGGCCGCGGCCTCGAGCTCGTCGTCCGACACCCCACCGCGGCGCGCCGCATCGGCGTCGATGCGGGCGATGGTGCAGACGATCACGTACTTGCCGCCGACCTTGCGCAGCGTCGGCGCGTACACGCCGCCGGAATCCTCGACGAACGGGATGAGCAGGCGGCGCGCCATCGCCTCGTCGATGGCGTCGGCGAGGTGCGTCCAGCGGCCCAGGTCGTCGGAGACGTGGATCGGCAGACCGGGGACCAGCTCGAACGAGGAGTTCACCATGGCGATCCGGTTGTTGTCGGCATCCCACATCCAGGTCGGGTCGGGGTACATGCCGGTCAGGACCGGGTTGGTGATGGTGGTGATGGTGGAAGGGGTAGTGGTCATCGTCATTGATCCTTGGGAGTGGCGGCCTGCGGCCGGTGATGGACGTTCTGTCTTCGAAACTTTCATACAGCGTTGTACCGAACAGTTGAAACTTTCGGCCCGCTGAAACGGGAGAACGCCCACGGGTTGCCCCGCAGGCGTTCTCTCGATCAATCGGAAGGAAAAGGAGAAAGGAGTAAGAATAAATGACCGGCGATGGCCGCCGGCCGGACCTTACCGCATGTCCGGCCGGTGGCGCTCACCGTTTGGCACGGGCCCTGGGCCCGGCATCATCACGCCTCGGCGAGGGCGTCGATGATGTAGTTGTTGATCGTGGCCTTGACGGACTCGAGGTGATCCGACTTGGTGGCCTCGATGAGCTTGGCCTGCGGGATGTCGAGAGCGTACTCCTCCAGGGAAGCCAGCGTGGCAGTGCCGTCCTCGATGGTGGCGCCGATGCCGGAGTCGTAGGAGGCATAGCGCTCGGCCTGCAGGTTCTGGATGAACTTGTCCTCGTGCATCTTCGCGGCGACCAGCAGGCCGGCGGCGAAGGTGTCCATGCCCGCGATGTGCGAACGGAACAGGTCCTCGGCGTCGAAGGAGGTACGACGCGGCTTGGCGTCGAAGTTCAGGCCGCCGTGGGGGCCGATCTGGCCCTCGTCGATGACCTCCCACATCACGGTGGTGGTCTCCATCAGGTCGGTCGGGAACTCGTCCATGTCCCAGCCGATGAGCTTGTCGCCCTGGTTCGCGTCGAGCGAGCCGAGCACGCCGGCCTCACGGGCCGTGCGGATCTCATGCTGGTAGGTGTGGCCGGCCAGGTTGGCGTGGTTGCCCTCGAGGTTCAGCTTCATGAAGTCGATGTCGTAGGTCTTCAGGAACGCGATGGCGGTGGCGGCATCGAAGTCGTACTGGTGCATCGTCGGTTCCTTGGCCTTCGGCTCGATCAGGAACTGGGCGTCCAGGCCGATCTCCTTGGCGTACTCATGGCACATGTGGAAGAACTTGGCCATGTGCTCCTGCTCGCGCTTCATCTGCGTGTTCCACAGGTTCTCATAGCCTTCGCGGCCGCCCCAGAACACGTAGTTCTCGGCGCCCAGGCGCTTGGCGATCTCCAGGCTGTGCTTCAGCTGGCCGCCAGCGTAGGCGTAGATGTCGGCGAACGGCGAGGTCGAGGCGCCGGAGACGAAGCGCGGGTTGGTGAACAGGGAGGAGGTGTTCCACAGCAGCTTGACGCCGGTGGCCTTCATGTTCTCCTCGATCTTGTCGACGACCTTGTCCAGGTTGGCGTTGGTCTCGCGCAGGGTGTCGCCCTCGGGGGCGATGTCGCGATCATGGAAGCAGAAGTACTCGGCGCCGAGCTTGGTGAAGAACTCGAAGGCGTAGTCGACCTTGGCCAGAGCCTCGTCGAGCGGGTTGGAGTACTTGCCGTACCACGGACGGTGAGCGGTGCCGGTGCCGAACGGATCGACGAGCTCCTGATCGAAGGTGTGCCACCAGGCGACGCCGAAGCGCAGCCAATCCTTCATCTTCTTGCCGGCGACGACGCGGTCGGCGTCGTAGTAATGGAAGGCCAGGCCCTCCTGCGGTCCCTTCTGGCGACCGACGTATTCGATCTTGTCAACATCCCACAGACCCATGGGTTGCTCCTTTGCTGTTGATTCGAGCTGTTATTGTGTCGGCGTTCTTGTGGTCCGCCGTTGCATACATAGTAAGACCATTTACCCAAGTATGTCAATTCGTTTAACTTTATCGGCGTTTCGCGTCATACGACGCCCATTCAGCCAGCCACATCCCAAGCAATCACCCGCAACTCCCTGACCAGCCCCAGCCTTCTTGCCACCGCCACAACCGCGTGGTACAGAATCCCTCGGATGGCCCCGGCATCTCCCGTACCACAACTGCGGGGTACAAAACCCATCGGACAAGACCAGGATCATTCCATGCCGCAATCACACGGCAGGGCAATCCCATCGCGCCGTCGGACCGCATCAGAACGGTTCGATCTGCTCTTGCATAACCATGCCGGTGCGGCGGAACCTTTGAAGATCAAGGCTCCGCCGCACCGGCACGATTATTGGACAATCAGGCGGCCATCTTCCTCGGACGACGGCCGCCCAAGGTCAGACGCGATGGCGGCCGCCGCGACTACGCAGCGCCATGCAGCTGCCCGCAATCAACAACGCAACCGCGGCGATCACCGTAGGCACCATCACTCCAGCACCGGTGTCCGCCGGTTTCTCGCCGTCCGGCCGACCCGAGGAAGAGGACTGCTGTCCGCCCGAAGGCTGCTGCCCATCCGAAGGCTGCTGTTCGCCCGTCCCGACGCCCACTGTCACATAGTCGACAGCCGAGGTGGCCGATCCTCCGTACGGCGAGGTGACCTTGGCATACCATCCCTGAACACCTTCGGGGGCATCCCTCCAGACGATCGACGCAGTACGGACGTCGTCGGAATCGGACTGCGCAGGTTCGATCAGGGCAGTGCCGATAACCTCGCCACCGAGCACATCGACGCGGAAGGAATCGGTGGTCAGCGTCTTGGGCCGATCGGCCTGGGTCGTATCGATGCCCAGTTCGTTCAGATGGATGACAAATTCCTCGTCCGAGGGCGCGAATTCGGAAGTGGCCACGGATTCGGAGCCGTATTCGTTAAGCGACGGCGAATACGTGCGCACGCTCATCGTGCCGTCAGCAGTGTTCACGTGCATCAACCGCAGGTAGCCCTTGCCGCCCTCTTCCATGCCCTGGTAGTCGAACAGCATGTTGACCACGTTGCGATCGGCCACGCCGTCGCCATCCGTGTCGACCTGCGAGACTGTCTTCTGAGCGCTGTGGTAGTGGCCGGACAGCACCATCTTGACGTTCTCGTTCGGAGCGACCACACGCTGGTAGACTTCCTGCGGAATCAGTCCCAAACCGCCCGAGGCGAGCAGGTACTCGTGGAAGTTGAGGATGGCCACACGGTCGGGATACCGCGCGAGCACATCATTCATCCACTCGATCTCCTCGTCGCCGATGCCCCAGCCCATGTACACCATGATGAAGTCGATGCCACCGGCGGACACCAGGTCGTAATGGCCCTTGTTGTTCTTGTAGCTGCCGCCGTACCACGGGTTGGAGTTGTACCGGTTCTCACCGAAGCGGGCGGAGAACTGCGTGTAGTCCTCGGTCTTGTGATCCACGTCATGGTTGCCGGCAAGCACACCGTACGGGAACCCGGCTTCGTCGAGACGCCTGTACTGTTCGTCCGCCCGAGCCCACTGATCGTCGAGTTCGGCGTTATCGACCACATCGCCGGTGTGGAACATGTAGGAGATGTTCATCCGGTCACGGTTCTCAAGCAGCCAGGTGTGGATGTTCTTCTGGTGCTCGAAGTACCCATTGTCGTCGTAGTTGGCATTGTAGTACTGCGTGTCGGACTCCCACGCGAATGTGAAGTCATAGTCTTGGCGTGGGGTGTCAGCCTGGCTGATCGGATCGTCGGTCATGGAGATGACCGGCTCGCCGTTCACTCCGTTGATCGTGGAGATCTCTCCGTCGGCTTGCGCGGCCACACCATCAAGGGAAGACGCGGCGGTAAGGTCACCGGGCGCATAACCGGCACCATTCTGGATCACCACGGTCATCGCGCCGTCAGCCACATGGTCGGCATTGGCCACATTCTGCTCAATCGTGGCCTTGCCTTTTCCGTTGGCCTGGACCCGGGCCACCTGATCCCATGCGCCGGTGGTCACGTTCCTGACGAACGCATACAGGTCGGAACCGGCTTCGGCGGAACCGTTCCAACGGATCGTGGTGGAAGCGGTCGCGTCGGCCGCCAGAGATTCCGGCACCTTCACCGTGAAGGACTGGTACGGGAACCCGGCATCCTCGGCGGTGGTGGTCACGGTCGCCTTGTCATCCGCATTGAGCTTGGCGGCGTCTTCGGCGGACAGCGCCGTGCCCTGCGTCCCGTCAGCCAAACCGGACTGGCGGGTGGTGCCCTGCGAGGAGGCGATCTTGTCGGTTTCTCCAGGAACCATGGCCTCGCCGCGGTAGAAGGTCACGCCGAGTTCATCGTTCGACTCGTCGGCTGCGCTCACGCTCAACGTCGGCTCGGCGCCATCCCGCGATTCCACGGCGGTGATGGTCGGATCCTCCTCCGGCGTGGTGAAGGTCACTTCTGCGCTGGTGGTGTTGCCTGCATTATCGGAGACGGTGAAGGTGACGGTGTGCTCGCCCGCCGGCAGATCGACCGAGGATGTCGTATACGGCAGTTCGATCGGTTCGGCCTCGGATTGCCCGTTGGCAAGGGTTGCGCCCAACGAGCCCTCGGCTATACCGGAGGTTATATCCGAGGCCTCGGCGTCGATGGTGATTGTTCCGCGCTTGACATCCTTGCCGGAGTTTTCTTCGTCGGCGATGTCGGGGGTGATGACCGGCTTGGTGTTATCGACCGTGACCGTGGCCTCGGCGCGGTTCGCACCGAACTCCGCGGATACCGTATGCTCGCCGTCGGCCACCGTGGTGGTGTCCCACAGATACTGGTTGGCGGCCACGGAGGTTTCGGGAATCTCGAACTCGAGCAGGATGTACTCATACTGGCCCGAGGAATCGCCGATCTTGATCGAATTGGCGGGATTCGCGACTTCCTCGGTCACGTCTTCCTCCGTCACCTTACCGGCGGTGCCCGGGCTCACGCCGGCGGTCGCCTTGCTCGCATGCAGCGTCGTACCGTCGGGGAGCACCAGGCGAATGTTGGACGCCTGGTAGTTGTCGGCGTTCTCGGAGTTCACGGTGCCGTCGGACAGAATATCGGTGGCGCTGGACTTGGTGCCGGCGTTCATGTACATCTTGATGGTGTTGTCCTCGACCATGTCCAACGGGACCGGGAACGACACGGTGGCTGTGTCGCCGTAGGTGCCGTCGTCGAAGGAGCCGATCACGTTCTCCTGCCAATCGGACTCGCTCGGTGTACCCTGAATGTCGAGCTTCCTGGTGAACGAATTGTAGAAGAAGATGTCCATCTGGGTGATTTCGGCGGCAATATACGGCTCGGATTCCAGCGAAGTGGTCATGCTCTCGACCCCCACGGGCTCGCTGTCAATCGAAATGGACGGGCGGGCATCCTTATCGGCGCCGGTGGCACGGACCGCCTGCTCGCCGCGCAGGAACTGGCCGTCGACCATGTTCAGGCGGACTTCGGAATCATCGTAATCCGTACCGACGATGGTCTTCGGCTCGCTTTGCACCGGGGCACCGATGCCATTGGAAGCCTCCACGTAATACTCGATCGAGGCCTTGCGGATCAGGTCGATCTTGTTCATCACATAGCTATAGGTATCGCTGCCCGCAGCCTTCACCAGGTTGTGGGAGGTGTACCCGGATCCTCCCGAAGTCCTGGTGTACAGCGTCACACGTTTGACGTCGGTGCCGGTGCAACGCACGTCAAACGTGAAGGTCACATCCTCGTCGGCGCCGAAGGTGGACGGCGTGGAATCGGCGATATCGGGAGCGGTGACGTTCTGGGGGAACGTGTATGCAGTGGCGCGGATGTCGGATGGAGCCACACTGCCCGGGGTGGCGGGCTGATCGATGCTGGCAAGCGTACTCTCATTCGTGCCGCCGGCATAGACGTAACGCAGGGTGTTCGACCCACTGGAGTCCGCGGTGTATGCCGCCGACGAAACCAAGGTTTTGGTCTTGGTGCTGATTTTCATCAGACGTGCCGAGCTGTTGGACATGCCCGCCGAATGGATGGTGAACAGGTCCTTACCCATCGTGAGCGCATGCTCGCCGGTCAGGTCGAACTCATTGTTGAAATCGGTGTCGGTCAGGTCGTCGTTCGAACCGTTCTTGATCCAAAACACCGCAGAATCGCCGGCGGCGATCTTGATGTCGGCCTGATCGGCGCCCCACTCCACGTCCCCGGCATCGCCCTGTTCCGGATAGCTGTAGTAGATGGTGTAGGCGTCAGAGAAGTCAACAGTTTGATCAGAGACGTTCGTGACTTCGATGAACTCGTATCCGTCGGCCCCGCCGACATTGGCGGAGTTCGGATCCATCTCGGTGATGACCAGCGGGACCAGCGCCTGCTCATACCCGCTCTGGTTCACGGAGAGCGCGATCTGCGCACCTTCCTGCGTGGTGACGAGCCCCTCGTCATCGGTGACGACGAAACGGTACGCCATCGTGCCCTTGCCCGCGAACGTGCCGGAGGGGATGGCGAACGACCACACGTCGTTCTCGACGGTGCCGGCGAGGTTCGAGTCGACATAGTCGGTATCGGTGTCGGTCTTCCACTGCAACGCCACCGAGGCGATGTGCTCGTTACCATCGGATACGGCGATCTGCGCCTTCAGCGTGATGGCGTCGGTGTCATAGACGACCTCCGGCAGTTCGCTGACATCGGTGATGATGGTCTCGCGATCGGACTGGACAGGCCAAGATTCCGGCTTCTGTCCTTCGACAAGCGAACCAGGCGTGGCGGAGTTGTCAGTGCTGAGCGTACCGACGCCATTGGCGTCATAGGAAAGGTTCAGCGTGGTGTCCGCCGCGCCTCCGCCGTCATAGCCAACGGTGTTGGTGGCGCCGGTGGACTTCCGGGTCAGCACAAGGGTACGGGCGCTCCCGTTCGCCATGCCCTCGCCTTTGGAGACGGTGAACAGGTTGACGCCGTACTGCAGCTGCGGGTCGACGCCGGACGCATCCTGCCAGAAGGCATTGAAACAGGCAGCGAGATCCTGCCCTTCCAGATCGGATTCGAATTGCGCAAAATTGTCCCACAGCACGATGGACGCCCCAGGTTGGACGGCCACATCCAAGGAGGCGTCGGCGGCCGCGGATTCGAAAGCCTCGGGGGTCCAGTCGACCCCGTTGTAGGTCAGGCTCAGGTCGCTGATGTTCACAGGCTCCGCACCCATGTTCGTCAGCTCGATGTATTCGCCGGCGTCCACCATGGTGTCGACGCCGCCGACAGTGTTACCGGTGTTGACGGCAAGCTCGGTGATGACCACCGGCATGCCGCCGGCGATGGATGCGCCCGTCGCTGCAAGCGGCGTGACACTGTACGCATTCTGCGCAGATTCATCAGCATAGGCGCTGACGGTAGTCACGCATGGCACCGCAGCCAGCGAGACGCCCAAGGCGAGCGCCGCCAGACGGCGAGCGCACCGCGATGATTGGGGAAGAATGTGACGCATGTTTTCTCTTTCTCATAGGCAGCCGCTCCCAAGAAGGAATGGCGTCCCCACTCTAAGAGCGCACCGACAGGCACCATGCGGACGTTCCGTTCGATTTCCCCGCATAGTCGTCAAGTGTTCTTCGCGCGTTCGCGTTTTGTACACTTACCCCGCCGTCCCGTTGATGCGTCACACGCCATACATCAATTACACGTTGCGCATATTTGTGGTGATAATGTGCGTATCAACAGTGAAGTATTGACATCTCGATGTTGAGATTCTCGCCTCACGGCACCCACAGCGTTGAGGCCGGCCGTCACCACGGCGCATCCACCACCCATTGACACGCAAAGGAGCACCACATGGCACTGCAAACCCTGCTCGAACCGCTTGAAATCAACCATATGACCCTGAAGAACCGCATCATGTTCCCGCCGATGACCACCGGCTACGAGGCACGCGACGGTTCCATCACCGAACAGAGCATCAACTTCTACAAGCGTGTGGCCGAGGGCGGCGCCTCCTATATCGTGCTCGGCGACGTGACCCCGTGCACACCATCTCCCCCACGCCCAAGCTCGTGACCGACGAGCAGATTCCCTCGTTCAAGGCCCTGGCCGACGCCCTGCACGAGTTCGGCTGCAAGCTCGGCCTGCAGGTGTTCCATCCGGAGTACGACACAGTGGCCGTGGCCGAACTGTTTGCCAAGGGCGACATGGCCGGCGCCCGGGCCAAGCTGCACCATGACATGCAGCACTACATCAACGAGGTCACCGGAGAACGGCTCCAGGAGATTCTCGTCCATATCACCGAGAACCCGCAGCTCGGCCGCGGCGGCCTGTTCATCGACGAGGCGGTGGAACTCGCCAAGCTGCTTGAGGCCGACGGCGTCGACACCTTCCACGTCGGCCAGGCCAACCACACCGGCAACCTCAACGACACCATCCCCGCCATGGGCACGCGCCCCGAATGCTTCATGGCGCCGTACGCCCGCCGCGTCAAGGAAGCCGTGTCCGTGCCGGTCTCCACGGTGGGCCGCATCATGACCCCGGAGGATGGAGCCCGGCTCATCGAGGAAGGCGTGTGCGACTTCATCGGCCTCGGCCGTCCGATACTGTGCGACCCCGATTACGCGAACAAGGTGGCCGCGGGCCAGGCCGACCTGATCCGCCCGTGCATCATGTGCAACCACGGGTGCACCGACGCCATCGCCAGCCGCCGGTTCATCTCCTGCGTGCTCAATCCGGAGAACGGCTACGAGTACAAGCGTGTCATCACGCCCGCCGGGACGCCGCGGAAGATCGCGGTGGTCGGCGGCGGCCCCGCGGGCATGGAGGCAGCGCGCGTCGCCGCCTGCGGCCGACGTGCCGGAACCGCAGACCCAGGCGATCAGCATCCCATGCGACTGCGTGGTCATCGCCTCCGGCACAGCACCGGTGGCCTTCGACACCGCCGCGCTTGAGGCGCACGGTATCAAGGTCACTCTGGTCGGCGACTGCAACGGCAAGGCCGCGGACATCAACCGCGCCGTGGAGGAGGGCTATCTGGCCGCCACCGCCGCCTGACACACCCGACTTCGTTCGGACTCTGATGCATCGTGACTCTGACATATTCCACAGAACCGCGGAATAACAACGTTTTGGGGAAAGCATCAGAGTCCGGAGAGTTCGGGAGTGTTGAGCCTCAATGCGTCAGGGTCCGAGGGTGTCAGAGTCCGAGGGCGCCAGAATCCGAAGGTGCCGTGGACCGGGACAGGAACGGGATCCGGACAGACGCAATCAGCGGAGATCCTTGACGAACCAGTGCTGGCTGCCGGTCAGCGGGTAGCCCTGAATTTCGCCGATTTGGCGGTAGCCGTACTTCGGGTAGAAGTCCCGCCCCTGAAAATCGAAGGTGTTGAGCAGCGCATACCGGCAGCCGTGCTCGCGCCCGGCCTGTTCGATGCGGGACAGCAGGTCGCTACCCAACCCCTGTCCACGATGCCCCGGCGACACCGCCAACACCTCGATCTCCAGCCATTGGCCGAACATCGTGCCGTATACGCCGCCGATGACGGCACCATCGTCATCCTTCGCCGTGATCGAGAACTCACGCTCGTCCAGGATCTCGAAATGCTCGCGATTGTACGCCCGCAAAATCTCGTGAATCGCGGCCTTCGTCGCCTCGTCCGGTTCCTCCACGCTGTCGAACGTCGCCATTGCAATCCGCTCCTTCGTCACATCCGCCGATCGGTTACGATGTGGATGCCCGCCAGCGTACCCCATATCGCCCTGCCGTCCAACCCGGACCGGCGACCGGTCCGAAAACGGACGCAGGCACGGTGACGGCGCACCGCATCTCTCCGGCCTCGCAACCGCATCACGAACGCGCACGGCCGACCAATACGGCAACCACGCATTGCGCCGCGGCCAGCGCCAACGCCAACAGCAACGGCGCCGCCCACAACCCGGACACCGGCATCTCGCGCCTTACGCACCGCATCCGCCCCATGCCGCTCCTTTCTCCTTTTCACACCATCCACGGCAGCTGCATCCCGACTCGCCATTGCAAGAAGTCATCATCTTGACCATGCCACATGCCGATGACCGCGTTCATTAAGGTATAGCCGCATCGCGCAGAGAAAAATCATAAAGATTCGGTTATAACTGAAACTTTTTGTATAATACATAATATTTTCAGACGTAGCCGCAACTCCATGGAGGACATCATGATTGTCGAACGTCCGACATATATCCAACAAATCACCCCTTTTATCGGAAAGAACGTCATCAAAGTCCTCACCGGTGTTCGCAGATCCGGAAAATCCACGCTCCTGGACCTCATCAAACCCGTTCTTGTCAGCCACGGAGCCGACGAAGGCAACATCCTGCATCTGCGGTTCGAATCGGAACGTTACGCCGATATCCGTACCAACAAGGACCTCGTTGACTACGTTGCTTCGCACGTCGATACAACCCGCCCGGTCACACTGCTGTTCGATGAAATCCAGGAAGTCGATCATTGGGAAAAGGCAGTGCGTTCATTCATGGTTGATTACAACGCCGATATGTACATCACCGGATCCAACGCGTACGTGCTTTCCAGTGACTTGGCGACATTCATTACCGGACGATACGTCACCATCAATGTCTTCCCGCTATCGTTCAAGGAATTTCTTGCCGCCTTGCGCGACGACGAACCGCAAGTGGATCCCCATGTCGCGTTTCGGCGTTACGTCGAGCAAGGCGGCTTTCCGTTCCAGACGGAACTCGAATTCGATCAGTCCTCATCGTTGAAGTATCTGGAAGACCTGTTCTCCACCATCCTGCTCAAGGACGTCGTCAAACGCAACAACATCCGTGACGTCGACCTGCTCGAACGAATCGTCCGGTACGCCATTTGCGAGGAGGGACACCTGATCACACCGAAATCCATTGCCGATTATCTGAAAAGCGAGCGCCGCTCCACCTCTCAGGAAACCGTGGCCAACTATCTCAACGCCGCCGAGCAGGCCTACCTGATCTACCGTGCGCCGCGGCAGGATCTTATCGGCAAACGCATTCTGCAATTCAATGAAAAGTATTACGTGGTGGATCAGGGCCTCAGGCAGGCCATCGGCATGAACAACACGGCCGGTATCGATCAGGTGTTGGAGGGAATCGTGTACATGGAGCTGCGCCGACGTGGATATCATGTGGCAGTCGGCAAGGTCGGACAAAAGGAAGTCGATTTCATCGCGACCAAAGATACGACTACGGAGTATTACCAAGTCACCTATCTATGTTCCGACGACGCCACGCGAGAGCGAGAGTTCAGCTCCCTGGAGGCAATCGACGACAATTATCCCAAAACCGTGCTCTCGCTGGATGCATTCCCGTACTCCCGCAACGGCGTGTTGGGGAAGAACATCGTGGATTGGCTGCTCGACGACTAAGGCACGTCATTCCTCAGCCCAGCGTCAGGCGGCGGCGATGCTGACGCAGCACGTCGAAGGAGTAGATCACCAGGGCCAGCCAGATCACCGAGAACGAGATGAACCGGCTGGCCGGCACCTGCTCGCCCAACACCACAATGCCCAGCACCAACTGGATCGTCGGCGTGATGTACTGGCTGAAACTCACCGTGATGAACGTGGCGTGCTTGACCGCGTACGAGGTCAGCACCAGCGGAATCACCGTCAGAATGCCGCATCCGGCCAGCAGCAGCCAGCCCCACCACGGCTCCCCCGCCGGCACACCGAACCGCGGCTGCACGGCGAGCGCCACGAATGCGAACGGCGTCAGCACGCCGGTCTCGAACGTCAGAGACTCGAACGGATCCAGCGGCACGAAGCGTTTGATCAGGCAGTAGCCGCTGTAGCTGAACGTCATCAGCATCGCCAGCCCGGGGAACGCGCCCGTGTCCATCACATACAGCACGCCGCCGGCCAGCGCCACCAGCATGGAGACGACGCCCAGCCCCGTCGTCCGCTCCCGCAGGAACACCAGGGCGAGCAGCATGTTGATCAGCGGCATCAGGAAGTTCGCCGCACTGGCCTCGGAGGTGTGCCCGATCGACACCAGGTAGATATAAACCACCCAGTCGATCGTCACGAGCACGGCGGCGGCCACCGCGGCGGCGAACACCTTCGGGCGCGCCCACAGCGCCTTCACCGACGCCACGAACCGCGGCCAGCGCCGCGTGGCCAACATGAACAGCACCATCACCACCGCGGCGGTCACGATGCGGTACAGCATCACGTTCATCGACGAGATGTTCGCGAGCGCCGCCCAGTACAGCGGGAAGAACCCGTACACCACCTCGGCGACCACCATCGCCGTCACGCCCTGCGGGGTCTGCACCACCCGGCGGCCGCCCGACGACGGCCGATCACCCCGGCCCGCGCCGCCCGCCGCAGCACCCGTTCCAATACCGTTACGCATACCCTCATTCGTCTTGCTCACCGGATGATGATAACGCGTCATAGATGACATGGATGCCCAACCACCGGGCACGCGAGCCTCCGCGCCGACCCGCGGTGTTAGAGTATGCGTAGCCAGGACCATGGCCGGCGATGCGGCCGCGCGCCGTCGGGACGACGCGGCGGCAGGCATCGCGGCAACAATAGAAGGAGCATCAATGAGCGCGATCGATACCACATGCGTACAGGGCGGCTATCAGCCGGGCAACGGCGAGTCCCGTACCCCGCCGATCATCCAGGCCACGACGTTCAAGTACACGTCCAGTGAGCAGATGAGCCGACTGTTCGACCTGTCGGAGTCCGGATACTTCTACACCCGCCTGCAGAACCCGACGAATGATACGGTGGCGGCGAAGATCTGCGAGATGGAGGGCGGCGCGGCCGCGATGCTGACCTCGTCCGGCCAGGCGGCGAACTTCTTCGCGCTGTTCAACATCTGCAATGCGGGCGACCACATCGTCGCCTCGTCAGCGATCTACGGCGGCACGTTCAATCTGATCAACGTGACGATGCGCAAGATGGGCATCGAGTGCACGTTCGTGAGCCCCGACTGCACGCCGGAGGAGCTGGACGCCGCGTTCCGGCCGAATACCAAGGCCGTGTTCGCCGAATCGATCTCGAATCCGGCGCTGATCGTGCTCGACTTCGACAAGTTCGTCTCCGCCGCGCATGACCACGGCGTGCCGATCATTGTGGACAACACGTTCCCGACGCCGATCAACTGCCGTCCGTTCGAGTACGGCGTGGACATCGTGACCCATGCGACCACCAAGTACATGGATGGCCACGGCTCCTGCGTCGGCGGCGCGATCGTGGACTCCGGCAACTTCGATTGGATGGCCCATGCGGACAAGTTCCCCGGTCTGACCACGCCGGACGACTCCTACCACGGCGTGACCTACGCGAAGGACTTCGGCAAGGGCGCATTCATCACCAAGGCCACCGCGCAGCTGATGCGCGACTTCGGCTCCACCCCGGCGCCGATGAACTCCTGGATCATGGGCATGCATCTGGAATCGCTGGCCGTGCGCATGCAGCGCCACTGCGAAAATGCGCAGAAGGTGGCCGAGTTCCTCAATGACGATCCGCGCGTCAGCTGGGTGCAGTTCCCCGGCCTGCCCGGCGACAAGTACTACGAGACCGCCCAAAAGTACATGCCGAACGGCACCTGCGGCGTGATCTCCTTCGGCGTGCCCGGCGGCCGCGACAAGGTCTCCGCGCTGCTCGACCACTTCAAGATGATCTCGATCGCCACGCATGTGGCCGATGCCCGCAGCTGCGCGCTGTATCCGGCCGGCACCACGCACCGCCAGCTCACCGAGGAGCAGCTGGAGGAGGCCGGGGTCGGCATCGACCTGGTGCGTCTGAGCTGCGGCATCGAGAACGCCGACGACATCATCGCCGATCTCAAGCAGGCGATGGACGCGGTGCTGTAATCGCATTCCGCGCAACCATACATACCGCGGCGTCAAGGCCCGCGACGAGGAACGCCCGTCGCGGGCCTTATCGTATCCGATTCACGGGCGATGCGGAGCCCGCCCCTGTTGCGTCCCGTCTGTCCTGTGTCGACCCTGTTACCGCGGAGGTATGGCGACATGCTTGGCCGACGTCGCCGTACACGCGTCGCCGTCGGCATAGGATGGATGACAGGAACCTGTGATGGAGGACCGGCACCAACCGGAGTACGACCGGAGCCAGCCGGAGTACAACCGTCACCGAGTGGCAGCGGCACACTCCTGGAGGCGCGATGGACAACGACGACTACACGGCCAAGATGACCGAGCTCATCGAACTGATGCGCGTCATCGGCAACGATACGCAGCAGTGCGAGGTCAAGGAATGCAAGCGCAAGATCAGCTCCACGATCACCGAGACGCTGTCCGCGTTCTCCAACGGCAACGGCGGGTACATCATCCTGGGATTGAGTGAGAAGGCCGGTTTCACGCCTGTCGAGGGATTCAACGCCCGCGCCATGCAGGAGGCGCTGAGCCAGGCCTGCGAGAAGCTCACGCCCGTGGTCCGGCCGGTGATCGTGACCTGCCCGTTCGAAGGCGCGAACCTGGTGTTCGCCGTCATCGACGAGATGCTGCCGCGGGAGAAGCCCTGCTTCATCTCCTCGATCGGCCCGCACGGCGGATCCTACATCCGCACCGGCGACGGCGACCGCAAGATGACCACCTACGAGGTCGACCGCCTGCTCGAGGAGCAACGCCAGCCGGAGCACGACATCGCGATCGTGCCGGAGGCCACGCTCGACGATCTCAACCCGACACTCCTCCGCGCCCTGCTCGAACGCGAGCGCGAGCGGCACCCGCACGTGTTCGCGGACCGTTCCGACGAGGATATGATGCTGGATCTGCGCATCCTGCGCGAACCGTCCACAGATGAATATGCCGAAGACCGTCAGTCCTGCGACGACGAAACGCGCGCACACGACACGAATCGCAACGACACCGCAACGGCTCCGGACACCGTCGCCCCCGACGCCATCGAACCGGTGCAGGCCGCGCACCGCGCGCACCCCACGCTCGCGGGACTGCTGGCCGTGGGCCGGTATCCGCAGAAGTTCTTCCCGCGGCTTACCGTCACCGTCGCCGTATACCCGGGAACCTCGCGCGACGAGGTGTTCAGGGGCGACGCGCAACTCGTCGCGTCCGACACGTTCACCGGGCCGATCCCCACAATGATCGACGACACGGTCGCCTCGCTGATGGCATGGACCGCCGTTCCCGGCACCGGCTCCGACGCTGCCCCGGCGCAGACCGCGATGTATCCGCAGCTGGTCCTGCGCGAGGCCGTCGCCAACGCGCTGACCCACCGCGATTACTCCCCAGACGCGCTCGGCACGCCCGTGCACGTCGACGTGTTCACCGACCGGATCGAGGTGTCGAACCCGGGAGGCCTGTTCGGCGCGGTCTCCAAACAACGGCTCACCCATGAGGCCTCCACGTCCACGCGCAACGCGTTCCTGTTCTCCCTGCTGCAATCCGCCCCATCCCCGGACGGCGGCACCGTGCTGCGCGACAATGGCACCGGATATCTGCGCATCGGCGCCGCGCTACGCAGCGAGGCGCGCGAGCCGGTGCGTATCGAAAACGAGCTCGACCTGTTCCGCGTCGTCATCCCCGGACGCGTGAACGACGCCGCGTTGACCGAACGGGATTTCGCCAGGCGCATCCTGCATCTGCTCGAGCGCGAACCCTCGGCCAGCGTGCGCGACATCATCCGCGAACTCGGACTCTCCCCCGTCGCCGTGGCGGCTGGATTGCGCAGCCTGATGAACAAGGGCCTGGTCGAATCGGGCGATGCCATACCCACGCCGCACAAGTATTACCGGCTGTGCACCCGCGACGCCCGTGCACGCCGGTAACGACGACTTGCCAGGCATGATCGCCCGTTAACGATCAACGTCGCGACGTTTGTCCATCGTTTCCGTCCGCGACACGCGGCGTGGAACCTTCCTTGCGGCGATACCATGCCATCATCACGAGGGCAACGAGCAGGGCGGCGATTTCGGCGACGGGGAATGCAAGCCAGATCCCGTTCAACCGGAACAGTCTATCCAGACACCATAACGCGGGGACGAGAAACAGCAACTGTCTGCACAGCTGGATCGCTATGCTCGAATATACCTTCTCCGTGGCCTGGAAATAGGTGGAGATCATCGTGGAGAGGCCACAGAACAGGTAGCTTGCCGCCATGATCCGCATGGCGGATATTCCGAACGAACGCATGGCTTCCGATGCCATGAACAATCCCAGGATCTGCGCCGGGAGGAGGACGACGACCAGTGTCCCCAGCACCATCATGCCGGTGACCAAAACGGTTCCGTATCGGAAGGCCAAATGCAGCCTTTCCTTGTTCCCCGCGGCGTAGTTGAACCGCATGACAGGCAGGCAGCCTTGAATCAAACCGTTCACCGTCATGACGATCAACTGCTGCACCTTGAAATACGCGCCGAAGAACGCGATTGCCGTATCGGAATACGCGACCAGAAACAGGTTGACGATGGTCACCATAAACGAGCTGAGGGCATTCATGATGAACGACGGCAGCCCAAAGACGAAGATCCGGCCGATCATCCGCCTTTGCAGACGGAATCCTCTGACTTTCACCTGCACTTTCTGCTTCGTCCCCAGCAACAGGGCGAACGCCAGGATCATGGATACCAGATAGCCCGACACGGTGGCCGACGCGGAACCGACTATGCCCATGGCCGGGAAGACGCCGATGCCGAATATCAGGACGGGGTTGAGAACGAAATTGACGACCACCCCCGCGATCTGGAACCACATGGGGGTCACCATATTCCCTGTGGCCTGTATCATCTTCTGGATCGCGATATGCACCATGTTGGGAATCTGCATGAACGAACATACGCCCATATAGGCGATGCTCAGCCGATAGATCTCCTCATTGCCGGTGAACGCCCGAAAATAAGGCCTCATCATGCACAGCGACACCAGGGTGAGCAACGCGCCGATGCCGAAAGACAGCAGCAACCCGTGCGTGACGGCGGCGTTCGCCTTGTCCTGCTCCTTCCTTCCGAGATACCCGGCGATCAGCACGTTCACGCCGACGCCGATCCAGATGGAGGCCGCGTTCATCAGAGTCGTGATCGGGAACGACAGGGAGACCGCCGTCAGCGCATTCTCGCTCAGCTGCGCCACGAACGCACTGTCTATCAGGTTATAGGAATATTGCAGGAACATGGAGATTAGAGGCGGCAGTGACATTTGCCAAATGAGTTTTCCGACGGGCTCAACGGCCATTTTGTTTTCGGTTCGCATATTTTCCTCCTCTCCGCTTATCCGATGCAGGGGAATCGCGCCGGATAACGGAATGTCAGATCCGTACGATGTAGTCTTGCTTCCGAGCCGCGGGCCGACCGGGCTCCCTGGCCGGATAACCCAATGCAATCGCCCCGACGCCGCGTAAGGTTTCCGGAAGCCCCCATTCCCGCAGAAGAGCCTTGCCTTTTTTACCGTCAAAAATCTCACGCTCCCGATGCACCCATACGGTGCCCAATCCGAGCGCATGGGCGGCCAGCATCATATTTTCAAGAACGCAGCTCCCATCCTCCATTCCGTCGGCATTCCGAATGCGGACAACAAAAAAGCCACGTGGCTATCACAAGATAGCCGCGTGGCAAAAAGATGATCGAATCCGGAAAAGTCCACTTGAATTTTGCGGTTCTGATTGTAGCGCGATTCCGGTAGACCGTCAAACATCGATCATTTCCCGCGCCCGTGGCTATCATCGGTCGTGGGAGGTGTTACGTATGCCGTTACTGCTTCTGGGAGTCATGGTCGGCGCCGTCACGCCGATCCAGACCGCCGTCAACAGTCGTCTGCGCATGGCCGTGGGGACGCCGTTCCGCGCATCGCTGGTCTCGTTCACCGTCGGGACGCTGGTGACGCTCGTCGCCTCGCTAACGCTGGGACCGCACCCGCTGCTGCCGGCATCGGCGCTGGCCGGCCCGTGGTGGATGTGGCTGGCCGGTTTGTTCGGCGTGATCTTCATGACTGGGAACATACTGCTGCTGCCGAAACTGGGCAGCCTGCAGACCGTGATGATGCCGGTGCTGGGTCAGATTCTCATGGGCCTGCTCATCGATACGTTCGGATGGTTCGCGGTGGCCAGGCGCCGCGTCGGCGTCGTGCAGATCGCCGGCATCGTCGTCGCCGTCGCCGGCATCGCGTTGATCCGTCTGGGCTAGCGGGTTCCCGCGCCGTCATTCGAGCCACGGGCCGGCCCGCCGCGACCGGACCGGCATCCGGGCCGTCCGCGGACCACGGCCGCCCGTACAATGGGAGCCACCTACCATCGACGAGGATGGCCGACATCAAGGAGGATGCGATGGACACCCTGATTGTGTACGGCGGCAGATACGGCACCACTGAACGGTACGCCGACGAACTCGCGCGGCTGCTGGGCACCGCCGCGGTTCCCTATGTCGCGGTCGACGATGTCTCGCTGGTCACCGCGGACGTCATCGTGTATCTCGGCGCGGTGTTCGCCGGCGGCGTGCCGGGACTGAAGCGGACGATGGCGCGGCTGGTGAACGTCACCGAACGCATCCGCCGGTTCCCGCGCGAGGACGACCCCGTCGCCGAGGCGAGCCGTCGACCGCGCGTCATCGTGGTCACCGTCGGACTGGGCGACCCGGCGATCCCGGGCAACGCCGAGCATCTGCGCGCCGTCGTCGACAGGCAGCTGCCGCCCGCCGTCGCGGCGCACGTCGAATGCTTCCACCTGCGCGGCGGCATCGACTACGCGTCGCTGAGCCCGAAGCACCGGGCGATGATGTGGATGATGTGGCAGCACGAGAAGCGTGTGCCCGAGGACGAGTGGACCGACGACACGCGCATGTTCAACGAGACGTATGGCGGCGCGGTCGACATGGTTGATTTCGCCACGCTGCAGCCCATCGTCGACGAGCTCGCCGATCCGGCAGCGTCAGTGGTTCAGTAGTCGATACCAATACCGGCTATTTGCTGACGGTGACCGTTTCACGGTGGTCATCATGGCTGAGCGCGAGCGCGCGGATGTGGTCCGGGAACCTAAACAGCTTGTTGATCGCGTTGATGAACAGGCCGACGATGATGGCCGAGATGATCGTGCCGATGCCGATGCCGTTCAGCCGGCCGAAGAAGATGAACGAGCAGATCGTCGCGATGACCATCAGCGTCACGTCGAACGCCACCTTGACGGTGCCGTAGCGCACCTTGGTGACGATCGACAGTGCGCGCACCAGCCCCTCGCCCGGCACGACGATGACGTTCGGCGCGACTTCGATGACGATGCCGAAGGCCAGGATCAGGCATCCGAGCACGACACACAGCAGCCGCTCCCACAGCGCCTGCGGGTCAAGGAACCACAGGATGGTCGAGCTGACGTCGATGGCCGAGCTGAATAGGATGTTCGCGATGATCTGCAGGAACTGCGAGGGTTTGAAACGGCGGCGCAGCAGAACGACCTGGATCATGATGAACAGGATGTTCCAGATGAACGTGGTCATGCCGAAGCTCAGCTGTGGGAACGCGAGGCTGAACACGTACGGCACGCTGGAGATCGGCGAGGTGCCGAGATTGCCGACCGTGATCAGCACGATGCCGAACGAGTTGATGGCCACGCCCAGCATGAAGAACGCGAATCGCGCCACGATATGGTTCATTGCTTGTTGCTCCTTTCCCCGTCATGGTTGTCATGTCGATCGTCGGACGCCGCCGGCATATCATCCGGCGATGCGGCCCACCGCCCGGCGTCCGTCTCCGCGTCATCGCCATCGGCATCCGCCGGCGCGGAGATCGACGGCGCGTGCCGTCAGGAGGCCGGCCGTTCCGGTCCGCGGCTCGTCTTGCACCGGTCGAAGGCGACGGTCGCCCTGCGCAGCAGCGCGGCGAGCCGCCGGTAGTCCTCCTTCCCCAACGCCTCCATCGCCGCGTCGTCGACCCCGGCGATGGACTCGCGCATGAGGCGCGCGATTTCGGCGCCGTGCGCGGTCAGCCATACCATCGATGCCCTGCCGTCGGTCTCGCTGCGGCGGCGCTCGATGAGCCCGGCCGTCTCCATGCGGGACAGCAGGCTTGTCATCGTGGATTTGTCGAGCACGCAGCCGGCGCAGATGTCGGTGGCGCGGCTGCCGTCGTGCTCGGAAAGGTATTCGAGCACCTTCGGCTGGCCGGGTAGCAGCCCCATCGCGCCGGTGCGTTCGACGACCGCGCGGTTGCTGCTGTTGAACGCCCGCATCAGCAGGAAGTGCACCTCGTCATCCAGCATGGCGGTCCTTTCCCCGTGCACGGCTCCGGCCGCGCACGCCCCGTTTCCCCGCGCGCGGTTGCGACCACTCGCGACGTATCTCCGCACACGGCTCCGACCGCGGGCGATATGTTTCCGCACATGATTGCGCCCGCATGCGGCTTCCGACCGCACGCGACGTCCGCCGCATGCCAATTGGTTTGATTGCAAACCATTTTTTAGGACCGCCTCTCGACAACCGCCGCGAACCATCCGACGGCGGCGCCCCGGCACGGATTCCGCCCGCGACGCAACCGACCCGGCCATGTCGGCGACCCCGACATAAGCTGGTGACACATCGCCGGTGGGCCGCAAACCGCCGCGACGCCGTCATCGCCGGCCCCGACCGACCGGCATCATTGTCCCTGTAAAGGAGTTCCCATGCAGCGTCCCATCATGACGTCGCTTTCGTTCCTACGCCGACCGGCCGAGCCGGCGAGCGCCGACGACCTGCCGATCGCCGACGACCTGCGCGACACGCTGGAGGCCAACCGCAGCCGCTGCGTCGGCATGGCAGCGAACATGATCGGCGAGGCCAAGGCGATCATCGTGTTCGTGGATGAGGAGCTGGGCGGTCGCATCACCGTCATCTTCAACCCGCGCATCACCGCCGCCGACGGCGCGTTCGACACCTCCGAAGGCTGCCTGTCGCTCAAGGGCGAGCGCCGGACGCTGCGGTACCGACGCATCGAGGTCGACTACCAGGACCGCTGTATGCGCGACCGTCACGCCACGTTCACCGGCTGGACCGCGCAGATCATCCAGCATGAGGTCGATCACTGCAACGGCATCATCATCTGAGCCGACGACCGTTCCGTACGGTCTGTAGACCGCTTGGGGAATAATGGTGAACGTATGTGACCAATCGAATTCCTAGAGGATGGGATCACTTTGGCTGAGTTTGTATACCAGATGGAACAGCCTTTGTAACCATTGCTATTTCAACGTTTCTTCGGCGTGTCTTGTGACACAAAAGTGTGTCACCATCGTCTGAGGTCGGCACTTGTGTCAAGTCTGTGTCATCAATCGTCATCAATCGCGATAGTTCCGTTCAGATGAACGAGCAATCCCCTATGCTCCGGACAGCACCCGCCCATGCGCACCCACGCTTCTTAGCCCATGAATCCGCAGCATCGCGCCAACATCCGAAGGCAGAAACAATCACGCTCATCCATCGACAGAGATAGCGACTAGCCCACGTCAGGGCCACGGCGGCTCAAATTATGCCCAGGCCAAGAACTGTCGCTGGATTTTCGGTAGTGAGCCCCACTTCGTCTAAGACAAGGAGCCAGCGTTAGGAATATTCCAAGCCATTGAGGGCGTTCCTTTGGCGATCTCTTCCGCAAGCGCCGGCGATAAACAAATCCCGCATATGGTCGACGGCAGAAGCATGGCTACTTCACCGGAACAGATGTAGACGAACCATGTTGGCGCAATGAGATTCAACGGACCCGGGTATGACCGCCGACAAAGCGCGAGATCTGGCTCAGCAAGCACTGCAAACTTCGCGAAATGAAATCACCCATGACGATGTGGTGTCGAAACTCATGTGAGGCACGTGGTCCAAAATCGTCGGCAATGCCGAAACCACCGAGAAAACCGAACAGCAACAGGCATTGTGGCGCGTTGCCGTCGGTACTGCTTTCCCGAACGTTCCGCAAAACGAGTAGGGAAGACTGGCTGTTGCGAGGAGCCTCATGTATCTGCGTTCGGCGAGGAACAAGGCCGCCTATTTCGACAGCCTCTCGACAGTCTCCGAGCAGAAGCGCCGTGTCATCAACGCGTCACCGTATCTGCTGTCTGGTGTGGACAGATCCTTCGCCCCCGGATGGTTCAATGCATCTGCATTGCGAGCCATATCCCGCGAACGACAAGCGATACTTGAGCAGCGTTCGGACGAAGAAAACGGCTTCGGCGACACACCGAACAATCCGACCGTCGATAAGGCCGGACTTGAATACAATCTGTTCTTCTCTTAAAAATGAAATGGGCGGGAAGACATTTTTTAGGGCTTTCCCGCTTTGATTGCCCCTTTGGCAAAAACAGGCGGAACCGTTAACGGCGGCGCATGAAATGCGCCGTTCATCTTGACCGTTGACTGGCTCGGCTGGCTCCGATATCTCCCTGATAAAACTAAATTTGTTAAATTCTTTCGGGCAACGAATGCAGATACATGTACAGCGCATCTGTACTTTTTTCAAGAATGTTCATTGTCTGCGGTAACGGTTCGGCATAAACGGTTTTATAATCCACCTCATCATATTCTTTCCGAATGGGGAAAGCTAAGCATTCATCGTCAACAGAAAAGTCTGCTTGTATGCCATCTTTATTTCCTCTTGCATCTATGCGAATCCATTGGTTAATGGATTTTAGATAAATAGCATTTAGAGCATGGATGCAGTATCCGCTTTCAGGCGTACTGCCTAACGTAAGCCTTTGATAACATATTCCGGAAGGAATACCATTTGCTCTTAATAGTGCGGCCAATAAATTAGACTTTGCCCAACAAATACCGACACCCTCTCTTAATACATCTGAGGCCGTTGCCGTAACTCTTTTATCCTGGATATCCCATGAATGCTTGATTTCATCTCTAACAAAATAGTAGGTGGCTTTTGCCAGCTCGATTTCGCCTTCAGTAGAGTCTTTTAGTTCCTTGGCTTTTCTTTGTACACTTGGTTCATTCCAATCGATATAGTGTGAAAAGGCAAGATATTTATTCATATTATCTTGAATATCAAGCATATAGCACCTCCGAAAATACCGATTTACTGCTCGCTTACTTTTTACACCGTTGCGCCCCCATCGGTTGTGCCCGAAGTCTTGCGCAAAAGCGGTTCGGCCCGTTGCCGGGAGGACAACTTCAGTCGGTTGATTGCATGATGCCGTCGAGCCGGGACATGTCCAGGTAGCGGCGCGCGCTCCATTGGTTGGCGGTGACGTAGCGGATCCTGGCGCAGACGAGCATGAGCGCGCTCCTGCCGTCCGGGAAGCTGCCGACCACTCTGGTGCGCCGGCGGATCTCGCGGTCGGGCCGTTCGATCATGTTGTTCGTGCGGATCCGCCGCCGATGCTCGACGGGATAGTCGTCGAGCAGGTAGGTCGCGGTCTCGCCGATGCCCTCCCTGAGGCAGGAGGCGGCGGCCTTCAGCCCCTTGGACTCCATTTCGGTGGCGACCCGTTCGGCCTTCTCCAACGCGGCCTGCCGGCTTTCCATGGCGAACACGGCCTTCAAGGCGGACGCGGCCCATGCCGCGTGCTTGTGGCTGACCTTGGACAGGACGTTGCGCATGAAGTGGACCATGCACCGCTGGTAGCGCGCGTCCGGCAGCATCGAGTTCACGGTGGAGACTGTATTTGTTTAATGGTTTGTGTGCCGGTTTATCGCGGGTTTGTTGGCCGTGTTACCGGTGAAAAGTTGACCATGTGATCGTGTTGTCGGCGTGGAGAGGCGTTGGCCCGTCCGGTCTTGTTAGATTCCCGAGTTGAGGCAACCATTCGCAGGTATCTCGGGAAGGAAAGGACATGACGGTGCCAACGCCCATACAACAACGTATCAGGATTCCCGGGCGCGAGGGGTGTGTCCTGGCGTCGTATATCGAGGGAGGTCGGGGTGTCCAGACAGACGGTGCGCAAGTACGCGCAGTTGGAGGACTGCTCGCCGGAGCCCCCGGCCCGTCCTGCGGCGGTCTCGAAGCTCGACCCGTACAAGCCGTTGATCGGCAAGTGGTTGGAGGCGGACCGGTTCATGCCGCGCAAGCAGCGGCATACGGCCAGGCGCGTGTATGACAGGCTGGTCGAGGAGCAGGGGTTCGATGGTTCGTACCAGATCGTGCAGCGGTACGTGAAGCGCTGGAGGCAGGAGCATCGGCTTCCCGGTGACGGGTATCCGGGGGTTGGAGTGGTCGCCGGGCGTGATGCAGGCGGATTTCGGTTTGGCGCAGGCCGTGGTGGCGGGGAGCCGGACGGACGTGCACTGCCTGGTGGCGTCGTTTCCGTATTCGAACATGCGGTACGCGGTGGCGTTGCCCGGGGAGAACGCGGAGTGCGTGTGCGAGGGGCTGCTCGGGGTGTTCGAGCACATCGGCGCCGTGCCGCCGGTGCTGGTGCCCGGACGACGCCACCGGCGCGGCGCACCGGGTCTCGTGGGACAGGATCGTGGTGGTGGAGGTGTTCCAGAGGTTCGTCGCGCATCACCGGATCGAGGTCAGGTTCTGCAATCCGGGCGCGGGCAACGAGAAGGGCAGCGTGGAGAACGCGGTCGGGTTCCTGCGCCGCAACGTGATGGTGCCGTTGCCGAACGCCGAGTCGCATGCGCAGCCGGCGGCGGTTCATGCTCTCCAGGTGCGACCGGATCGCCGAGGATCCCCATTACCGCAAGGGCGAGCCGGTCAGGGACCTGTTCGCGCGGGATCGGGAGGCGATGGCCCCGATGCCTGGAACCCGGTTCGACGCGTGCCGGTGGGAGGTGCGCAAGGCCGATGGCGAGGGATGCGCGGGCGTGGACTCGCACCGTTATCTCGCGGGTCCGTCGTGGCGCGGGTGGACGCTCGACGTCGGGCTGCGCGCGTTCGACGTGGAGATCCGCACCCGTGACGGGCGCAGGGTCGGCAAGTTGCCCCGCGCCTACGGCGGGGACACCGGCACGGTGCGGGATCCGGCGGTGCTGCTGCCCGCGTTGGCCAGAAAACCGCGCGCGTGGGGAGAGAGCCCCATACGCGCGGATTTCCCCGACAGGCTCCGGCTGAGCATCGACGCGATGGAGTCCAGGGAGCGGCAGCGTACGCTCCGGCTGATTCACAGGGCATCGGAGAGCGCCGGATTCGATGCCGCGGCCCGTGCCGCCGAACGCCTCGTGGAACAGGGGCACGGCATCGACGAGGCGAGCCTGATGACGCTGGCGCGCAGGATCGCCGCGGGCGAGACGCCGCACGACGAGCCCGCGCCCGACCTGCATGACTACGACCGGTTCATGCGGCCGGCCGATGACAGGAAGGAGGCATGATGACCAAACCCAAGACCGCGCAGCCCGACACGAGACGGCGTCGCGCGTCGACCGGCGCGATGATGGACCGGATCATGGGGCTCGCCCGCCGGCTCCCCCTGACCCGACAGGTGCTCGCCGAACAATTGGAGACGGCCACGCCCGCGCAGATGGAGTTCATGCACGCGTGGATGCTCGCCGAACTCGACTCCAGGGAGCGTTCCAAACGCGCGCGTCTGCTCAAGCAGGCCGGGTTCCCCCAATCCAAGGAGCTCGACGGCTACGACTGGACGCCCCTGCGCTTCCCCGTCGACTACGGGCGGCAGGCCCTCGAATCCCTCGACTTCGTCGAGCACACGGAGGACGTGGTCATGTTCGGCCCGCCCGGCACCGGCAAGACCCACCTGGCCATCGCCCTGGGACGCCAGGCCTGCCGGCAGGGAATCCCCGCCCGTTTCTTCACCGCCGCCGAACTGGTCATGCGGCTATTGCGCGCCAGCACGGAGAACAGGCTCGACCGGGAGCTCTCCCAGATCGGCAGGGCCAGGCTCCTGGTCGTCGACGAGCTCGGATACATCCCGATCGACGAGGAAGGCAGCCGCCTCCTGTTCCAGGTCGCCGCCAACGCGTACGAAAGACAGAGCATCGTCTACACCACCAACATCGAGTCCGGCGGATGGGGCAGGATCTTCGGCGACCCCAACACGGCACGCCGCTTGTCAATCGACCGCACCGTCCACCACGGCAGGATGACCGGATTCGAGGGCGACAGCTACCGCAAAACCCACGCCCTCATGCAATAACCCAGAAACCACCGACCGGACAGGCCCAGCCACGACAAACCGGCAACATAACGACCGGTAACCCGGTCAACTTCCCCACGGTAAGACGGCACACGCCGAGTTGACAAAATACGGTGGAGACGAGCCCGGCGCACCGGTCGCCGACCACGAGCCGCACGCCCCTGAGACCGCGTTCGATCATGCTCCTGACGAACTGCCCCGGCTGGCCCTGTCCTCCTTCATGCCCTCCGCGACCCCGACGACCTCACGGCGGCCGGTGTCGTCCACGCCGATGGCGACCAGCACGCTCACGTTCTCGACCGACCCGCCCCACGTGCGCCTGTCGCCGCACGCCGTCCACGAACAGGTACGGGTACGAATGGGCCGCCAGGGGACGGTTCCGCCATTGATCGATGTCCTCGTACACGCGCTTGAGCTTGTCGGAGAGCGTCTGGGAGGGCATCCGCTCGCCCCACAGCAGGCGGCTGACGTCGTCGACCTGACGCGTGCCGACGCCGGCCAGGTACATGCCGACCGGCGCCTCCTCGACGCTCTGCTCGCGACGCCGGTAGCGTTCGACGACCGCCGACTCGAAGACCGCGCCCTTCAGCTTCGGCACCCTGAGCGTCATCGTCCCGGCCTTCACGGTCAGGTTCCGCTCGTAGTGGCCCGCACGGTAGGCCCTCCGACCGGACGCACGCTCGTATCTCGCGGCCCCGGTGATCTCGTCGGCCTGAAGCGTCCGGCATCGCGTTCAACAGCTCCTCGACCTTCCGGGACACGAGACGGTCCAGCTTCGTCTCGAGCATGTTCTCGTCGACCTGTAGAATCTGGTTCGACATGGTTCGTCGCCTCTTTCCATAGCGGTTTTATGTATGGCGACTGAAATCGTACCCCGGCGACGGACCATGTCCCTTCATTCAGACCTCAACCAAAGTGCGCAACAAACCGGGCGTTATCCGCCCATCGCAACTATATTGCATACCGAGATACCACACGCTACTTTGCAATGCAAGATAGATGCAGTCAGCGACCCGATCCATTGAAACATGAGAAATATATTGCACATCCTCGCAATAGCGAAATATATTGCACTACATGGGAACTGGTGATAAATTGTTCACATGATTGTCGATTCGACGAGAGGATACGCACGACTCGTCAAACAGCGCCGTCGCGCGCTCGGCCTGAGCCAAGGAACGTTCGCGGCGAAACTTGGCGTATCAAGGCGCTGGCTCATCGATTTCGAGAACGACAAGGTCCCCAACCCCGGTTTCGCCACAATCTTGAGGGCATTGCACCTGCTCGGACTCTCCCTCGACGTGCGGCAGAGCGTGCCCATCGACCAACTCGCCGACGAATTCGCCGCAGGCAAGGATGAACGGCCATGACCTTCCAAGACACACTTTTCGCCTTTCTTTCCGACACCTATGTGGGCAGGTTCTCCCGTTCAAGCAGGGGAACCGTCTCGTTCGCCTATGACGACGACTACCGCTGGTCAAACGATCCGACCCCATTGTCCTTGGACATGCCATTGGAGGAGAAGGGTTTCGACGACGAACGCCCCGCCATCTTCCTCGAAGCGCTGGTTCCCGAATCCCCCGCGGCCCGGGCCAATGCGGCGCGACTGCATCATGCGGCTTCGACCGGCGCCTTTGATCTGCTCACGGCCATCGGGCTGGATTCGACGGGCGCGCTGCGCCTGACCACAGCGCCCCAGCCGCCGAACGAACCCTATGACCTCATACCGCTTGACGACGCCGACATCGCACTGCGCCTTCGGCAGGCAGCCCCAGCCGGTGAGCAATCCTCCGGCGAGGACGAGCACTGGTCCGTCGCCGGCCAGCAAGGCAAAACCGCCCTGCTGCTCCGGAACGGGCAATGGTTCGCCGCATCAGGCAACGCGCTGACCACGCATATCCTCAAGCCCGGCATCCCCTCACTGCCCGACCAAGCCTTCGACGAGCACTTCACCATGCGCATCGCCCATTTCCTAGGACTAAACGTCGCAGAAACCGAATTCAGGTTCTTCGACGGAGAACCGGCGATTGTGTCCACGCGCTTCGACCGCATACAGAATGCCGACGGAACCGTGCGCGCGCTGCACCAAATCGACTTCACGCAAGCCCTCGGCGTCGGCGCAGACCGAAAATACGAGGAGCACGGCGGACCGAGATCCGAGGCCTATGCAGAGATGCTGCGAGCGCATGACATCCATCACGAGGCCGATTCCAACGTCCGCATCTTTGCAGATGGCATACTCTCCAGCTACCTGCTGGGAGCGACAGACAGCCACGCCAAGAATTATTCGCTGATGCTCCAAGGCTCGCACGTCGCCATGGCGCCGCTCTACGACTTCGCCTCCGTTTTCCCCTATCTCGCATCGGGAACGCAGCGATACGCCTCCACCCTAGCCATGACCATCGGCGGGCAACGCAAACTCCTGCAACTGCGAGAAAAGCATCTCCTCCGCTTCGCCGACCGCATGGAGCTGCCCAGAGAATATGTCATCAACCGATTCACGGGCTTGGTGAAAACCTTGCCCGACGCGTTCGACCAAGCCACGGAGGAGAACCGGCACACCCTTGCCCTGTTGAAAGACAAGCACTTCCTCGATCATTTCCACCAGCGCCTGGCCATGACGATCGACGACGCAAAGACATGGATCAACATGTGACGAAATCCGTTTCCGATACTCTACCCCGTCACTTCGATTTGCCTATGCCCACTGTTGCGGCATGACGACGGGATATGGGATAATCCACAAGGTGCTTTTGCTTGGGATCGGGGCACCGCAATGACACGAACAACGACCACGAAATGACACAAGACACCCCCGTGAACGGTTGTGTCATTTCAGAATGTGTCATTACGGAATCCGAACCCCGCAAAACGTTGAAATTGCAACGAAAAGACAGGATAAGACACTTATATGGCTGAATTCATTTATCAGATGATCAAGGCGCGCAAGTCCTACGGCGACCGCGTGATCCTTGACGACGTGACGCTGAGCTTCCTGCCCGGCGCCAAGATCGGCGTGGTGGGCCCGAACGGCATGGGCAAGTCCACGCTGCTCAAGATCATGGCCGGCATCGAGAACGTCTCGAACGGCGAGGCGTATCTGACCCCGGGCTTCACGGTCGGCATTCTGCAGCAGGAGCCGCCGCTGGACGACACCAAGACCGTCGGCGAGAACATCAAGATGGCATTCGGCGAGATCGCCGAGAAGGTCGCCCGCTTCAACCAGATCGGCGAGGAGATGGCGAATCCGGATGCCGACTTCGATGCGCTGATGGAGGAGATGGGCGCGCTGCAGACCGAGATCGACGCCGCGAACGGCTGGGATCTGGATTCGCAGCTCGAACAGGCGATGGACGCGCTGCAGTGCCCGGATCCGGATACCCCGGTCTCCGTGTGCTCCGGCGGCGAGCGCCGCCGCGTGGCGCTGTGCAAGCTGCTGCTTGAGGCGCCGGACCTGCTGCTGCTCGACGAGCCCACCAACCACCTGGACGCCGAGTCGATTCTGTGGCTGGAGCAGTTCCTGCACCAGTATCAGGGCGCCGTCATCGCCGTGACCCACGACCGCTATTTCATGGACAACGTGGCGGAGTGGATCTGCGAGGTGGACCGCGGCCATCTGTACCCGTACAAGGGCAACTACACCACCTATCTGGAGACCAAGGCCAAGCGTATGGAGATCCAGGGCGCCAAGGACGCCAAGCTGGCCAAGCGTCTGAAGTCCGAGCTCGAATGGGTGCGTTCCTCGCCGAAGGCCCGTCAGGCCAAGAACAAGGCCCGTCTGGAGCGCTACGACCAGATGGAGCAGGAGGCACGCAACTCCAAGAAGCTCGACTTCTCCGAGATCCAGATTCCGCCGGGGCCGCGTCTGGGCTCGCAGGTGCTGGAGGCCAAGCATATCCACAAGGCCTTCGGCGACCGCGTGCTCATCGACGATCTGAGCTTCACACTGCCGCGCAACGGCATCGTCGGCGTGATCGGCCCGAACGGCGTCGGCAAGTCCACGCTGTTCAAGACGATCGTCGGCCTGGAACCGCTCACCTCGGGTGAGCTGACCGTGGGCGAAACCGTCAAGATCAGCTATGTGGATCAGAACCGCGCGGGCCTCGACCCGAAGAAGAACCTGTGGGAGGCCGTCTCCGATGGGCTGGACTTCATTGAGGTCGGCGGCGTGGAGGTGCCGACCCGCGCCTATGTGGCCAGCTTCGGCTTCAAGGGTTCCGACCAGCAGAAGCTGACCGGCGTGCTCTCCGGTGGCGAGCGCAACCGCCTGAACCTGGCGCTGACCCTGAAGCAGGGCGGCAACCTGCTGCTGCTCGACGAGCCCACCAACGATCTGGACGTCGAGACGCTCGAATCGTTGGAGAACGCGCTGATCGAGTTCCCGGGCTGCGCCGTGGTCATCAGCCACGACCGTTGGTTCCTGGACCGCATCGCCACGCATATCCTGGCGTGGGAGGGCGATGACGAGAATCCGGCCCGCTGGTACTGGTTCGAGGGCAACTTCCAGGCCTATCAGGAGAACAAGGTGGCCCGCTTGGGTGAGGATGCGGCCCGTCCGCACCGCCTGCACCGCAAGCTGACCCGCTAAACCAGACACTCTTACGAACGAAACGCCGCCGAACGGTGTCCGCCCGGATCCGTCCAGCGGCGTTTCGTCATATACCCGCGACAACACGGACGTGGGAGCGCAACGTCACACGGAAAGGAATGGTACACGGCTCCAGCCCATACGAACCTCGACATGCGTGGTCGTACGCCGTTACCATCAGCGACTAGACTGCATCACAGTACTTGATTCACAGTGTAAGCAATCGGAGGGAGCAATCGATGACCGACGAAACCACCGCCATGGAGCGTCTCCTCAAGGTGCTGGGACTGGGGGACCCGTCCGAGGACCGCGGCCACACCTACATCCAGGGCGAGGCGCTGTACTTCCCCACCGGTCGCGTCTACGGCGGCCAGGTCATCGCGCAGTCCGTGGTCGCGGCCTCGAAGACCGTCTCCCCCACCCGCCTGCCGCATTCCATCCACGGCTATTTCATCAAGGCCGGCGACATCCATCAGGATCTGCTGTTCGACGTGGAATCGCTGCGCGACGGCCGTTCGTTCTCGGCACGCCGGGTCAATGTAACGCAGTCCGACGGCGCGATCCTCACCGCCATCGCCAGCTTCCAGGAGCATGGCCAGCATGGCGTGGAGTTCTCCGACCCGATGCCGGATGGCATCCCCGATCCGGAGACGCTGACCAGCGCGCGCGAGCTGATGCAGCCATACGCTGACCAGTCGCCGTTCGCGCGGTACTACGCGGAGAAGTCGCCGTTCGACATCCGTCACGTGACCCGCACGGTGATGCTGGGCGCGGACAAGAAGAGCGCGGCGAACGACTCGGGCAAGCAGATGGTGTGGATGCGTGCGGCCGGTCAGGTGGACGCGCCGCAGATCATGCACCGGGCGATGCTGGCGCTGGGGTGCGACCAGATCATGCTGGAGCCGATCCTGCGCCGTGCGGGGTTGAGCCTGATGACGCCGGGCATCTCCTATGCCTCGATCGACCATTCGATGTGGTGGTACCGCGACATCGACATCAACCAGTGGCACCTGTACGTGCAGGACACTCCCACCGCCGGTCACGGCCGCGGCCTGGGCGCCGCGAAGGTCTACACGCAGGACGGTTCGCTGGTGGCCGTGATGGCGCAGGAGGCGATGATTCGCGTCCCCGAGGAACGCTGAGCCGGTTTTCTCCGCTTCGAAGTGTGGCGTGCGCCTTCCCTATGGAAGGGCACGCCTCATTCATTTCGCGGTTTTGGCGGCGGCCTGCTGGAGTCGGCGACGGCGTTCGGCGCGCTTGAGCTTGGGATTCTCCGCGCCCTCGTCCGGCGGCAGCTGGCACAGCCCTTCCGAGATGATGCCGATGACCATGTCGATGATGCAGATCACCAGCGCGATGGCGCACTCCACGGCGGCATCGTGATAGTACGAGGCCTCCAGATGCGTCAGACACATCAGGGCCTGCCCGCCGTACCAGCCGGCGAGCGCGGCACCGGCCAACCCCAGCGCCTTGGCCAGCACCAGCGTGATCATGGCCCGCTGCGGGTTGATGAACGCGTGCGGACGCTTGGCCGGGTCGGTGTTGGCGTAGGCGTGCACCTGCAGGGCCAGGGCCAGCACCGCAATGCCCATCGCCATCAGTACCACATCCACGAACCATGGCGCACCGAGCAATGACGTGGCCATGCGCTCGTCGAGCATGCCCAGGCCGACGCCGCCCGCAAGGCCGATGATCAGCGCCACCAGGTAATACCACCATGGGGTTCGACGCACCTTCATCGTTCACCCCCAAGGATCCAATCGTCGGACAGGACACCCACCCTGCCGGCGTCCGGCGCCATGGCCAGCAGGAACGATACCGGGTCCCCGCCCAGCCGGGCGTCCGGGTCCATGTCAAACCACGGCGCCAGCACCTGCGCCCTCCGGGCCGCGGACGGCCAAGGCACCCGGCAGTCAGGCTCGTTGCTGGAAACACCCTCCATGTCGACCAGATCCAGATCGATCTGGTCGGCATGCGCTTCCTCGATGGTGCCGAGCGCACCGATCAGGCTGCGCGCATCGAGCCTGGTATGCAGCTGCACGACGGCGGCCATGGCGTCCGGTCCGTCGAAGTTGGAGACGTGGTACAGCGGCGAGATGCCTTCGATCTCGTTGCCGGGGATGGCGTCCAGCGAGACGATGGCCGAACGGAACAGCGTCTCCGCCTCCGGCAGGGTGCTGTCCAGGGACACGACGGCGCGACGCCACGCCGTGCCAGGCAAGTCCCCCACCATGGGCGATGACTCCCGCACGCTCTCCTGATGCGCATACGATGTGCCGTCGTCCGAGGAAGATTCCATCGCGGCGGTTCCCGTGCCCGCAGGGGACCCGCCGCAGGTTGCGGAGCCGTCCGGCACGAGCCGTACTACAATGTCCACGGCCTGCCCGGCGGCGAGCGCCTGCGTCTGTTCCTCGGTCAATTGCACCGTGACGCCGATGCGGGCTGGTTCACGATTGTCGGTCATCGTTGGTTCCCCTTCCTTTCTGCAACGAGGGGCGTGCCATCGTCAGACGGCATGCCCCTCGCCTCTATGGTTCGCTGTCCGTTCGGAGCCGGATCACTCGCCGGCGCCCATGCCCACCGACCGCTTGAGCGATTCGGGAATCGGCACCGGCGGCAGATCGGAGTCCGGGCGGTGCTCGTTGGAGAGCCACACCTCGCGTTCCGGGGCCTTCCGGATGTTCGCGAAGATCGCGGCGACCTCCTTCTCGTTCAGCGTCTGCTTGACCAGCAGCTGACGGACCAGCTCGTCGAGGATGTCACGGTTCTCGTTGAGGATCGTCCACGCCTCGGTGTGCGCGGTCTCGACGAGCTTCAGCACCTCCTGGTCGATGATCTCGGCCGTACGGTCGGAGTACTTGCGCGGCTGCAGACCGTCCATCACCGTGGTCTGGTCGTCATCGTCGGCCCACTTGATGGCGCCGAGCTGCGAGGAGAAGCCGTATTCGACGACCATCTTGCGGGCGATGGCCGTGGCCTTCTCGATATCGTTCGAGGCGCCGGTGGTCGGGTCGTGGAAGACGATCTCCTCGGCGGTACGGCCGCCCATCGCATACGCCATCTGGTCGAGCAGCTGGTTGCGGGACTGCGAATAGCGGTCCTCGGTCGGCATGACGGCCGTGTAGCCGAGCGCGCGACCTCGCGGCAGGATGGTGATCTTGGTGACCGGATCGGTATGGTGCAGCGCCGCGGCGACCAGCGCGTGACCGCCCTCATGGTAGGCGGTGTTGCGCAGCTCGTCGAGGGCCATGCCCTTGGACTTGCGCTTCGGGCCGCTCATCACGCGGTCGATGGCCTCGTCGATGGCGCGGTTGTCGATGAGCTGGGCGCCGGCGCGGGCGCACAGCAGCGCGGCCTCGTTGAGCACGTTGGCCAGGTCGGCGCCGGTGAAGCCCGGCGTACGCACGGCGATGGCGTGCAAATCCACATCCGGCACGAACGGCTTGCCCTTGGCGTGCACCTTGAGGATGGCCTCACGGCCTTCCAGGTCCGGGGCCTCCACGGCCACCTGACGGTCGAAACGACCGGGGCGCAGCAGCGCGGGGTCGAGCACGTCGGGGCGATTGGTGGCCGCGATGATGATCAGGTTCGTGTCGTTGTCGAAGCCGTCCATCTCCACGAGCAGCTGGTTCAGGGTCTGCTCGCGTTCGTCATGGCCGCCGCCCATGCCGGAGCCACGGCGGCGTCCGACGGCGTCGATCTCGTCGATGAAGATGATGGCGGGGGCGTTCTTCTTCGCCTCGTCGAACAGGTCGCGCACACGGGAGGCGCCGAGACCCACGAACATCTCGACGAAGTCCGAGCCGGCCATCGAGTAGAACGGCACGCCCGCCTCGCCGGCGATGGCGCGCGCCAGCAGCGTCTTACCGGTGCCCGGAGGGCCGTACAGCAGCACGCCGCGCGGGATGCGGGCGCCGAGCGCCTTGTACTTGGACGGGTCCTTGAGGAAGTCCTTGATCTCCTCGACCTCCTGCACGGCGGCGTCCTCGCCCGCCACGTCGGCGAACTTGGTCTTGGGCGTCTGGCCTTCCAGCAGCTTGCCGTTGTTCTTCTTGCCGCCCATGCCGAACATGCCGCCCGCGCCGCCCATGCGGCTCATGGCGAACCAGAAGATGCCGAAGATGATGATGAACGGCAGGATCGAGCTGATCAGGTAGCTCCAGACGCTGGTCTGCTGCATGCTGGAGGTCCAGCCCTTGGACGGGTTGGCCTTCTCCACGCTGTCGATGACGTCGCCGCCCTGCGCGAAGGTGTAGTAGAACTGCACCTCCTTGCCGTAGTTGCGTTCACGGCCGGTGTCCGGGTCCTGCTTGGTGAAGTCCTGGCTCAGGTCCAGCTGGACGAGCTGCCGGTTGTCGATGATGTTCGCATAGGTCACGCCGCCGTTGTCCAGCAGCTGCATGCCGTCCTTGGTATCGATGGTCTGACGGCCGGTGCCGGCGAACAGCTGGAACATCAGGATGGCCAGCACCACAATGGCCACGCCCCACAGCCAGGGCGAACGCCATACCGGCTTGGGATCGTTGCCGCCGCGGTTGCCCCCATCGCGGTTGAACGGGTTGGGCGGCCAGCTGCCGTTGCCGTTATTGTTGCCGCCATTGCCCGACGGCTGTTGAGGCCCCTGGGGATAGCTCATATCACGCTCCTTGGTATACTGCCGGCTTCAGCACGGCGATCGAATCGAGGTTGCGGTACCGTTCGGCGTAATCCAGGCCGAAACCGACCACGAACTCGTCGGGGATCTCATAGCCGCTGTACTTCACGTCCACATCCACCTCTCGGCGGGACGGCTTCTGCAGTAGGGCCATGACCTCCACGGAGGCGGCGCCGCGGCGTTTCAGCTCGTCGACCAGCCATGCCAGCGTACGTCCCGAATCAACGATATCCTCCACGATCAGAATGTGCCGCCCGCGAACATCAACCGACAGATCCTGCCGTACCGTTACTGTGCCGCTGCTGACCGTGCCGTCTCCGTAGCTGGACAGGCTCATGAAATCCATCTGCACGGGGATGCTGAGCGCCTGGGAGAAGGCGACCAACGTGTTCACCGCCCCCTTGAGCACCGCCACCAGCAGGAGGTCCCGTCCCCGGTAATCCTCACTGACCTGCGCGGCCAACTCCGCGATTTTACTGTCGATCTGAGCCTTGCTGATCAGCTCATGGTCAATCTGATCCTGAACATCCGCGATTTTCATGCATCCCATCTTGGCACACGCGAATGACGTGTTTCTGGCGATTTGCTGAATATCCGCCGGAAAGGTTCACAGCTCCCTGACCATGCCAATCCACGGCCAGCCGCTCGATGGCCTCAACCTGCCACTGGTTGCCCGCCACGCCTACGGACGCCAGCCCATGGGCGATGACGCGCCGCCGAATCGCCGGATGCAATGCGCCGAGTTTCCGCGCATCGAGCAGCAGTGCCGCACTCCGTTCCTGGCGCTCCCCCGCCCGCACGGCATCGGCGCCTGCAGGCTCCGCTGCGTCCGCAACGCCTGCCGTGTCGGTACCGTCGGCACCATCGACGGCATCGGCCGTGCCGGCGAAGCGTGCCACGTCGGCCAGCGCGCGTTCCGCCCCGGCGTCCAGATACTCCTTGTCATGCCGTGCGCTTCGGGCGCCACGCGCCAGCACCGCCGATACGTCGGCCCCCATGAAGCGGGCCAATGCGGGCATCAGATCGTGCCGGATGCGGGAGCGCAGCGGATACCGCGCATCCAACGGTCCCTCCGCGGCCTCCCCGTTGGTGGGGTCGTCCCACCATGTCACGCGCAGCTGCTCGCAGATCGCCGTCGTGTCGGCACGCCCCAGTTCCAGGAACGGCCGCGCGAACAGCACCCCGTCGCGGTCGAACGTGGGCGGCATGCCGGCGATCGCATCGATGCCGCCGGAGCGCAGCAGCCCCAGCAGCACCGTCTCGGCCTGGTCGTCACGGGTGTGGGCCAGCAGCACCGCCGACGCATCGTATTCTCGTGCCGCAGCCGCCAACGCCCGGTAGCGGGCGTCACGCGCCGCGGCCTCCACACCGGTGCCACTTTCCCGCACCTGCACCGCGCGCAGCGTCACCGGGGCAAGCCCCAGCCGTTCGCAACGGTCCGCCGTCTCCCGCGCCACACGCTCCGAGCCCGCTTGCAGACCGTGATCGATGATGACCGCACCGCAGCGTACGCCCAGCGAGGCGCATACGGTGCGCGCCACGACCGCCAACGCCATCGAATCGCGTCCTCCCGAACACGCCACCAATACCAGCGGCGCATCCGGCAACGGATCGTGCTCGCCGTGTTGGGTGAACCGTCGGTCCTGCACCCCCACGCCGACGCCGGCCAGGGATTCGCGTACCGCCCCCACGGCCGCACGGATCTGACTGCTGTACGCCATCTCACAGCCCCGGCAGATCGGCCATGAACACGTCGACGGCGTGGGCCGCCTCCCACGCGTTCTCCGGATTGTTGACCACCACGGCGAAGCAGAGCACGCCGCCGTTCAACCGTGACACGTTGCCGGCCATCGAGGTCACCGTGCCCAAGGTGCCGGTTTTCACCCGCAGCAGCCCCGCAACGGATTCGTCATCGAGCCGGCCGGCGGCCGTGCCGATCAGTCCGGGCACCGACAGCGCCCCCGCCACCACCGAGCCGGCGCCCCCGGCCAGTATCCGGGACTGCACGCCGATCAGCGTGCGCACGCTCAGGCTTGAGCCCGGAGCCAGCCCGGAGCAGTCGGCCATCGTCAGCTGGGCGGTATCGACGCCGAGTTCCTGCAGCGTGGCGGCGACCGCCTGCGTGGCGCCGTGCGGCGAATTCTCCCGTCCGGCCGCCAACGCCGTCAACCGGCCGAATTCCTCGGCCAACGTGTTGTCCGAATGACGCATCATGAACGCCATGATCTCGTTCAACTGGGCCGAACTGACCGACGTCAGCGGCGACTGCCCCTGCGGTGCGGCGCCCGAGGTCACTTCGCCATCGACCGTGATGCCGTTCTCGGCCAATCGCGTCGCGAACGTCGCAGCGGCATCGGCCGCGGGCTGCGTCGACAGTTCGGCATACCCGGTGTACAGGTCGGGATCGTCCGGCGGATCTCCGTTCCAGTTGCGCCCGCCGTCGACCGCCAGGGCGGAGACCGGCGCGTAATACAGGTTGTCGGGGTTGTTCTCCTCGATGCGGGAGGGGTACCGCTGCCCGCCGAACAACGTGTCGTCGTAGACGAGCCGGATCCGGTCGATGCCACGCTGCCGCAGCGCCGCCGCGGACTGCGCGGCCAGCGTGCCCAACCCGGCGCGGCCGTTGACATGGTCCGGATCGCTGACCCCGGCGCCGAGCAGCATGTCGCCGTTGCCCTTGAGCACCAGCGTGGGCGTCTGCCCCTCCTGCTGGATCAGGTAGGTCTCGGTATCCAGCGTGTCTGACAGGTCCAGCACGGTGGCCGCCGCCACCGCGGTCAATGTTTTCAGCGTCGAGGCAGGTTCGCGGACGATGTCGGCGTTGCGTTCCGCCACCACGGTGCCGTCGGCGCCGGCGATGGCGATCGAGACGTCCGAGCCGACGCCCTCGCTGCCGAGGAACGTGTCGATCAGCGCGTCAGCGGCGGCGGCATCGACCGGGATGGACCGGTCGGCGTCTGCAAGCGCCGAGTCCGCCGCGCGCGCGGTGCGGGCGGCGGGCACCGTCGGGATCCGCATCGCCTGCAGGGTCAGCACGCCGGGCACCACGTCGGTCAGGTCGCCGGCCACATACCCGATGCCGAGCGCCACGGTGGCCACCGCGGATACGGCGACGGTGACGATGCGGCGTGATGCCGCAACGGCCCTGCGGTGCCGGTGACGTGACGCCCTGCGTGCCACGGTCCATCCCCCTTGTCGCGACTGACGGTTACTTCTGCAGGGATGCGAACGAATCGAGCGTAGCGACGATCGACAGCATCCGAGCATCCATCAGCTTACCGCCAAGCCACGAACCCAACGCCAGGAAGCCCACGCCGTTGAGCAGGAACACGGGAATCAGCACCCAGTACATATCCCACTGACCGGCCACCGCCAGCACGACCGCCACCAATCCGGACGGCACGGCCAGCACGAACATGCCGAGCAGGTAGACCAACGGGAAGAAGCCCTGCGCCACCGCACGGCCCTGCGGCGTGGCGAACGGTTTCTCCATCGAGGGCACCGGGTACATGAGCACGCAGGAAACCACCTCGGCCAGGCCGAGTCCGCAGAAGGCCAGGCACGCCGCGCCCGCGGCGAACGTCATGCCCATCAGGATGCCGTCCGGGGTCCGCCAGTCGCCGGTCACCACAAAGCAGGCGATCGTCAGCGCCACCAGGTACGTCAGGATCACGCCCACGTAGATGCGCACGCGTCCCAATCGATCCGCCACGCCGCTCACGCCGCTGATGACCTGCATGGTCAGGCCGCGGCCGTCATAGGCCAGACCGTTGGATTCGGTGAGGGAGAAGAACATGGCGCTCATCGGCAGCGCCGTCCAGACAACCGGCGTGACGCCGTGCGACTGGAAGGCCATCAGGATGAGGAAGATCACCGGGAACGCGAACATCAGGCCCTGCCGCGGGTCGCGCTTGAGATAGGTGAACAGGCGGGCCGACACCGCGCCGGAGACGCTGTCGGGCATCCAGGAGAACGCGCCGATGCCCTTGACCGACACCGCCTCGCTCTGGCTGCCCGACACCAGGCGCTCATGCCGCAGGCACCAGGTGGAGGCCATGAAGCAGAGCACCCAGCTGACCGCCAACACGGCCAGTCGGCCGACCAACGGCCCCCAAGCCCCATGCAGCACGTCGAACGGAAGCTGGAACGCAGCGCCGAACGGCGTCCACGCGAAGATAGCGGCGGGCGCGGCGAAGGTGTCGATGCTGAACTCGATACCCTCCATCGAAGAGTTCAACGTGATGCTCGGCACATAGCAGATCGCCACGAACGTAAGCGTGACGATAATATAGAACAGATTCTTGCCGCGGTTCGAACGAACCAGCGTGGTGGCGGCGTTGATGACCATCTTCGAGAAGCTCACGACGGTGATGACGGTCAGCGGGGCGGAGATGATCGCCGCGACGACCACGCCGACGCCCATCCACCGATAGGCCAGGGACCAGAGCATCAGTGCGATGACGGCGCAGATGGCCGGGATGCCGGACAGTCCGGCGGCCAGCAGCCCCGCCTGCAGCGTGCGGTCCGGTATGCCGTAGAGTTCGAGCTTGCGCGGGCTCATGGTGGAGCTCTCGCCGATCAGCATGAGCTGGGCGAAGGCGGTCATGAGGGTGATGAACGCGCCCAGCAGCACCACGATCACCTCCAGGCCCTGCGCGAATCCCGACGCGTTGTTCACTCCTGCGGGATCGCCCAGGAACCAGGCCAGCAGGCCGGTGCCGACGACCACGGCGACGCCCATCAGCAGCGAGATCACATACCCGATGGTCTGCCACACCGATTTGCGCAGCGCCGCCCACGTCAGGGCCCAGCGCAGACGGACGATCGTCAGTACCGTGTCCATCATGCCTCCGAACCGATCGCCGGAGCGGCGGACGGTTCGTCTGCGCCGCCATCCAGCCACGACAGATGCGCGGCGGCATGGCGTCCGCCGACCAGCTGCAGGAACCGGTCCTCCAGGTCCTCGCCGGCGGCCACCTCCTCAACCGTGCCCGCCGCGCACACCTGGCCCTGGTTGATGACCGCCACATGCGTGCACATCTTCTCGACCAGCGCCATGACATGCGAGGAGATGATCACCGTGCCGCCGGTGCGCGCGTATTCGATGAGGATGTCCTTGAGGTTGGCGCTGGACACCGGATCGACCGATTCGAACGGCTCGTCGAGCACCAGCACGCGCGGGCTGTGGATCATGGCGGCGGCCAGACAGATCTTCTTGGTCATGCCGGCCGAATAATCGACGACCATCTTGTTGGCGGCCTGCTCCAGGTCGAAGGCGCCCAGCAGGTCATGGGCGCGTTTGACGGTCTCCGCACGCCCCATGCCCCGCAGCATGCCGGAATACACGAGCAGCTGCAGACCGGTCAGCCGGTCGAAGATCTGGTCCGACTGCGGCATGACGCCGATCGAACGCTTGGCGCGATTCACGTCGCTCCACACGTCATGGCCCAGGATCATAGCCGTGCCGGCGTCCGGCACCAGCAACCCGGTCACCATGTTCAGCGTGGTCGTCTTGCCGGCGCCGTTGGGGCCGACGAGCCCGTAGAACGAGCCAACCGGGATGTCCAAGGACAGGCCGTTGACGGCCACCTTGTCCCCGAAGCGCTTGAACAGGCCTCGGATCGACATGGCCGCCGACGGGTTCGCGGGGACCACGGGCGTGGGGGCCGGCGCCGCCGGCGCGTTCGGCGTCGAGGCAAACCCGACGGATGACTGGGATGTGTCTATCGTCATAGGCTCCAGCATACCGGGTGCTCATTACGGCCAATGGTTTACCCCCCCCCCGCGGCAAATCGGGGGAAACGGCCGCATCACGCGGCGTGTCGCGGCAAGGGCGGAATCAGGACCCTTTATGCACGATCGGTTTCCATTCGGCCTTGGAGAAGATGGCCTGGAAGGAGATCGGCACATAGCTCAGCATGTAGATCGGGAAGCTCAGCACGTAGGCGAACAGCTCCTTGTTCGTGGCGCCGATCTGGTCGCGTTCCACGATGATCGTCAACGCCGCGAGCGCCATCAGCGACAGCATGCTGGTGACGATCACGGAGGACCAGTTGGTCAGAGACGCCAGCTGACTGGGCCAGGTCACGAAACCGAATGCGGCGAACAGCAGTCCCAGCACCAGGCGGATGACGCCAAGCACCATGAACGGGCAGATCAGCAGCGTCAGGTCCACGGCGGAGAAGTCGCGCTCCCTGACCGCACGTTTGATCAGCGCGGGACCATAATAGCGGAACACCTGCAGGAACCCCTTGCTCCAGCGCAGACGCTGCCGCCAGCTCTGGCGGAACGTGACCGGCTGCTCGTCGTACAGGATGGCCGTGCCACAGTAGCCCACACGGTCGCCGTGCAGCACCGAGTCCATCGTGAATTCCAGGTCCTCGGTCAGCAGGTGGAACTTCCAACCCTTGTTGCGGTTCATGATCTCCCGGGAGAACATGAACCCGGTGCCGCCCACATGGCAGCTGGTGCCCAGACGCATGCGCGAGGAGTTCAGGAACCGGGATTCCCTGATGAACCACAGCGCCGAACCGGAGGACACCCAGTTGTCGGACAGGTTCACGGAGTTGCGGTAACTGGTCAGGATGCGGAACCCGGATTGGAACGCCTTGTTCATCTCGGCGATATAGTGCGGGTCGAGCTGATTGTCGGCGTCGAAGACGAAGAACGCGTCATACCGCTGCGCCTCGCCGGTGGATTGCATGCGGTCCAGCAGATAGGTCAGCGCGTAGCCCTTACCGATCTGCTCCTGGTTGAACCGTTCGATGACGTGACAGCCGAGGCTGCGGCCCACGTCGGCGGTGTCATCGGTGCAGTTGTCCGCCACCAGCCAGATGTCGATGAGGTCGGTCGGATAGGTCTGCCCGTGGATCGAACCGATGAGGTTGCCGATGACGTTCGATTCGTTGCGCGCGGAGATCAGCACCGCGAACCGCTTGTCCATCGGCGCATCCGGGAACCGCACCGGCTTGCTGAACAGGGAGACCAGGATGCACACGCCCTGATACAGCAGCCCGGCGGCGCCGACGATGGCCAGCAGGACGTCCAGCACACTCAGCAGCACCATCAGCGCCACCCGCTTCTGGGATTGTCGGTGTTCGGCTTCGACGCGACGGCATCCGTCCCGTCCGTTGCCGTGCCGTGGCCTGCTGCCGCGGCGGCCGTGGCGGCCTCGGGACCGTCGTCGGGCTCGGGGATATCCCCGTTGTCCGGTTCGGCACCCGCAAGCACGGGCTTGCCGCCGGTCGCTGGGGGCACACGCTTGGGGATGGCCACGGTCTGCGACCCGTCGAGGTCCTCGGCCGTGGGCATCTGGTACAGCTCACGCAGCCGTTCGAAGTTGTCGTCGGACGGCACGCGGGCGCTGGATCCCCTGGCCGCACGGGGCATATGGTCGCTCATTGGCTTGATGACGTGATCGCTGAACGCCTCGGCGCCGGCCACGATCTTCGACTTCTTCACCGGCTTCGGATCGTTCATCAACGGGGAGTCGACCAGCTCGTACCGGATGGTGTACACCTTGAAGATGGCCTGCAGGCTGGCGGTGATCGGCAGCGCCAGGAACGCGCCCAACGCGCCGAACACGCCGCCGAATACCAGCACGGCCAGGAACGCGACCGCCGGGTTCAGGTCCATGGTGCGCTGGGAGATCTTCGGCGAGAGGATCAGGTTCTCGATCTGCTGGTAGACCACGATGTACACGAGCACGCCCACCGCATACATGATGCCGTTCGACCCCCAGGCGAACAGCACCGGCAGCGCGCCGCCGATATAGGTGCCGACGGTCGGGATGAACTGGGAGACGATGCCGCAGAACAGGGCCAGCGGCAGCCAGTAGGGCACACGGATCAGGTCCAGGAATATGGCCGTGCACACGGCGTTGATGGCCGCCAGGATGGTGCGGGAGAACAGGAAGTTGGAGATCTGGTCCTGCACGATGGTCCAGCCGAGCAGGAACCGACGCTGCGTGACCGGGCCGAGCCACTGGCACAGGCTGCGACGCAGCTTGGGGCCGGCGGCGGACAGGTAGTAGGTCACCATGACCACGGTCAGCAAGTCGAGCAGGAACCCGAACAGCCCCATGGTGGTGCTCAGGGCCTGACCGGCGAAGTCCGTGACCCAGGAGGTCTGGATGTTGTTGAAGATCTCACTGCCCAGATTCTGGATCTCCGGCAGCTTGAACGACGTGTACTGTTCCACGGTACGGGAGATCTCGTCATAGACGCCCGGCAGTCCCTTGACCATCGAGATGGCCTGCTGCACGAACATGTTGCCGAACAGCGCCAGCAGCGCGACGATCACCGCGCCCAGGCCGATCAGGCTGGCGGCCGAGGCCACGCCGCGCTTCCAGCCATGCCGCACCAGCAGCAGCACTACCGGTTCGATGGCGAGCGCCAGGAACAGGGAGATGACCACATCCAGCACCACGCCGGACACCTTGCCCCATGACCGCCACACGAAATACGCCAGGAACACGGCTATGGCGGTGTATAGCAGGGCGCGGCCGTACCATTCCGGAGGTCGGCGCGCATCCCCCTTCGCCGGAAACACCGAAGCGAAATCGATCTTCAGGTCATCCTGATCATTGCTCATGAGGCCCTATTGTACGGCGGGGTGCGGGCGGGAACCTCCGCTGTGCCAATGGCGAAGATTCCCCGCCCCCCTTTCGTGACTCTGATCTATCGTGGCCGTGATCCATAGCACAAAGCCTTGGAAAATCAACGTTTTGCGGTATGAATCAGAGTCACGATGTGTCAGAGTCCAGCAGGAGGCACCATATGCGGCGTCCGGGCCGCTCCGAAGAAACGGAACAGGCCCGGACGCTACGGCGCTATCGTGTCGATCAGATCACATCAGCGACTTGTAGATCGCGTAGATGTCCTCCTCGGTGGCCTGACGCGGGTTGCCCGGCGTGCACACGTCGTTGAACGCGTCATGGGCCAGATCCTCCAGGTCGGCCTCGGTGGCGCCGACCTCGGAGATGGTGGTCGGGTTGCCGAGTTCCTTGGTGAGGTTGCGCACCGCCTCAACCGCCTCGTCACGCACATGGTCGAGATCGCCGGTGTAGGCGTCCTGAACGCCGAACGCGTCGGCGATGTCACGGTACTTCTCGCCGGTGTACTCCTTGTTGTATTCCATGACCGGCGCCAGCAGGATGCCGTTGGCCACGCCGTGGGCCACGCCGAGGCGGCCGCCCAGCGGGTGCGCCATGCCGTGCACCAGGCCCAGGCCGACGTTCGAGTAGGCCATGCCGGTGATGTAGGAGGCGTACGCCATCTGCTCGCCGGCGGGGATGTCTCCCTCGGCGGACTTGGCCAGGTTCTTGGCGATCATGCGGATGGTCTGCATCGACAGGCAGTCGGACAGGCTCCACGCACCCGGGGTGATATAGCCCTCGATGGCGTGGGTCAGCGCGTCCAGGCCGGTGGCCACCTTGAGCGAGCGCGGCTGGGTGTCGGTCAGATCCGGGTCCACGAACGCGACGATCGGGATGTCATGCGGGTCGACGGCCACGAACTTGCGCTTGTTCGCCGTATCGGTGATCACGTAGTTGATGGTGGTCTCCGAGGCGGTGCCGGCGGTGGTCGGCACGCCGAAGATCGGCACGGACGGGTTCTTGGTGGCGGCCACGCCCTCCAGCGAGAGCACATCGGCGAATTCGGGGTTGGCGGTGACGATGCCGATGCCCTTGCAGGTATCCTGCGGGGAGCCGCCGCCCAGGCCGATCAGGAAGTCGGCGCCGGCATCGGCGAACTTGGCCACGCCGTCCTTGATGCATTCGACCGGCGGGTTCGGCTGGACGTTGCTGAAGACCTCATACGGCATGCCCGCCTCGTCGAGCACGTCGGTGACCTTCTTGACGGTGCCTGTTTCGATCAGCACCGGATCGGTGACGATGAACGCCTTGGTGAAGCCGTGCGCCTTGGCCACGTCCGGAATCTGCTTGATCGCACCGCGGCCGAAGTACGCCTCCTGGTTGAAAATCATGCGATAGACCATACAAGACCTCCTTTGAGTCCTGGTTCATTCGTTGTGGATCGCTCATCGTTGAGGGCGACCGACGGTTTCCAATCTTAGCGGCGATGCCGGGAGTTCGCCCAGTACGAATCGCGTGTCGCCGCAACGATGGTTGCGTTACCGCAATCATCTCATGCCGGATGGGGAGGCGCCGTGCCCCACAGCGCGCCACGACGACCGGTTTGCGACCGCACTACACTGAACGGTATGGAACATCACACCGCCGATCTGCTGGCTGTGGCCGAGCAGCTGGCCAGGGAACGTCATGCCGGCCAGACGGATAAGGCGGGAGCCGCGTATTGGACGCATCCGCAACGGGTCTCGCAGGGCTGCACCAGCGATGAGGCCCGTATCGCCGGCTGGCTGCACGACCTGATCGAGGACACCGGCACCACCGCCGAGGAGCTGCTGACGCTCGGATTCCCGCCCGACGTGGTGGCCGCGGTGCAGCTGGATACGCGACGACCCGACGAATCGTATATGGATTACATCCAACGCATCGTGGACGCCTGCGGTTCGCAGGACCCGGCCGCCGCTCGTGCGGGCCGCATCGCCCGTGAGGTCAAGATGAGCGACCTGCGGGACAATATGAATCTCGACCGGCTGCCGACCGTCACCGATACGGATCGCGCACGCGTCGAGAAATACCGCGCTGCCTACAGCGTGCTGGAGAACTCCTGCGCTCCCGCTCCGGGGATCGACGCCACAAGGTGAGATACGCATAGACAGCCGTCTTCCCCATCACCCGTTGCGGCGGCGGGGAGGACGGTCTGTTCCCGGAGAAGATGCCGGCGCGGGTGAATCCTCACTCCTGCGTCAGCAACTCCTTGCAGGTGTTCAACGCGTTGAACAGGCGCGGGATGCCCATGTAGCAGCCGGCATGCACGAGCGCGCAGACCAGTTCCTCCTTGGAGTTGCCGGCCTTCAACGCGCCCTCCACATGGCTCTTGACCTGTACCTCGGCACCGCCCAGCGCGGCCAGCAGCACCACGGTCAGCAGCTCGCGGGTCTTACCATCCAACCCATCGCGGCTCATGTAATCGCCGAAGCACAGCTCGGTGAGCATGCGCGGCACGAATGCGGCGAAGTCGCCGGGCAGCCACGTGTACCGGTCCTTGATCTCCGTACCATACAGCGGCGCCTGCAGCTGAAGCCCGCGCTCGTTGCGGTTCTCCTCGCTCACCGTGCCCTGCTCGGGCAGCGGCAGTTCGATGCCGGCGGCCTGGAACGCCTCGTTCATGGCGCCGATGGCGTTCAGCGTCTTCGGGAAGCCGATGAACGGCGCGCACTGGTAGATGGTCTCGCGGATCTCGATCGGCGTGCAGCCGACGTTCAGTGCCGCCTGCGTATGCGCTTTCAGCTGCGGCAGCGTGTTGAGCGTGGCCAGCACGGTGACGGTCACCAGTTCGCGTATGCGGTTGTCCAGGCTGCCGGTGTGGCAGACATCGCCGAAGATGAACCGCTGCAGGATGCGCATGAACTCCGGATCGGTGCCTTCCGTGGTGACGGCCGGCTGATGGAACAGCTCCTGCATCGTGGCTTCGGTACGTTCGACCCTATCCATTGCTACTCCTTATCATTCGATTCCTCGCTTGTTTCGTGGACATACCCCTTCCCTCCGTCCGAGGAACGCCGTTGCGACGTTTCCGTTCCCGACGATACCGATGTGGCACCCGGACCGCCAATGTCCGGTTATCATTGCGATCATGCCCGACGGGCATGGCCGCACCATCGTGTTCACGACCCATTCAACGTGCGATCCGCTGGCCTTCAGTGCGCAGGAATTCCACAAAGGCGGCCGCAGCCGGGGTCAACGTCCGCCCCCGCTTCCAGATGACGGCACCACCGGATTCCAGCACGGGGCTTAACGGTTTGAATCGCAGGTCATCGGGGACTCCCAGTCCGAACGACATGGCCAGCCCTACCCCGCCGCGCACCATCGCCATCACGTTGATGCTCAAATCGCACATGCCGGCGGTTGACACCGCACGTAGCGACCCACCCATCCAACTGACAAGCTCGCCGCGCACCTCGTCGCGGAACGGCAGAATCAGTGCCCTGCCAGCCAAGTCCTCGGGCCGGATCTCGTTCAGCGTCGACAGCGGATCATCGGATCGCATCAGGATTCCCCACCGGTCATCGATATGCGTACGCAGGTAATCGTATTTGCTCACGTCCAATGGCTCGGTGACCAATCCCAGATCGGTCAGGCCTTGTTCCAGACGGTCGCCCGTCACATCGGCAGTGCAGGTGCGCATCTCGAACTCCACTTCCGGGTACCGTTGCCGGAATGCCGCGATACACCGGGCCAGCCAATCCATGCTGTGCGTCTCCGCGCAGCTGATTGCAATCGTGCCGGACAGCGAACCGTGCAGCTCGCGCACCTCGCGTTCCATCTTGCCCGCCAGCTGCACCAGCTCCTGGGCCCGCTCACGTAGCAGCCGACCCTCCGGGGTCAACGAGATCTGATGTGGACCGCGGTGGAACAGCGTCACGCCCAGCGCGTCCTCCAAGCCCTTGAGCTGACGCGACAACGTGGGCTGCGAGATCTGCAACAGCTCGGCCGCCCAAGTGATGTTGCCCTCATCGGCCACCGCCAGGAAATACCGCAGCACGCGCAGGTCCACACCCGAACGGACGCCGCGGCCATCCGCGTACGAGGGCAGCTCCGGGAAATCCGGCGCGTTCTCAACACCGGACGACGATGCGTTCATATCCATATCCACCCTCCGACCTTCTCCACTCCGACCGGACCGCACGCCCGACGCTCTGATTTCCAGTGTAATCGGCCAATGTCGCCCGAACGGAGGCGACTTGTTCGCCTGAGGCGGAACGGCGCGGGTCCCGGACCGGCACCGGTGCGAAGCGTAACCGGCAAGATCGGGGTCCGAACGGCACAACGCCGCGAACACCGTGGATGCATGTCGCGCATGCCGCGGTATGCCGTGGGCATATTAGCGCGAGGCGGACCGACCATCTACTCTGGAGGCATCGGCCGCACGTCCGTGCCCGTCAGCGTTGCGCCGACCATGCGGCCACAATGATAAGGAGATACGAATGAACACTCTGGTTTTGGTCTTCCATCCGCATCTGCATGACGGTTCGCGCATCAACCGGACGCTGGCGGAAACGGCCGCCGCCGCCCCGAGCGTGACCGTGCGCGACGAGTACGCGCTTTACCCCGACTTCCGCATCGACGCCGAGGCCGAGCAGGAGGCGCTGCTCGGCGCGGACCGCGTGGTTTGGCAGTTCCCGATGTACTGGTACAGCTCCCCCGCCCTGCTCAAGCAGTGGGAGGACACGGTGCTCCGGCACGGTTGGGCCTTTGGCACCGGCGGCGACAAGCTGCACGGCAAGGAGCTGATGGCGGCCGTCAGCGTCGGCGGCTCGTCTGACAAGTACCGCCATGACGGCGAGTTCGGAGTGATCGTGCCCGAACTGCTCAAGCCGCTTGAGGCCACGGCCAAGCATATCGGCATGACCTGGCTTGAGCCGTTCACCATCCACGGCACGCTGAAGGTCACCGATGAGGAGTTGGACGAGGCCGCCCGACGGTATGCAGCCCTGCTGACCGCGTGACGCGACCCTCTCCGCTGTTGTGCGGGTTGCCGCCAGCCACATGGGAGGGCAACCCACGCCCGATACGAAGAAAGCCCGCTTCGGCGGGCTTTCTGGTTGGTACCCCCAGAGAGAGTCGAACTCTCGTTGTCAGATTGAAAGTCTGGTGTCCTAACCGTTAGACGATGGGGGCAACGAATTAGAAAGTATAGGCGAGACCATAAGCGGGTGCAACACGGCGTGTCGCTCACGCCCGCCGAACCTGAGGGCGGGGCGGCACGCCGGACACCTCACACGGCCCGGTAGGCGAAGTCGTGGATCACACGGCCTGCCTGAAGACCCTTGCGCTCGAAATTGGTCAGCACGCGGCCCTCGAAGCGTGGCGACTCGACGAAGTCGGCATGAGGCAGGCCCGCCGCCTCATCGGCGTTGCCCTTGCCGACGTGCTCGGTCGGCAGACTGACGGTCAATCCGCCCACGTTCTCGAAGCCGGGCATGGCGTCCGTCACCTCATGCACATGCAACGCATAGTCCTCGATGTCGGTGGCGATGCGCCACAGGCCTCCGGGCACCAGCGCGCGACGGATCTCCCCGGCGAGCGCGGGCTGCACGATGCGGCGCTTGTGATGCCGCATCTTGGGCCACGGATCGGGGAAGTACGTCCACACCTCGGCCACCACGCCGTCGGCCATGACCTTGAACAGTTCGGGGGCGTTGACCTGCGCGATGCGCAGGTTGCCCAGCCCCTGCTTACCGGCGAGCAGCATGGTGTGGGCCACGCCGGGGTCGTACACCTCCAGCGCCAGGAAGTTCATGTCAGGGTGCGCGGCGGCTGCGGCGACGATGTTCTCGCCCTGCCCGGTACCGATCTCCACGATCAGCGGGTTGCCATTGCCCCACGTCCGACACACATATCCGCCGTCGATCGTCACGCCGGGGCGTACGTTCAGCGACCCCTCCCCCGCGTTCACGTCCAGCAGGTACTCGCCCGCGTAACGGTCCCATGCGCGCTGCAGCCGTGCGTCCAGACGGCCCGACCTGCGCACGAAGGAGAGCACCGGCCGGCCCCATCCCGCGGGACGATCGGTACGGGTGCCGTCCTCCGATTCCACGGTCCGTTCGCCAACCGCGTCCACACCATCAGTCCGCATGTACGGCGCTTTATCGGATGGCCGTTCGGACAGTTGTTCGCTCCATTCTTCCTGCATACCCTTATTTATAGAGGAAACGCGCGAACGAACACACATTTGTGCGTTCGTGTTTGCATGCTATACTGAAACTGTTCAAAAAATAACAAAACCGGAGCAAAAGTGAACAGCGGGTGTTCACACGGCATCCGCACACCAAACTCCGATGAGTGAAAGGTCGGAACATGACTGTTCTCGTCACCGGTGGGTGCGGCTACATCGGCGCCCACGTCGTTCACGCTCTCCATCAGGCCGGCCAGCGGGTCGTCGTTGTGGACGACCTCAGCTACGGCAAGCCCACCCGCATCGAAGGTTCCCGACTGTACGGCATGGACGTCTCCGCCGCCGGCGCCGGCGAGCGCCTGGCCGAGATCATGAAGGCCGAGGAAGTAGACGCCGTCATCCACTTCGCCGCCCGCAAGCAGGTCGGCGAATCGGTGGAAAAGCCGCTGTGGTACTACCAGCAGAACATCAACGGCATGCTCAACGTGCTGATCGGCATGCGCGATTCCGGCGTCAAGAAGCTTGTCTTCTCCTCCTCCGCCGCCACCTACGGCGAGCCGCCGGTGGACGTGGTGCCCGAGGACGTGGTGCCGATGCTGCCGATCAACCCGTACGGCCAGACCAAGCTGTTCGGCGAGTGGATGGCCCGCGCCTGCGAAACCGCCTACGACATCCGCTTCTGCGGCCTGCGCTACTTCAACGTGGCCGGCTGCGGCCCGGTGGAACTGGAGGATCCGGCCATCCTCAACCTCATCCCGATGCTGTTCAACCGCCTCAAGCAGGGCAAGGCCCCCGCAATCTTCGGCGACGACTACCCGACCGACGACGGCACCTGCGTGCGCGACTACATCCACGTCTCCGACCTGGCCGACGCCCATGTGGCGGCCCTGGAGTACCTGGACCGCGACGAGCGCAAGTACGACGTGTTCAACGTCGGCACCGGCGAGGGCACCTCGGTGCGCCAGATCGTGGACGAGGTCAAGAAGGTAACCGGTCTGCCGTTCACCGAAACCGTCATGCCGCGCCGCGCCGGCGACCCGCCGCACCTGATCGGCTCCCCGAAGCGCATCAACGAGGAGATGGGCTGGCACGCCAAGTACAACGTGGAGGACATCGTCAAGTCCGCGTGGGAGGCCTGGCAGGCCAACCCGGAGCATCACATCGACGTCGAGACCTGGAAGCAGGCCGACTGATCGGCTCCCGCCGCGCCCCTGAGCGGAGCGTGGCGATTCGGGCGGGGTGCGACCCATCGCGGGCCGCACCCCGCCCCATATATGCAGGTCCTGCGGGTAGACTGGAACCATGACGACAACCAATCCATTCATCCCGCAACCGGACGACCAGCACACCTCCACGCAGTACGGCTCACCTGAGCAGCCCCAGCAGGCGCAGCAGACCTACGGGCAGTACCAGGGCCAGCCGTACACGGACGGCGGCCAGACGCCGCCCGAACAGCCCGCATACGGCGCCCCATACACCCAGCAACCGTACAACGCACAGTACGGAGCCTCCTACAACGCCCCGTATACGGCCCCGTACATCCAGGGCTACTACTACGGACAGCCCGCACAGACCGATAAATGGAACGGCCTGTGCATCGCCGGATTCGTATGCGCATTCATCATCCCGCCGATCGGCCTGATCCTCTCGATCGTCGCCCTGGTCCAAATCAACAAATCCCATGAGAAGAGCAAGGGCATGTCCATTGCGGGCATTGCGATCAGCGCGCTGGGCACGTTGTTGCTGGTGGCCTGCATCGCGTTCGCGGTTTGGGTGATCGGCTTCACCTTCGACTACATCGACGAGCACCCCGAAGTGTGGGATGACGACAGCCTCTCCCAGTACGACGGGCAGATCTGCTTCGAAGACGGCACCTGCATGGATACGCGCGACCTGCCCGACGATTTCAGCCTGCCGGAGTACCTTGACGAATTCGCCCGCTCCACGCAGGGCGATTGGGTCGACACCTGGCAGACCGCGCAGGGATCGGCTCCGATCACCATGGAACTCGTGGACTGAACGGACGCCCGCGAGCCGGATGACATGGGCGCAAAACCGCGGAATTCCAACGAGACACGCGGAGACTTGCATACTTTGTCATTCTGAGTAATATTTCTATTTGGCTTCTCGTTCAGAGAACGCCACGGCCCCGTAGCTCAGTTGGTTAGAGCGCCGCCCTGTCACGGCGGAGGTCGCCGGTTCAAGTCCGGTCGGGGTCGCGAATAGTGGAGACCCGGTTTTTACCGGGTTTTTTCAACTGTTCATGGCTCTGTAGCTCAGTTGGTAGAGCGAACGACTGAAAATCGTTAGGTCAGCGGATCGATGCCGCTCGGAGCCACCACCGCAGCCCCGCCACCGCGCGGGGCTTTTTGTTTCCGACACGCCGGCGACACGATTTGCATAATACGCAGAACCCTGTAATATCTCTTCTTGGCTTCTTTTCCGAAAGAACGCCACGGCCCCGTAGCTCAGTTGGTTAGAGCGCCGCCCTGTCACGGCGGAGGTCGCCGGTTCAAGTCCGGTCGGGGTCGCTCATGGCTCTGTAGCTCAGTTGGTAGAGCGAACGACTGAAAATCGTTAGGTCAGC